>Ga0206116_1000159_pt1 | contig 102174 bp, 87 predicted proteins | sample 3A1Ametagenome_FD_178000 | JGI IMG/M metagenome (GOLD analysis project Ga0206116, IMG submission 178000) | Enriched microbial communities from leaf-cutter ant dump, University of Wisconsin, Madison, United States - 3A1A | ecosystem: Environmental > Terrestrial > Nest > Insects nest > Nest dump...
GACTATTGCCTGTCTGATTTTTAAAAACTACCTTAGCCATTGTTGGTTTTTTTGTAGAACTCTAAGATACAAATTTTAGAGAAAAAACACAACTAAAAAAGGGTGTCCGACTTTTCGGACACCCTCTATCCAATTAAACAACACTAAAATTCTTGAACAGCAAATGAATTTTGAATGGGAAGCCTTTGGGGCATTTATCACGGATTGAACCCAAACAAAATTCTTTTTTAATTGCTGTCAAAATCTGAAACTCAAACCGCCCAATGCATTGATTCCCGCTTGGGGATAATAATAAGCTCCCTCATAGTAAAAACCGTTGCTTTCATACTTGCGGTCAAAAAGATTGTTGACCAGAATTGAAAATTCAAGGTTTTTAAATGCTTTGATTTTTGGCTGATAACGAATCAGCAGATCGGTCAGAAAATAGTCATCCAACTTTCCGTCGTCCAGTTTTGTGTTGGTCAGATACTGACTGCCCACATATTTTCCGCTGAGATTGAAATACAGGTTTTTGACAGGCTGCCAGCCCAGACCAAGCGCTCCCACCCAATCGGGCGAAAAGGAAATCGGTGTATTTCCGTATTCAGTCAGCAGTTCATTTCCGTCCGAGTCGTAACCAATCTCCGAATAATCAATATTTCTGCTGATGCTTCGGCTCAGATTCCCAAAAAGATCAAGTGCAGACGGGATGATTTCGTATCCGAAACTGATTTCAATTCCTGTCCTAAAACTTTTTCCGCTGTTGGTCCTTATATAGTTTCCGGTCTGATTCAGCTGTCCGGTCGCCACCAGCTGATCGAGATAATACATATAAAACAGATTTGCATTCAGCTTCAGCCGGCCCGATTTTTTGTAACCCAATTCAAAATCATGAAGTTTTTCTGGATTGAGTTTTCTGCCGTTGTCAAGATAATCGGATCGAATCGGTTCACGATGAGACAATCCGTAGAAAAAATAAATGCTCTGATTCAGATTCGGATTGTAATTGATTCCGATTTTGGGGTTCACAAAATCAAATTGATCGTCAAATGCAAAAAAGTCCTCATATTCGTTTTCACCGCCCGGTACAGCCTTGGTTTTGTATGAAACATGACGATACTGAATGTCTCCAAACAATTCAAAATCATTTAGTTTTAAAACTGCTTTTGAATAAACCGACAAATCGTTTTTATCGGACAGATTTCGGTAAAATTCAAAATTGGAATCCCAATTTTCAACATCTTTCAGCCAGATTACTTTTCCGTAATGTTTGTTGTTGAAATGATTGACCGCAAATCCGCCAAAATATTTCAGATTTCCAAGCCGTTGATTTTCAAGATTAAAATTCAATCCGTACAGATTGCTGTCCAGCCATTTTTGCCTAATCAGGTCTGCTCTTTCAATTTCTGATTCAATTTTGTACTGAAATAGTTTTGCATCCTGATTGTAATTTTCATAATAACCTTTTCCGCGTGTATAATACAGTGTAGCCGATGATTTCCAGCCGTTTCCGTAATTCTGCTGCCAGCCCAGATGATTGTGATTCTGACTGTAATTGTCAGTTTCGTTTTTGTAATAATCAATGATATTTCCGTCCGAATCATAAATCGCACCCGCCGGGTTGAATCTGCGGTTGGTTTTCAAGGTCTGTTCATCGATTCCGTTCCATGCCTGATAGGTTTTTTCTTTTCCGTTAAAATTCCAGAACGTAAAAACCGTATTCTGTCCAAGCCGGTATTTTGCATTCAGCCCGAAGGAATACAGATCACTGAACGCACGGTCTATGTATCCGTCTGATTTGATCAGCGAAGCATTCAGATCGAGTGTCAATCTTCCGTTGAGAATTGCGCCGGTTCCGCCTTTGAGCGAATATTTTTGGGTATTGAAGCTTCCTGCCGAAGCCGAAAATTCAATAAATTCCCGGTTCGACGGATTCTCGGATTCAATATTCATTGCAGCGCCAAAAGCAGCCGTTCCGGAAGCCGAAGTTCCCACACCGCGCTGGATCAGCACCGATGAAGCATTGGTTGCCAAATCGGGCATATTGACCCAAAACACATTCTGGGATTCGGGGTCGTTGAGCGGCACGCCGTTCATGGTGATATTGATATGATCCTGTGCCACACCTCTGATCCGAATTGACGAATAGCCGATACCTGCACCTGCATCGCTGGTTACCACTACTGATGTTTCATTGCTGAGCAGTGAGGCCATGTCCTGTCCCAGATTTTTTTGATTCAACTGTCTTTTACTGATTTTCTCAGTGGTTAACGGAAGTTTCTGAATGATTTCAGCTGTTCCGAGTTCGATTTTAGCAGTATCGGTTTCAATGATTTCCTGTGCCGATACAAAGGCTCCGCAAATGAGCCCGAATAAAAAAATCCTACTTTTCATTTTAAATTAAATTTTTAAATGAAAGGCGGATTATCCCTTTTTTAAAATTCGCTGTTCGTTCAATCATCCGGATGATTGAGATTTTGAACAGGGAATAATTTTGAAAATTCCCTTGACAGCATTACCTGTCCAGGTTCTTCGGGTATAATCTCAGCCTCCTGACGGAAGCACCCCTTTCGGTTTGTGCCGCGAAGTTAATACTAATTTGCGAAAGCCCGAAATTTATAATGCATTTCAGTTTGATTGCAGTCTGCGAATTTAAGTTTATAATTTTATTGCTTTCAGACTGTAACTGCTGTTGATTTCCATTTCTCTGACCAGATTCGGATCTTTTACCGCATCAGCCGGAACATCTGAAAAAAGCAGAAAGATTGGAAATGGGATTTCGGCATTGTTGTAATTCGAAAGAACAGGAGTGAGAACGACCTTTGAACCTCTCACATCTGCCGGAAAAAAACCTTCGGGGTAAGAAGTTCCCGAACCCGGCTGCTGCAAAAAGTCTTCGCCCGGAAAATTCGGAATATTCGGCACAAATGGTGCGGGGATAAAGCTCCTCCAGTTGTCTGCAATCGTATCCGATTCAATCAGTCCCATATTCAGATGCCAGTCGTTTCCTTCCAGTGTTTTGATCAGCCAGGACTGATATCTCAAACCGTGATAATCAAGCTGGAGCGTGGGCTCCATATTTTCGCCGCTTCCTTTGAAAAACCAGATTCCGTTGGTGCCGTAGTTGCCGGCGTCTTCAGGCGGAACCGAAGCATTCTGAACTGTATAGCCTGCAGAAATTTTCTGACCCAGTGTTTTTACACCGTTTGAAGCAGTGGTATTCGTGCTCAATTGTGCAGTGTTGCCTTCAAAATTTCCAATCAGCAAAACATAGTCTGAAGGAGCGCCGCTCGAAGTTTCGACTGTAATTGCAAAAGACTGTGCATTGCTCAAATCACTTGCATCAATTTTTGAGAATCTCGCATAATTGTTTGCAATTGAATCATTTGTGATTGTGCCCGCAGATACAAAACTGCCGTCAACCAGCAGCCAGCCCTGATAAAAATATCCGTTCGGCAGTTCGGGCAGACTGATGTCTGTAATCTCCATTTCGCCGGTTTCGTTGATGATGTCGGTCTCGGAACAGCCGATGAAAATCGTCAAAAGACAAAATATCGGAATCAGTTTTTTCATTTCTGTATTGGGTTTGCGGTTACGAAATTAAGCGAATAATATTTTATGCCAAAGTTCGGACTGTGAAAGTTTTCTGAATTAGCTTTTTGACTCAAATAAAAAATCCCTTCCAATATGAGTTGAAAGAGATTTTCTTTAATTTTTTGTCCTTTAATTATTCTACTCTGTGCCAGGTTTGTGTTCTTCCGAGAAGAGATACACCCAGGAATCCTCTTACAGAGAGTGTGTTTGCATCGCTCAGGCTGATTTTGCATTTGTATTGTTTTCCGTTGCTCGGATCGAGTATATGTCCGCCGGACCAGCCGCTGTCGTCTTTTTCAAGCCCCCACATGATCACCATTCCCATGATTGGCTTGTTTTTGTTGTCGCCGCTGCAGTCCCTGCAGGTTTCGTTTTCCTTGCCCGGAGTAAGGATTTTCACAACTTTTCCCTGAAGTTTTCCGCTTTTGGTTTCATAAATCTGAACATAGGATTTTTCCTTTCCGGTTTTGTCGTCAATTGTCTTCCAGGTACCGATCGCCGACTGTGCATACGCGATTGCACCAAATAGAAAGATAAAGCTTGCCAAGATTAGTTTTTTCATAATTTCAAATATTTGATAAGCACTAAATTATAATATATTTTTGACATATACATCATTTGAACCCAAATTCAATTTTGACTTTAATCATGCGATTTTGGGTTATTGCTGTTTGAAAATTTATTCAAAAGAAAAAAATGCATTTTCAATATGGTCAATGTGCCATTCGTCATTTGACTTTTCAATGCTGATAATGTCGAAACGGCAGCCCAGGTCGATTTCGTTTGTTACGATGTATTCGTCAGCCGCTGTAATCAGGAGTCTTCGTTTCTTTTTGTTGACCGCCAGTTCGGGCAGTACCAGCGGATCTTTTTTTCTTGCTTTGACTTCTACGATTACAAGCTCGTTTTTTTCGGGATCTCTTGCGATAATGTCGATTTCGGCCTTTAGAAAAGTCCAGTTTCTTTCGATGATTTCATAACCTTTTTTCTCCAAAAAATCGGCGGCCTGTTTTTCGGCTTCAATTCCAAAAAGATTATGATTTGCCATGATTTTTAATTATTGGGTTCCAAACAAACGGTCGCCGGCATCGCCGAGTCCCGGTACAATATAGCTGTTTTCGTTCAATCCTTTGTCAAGTGCAGCCAGATAAATCGGAATTTCGGGATAATGGCTGTGTACCGTTTCAACACCTTCGGGGCAGCCGACCAGACAGGCAAGTCGTATTGACTTCACACCATGTGATTTCAGGATTTCAATCGCTTTGACCGCAGAACCGCCTGTGGCAAGCATAGGATCAACGATAATTGCATTGCGTTTTTCAATATTGGGCGGCAGTTTGCACAGATATTCAACCGGCTGAAGTGTCTCGTGATCGCGATAAATTCCGATATGACCGATTTTTGCATTCGGTATCAGATCCTGAATTCCTTCGACCATTCCAAGACCGGCTCTCAGAATCGGTACCAGGACGATGTCCTCACCTTTAATTTTGCAGCCGATGGTTTTGCTGATCGGAGTTTCAATTTCGATTTCTTCGGTTTCCAAATCGCGCGTCAGTTCGTAACACATCAGCGTTGAAATTTCTTTGACCAGTTCTTTGAACATCTTGGTCGGCGTATCCTTTCTTCGGATCTGTGTCATTTTGCTTTTGATCAGCGGGTGATCGAGTACAATTAGATTTTTCATTTTTCAGAATTCTATTTTTACACCATCCGGATCTGATTCCAGGCTGATTTCTGCACCCATAATCAGCGCGCGGTTGTCTCCGGTATGACCTGCCGGAAAACCAAAACAGACGGGTATGTTGTAATCTTTTATAAAATTATAAATAATTTCATAAGAAACCGGATCAAAACCGTTTTCATAATCGGGATTTTCGTTTTCAATATCCATCTTTGTGAAATTCCCGACAATCAGGCCCGAAATCCTGTCGACCAGTCCGCTGCGTTTCAGATTCATCAGCATACGGTCGAGATGATACCAGTTTTCGCACCAGTCTTCGATAAACAAAATCAGATTTTCACCTTTGATTTCAGATTTGCTGCCGGTCAGGCTGTAAATCAGTGACAAATTTCCGCCCACCAGTTTTCCCCGGATTTTCCCAAAACAATTGTATGGATTGGTTTTGATGTGATAATCTAATTTATCGCCAAAGAGAACTTTTCTCAAACTTTCAAAAGTTTCGGCTGTATATTCGGTTTTCAGACGTTTGACGGTGACTGCATGCAGTGTTTGGATGCCAGAATTATTGAGATGATTGTGAAAAGCAGTGATATCCGAATAACCGATCAGCCATTTCGGATTTTGCAGAAACTTTGTCCAGTCGATCCGGTCGATCAGATGGACTGCTCCGTATCCGCCTCTTGCAAACCAGATGGCTTTGGTATGCTCATCATCCAAGGCACTTTGGAGGTCTGCTGTTCTTTGCTGTTGGGTTCCCGCATAATGATACCCAAAAAAATAATCTTCAAAAATATGTTTTCCGGTTTTGGCGGTCAACTGCCAACTTCGGATCAGTTTCAGACCGGCATTCAGTTCTTCCGGAAAAACTCTTCCGGAAGGTGCAACGATTGCAATCTGATCATTTGGACGGAGTGATTGGGGTTTCAAATTAAATTTTTAACGAAATTAAGAAATTATGGCGCATTCTGAAATGAGATAGAAGAAGTCAATAAAATTAAGGTTTATCCAAATCCTGCTTCTGAAGAAATCAATATTTTATTTGAGAAAGCTTTTTCAGGTGTTGTAAGTTTAAACGATTTGACGGGAAAACAGGTTTATTCCTCTGATCTTGCCAATAAAAACAATGCCGTTATAAATGTCGGGAAATTTGCGAGAGGTGTTTGTTTGCTTTCGGTCAAAGCAAAGGGCAAAATTTATACACAAAAAATCATTATCAATTAAAATTATCTTTTTTCAAATTTTCTATGTAATACGAAGGCGAAACGCCGGTTTCTTTTTTGAAAACCACGGCAAAGACTTCTCGTGAAGAAAATCCGCACATTTTTGCCAGATAACTTATTTTGTATTCACGGTATTTGGGCTCGTTGTAAAGAAGTGTAACGATGTAATTGATACGAAGTCCGTTGATGTATCTGCTGAATGATTTTGCTTTGTGTTGGTTGATGATTTCAGAAAGATATTTGGTATTTGTTCCTAATTGTGAAGCCAAATAACTCAAACTGATTTCCTTTTTCAGATATTTATCTGACTTTTCAAATTTTTCAAGTCCTGAAAGTACTGTCTGTATGGTGTTTTCTGTTATTTGACTGCATTTTTCATTAGAATCGCTTTCGTTTTCTGTGTCTTCGTATTCTTCTGTTTCTTGAATATTACTGCTTGCTGTTGTTTTGATTGAGCTTTCGTTTTTAAGCTTATTGATTAATTTTTCATATTCATTTTTCAGTTTTCGTTTGTTTCTGATCCAAAGAAAACCGCCAACCAATAGTAAGATAACGAATAAACTTCCGCCGGAAATCAATAAATTTTTTATTTTTTTTCTATTTTCTTTATCTCTGTCAAAAATAATCTGTTTTGCAGGTGTCATGATACTTTCCCGTTCAGATTTCATCAAGCTGTCATTGAGCGAAGTATAAAGTTTCAGATAATATTTGGATGAATCTTTTTTATTGGTTTCTATATAAGAATTAAACAAACTATGATAGATATCTTTTCTGATATACGGCATGCTCAATTGCTTTTCAATTTCTTCCGCTCTTTTGGCAAATGAAATGGCCTTATGGTATTCCTTGTTGGCATCATAAAATTTAGCCATATCGCTCAACAGGGTAGCACGTACATTATCATATATCTCATATTCATTATCATTTTCAATGATTTTAAAGGTCGCTTCAAAATAATAATTCGCTGAATCTTCCTGATTCAAATTTGCAAAAATCAGTGCCATGCTTGAATACTGACAGGCAATATTTTGATATTTGGCATTGACGGTAAGCTGATTAACTTCCGACATTTTTTCTGATTCCAAAATACTTTTGTGACGGTAATAAAGCTCTTTGTCATTATTTTCTTCCTTTGCATAAATCCCCGCATAACTTTCATATATCAATGCTTTTTTATAATGACGAACATGCTCTATTTTGATTTTATCAATATAAGGCAAAGCTTTGTCCAGTTCTTTGAGTGCTTCTTTGGGTAATTTCATTTCTCCATAAGCATTTCCTCGCATCCGGTAGACATCAGCTAAATAATCATAGTTATTCTGTGCTTTTGCAGATTTTTCGATAAAATTGGTTTCTTCTATGACTTTTTGATAATCGCCGTCATTATAATAAAGCAACATTAAAACCCTTGAAATCCTCAAAGTGCCCTTTGGGTAATTGTTTTTTTCAGAATATATTTTGAGTTCTGATAATCTCTTTTTGGCTTCGGCAGGGTCGGATGATGCTAAAACTTCGCATTCTAGAATACTACTATCTATTTTTTCTAATTGATTTGTAGAGTTTTCAGTTCTGTTTTGGGGATAAACCGGGCGACAACAAAAAGAAAGAAAAATAAAAAATAAAAATATGTCAGTTTTCCTCATATGATAATAATAGTTTTAGTTTAATTTAAGGTTAGATCGGATGGTTTTTGGATGAGGTGGTCAGATTAAATAAATGTAACAGTACTTAAAACTTTATTAAGCTTAATATTTATTAACCTTGACCAAAGATAATGTTAAATTCTGTAATCTCCCTAAAAAAACGTGTTGTTTTCACGAAATCCTCACAGATAAATATTGAATTAATACACTTCAAATCAATTAATTAAATGATGTGCTTCGAAAGGTAGGATATAAAGCCATTTTATGTGAGAATTTAAGCAAAACAGTACACCAAACATTTGCATGCTATATCATTGTTGGCGTACACTTGTCTCACTTTAATATTGCCTAATGCCTAAATTAAGTTTTAAAGTAATCTGTAACTGTTTTGGAATTTCCGAAAGGTTATGGATTGCTTTATTTTTTACAATGGCGTTTTTTACTTTTTGCAATGCCGGAGAAACAAGTCCGGAAGATAGTAAAGATAGTAAAGATAGTGTTTCATACAAAAAGACGAATGCCGCTAAATTATATGTGGTTGAAGGGACGGTTTTGAATATAGATAAAAACAATCCGATTGAAATTGTGTACGTTCAAAAGAAGAAGTCTGTAAAAAGGAAACAGTTAAACAAAAAGATAGAAGCAAAGACAGAATCACTAAAACCGGAAAAAAAGATTGAAAAATCTGAGAAGGAGTTACCAATATTTGTTTTTCAAGCCGGAAATCAGTCGTTTTCCTATTTTTTATATGGGACAGGTAGTTGTATAAATGGCGTATTACCGGTTCCTTCTTGGTCTTTCAAACCTATAATTTCTCATTCAGGGTCAGTAGAAAAAAAATTACTTGATTTACTGCATAACCAAAATATAAAAGAAATAAGGGTTTCTTCTTTTCTTTTGATGAAACAGAGTCAGTTTCAACTAAGCCTTTGGGCAGTTCGCCCTCCACCAAATGGGTTAATCTGATTTCCATGCGAGAACTTCACGAGCTAATGAAGAATTTTTAGTTTGGCAGGGAGAAGTTCTTTTCCCTGTCTTTTTCTCAAGATTTTAAAAGACAATGTCATTCTGAGCAGAGTGAAACGGAGCGAAGAATCTCTTATGAGAACAAAGATGCTTCGAAAGAGAAAAAGAGATACAAATAAATGTGCTTCGACAGGCACAGCATGACGAATATGTGTCACACTGAGCTTCTCGAAGGGCAACATGCAACAAAAATTACAACCAGTTAAATATTCAACAAATGGAAAATACGATTAGAAAACTATGGCACATCAGCCTGTTGATGACGGTGCTCCTGTCCTTTGGCAATGTTGAGGCACAGAACCTTGACAGTGACGGAGACGGAATTTTGGATAATGTAGATGCAGATACGGACAATGATGGCATCTTAAACTTAATAGAATGTGCCGAAAGCAACCTCATAGTGAGAGGGGATTTTACCAATATCCCTCCACCTGAATCTCGAACTTCAGATAATTTGTATAATTCCACTCAATTTGCAAACGCTAATCCGGGGTGGACTCTTACTTCAACGGGTACGGGAGATAATGCTAAAATCGTGTGGAAGAATAATATTGTACTACCCCATACTTCCGATTCAGCTTTTGGTAATGGCATACGGTTTCAAAATGACGGGCAAACACAGTCTTTGTCCACCAACATAGAGAATTTCTATCATTATTCAACCCCAAAAATTCTTATAAGTAAAATTGCAGCCAACAATTCAAATCCAGATGGCAGACCATCCACATTTACCGTGTCTTACGCAGGAAAGGAATATGCAAGAATAGTAACGTCCAATGGAACAGGAAACGCTGCAACTATTTCTTATGGCAATGGTGCTTCGGGAAGCATAACTGCTTTTTTAGTCGGGACAATATATACGAATTGGGAGATTAGCCTTCCTGGTAATATCCCCGACAATGGAATCTTGAAAATTGAATTTATTGGAGGGCCATTCGACTCAGATGATTTCTCAATAGGAGACGTAATCGTTAATGCTTGTGGAGATACCGACGGCGATGACATTCCGGACTATTTAGATTTAGATTCCGACAATGATGGTTGTTTAGATGCGATGGAAGGAGACGAAAACGTAACTACAGCAGACTTGGTAAATGCAGGAGGAACAGTCATCGTAGGATCTGGTTCAACAGCAGCCAACCAAAACCTTTGCGCAGACGGCACTTGTGTTGATGCACAAGGAGTGCCTAACATCGTAAATGCAGGAGGTGATGCCGACACTGGAGATGACCAAGGACAAGGAACGGGCAGTTCAATAGACGCTGCTGTTTATGGTTGTGATGCACTTGGCAAAGTTCTGTGGTATCGTGCTGATAAGGGAGTAAATACGTTCACCGGAATTCCAACCACGGATAACACCCAATTGACAACTTGGTTTGACCAAGCAACTGTCAATGGAAGTCAAAATGGTGTGCAGGCAACTCTGCATCCGATTGAACCTGATGAAACAGACTTACCGGATTTGCCATATTATAGATATAATGGAACAGACAATTTCAATTTTAATCCTGTTGTCCATTTTGACGGTGCCGATGCAGGTCAGGCGCTGCAATTCGATACTCCTGCAAGACAAAGTCAAACGATTTTCACAGTGTTCAAATCTTTAGGAACTGCTGGTGAAAGTGGATTTTACTACTCAGGATTATTATACGGAGGGGATTACAGTAGCCTATATCTTACCGATGATGGAGAGCCTATTGAAATTTCCACTCAAAGATCTGATCTTTCTCTCGGTGTTATGAGTGCCAGTTCATTGGTTGCCGGAGGAGGAAGTGATGGTGACTTTGCTTTTTACGGAAATGTTCAATTTGAAAATATGCCGGCAATAGGAACCTTAGAAAGAGCTCGCATCAATGACGAAGAGGTTTATTACAGTATGTATTCCAGTGGCTCTACAGAAACCAGCAATGAAAACGCGGATCCTGATGATGAATTAATAGGCGAAGGAAGAGACATTATCAATCAATTAAGAATCGGTAAGCATTTTTCTGCTTATGAAAACGGACTTGCCAGTCCTTTTGGAAAACTATACGGTTCCGTGGCAGAAGTAATTGTTTTTGATGAAGTGCTTTCTGATTCCGAAAGAGCAAAAGTAGAATCTTATCTTGCTGTTAAATATGGTGTAACCCTTACCGGAGGAATTAAACAATTCGGGGCAACTGCAGGAAATGTAGATTATGATTATGTAAACAGTGATGGAACAGTAATCCGTGCTTCTGATACGACTTATAAATTTGACGTATTTGGATTGGGGAGAGATGATTTCTATATATTGAATCAAAGAATATCCCGTTCCAATAATCCGGGAGATATTCTAACAGCATCTACCAACGGCGATTTTACGAACTATAATTTAGATACAAGCCGTACTGCTATTAATGGAGACAAAGAATTTATCTTGTTTGGCAACAATCAAGGAAGTGGAGTCGCCATTGTTCAACAAATGACAGAACTGCCTGCAGGTCTCAAAAGAAGACTGAACCGCGAATGGAAAGTGACTCAATTTAATACAGACGGCACTGATATTTCAAATATTTCTTTGAGATTTGATCTTTCGGGAATTACACTTACCAATGCTTACGAACATACAATTGTATTACTGATTGATACAGATGGAGACGGTGATTTTACAACAGGTACTGTACAGCAAGTTACTCCCGCAAGTTTTGTAAGCGGATCTCAAGTGATTTTTTCCAATCTGAATTTCACAGACGGTCAGGTATTTACTTTGGGATTATTGCCGTATGTCTGCTACCGAATCCCTCCTATGTCGGGGACAGTACTTGAAACCAAAGTAGGAATTACCTCACTGAATAGAGCCGGAGCCGAAGGAGATAATTGGCCTATGGTACGCAAAGGAGGTTGGCTGGCTTTGGAAGCCAAAACCAAAGGATTTGTAGTCAACAGAGTTGATTTCATCGATGCAGACAGTAATCCGGCAACTTTAGATGTTCCGGTAGGTATTCCGGCATCAGATTTTGTAGAAGGAATGTTAGTGTATGATACCACCAATAAATGTATGAAGGTGTACACCACCAAAGAAGGCGAAACCACGCCGGCATGGCATTGTATGAGCACACCGGCTTGTCCGCCGAGTCAAGGTGGTGGAGGTGGCGGAAGCTAAATTTGAATATCTGACAGGTATTCAGATCATTTTAGTTAAAGTAAAAATTAAGAATTAAAATTGATAAAGATGAAAAAAATAATAACCATACTGATTTTAACCATAACAGCGTCAACTCAGGCGCAAATTGCCATAGGTACAGAAGAAACCAGCAATTCTTCGGTTTCATTGGAATTCGGCACCGAAAGACGCGGTCTGATTCTTCCTTATGTAGAAGACAAAAGCGGGATTAATGCAGAAGGAACTATTCTCTATGATACAGATGATAATACCGTGAAATATCTGAAAGATGGCGGAACCTGGGTTCCTCTGACCGGCGATGACGGATTGCCAAGTACGATAGGACATGTAGATTTGTCGTTACAGGGATTCGACAAAACAGAACAATTAACTGCTAAAGTAGGTATAGGAGAACCTACTCTGACCGATGGGATTTTGGTGTTGGAAGATGATGATAAGGCGATGGTTTTACCTAAAGTAGCCAGTCCACAAGAAGTAATAGTTAATCCCGCAGCCGGAATGATAGTTTATGATACTGATTCTAAAATGCTGGCGGTATTTAACGGAACTGCCTGGTCTTTTTGGGAGCCTTAATCGTATTTCATAATGGAAAATGAAAAAATACCTGTCAATTTTTATCGACAGGTATTTTTGTTTTATAATCCTAAAGACTTTTTCCCATATTTTCAAATTTACAAATCAACGATTTTCGCTATTTTCGAATTAATATCTTTGCCAACCTATGAACATTACACAATACATCCAACAACAAACTTCGATTTCTGCAAAGCAAATTGAAAACACGATTCAACTTTTAAATGAAGATTGTACGATTCCGTTTATTTCGCGTTATCGTAAGGAAATGACCGGAAATTTGGACGAAATTCAGATTTCCCATATTGCCAAATCCAAATTGAATTTTGAAGAAATCGAAAAAAGAAAAATCACGATTCTCAAAGCAATCGAAGAACAAAATGCTTTAACACCTGAATTGAAGCAAAAAATCGAAAATTGTTTTGACGAAAATTTGTTGGAAGATTATTATTTACCCTTCAAAAAGAAAAAGAAAACCAAAGCGACGATTGCCAAAGAACAAGGTTTGGAACCGCTCGCAAAAATAATTATGAAACAAAATCCGATTCGTGATTTGGACGAATTGGCGAATCGTTATTTGAATGATGAAATTCATTCTGTCGAAGAAGCCATTCAAGGCGCAAAACACATTATGGCGGAATGGATCAATGAAAACGAACGTGTCAGAAATCAGTTGCGAAGGAAATTTAATTACGAAGCCGTGATTTCTTCAAAAGTCGTGAAATCCAAAAAAGAAGAAGAAAACGCACAGAAATTCGCACAATATTTTGATTTTTCAGAACCTTTGAAACGTTGTGCACCGCACCGATTATTGGCGATTTTACGTGGCGAAAACGAAGGTTTTCTCAAAGTTTCCATTCAAGTTGAAAAAACGGAAGCGATTGAAATCATTGAAAAATTAATTCTAAAAACCAATCAACCTGATTTGGTGGAAATCATCGAAGATGCGATTGAAGATTCCTATAAAAGATTGCTCGAACCTTCTTTGTCCACCGAACGTTTGAATGAAGCCAAATTATTGGCAGACAAAAGTTCGATTCAGGTTTTTTCCAATAATCTGAAACAATTGCTTTTGGCTGCCCCTTTGGGCGAAAAACGGATTTTGGCGATTGATCCGGGTTATCGTTCGGGTTGTAAAATTGTTTGTTTGGATGAAAAAGGCGATTTGTTGCACAATGAAACGGTTTATCCGCACGCGCCTCAAAATCAAAAAAATGATGCTTCCAAAAAAGTGAAATCTTTGGTCAATGCTTATCAAATCGAAGCGATTTCCATCGGAAACGGAACGGCTTCGCGCGAAACCGAAAATTGGATTCAGTCGATTCCGTTTGATAGAAATCTGAAAGTTTTTGTGGTCAATGAAGCCGGTGCTTCGATTTATTCGGCTTCCAAAATTGCGCGCGAAGAATTTCCGCAATATGACGTAACGGTTCGCGGTGCGGTTTCCATCGGGCGAAGATTGGCTGACCCTTTGGCGGAATTGGTGAAAATCGAACCGAAATCCATTGGTGTCGGGCAATGTCAGCACGATGTCGATCAGAAACTTTTGAAAGAAGAATTGGACGAAACGGTGATGCTTTGCGTAAATAAAGTCGGTGTAAACCTGAATACGGCGAGCAAACATTTGTTGCATTATGTTTCCGGAATTGGCGAAAAAATGGCAGAAAACATTGTGAATTATCGTTCCGAAAACGGGCAATTCAGTTCTCGTGAAGAATTGAAAAATGTACCGAGATTGGGCGGAAAAGCTTTTCAGCAAGCTTCTGCGTTTTTGAGAATTCCGAATGGCGAAAATCCTTTGGATAATTCTGCTGTTCATCCCGAGTCTTATAAAATCGTGGAAAAAATGGCGAAGGATTTGAAGATTTCAACTCAAAATTTAATCGGAAATGAATCAGAAATTTCTAAAATAAATTTGGAAAAATATGTTTCGGACAAAGTGGGAATTCCAACGCTGAAAGATATTTTGGAAGAATTGAAGAAACCCGGATTAGACCCGAGAAAAAAAGCCGTGATGGTTCAATTCGACAAAAACATCAAAACGATTGACGACCTGAAAACCGGAATGAAATTGCAGGGAATTATCAATAATATCACGAATTTCGGATGTTTTGTGGACATCGGTATCAAACAAAGCGGATTGGTTCACATTTCGAAAATTACCAAAGAGTTTATTTCTGATGTCAATCAGGTTGTGCATTTGAACCAGATTGTGGAAGTTACCGTTACCGACGTGGATTTGGAACGAAAAAGAATTCAGTTGTCTATGGTGGATTGAGATGTTTTAATTAATATATCTTTACAGAATTAATATTAAACATTATGAATGAATTAAGACTTAAAAGAAGAATAAATTTCTTGACAGGCTATGTGTTGATTAGTAGTGTAATATTTATGGTACTAATTTTTTCTGCATTTAAGAATGGAGAAAGAAAAGAAAGTTTTGATGAAATAACAGTCAAGCGAATAAATGTAGTAGATGAGACTGGAGAAAATTTACGTATGGTCATTAGTAATGAGAAAAGACAACATCCGGGCATCATAAATGGGGAGATTCTTCCTGAAAGGGAAAGACCTTCCGGTATTATTTTCTTCAATTCATCCGGTGATGAGTGCGGTGGACTTGTATATGATGGAAATGAACAGGAAGCGGGAATGGTTTTTTCAATTGATAAATTTAGAGATGATCAGGTGATGCAACTTCAATATATGGAGGATACAAAAAAATATGAAAGGAAATACGGGCTTCAGATTTGGGATTATCCGAAGGAAAATACTTTTAAGGAGCGGATGAATAGATTTAAAGAGCTTGAGCAGATACAGGATGATCAAGCAAGACAGCTGGCTTATCAAAAGATGAAATTGGACAGCCTTCTGATGGAAGAAAGATTGTTTATCGGGAAAAAATTTAACAAGGACGTGGGATTATTCATCAATGACCAAAACGGTATACCAAGAATCAAAATTTATATTGATAATGATGATAATCCTAAGATTGAACTTCTTGACAAAGAAGGAAAAGTAATAAAGGATAATTTGTAGGAAATTTCAGCCCGCAAAATCGTTGATTTCCTTGTGAACTTTGTTCTTTCTTGGTGTGCTTTGTGGTTTATTTGTTCCAAAATTTAACCACGAAGACACGAAGGTTTCACAATGTGTACAAAGAAAACTAAAGTGAGTTAAGTCTAATAAAAAAACATTGACGAAGTTTTGAACCTTGTCAATGTTTTTATTTCTAATTTCTGAATTCTAACTTCTAATTTTTTAAGTGTACATTCCGCCGTCCACGCTCAAAACTTGTCCGGTGATATAATCCGACAAATCGGAACCTAAAAACAGGCAGGTATTTGAGACGGTCAAATGACAGGAAGTTAAAGACTAAATTCCCAATCAGTCGATCAGTCTTTTTGCGTACAGATATCTTTTTGACCAGTACGAATCGTTGAGCGGAGAAACAATTACACCTTTTGAAGTCGATGCATGAATGAATTCAACATCGCCCTCATCGGAAACATTGTGAACAATCCCGACATGGCTCACACGGCTGCCTCCGTTGGTTGCAAAAAAGATCAGATCGCCGGCTCTCAGTTCGTCTTTTGAAACCGGATGCCCTTCTTTTGCCTGAGCCGATGAAACCCTCGGCAAATCCTGGTCAAAGATTTCAAAAACCCGCTGAACAAATGCAGAGCAGTCGATTCCGCTTCTTGAAGTTCCGCCGTAACGGTAAGGAACGCCGAGATAAGATTCTGCTTCCGAAAGTATGCCGGTTACAAAAGAAGCCATTGCAAAAGAGTGGATGTCGTTGAGTTCCTCGATTGCGGTTTTTTCTTTTTTTACTTTTACCTGACTTACTTCGTTGGCTTTGTTTTCCTCAAAAAGAGTTTTGTTGATGATTGAACTTTCTGCGTAGTAGGAACGGTCAATGGGGAGATAGTTTGTTTTTGCCTGATTTGCGGGAATTAGAGAACCGCAGGATGCAGTTACAATTGCAATTGAAATAAAAATTACTAAATTCAGCCCTTTCATTTGTCCCTTAACTAAGAAAAACCCTTGATTTTCTCACAAAACTAAACTTTAAAAGCTTTCGTTTTGGACTGTCAGACGAACTTTAGCAAAAAATTAACAAAAGTTAAAATCGATTAACAAAACATTAGAGAAATGCCGGTTGTGGCCACAACCGGCACGAATCTATTGCTCTTAGGTTGGCCTCGAGCAATAGCTCCCCTCCATGATTTAGGTTAAGTCAGATTGGTTGGTTCAGATTGGTTAATGAATTGGCTAAATTCAGATAAATCTTTATTCCTGTTCGGATTCTTCGATGATGGTGACCTTGGATTCGTTGATTTCTTTGATGGGTATGATGATTTTCTGTTCGTCGGTTTTCAAAATCAAACAGATATTGTCAATCGATTCGATGATTCCGGTGACTTCATTCATTCTGATTTTCATTCCTGTCTTCAGATTCTTTTTGGTGTAATAGCCCAGCAGCAGTCTGTGAATGATGTCTCTGGAGCCGAGCCCGACTGCGATGGTGACCGTAATCAGCGCCGCGCCGATGATGTACGACAGATTGGTTGAAATGATTTCGGTATCGATTCCGATCTGGTTGATTGCGGTGATTGTTATAAAGATGGAAATCAGATAAAAAACCAGTGAGCTGATAAGTTTTGACCCGCCTGCATCAAATGATTTCAGTGTGTTGTAAACCACTTTTTTGAGCTGTGCCGCAATATAGATTCCGATTGAAAAAATCAGCAGTCCCGACAGAAATTTCGGCATATAGGCAAGCAGTATGCTGATTTGTTCCGAAATAATTTCAAGATTCAGCATTTCGCTTCCGATGATCAGCAGAATCAAAATAAGAATGAATTTGACAAATCCGACAATGATTTTTGAAATATCGATTTTGAAATTTGAGTTTTCAAAAAATTCAATCTGATTGATTTTCGAATTCAGTTTGTTGATTTTCGAGAATCTCAGAAGTTTTCTGATGATCCATACAATGATTCGGTATATCAGTATGGCCAGAATGACAAATCCGATTCCAATCAGAATCCTGGGTGAGACTTCTATAAAATAATCATACAGGTTTTGGAGCAGTTCAGTGGATTTTTCCATAAAGTATACTTTTAAATTTTATCTGAATTTCTGTTATCATCCTTTTTCTCCTTTGATGCAGTGTCGAGTAGATTGAAGATTGAGGACGGATATTTGACCATCACCAGATCAGCCATATCCATAGCCAGTTTGATCAGTCTGATGTCGTTCATCACCCGTTCCTTCAATATTTCGGGAACCTGCCGGTGTTCGATTATATTTTTAAATGGATTTTCAATCACTTCAAATCATTATAAAATTTAACCAGATTCATTTTGGCTCTTGACAGCCTCATTTTTACCGCACTTTCGCTCAACGCTGTGGTCGATGCAATTTCTTTGATGCTGATGTCATCCTGATATTTCAGCAGCAGCATCATCCGATCGGTTGGATTCAGCATTTGAAGCGCTTTTTTCAGTTTTTCTGCTTTCAGTTCAAAGATTTCACGATCCGAAATTTCTTCGACCGGTTCTTCTTCCAAATCTTCCATTGCTGCTCGGATGTTATTTTCAGGTTTCATTTCCCTTTGGACAAAATTTACACAGTGGTTGTAGGTAAATGTGTACAGCCAGGTTGAAAATTTTGACTCACCTCTAAAGCTTTTCAGTTTGACAAAGAGCTTCACAAATATATCCTGTGTCAAATCCTGTGCGGCTTCCTGATTCAAGGTAAAACTGATGCATTTGTTGTACACTGTGCCCGAATACCGGTCATAAAGCAGTCCGAACAAATGGGTATCACTCGTCTCATTGATTTTTTTTATAAGTGCTTCATCACTTATTTTCTCCTTTGGATTCTGTGCCGCCATTGACACCATTCTATTATTTGGACACAGTCAATTTGAAAAAGTCACAAACTTTAACGTTTTGTTAACAATTAAATTAAATAAAACTCAGGTAGTTTTTTGATAATCAGCTATGTGGTGTGTTTGCTCAATCAATTATTTTTCGGGAATTTTATAAACCACCGCATTGATATTCATTCCGGCTCCCACCGAACCGAATACCAAATGATCACCCGAATTGAATTTGTGATTGCCGAGCATATTTTTTGAAATCAGATCGTACATGGTCGGAACGGTTGCCACAGAAGAATTTCCGAATTTCTGAACCGTCATCGGCGCAATTCCTTCCGGTATTTCTTTCAGATTGTAAAGTCTGAAAAGTCGTTGAATCATGGCGTGATCCATTTTTGCATTTGCCTGATGCAGCAGTATTTTGTTGATTTCTGAGATATCGAGCCCCGATTTGTCAATTGTCCTTTTGATCAGTGCCGGAACTTTTCTGAGCGCATATTCATACACTTTTCTTCCTTTCATTTTGATATTGACCTTTGAGCCTTCGTAATCAGATTTCAATGATTCGTCGTTGGTCAGATATTCCATTTCTTCGAGACTGTCGCAAATTGTATCGTAAGAAATGATGCCTTCTTTTTTGTCAGATTCCACAGCTTCAAGAATGACTGCACCTGCTCCGTCCGAAAAAATCATTGCGGTACGGTCGTGCGGATCCACGGCTCTCGAAAGTGTGTCTGCGCCAATCACCAAAGCTTTTTTTGCAGTACCCGACAAAAACAGATGATGCGCCAGAATCATTCCCTCAATCCAGCCCGGACAGCCAAAGAGCATTTCGTAAGGCCGGCAATGGTTGTTTTTGATGCCGAGTTTGTTTTTTACACGGGTTGCGATAGACGGCATGCTGTCCACCTGTCTGTACACCGGATCGATGTCGCCGTAATTGTTGGCAACGATTACATAATCAAGTTCTTCCTTGTCGATTCCGGCATCTTCCAATGCTTTTTTTGCCGCAATCGTCGCCAGATCAGAAGTGTACATGTGGTTTTCTGCATATCTTCTTTCCTCTATTTCTGTGATTTCCTTGAATTTTGCAATGGTCTCTTCAATCGGTTTTTCGATTCTCTGACCGTCCTCTCCGAAGAAATCATAATCCAGAAAAAAATCGTTCTTTATGATTCTTTCGGGCAAAAAATGACCTGAGCCGGTGATGATTGTATTCAACATTGGAAAATTGTTTAGAATGCAAATTTAATAAAATATATATGTCAATTCGCTTTAAAATTCTTGTTGTCAGCTTTTGGAAAGTACTTTCTTGGTGATGAAGTCCTTTTCTTCATTACGGCCGCGTGCCGGCGAATATTCTCTGCCGTAATAGATAATCTGAATATGCAGTTTGTTCCAGGCTTCTATCGGAAACAGTCTCTTTGCATCTTTTTCTGTCTGTTCCACAGATTTACCGCTGCTCAGTTTCCAAAGTTTCATCAGTCGGTGAATGTGAGTATCGACCGGAAAGGCAGGATGACCGAATGCCTGGGACATTACCACCGAAGCGGTTTTGTGACCGACTCCCGGTAGTTCTTCGAGTTCTTCAAAAGTCTGCGGAACTTCGCCATTGTATTTTTCAACCAGTATTTCTGACAGTCGTTTCAGGTTTTTTGCCTTTGTATTTGAAAGGCCGATCTGACGGATCAGATGTTTGATTTCATCGACTTCGAGCAGACTCATTGCCTTTGGATTGGATGCTCTTGCAAACAGTTCCGGCGTGATTTCATTTACTTTTTTGTCGGTGGTCTGGGCAGAAAGCACAACAGCAATCAATAAAGTAAACGGATCATAATGATCGAGCGGAATGGCCGGGTTCGGATAGAGTTTTTCGAGTTCTTCCATCACGACCGCAGCTCTCTCTTTTTTGGTCATTGGTTTTGAAATTTAATTTGATAAAAATGCCCTGCCACCGGTGAATCCGATGACAAGGCATAGTTTCTTTCAGTGATTTTTATGAGTTCAAAATTTGATTTACATCCTCATATCCTCCGGCACAATAAAGTTCATCAACACCTTTTTCAATCAGAAAGGTGAATGCCGAAGCTGCGCGGTTGCCGCCTCTGCAAAATATCACAATCGGTTTTGACATCTGTTTGATTTCATCCACACGTTCCGGAATCTGTATCAGCGGAATATTGATTGCGCCTTCTACCTTTCCGTCTATTTCAAGCTCGTAAGCTTCTCTGATGTCAATAAAGGTCGCGTTTGAATTCTTAACTGCGTCTGTTGTTGTCATTTTGATGATTTTTCTTAGAAATAATTTTCTGAATAAACCCTGAACAATCATCTGTTACCAGATTTTGATTCTGTCCGCCGGTGCTTTGTACATTTTGTCTCCCGGTTTGATATTGAATGCATCGAAGAATCCGTCCACATTGATAATCGGTCCGAATGCTCTGTAATAACCCGGCGAATGCGGATCTGTATTCACCTGATTTTTGAGCGCTTCGTCTGTTGATTTGGTTCTCCAGATGGTTGCCCATGAAATAAAGAATCTCTGTTCCGGTGTGAAGCCGTCGATCAGTCCCGGATTTCCGTGGTCTTTCAGATACATTTTCAATGCATCAAAAGCAACGCTCACACCGCCAAGATCACCAATGTTTTCACCCAAAGTGAATTTGCCGTTTACAAATGATCCTTTAACAGGTTCATATTTGCTGTACTGATCGGCCAGTGCCTGACCCGCCGCTTTGAATTTTTCTTCGTCTTCTTTTGTCCACCAGTTTTTCAGATTTCCGTCGCCGTCATAAAGGGCACCCGAATCGTCGAAGCTGTGAGAAATCTCATGTCCGATTACACCACCCATACCGCCAAAATTCACTGCTGCATCAGCTCTGTAGTCATAGAACGGATATTGAAGGATGGCAGCCGGAAATACAATTTCGTTGTTTGATGAATTGAAATAAGCGTTCACAGTCTGAGGATTCATCCCCCATTCTGAACGGTCAACAGGTTTTCCGATTTTGTCAAAATTGTAATTGTATCTCCAAAGTTTCAGATTCATTATATTTTTGAACAGCGCCTGATCTTCGTTGTGCGAATAAATTTCAAGTTTTGAATAATCTCTCCATTTGTCCGGATAACCAATCTTCACTGTAAACTTGCTCAGTTTTTCCAATGCTTTGACCTTGGTTTCGGGCGACATCCATTCCAGATTGTTGATGTGTACCTTGAATGATTTGAACAGATAATCCACCATTTCAACCGCACTTGCTTTTGCCTCAGGTGGAAAATTATCCTTTACATAAATTTTACCCAAAAGTTCACCGGCTGAACCGTTTACAAATTCAAGTCCTCTTTTGTCAAGTGATCTTTGTTCCAGCTGACCTCTCAGTTGTTTGCTGTAAAATTCAAAACTGAGGTCGTCAAGTTCTTTGGTCAGATAGCCGCTTGCATCGTCAATCAGATGAAACTTCAGATATTGTTTGATTACCGGAAGATTTTCCATGTTGATCAACTTGTCCATATTCTTGAACAGATTGATTTCACCGATGATGACAGAATCTGTTTTTACGTTCAAATCGGTCAGGAATTTTTTAATGTCCACATTTTTTGAAAGCTGCCCCAGATCGTTGACAGAATATGGATTGAATCTTTTTCTGCTGTCTCTCTGTTCTTCAACCGTCCACATATTTGATGCAATCTGTCTTTCAAAATTCAGGATTTTTGGGCCTTTCAGATCTCTTGTCTTTTCGCCCGTGAAACTGTAAATTCTATCAATATAATTTGAGTACAGTTCAAGTTTGTCTTTGTTTTCCTGATTGTCTTTCTGATAATAATTTCTTCCCATTCCAAGACTCATCCCGCCGAGATAGATTGCGTTTTGGGCGCTGTTTTTCATGTGTGAGCGAACATAAAATCCGTACAGAGAATTGAATCCGAGCGGAGTCACTTCGGTCAGATAATCCTGAAGGTCTTTCATATCTTTGATCTTATCGATTTTGTCCAAATAGGGCTGAATCGGTGCCAGCCCCACTTTGTTTCTTGCATCAAAATCAATATAAGATTCATACAAATCTGCGATTTTCTGTTCGTCGCTTCCTTTCTGGAAATTTTTTCCCAGCAAACCTTTCAGTATCGCCAGAGTTGTCTGGTCTGTATTTTCTCTCAGTTCGTCAAAACTTCCCCATCGTGATCGGTCTGACGGGATTTCTGCGGTTTTCATCCAGTTGCCGTTGACGAAATTGTAAAAATCGTCCTGCGGTCTTATGTCGGTATCCATATTTTCTAAATTAATGGCGTGAAATTTATCCTGACTCATGCCATTTGCAGCCAATAATGCAATACCCATAATTAATAATTTTTTCATTTGAATGGAGTTATTTGTATGATTAAGGATACAAATTTAGCAAAATAGTTTATTGTTTATTGTCCGGAATGGGCTCAAATAACAGAAAACGATAATTGAAACCGAATTTTCAGACAACGATTCAACATTTCAATCATTGAATTAAAGCCTGTTTTTTTTGTCAGCGGATTTTGGTTTAAATCTTATCTTTGTACTGCTTTTTTAAGAAAGAATTATGTCAAAAAAAATTATGGTAATCGGAGCGCTTGGACAAATCGGCTCTGAACTCGTAGCATCACTGAGAAAAATTTACGGAAATCAAAATGTACTTTCGACCGATCTGAAGGAAGCATCCGAAGTCGATGACGGGTATTATGAAAAACTGAATGTAAACGACACCGAAAGAATTTCTGAACTGGTTCAAAAACACCAAATCGACACCGTTTATCATCTGGCTGCGATGCTTTCTGCAACAGCCGAAAAAATTCCGATGCAGGCCTGGGATCTGAATATGAATTCTCTTTTGTATTTACTGGAACTGGCACGCGAAAAAAAGATTTCTCAACTCTACTGGCCGAGCAGTATTGCGATTTTTGGAGCAGACACACCCAAGAACAATACCGAACAAAATGCGCTTGCCATTCCGACTACTGTGTACGGAATCTCAAAAAAGGCCGGTGAATTTTGGTGCAATTATTACCACAAAAGATACGGAGTCGATGTCAGAAGCATTCGTTATCCCGGACTGATCAGCTGGAAAACGTTGCCGGGCGGCGGGACGACCGATTATGCAGTCGATATTTTTTATCAGGCATTGGAAACCGGAAAATATGAATGTTTCCTGTCAGAAGACACTGCGCTTCCAATGATGTATATGGATGATGCAATCCGGGCGACCATAGAGCTGATGCAGGCTGACGCCGAAAAGCTGAGCATCAGGACTTCATACAATCTCAATGCACTGAGCTTTACACCCAAACAGCTGACAGAAGCAATCCGGAAATATCTGCCCGATTTTGAAATCAGTTACAAACCCGATTTCAGACAGGCGATTGCTGATACCTGGCCGGCGAGCATTGATGATTCGGTGGCACAGAAAGACTGGAATTGGAAACCTGAATTTGATTTGGATGCAATGTGCAGTGCAATGCTCCAAAATCTGAAAATCAAATTGGGGATTAAAAACTGATCAGTTCAGAAGTTCACCTTCTTCATTCAGTTTCATACCCGAATTTTCATAAAGTTTTCTCATCTCATCCATCGGACGGCCATGTTTTTGTTCAATGTACCAGAAGATGTGAAGTCTTTTGTATCCCAATGATTTCAGATAAGGAATCAGCGTTTTTGAATGTTCTTTCCAAAGTTCAATGACCAGCAGCGGTTTGTGCCTGGTTAGAAAATTCCGCATTCCGTTGATCGCCCGTTCTTCATTTCCTTCAATGTCCATTTTGACCATACAGAAATCTTCAAATTCTTTGTCCCGCATAAAATCATCAAATCGGACCATTCTGATCTGAGTTTTTGAACCTTGTCCTGTGTTCATCACAGAAGCTTCGCCCATTTGGCGCGGATCAAAATAAATCGTCTGAGTCCGGTTTTCTTCGCCGAGACCGAGATTGTAAACAATTGTGTTTTTTTGGCAGTTGTTAAATTCCAGATTTCGAATCAGGCTGTTGTAATTTGATTCCATCGGTTCAAAGGTGATGGTTTTCCATCCGTTTTTTGCCATCAGTACAGTAAAACGGCCGATGTGTCCGCCGATATCGATAAAACTTCCTTTTTGGTTTTTCAGGACTACGGTCAAAAAATAAGTCAGATCGGGTTCGTAAGACTCCAGACAGGCCCAAAAGTCGATGGTATTGGGTCGGGTAATCAGTGTGATGTTCTGTAATTTGAATTTGGACTCGGGAAAACTGACCGGTTTTTTGATTCCGACGGTTTTGTAAAAATAATGCAAAACAACCAAAAAGCTGAATTTGAATTTTTCTGACGGTTTCCCGACAAATTGATTTTGGATGCTTTTCAGTGCTGCCCTGAAAATCGTAATCTTTTTTTTCACCTGAAGTTTGATCAATAATCGGCTCAAAAATAAGATTTAAATCGTAATTTAAAGTCAGACTATCCGAAAACGATTCAAATCAAAGTTCAATCAAACAAATCATTAGAATTAAAAAAGCCCGATAAATTCCGGGCCTTGAGCTGTGAATAAATATTTGTTATTCTGCTTTTTTGAATCTTGCCAAAGGCGCCATTCTTGCTTTGTTGAGTGTCAAAATTCCGTCTCCGACAGAGATATTGTCAGCTTCTTTCAAAACTTTCAGCAGTTGAGCTTCCACATCTGAATCAGGACAAGCCATCAGAGTTGAAATTCCGTCTCTGACAGTCAGTTTATAACTGTTTTCGATCACATACGGCATTATCAGTGTATTGCAGTCTGCCTTTGCATTCAGATTTCCTTTTTCTGAATTGAAAACCAGAAAATAATTTTCAGGATTTCCGTTGATTGGTTTTCCGTACAATTCGGTCAATTCCCATCTGATGTCTTCAGCTTCAGGATTTCCGGTTTTGTTCAGTACATAATGATTTGCAAGACCGCTGTCTATAATTTTTCCTTCGGTGTCCAAATGTCTTACTTTGTTTTCCTCAACTTTGAAATAAGGAGAACCTTCACCCGCTTTGTAACCGTTCAGCTCGATTGTGTTTCCGTCTTTCCAGCTGAATTTCCCGTTTTGTACATTGACAGTCGGTTTGTCCTTTCCCAAATATTCTGAGGTCAAAGTATAATTTCCGTCTTCACTGATTTTCAGTGTGGTTTTGATTCCTTCACAATCCGCACAAGGTTCAACGCCGGTGTAACTCCCCGACCAGTCCAGCGAATTTTGAGCATTGTGTCCGTCATTGAGCTGAAAATCTGCTTCATTGTCATGGGCAACTGCTGTTTGCGGAGAGCAGCTCATTAAACCGAAACCGGCGGCCAAAATCAGGTTAAAAACTGTTGTTTTCATACGATATATTTTTTTTGGTTTTTTTATTGAATATTTCTTTTTTCTGCTTAAAAACTAAAAAACAATTGCGTTTTTTCAAATATTGTACCCAAATAAATGACAATCAATAAATTTATGAAAAAAAATTGTTGCAATTCAGGTTTAAGTCGTGTCCGTCCGTATTTTTCAGTTTCAAAATTGCTAACTTTGAACAAAGTTTCGGATGGATACAATTCTTCAAAATTTTTTAACCGACCATTACGATCCGGAAGCTGCCCACTCGCTGATTCCTTTGGCACAAAGCGGTTCTTCCAGAAAGTATTATCGTTTTGAATATCAGGGCAACCCGCTGATTCTGACCCAAAGCGACAATATTGAAGAAAACAAAACTTTTTTTTATTTTACTTCTCATTTTTCAGAAATCACCGATTATCTTCCAAAAATCGATAAGGTTTCGGATGATTTCAGCATTTATACACAGACCGATTTGGGCAATCTGTCGCTGATGAATCTGGTTGAGAATGACAGAGAAAAGTCAAAGGAAATTTTCAAAAAATCAATTCGTCAGCTGGTAAGACTGCAGGTTTTGGGCGATTCGGGTTTGGATTATTCAAAATGCTTCAGCTATCCCGAATTCAATTATCTGTTGGTTTTGAGAGACTTGTTTTCGTTCAAAAATTATTTTCTGAATCTGTCCGATATTGAGTTCAATCACGGAAGGCTGCTTCAGGATTTTGAGAAATTCGCTCATGATTTTGAGAAAATTCCAAATCGTTATTTTGTATTTCGTGATTTTCAGTCGAGAAACATAATGGTTCACGACGCTCAGCCTTATTTTATTGATTATCAGGGCGGACTGAAAGGCCCGGTTCAGTATGATCTGGTTTCACTGACCTGGCAGGCAAAGGCAAATCTTTCAAAAGAATGGAAACAGGAATTTTATGAGCTGTATTTGAATGAATTGAATCAAATCGGTCAAAATAATTTGGACAAATCCGAATTTCAAAAAGGATATCAGCTCTGTCTGATCGAAAGGTTGCTTCAGGTAATGGGAACTTATGGTTTCAGAGGAATTTATGAACGAAAACCGCATTTTCTGAAGAGCATTGAATTTGGATTAAAAAATCTGAATGAAATTAAAGATTTGGAACTAATCAATGATTATCCCGAGCTGAAAACTGTGATCAACAGACTGTCCGAACCTGAATTTTTGAGTGAATTGAAACAAAAAATAGATGGATAATAGACTGAATATCAACATCAGAAGTTTTTCGTACAAAAACGGTATTCCGAGCGATCCGTCGGGTAACGGCGGCGGTTTTGTTTTTGACTGCCGCGGTATATTGAATCCCGGAAGATTTGAAGCATACAAACGGCTGACCGGAAGAGACAGGGAAGTGATTGAATTTTTGGAAGGTCAAACCAATATTCATGAATTTCTGGATGCAGCTTTTCGTCTTGTGGATCTGACGGTTGAAGATTATCTAAACAGAGGGTTTACAAATCTTGAAGTGAATTTCGGCTGTACCGGAGGTCAGCACAGATCGGTTTATTCGGCTGATCGGACAGCCGAACATTTGGCGGAAAAATTTCCGGAAATAAATATCACTGTTGAACATATAGAACAGGAAAAGAAGGACTGGAAAAATTGAGTGTGACCGGAGGATAGGAGATGAAAATTTATAATTCAGGAAGAAATTGAATTTCATTATAAATTTGCATTTGACTGAATCTTGTAATTGAATTCCGAAAGAACCTGAAATGAATACTTCCATCTCAAATAGCAAACAGATAAAAATTTTGTTACAACATAAAATCAGAAATTCAAACTTATGGACAGAACCCAACTGATTACCACGGGCCTCCCCAAGGCAATGATTTTTGCAGCAGGAATGGGAACCCGGCTGAAACCTTTTACTGATCATCATCCCAAGGCGCTTGCAGAAGTGAACGGAAAAACATTGCTGCAGCGAAATATTGAATATCTGAAAACAGTCGGAGTGACCGAACTGACGATCAATGTTCATCATTTTGCCAATCAGATCATCGATTTTTTAAATCAGAATAACAATTTTGATATCCATATCCGGATTTCGGACGAAACTCCGGAACTGCTCGAAACCGGCGGAGGACTGGTCAAAGCAAAAGAACTGATTGGCGATCAGTCTTTTCTGGTGATGAATGTGGATATACTCACCGATTTGAATCTCGAAGATCTGATTCAGTTTCACTATCAGTATCAGCCGCTGGTCACACTTGCGGTTTCTGATCGGGAAAGCAGCCGAAAACTGCTGTTCAAAAAAAACAGACAGCTTGCCGGATGGAAAAATCACAATACCGGAGAGGAAATTCTGACCACAGACGAACCATTGAAAGAACTTGCATTCAGCGGCATCCATATCATCAATCCGAGAATTTTTGATAAGATGCCTTCGTCCGGGAAATTTTCGATCATGAAAATCTATATGGAACTGATGAAAACCGAAGAAATACTCGGTTTTGACCACAGCGGCGGAGTTCTGATTGATGTGGGAAAACCAGAGAGCATAGCTGAAGCCGAAAAGATTTTCAAATAACCGCTTTTTATTTTCAGACAACCAATCCATTGCTGACAATGCTTAACTTTGTCAGATGATTTCAAAGAATCGGATTTTCAATATTCAAACCCGTTCTGAATTTGAAGAAACAGTGTTGGCAGTTTTCCATTTTCAGGCAGAAAATAATTTGATTTATCAAAAATTCATTCAACATTTGAATTTAAATCCTGCTGAAATTCATTCTTTGGAAGAAATTCCTTTTTTACCGATTCGGTTTTTTAAAGAATTTAAAATCATTTCAGGAAATCATTCGGTCGAAAAGATTTTTACAAGTTCCGGAACAACGGGAAGTCAAATCAGCAAACATTTTGTGAGCGATTTGAGCTTTTACAGAGAAAGTTTGGAACATAGTTTCAAACATTTTTACGGCGAAATTTCGGATTATAAAATTTTCGCTTTGCTGCCGTCCTATTTGGAACGCGAAGGTTCTTCTTTGATTGATATGGTAGAATTTTGGATTGAAAAATCAGGAAAAGGCGGATTTTATTTGTACAATCACGAAGAATTATTTCAGGATTTAATTCAAAACGAAAACGAAGGAAAAAAGGCGATTTTGATTGGTGTTTCTTTTGCTTTGCTCGATTTTGTAGAGAAATTTCAATTGAATCTGAAAAATACAATCGTGATGGAAACCGGCGGAATGAAAGGTCGGAAAGAGGAAATCACGCGCGAAGAATTGCACAAAATCCTGAAAAATGGTTTTGGTGTGAATGAAATTCATTCGGAATACGGAATGACGGAATTGCTTTCGCAGGCTTATTCCCAAGGAAATTCCAGGTTTGAAACTCCGAACTGGATGAAAATTCAAATCCGAGATTCAGAAGATCCGTTGCGTTTTTTGCCGAAAGAAAAAACGGGCGGAATCAATGTGATTGATTTGGCGAATTTGAATTCCTGCAGTTTCATTGCGACCGATGATTTAGGAAAAATTCATCCAGATAATTCTTTTGAAATTCTCGGAAGATTTGATAATTCTGATGTTCGCGGTTGCAATCTGATGGTGGCAGATGTTTAAGAAATTACTTAAAAATCGCTTTCAATTTATTTTTTGCGTTTAATTTTCTATGATATTTCGTCTGAAATTCAGAAGTGAAATCCCAAAGCAATGTAAATAATTTTTCTGAATTCTCACCGGAAATTTTTGCATATTCATCTGCCATAATTTTGACCATTTCCTTTTTGGGCGTTAATCTGGAAAGGTTTTTCATTCTTAATTCAATGCTCATGGAATTGTGAAAACTCATTCGATTCAAATCCACCAAAAAGAATTCATAATCGTTTTCTGCAATTTTTTTTATCAAAGTATTTCCCGGTGAATGGTCTTTGAATTCGATTCCGTTTTCGTGCATTTTGTAACAAAATCCGATGAATTGTCTCAAAATATTTTCTTCATCGGGGAAATCTTTTACTTCTACTAACTCTCTGAAGGTTAAATCGTAATCCTGATGAATGCTTGCGTAAAAACTTCTCTGTAAACCAAAACCATTGAAATTTTCTTCAAAAGCCACCGGCGTCGGTGTTCCGATTCCTTTTTCCAAAAGAATATTGGCAAATTCAAACGAACGCCGAGCTTTGGATTTTCGGAAATATTTGTAAACGAATTGATTGATTTTATTCGGAATTTTGAAAGATTTCACATTGATTTTCTTTCCGTCAATTTCAAAAATTTTGATACGGTTTCTTTCGCCGATGATAAAATCAGTTCCGGAACGGTCAAATTCGCTGAAAACAGTTTGGATTTCCTTTTCGAATGGTTTGAAGTATGGATTTATTTCCAAGACAAATATTTTGATTTCGGCAAAAATAATGATACTTATTCAATTAAATTGAGAGATTTTTTTAAGTATTTATTTATTCCGTTTTTATTCCAGATCATTTTCTCATTAATCGTTTTGGATTGTAATTCATCATTTCTTTTTAAGTTATTTTTTGAATTAATGGTATGATGAATATGATAGACAATTCCGGCATAACGAAGTCTTTTTGCTAAAATTCCGTTATTTCCCATTCGGATTGCTAAGTCTGAGTCCTCTCTTCCCCAACCTTCAAAGTCCTCATTGTAACCATTTACATCTATAAAATCTTTTCGCCAATAAGAAACATTGCATCCTCTGAATTTTTTAGAAATTCCTTCGTGGGGTTTATAAAAATTTGAAAGAAATGGAATGTGCAAGGTTCTCGTTTTATTTTTAATTTCTTTGGATGTGAAATGGAATTTGATAATACCTTTGTCAAATATTTCATTGACAAACCCCGGCAGGATATTTACCCGTGAACCATATAGATAGATGCCTTTTTTTGCCTTTTTTATGTGGTCGGCTATAAATTCTTTGTGCAATATACAATCTCCGTCAATTTGAATTATATAATCAACATCAGTTTGGGCAATACTTTTATTTAAAATCTGAGCTTTACGGAATCCGATATCTTCTTGCCAGATGTGTTTGATTGGTGAAGTAATTATGGATTGGTATTTTTTTATTAATTCAGAAGTATCTTTAGTTGAACCGTCATCTGCGATTAGAATTTCATCCGGCATTTTGGATTGGGTTAAAATACTTTTCAAAATCAATTCAAGCGCTTCTTTCCAATTGTATGTTGAAATTAATAATGCGGTCTTCATTTGAGTAAGCTTTTATAAAGATTTTTTGTATTTAGTGCACATTGTCTTGCGCTATAATTGTTGATAAATAATTCATAGCCTGCATCACAAAATGATTGCTGTTTGTCCTCGTTATGTAGCAACTGATTGATTTTTAAAGCCATATTTTTATAATCTCCTATTTCTACCAACAAACCATTTTTATCATCAGATATTACTTCGGGAATTCCACCTGCTTTTGTGCTGACAACAGGAACTTTTTTGTAAAAAGCTTCGTAAATAGTCAGAGGTAAACCTTCTCTTTCTGAACTCATTACGAAAATATCAAACTGTGATAAATAGCTGGAAGCATCTTCTATAAAGCCTGTCAGCTTAACATGATTATTTAATTGAAACCTGTCAATCATTTGTTGTAATTTATCTGTAATTTCATCCTTAAATTCTCCGATTTGCACCAATTGAACTTGTTTTTCTCCCAAATCGTTTACCAAAATATTCATCATTTGGATTAAGGTAGGTAAATCTTTAGCACGTACATGATTCCCGATATTTATTAATTTGAATTTAGTATCTTGTAAGCCTATCTGATGAAGTAATAAATGATTCGCACTTTTCATTCTCAAAATAGAAATACCATCATAGATTACGATTAACTTCTTCCTGTTTTTCTCTGATAAGATTTCAGAAAATTCTCTTTTTACTTTTTCCGATACACAGATAATGGCAGACAAGTTTTTATAATTGTATTTGAATTTACTCAGAAAACTACTGCTTCTCCCCATTCCTTTTTTAGAAAAAACAGAAGGGATTTTTATCTTATATAATAAATCAGAAATAACAAATGCAGTCAAAGAATCGCTTGTGTGTAAATGAATGATATCGGGTTTCAAGTCTTTAGTAATTTGCTTGATGTATTTATAATTAACAAATTTGTTAAGTTTATTTGTTTTGACTGGAATAAATAAAATGTCATTCATTTTACATTTTTTTTCCAATATGCTTCCTCCTACACCCAATACGATATTTTCGATATTTGGGGATTTAAATTCTTGAACTAAATCTATCAGTTGTTGCTCATTACCACCCCAACCTTTCGCACCCGAAATATGTAATACCTTTTGCATATACTTCTTTTATTATGTAAAAATAAACTTTACTTTTGAGAAAAAACAAGGTGCAAGTAGATTTAAAAAACAAAACCTTCCTTTATCCGACTGATACAACTTTCGGATTGGGTTGTGCTGCAAATGATGTGGAAGCAGTCAAAAGAATTTTTCAAATCAAAAATCGTCCTGATTTTAAATCTTTGATAATTTTGGTCGATTCCAATCAGCGATTGCAGCAAATTGTTGATGTGCCCGATTTGGCTTGGGATATTATGGATTTGTCCGAAAAACCGGTTACAATTATTTACGACAATCCCAGAAATTTACCCAAAGAATTGATTGCCGAAGACAATTCAATTGCTATTCGCTTGACGAAAGATTTATTTTGTAAAAAAATCATTTCCAAATTAAATGCACCTTTGATTTCAACTTCCGCCAATATTTCGGGTGAAGCAACCCCGAATTCTTTCGCAGAGATTTCCCAAAAAATAAAAGACGAAGTAGATTTTATTTTTCCGGAATGTGAAACTTTTGTTCCGAAATTTTCCGGTTCGTCCATCATCAAATTATCCGAAGACGGTCGTGTGAAGGTGATTCGCGAATAATTGAAAAATCAAAATTATTTGATTATTTGAAAACGGTTTAAATTTTAAAATCTTTTTGGAATCACTTTTTCGATGTGTTTGAAATTCTAACTTTGCAAAATGAAGCTCGAAAAAGCATTGAACCACAAAATTTTTTCGATTGTCTCCAATTCTGCCAAAGAATTGGAGCAGGAAACTTATGTGGTCGGCGGATTTGTGCGCGATTTTCTGCTGAAACGCGGACAGAAAAAAGACATCGATTTTGTAACGATAGGCAGCGGGATTGAATTGGCAAAAAAAGTACATTCGAATATGAATGATGCGACCAAACTGACGGTTTACAAACGATTCGGAACCGCGATGTTCAAATGGCAGGGAATCGAACTTGAGTTTGTGGGCGCAAGAAAAGAAAGTTATTCTGAAGACAGCCGAAAACCTTTTGTCGAGGACGGAACTTTGGATGACGATCAGAGAAGAAGAGATTTTACAATCAATGCACTTGCAATTTCTGTCAATCGAGAAAATTTTGGTGAATTGATAGATCCCTTTGAAGGAATTAGAGATTTGAAAAATAAAATCATCAGAACGCCTTTGGATCCGGATGTGACTTATTCGGACGATCCGCTGCGGATGATGCGCGCCATTCGTTTTGCAGCTCAATTGGGTTTTGAAATTGAGAAAAATTCTTTTGATTCGATTTTGAGAAATTCAAAACGAATCGAAATCGTTTCAAAGGAAAGAGTGATGGATGAGTTTCAGAAAATCATGATGACCGACAAACCTTCTGTCGGGCTGAAACTGTTGGATGATGCCGGTCTGATGAAGTTTATTTTGCCCGAATTGGTCGCTTTGAAAGGAATTGAAGAAATAGAAGGGCAAACGCACAAAGATAATTTTTACCATACTTTGGAAGTTGTCGATAATATTTCGCCGAATACTCAAAATCTTTGGTTGCGCTGGGCAGCGCTGCTTCACGATATTGGCAAGGCGCCGACCAAAAGATATGACAAAAAGATTGGCTGGACTTTTCATACCCACGAATTCGTCGGTTCGAAGATGATTTATCCATTGTTCAAGAGGCTCAAACTGCCGATGGGACAACCGATGAAATATGTTCAGAAAATTGTGATGCTCAGTTCGAGGCCGATTGCGCTGATCGATGAGAATGTGACCGATTCTGCACTGCGCAGACTGTTGTACGATGCCGGCGGTGAGTTCGATGATTTGTTTGTGCTCTGCAAAGCGGATATTACCACCAAAAACGAAAAAAAACAGCAGCGATTCAAAAAAAACTTTATTTTGGTCGAGCAAAAGATCAGAGAAGTAGAGGAGAGGGACAGGATTCGAAATTTTCAGCCGCCTGTTTCGGGTGAAGAAATTATGAATATATTTGGAATCGGTCCCGGCAGAGAGATTGGAATCATAAAAAATGCGATCAAAGAGGCTATACTTGAAGGTGAAATAAAAAATGAGCGTGAATCAGCCTTAAATTATATGTTTGAATTAGGAAAAAAATTATATTTGACACCAAAATTAAAAAGAAGTGATTTATAAAATTCGTGTAATTCTGGATACCAAAGAAGATGTTTTCAGAGATATTGAGGTTCGCGACAAACAGACCCTTTTCTCTTTGTACAAAGGGATTGTGAGTGCATTCAGTCTTCAGGGCGAAGAGTTGGCTTCGTTCTATGAGTCAAACAAAGATTGGGATCAGGGAAGAGAAATTCCGCTCGAAGATATGGGCGATACGGGAAATGATGAGACGATGGCTGACTTTCAGATCAGTGAGATTCTGCCGAAGATTGGTGACCGGATGATTTTTGTTTATGACTATATGGAAATGTGGACTTTCTATGTTGAAGTCATTGCAATCGAAGATAAAAAAGCAGTATTCAATTATCCGCTGACGACTTACCGCTTTGGTTCAATGCCGCTGAAGGCACCCAAAAGAAGCCAGGATGTTATTGATCTTGAAGAAGATGAAATCATTGATGCTGAAGATGATGCGGATTCAGATACTTCATTTGATGATTTGGAAATCGATACGGATCTGGATGATTTTTAATCAGCAGCGGTTCGTATGAAATAAAAAAAGCCGGTTTCCAACCGGCTTTTCTTTTGAATTTTTTTGATGCTCATTATTGTTTTGCGAAATTTCGGTAAAGATTCAGCGAGTCTTTGATGTCGTTTTGCATAATTTTGATCAAATGCGGCTGATCTTCAAGCAGCAGACTGTTTTCTCTTTGTCTTTTCTCCGAAATTCCAACCATTTTGGCAATTTCGTCTATATACTTCTGTTTGTCTGTGATTCCCTTTTTGTTCATGTCTGCCATTTTCTGTCTGATTTTTCGTGCATAAAGTTCAGAATAATCAAATTTGAGCTGCTGAATTTGAAGGACTTCTGTTTTTTTGACATTTGTCCAGGATGAATTCCGATCCATCAGATTCAAAATTGTCATCTCCGGAATTTTTCCCTTTTCCTGTCTTGACTGATACGAGATAACGGTGGTGATATTTGCAGCCTGCTGTTTGTTCATGGCTTTGGGGACTGCGCCCCTGAAATCATCAAAACTGATTTTTCGATTGGCTGACCATTCCAAAAAATCCTGACTGAAAAATGAAAAACTGATGAAAATGAACATTCCGAAGAAAATCCCTCTCTTTATTGTCATATTGATCCCAACTTATAATCAGTCCAAAATTAAAAAATTAATCGAATTTCAAAAAACCGGAAGCAGTTTTTCAAGCGCCATTCCTCTTGAACCTTTTAGCAGCAGCAGTTGGGAGCTGATTTTGTTTTTTTCAAAATACGATTTTGCACTGTCTCTGTCTCGAAAAAGAGTGATTTTTGAATTCGAATTATCAATCTGACTGAAATGCTCTCCGATCAGAAAGATTTGCTCGATTCTGAGCATTGCTGCAAGATCTGCGATTTTCTGGTGTTCGGATTGTGAAGTTTCTCCCAATTCAAACATATCACCCAAAATAGCGGTTTTTGATCCTTCCATCTGTTCAAAATTCATCAGCGCGGCTTCCATACTGCTTGGGTTTGCATTGTAGGCATCGAGCACGATTTTGAGGTTTTCTTTTTGAATAATTTCAGACCGGTTATCGCCGGAATCATATTCGCTGACCGCTTCGGTTATTTTTTGCGGCGAAACTTTAAAATACAGACCGAATGCGATTGCGGCAGCTACATTTGGCGCATTGTATGCACCGGTCAGACTGCTTTGAAACGATTGTTTTCCATACATGATTTCGGGGCATTTTCCCTGCTGATTTTCTATATATTCAAATCTGAAATCTGCTTCATCGCAGCTGCCAAAAGTCAGTCTTTCCAAATTTGCTGTCAGTTCCATCTGTTTCGGATCATTGCAGTTGACAAATGCGGTTTTTGAATTCGCAGCCAGATAGCGGTACATCTCCGATTTGCCTCTGATTACGCCTTCAACGCCGCCAAAACCTTCGAGATGCGCTTTTCCGAAATTGGTAATATACCCGAAATCGGGGAGTGCGATGCTGCACAGAAATTCGATTTCTTTCTGGTGATTTGCCCCCATTTCAACGATTGCAAGTTCGTGTTTGTCTCTGATGGTCAGTAGGGTGAGCGGTACACCGATGTGGTTGTTGAGATTTCCTTTGGTGGCGGTCAATCTGTATTTTTTTGACAAAACCGCACTAATCAATTCTTTGGTGGTTGTCTTTCCGTTGCTGCCGGTCAGTGAGATGATCGGGATATTCATTTTGATCCGGTGATATTTCGCCAGTTCCTGAAGTGCAGTCAGCGAATCTTCTACATAGTAGATATTTCTTTTCTGATTTTCTCTTTCTTTTTCGTCGGTAATTGCAAAACGGGCACCCGATTCCAATGCCTTTTCGATGTATTCGTTTCCGTTCGAATTTTCGCCTTTCAGAGGGAAGAATATTGCCCCCGGCTGAGTGGTGCGGCTGTCGATTGAAACCGAAGCTGATTTCAAAAACAGCGAATACAGTTCCTGGATTTTCATTGCGTAAAGGTAGAAAAAAGCCCAATCCTTTTTATGGGATCGGGCTTGGTTATTTTTGAATGAATTAAATTATCTTCTCTTGTTGACTCCGGTTTTTGATCGTTTGGTATTGCCTGAATCACCACCCTGATAATCCTGGGCAACTCTGAATCCGATCCAGCCGGTAGCTTCTGCCTGGTGCATGAATCTTCTTTGTCCGGGGTCGAGCCAGTAAATCGGATCCTTCCATGAACCGCCTTTCACAACTCTTACTTCATCAGAGATTTCTGTGGTTCTGGTTTCGTCGTCTTTTTCAAGGATTACTCTTCCTTTTTCATCCACATAGAATTTTCTGGTCGGAGAGTTGTACATCTCACGCGTATCCGAATCGGTTTTCTGAACCAATCCTGCACCTCCGTCGTCGATGACGTTTCCGAGTGAATCTGTTGTCATTCCCGAGAAATTGTCATCTTCAAATCTCGGATTCAGCCAAGACATTCTATCGCCGTCTCTAAAATTGGTATTGTCAGTTATGATTTCTTTTTTGTATTTTCCGGGAAGGCTCTTGTAGGCAAGTTTTCCGTTGTTGAGTGTATCGTATTCTATTTCGTCTTCAAATTTTTCAAATCCGCCTGCGCCGTTGTCGATGTTTTCTTTGAATACATTTCCTCTGAAATAGTTAAAATCATTTGCTTCATCGTCAATGATTGGGCGGTAAACGTCTGAAGTCCATTCGGCAACGTTTCCGTCCATACCGTAAACTCCAAATTGGTTTGACTGATATTTTCTCACGTCAGATGTGATATCTGCACCGTCATTTCCAAATGAACCGATACCCGAATAGTCACCTCTTCCGACTTTGAAGTTTGCCATATAGAATCCGCGGTCTCTTCCTTTTTTGCCTCTGATTTCGTTCTGAATCACCGGTTTTCCCTGATAAGCATTGTACTCTCTGTCTCCGGGCAGTGCAAGTGCAGCATATTCCCATTCCACTTCGGTCGGAAGTCTGAAAGGAGCAACATCACCCGAACGGGTTGCCTGATTTGCTTTTTGTACACGCTGATTGGTATTTCTGATATTGAGCTGTTTTGCCAGTCTTGTCGTATCGATTGCTTCTTTGACATTGCTGTCGCTCAGTTTGTAGGATTCCAAATCAAAATATTTGGTTCCGTAATTGTATTCTTCGTTTACATAATAATCTTTGCTCAGAACTCCTTTGTCCATCAGAGCCTTTTCGTTGGCTCTGTCAGTCAGCCAGTCGCAATAGTTGCTGGCCTGAAGCCATGTGATTCCAACCACGGGATAATAACTGAATTCGGGAGCGAACAGATAGGTCTCATTGTTAAAATTGTTCGGAGACAATTTGTTGTTGAAAACTTCTGTATCGGGGAGGGAGCCCTCATAAATGTATTTATACTGTTCTTCTGTTGGTGGAAATACGACTTTCAGCCAGGTCAGATATTCTCTGTACTCATAATTGGTTACTTCGGTTTCTCCGATAAAGAATGATTTCACCTGCATTCTTCTTGGTGTGTTGTTCCAATCGTGCATGACATCATCTTTTACAAGACCCATAGTAAATGAACCGCCTTCGATAAACACCATGTTTGGCCATGCTTTGATTTTTGCTTTCTTGCCGGTGAAAAACCATCCTCTTTGATCGTTTGGCTTCCATCCGCTGGTGCTGGTAAACTTCTTGGTGCCACCGCCTTTTTTTGTCCCTCCGCTGCGGTGCCCGGTACAGCTTATTACAGCTATTGAAAAAATCAATACAAGAATCGCTGAAATTCTACCCTTATTCATATTTTTAGTTATATGTTTCTCTAATTAGTTTTTCCCAAAAAACGATTTGCAAATAAAATAAATTTAATTGAATTCTCAAACTTATTTGCTTTTGTATAACGCAGGCGTACTTTTTTTATTGTGTTTAGACTATTTTTGCTGAAAATTCGTTAGAGCTAAATGAAAAAGTATTTGCTGCCCTTTTTGTTACTGTTTACCGTACTAACAACTGCACAAACGGTGAATATTGACTGGAGAGGTACCAGGGAGTATTCAAACGGAGCCGGCTACAATGTGATGATGCCTTTCTTCGGGAATGAAGGATACAGCGTTTTTAACGGTATACCTTATTATATATATTCAGAAACAGCAAATTCGGTTGAAAGAATCAGCCTGACCAATATTAAATATTCAAATCTGACCGCTTCAGAAAGAGGGGGGATGAATATTTCGGACATACCCGGAGAGCTTGAATATACTGCCAAGATCGATCAGGGTGCGGGCGGACTCCGGCTGACAGTGGGTATGGTGCCGTTTGTTAATAAAAACGGACAGATTAAGAAAGTTACTTCATTTCAGATTGTCAGACAGGCAGGTGCACCTCATGGAACAAATGAAGGAGGAACGCTTGATCCTTCTACTACAAGCGTGCTGAAAACCGGAAACTGGTACAAAATCCGAATCAGCAAATCGGGTATATTCAAAATTGACAAATCTTTTTTTGAACAAAATCAGATTCCGACCAACTTTGATCCGAGAACACTGAAAATATACGGAAACGGCGGCAAAATGCTGAATGAAAATCCGGGCGATTTCAGATACGGTGCATTGCAGGAAAATGCAATCAAATTTGTGGGCGAAGAAGACGGAAGTTTTGACAGTGGCGATTATATCCTTTTTTACGGTCAGGGGCCGCATGAATGGAACCGACTCGACACTTCCAATCTGTCAAACCTGACCCACAGATTCAATCAGTATTCGGATTATGCATATTATTTTATAACCTTCGGAAACGGAACGGGCAAAAGGATTCTGAATTCGGACATACCCGATTCGCCGGTTCAGACTTTTAGCGAATACGACGAATTTCAGTTTTACGAAAAGGATTCAATCAGTATGAACCAGGTCGGAAGACAGTGGGTGGGTGAATCTTTTGGGGTAAATCCAACCCAGACCTTTACACTTCAGGGCGGCGGTCCGGTGAACGGAGAACTGTATGCAAAATATCGACTGGTAGGCAAATCGGCAGCGGGTGTGAGTTATACGGTCAGCCTCAACGGTGTTTCATTGCCGGGCAACAATTTCACTGGAGGTGATTTCGCAGCTTCTTATGTGAATACGGCGGTAACCGGGGTTTCGGGCAACACTTTTAATTTTACAATTGCGGTAAATGACGGATCCAATCCGGGTGCATTTACTTTTCTGGATTATATCGAAGTGGTTTATAGAGCTTCGCTCCATTTTAACGGAAATCAGATGCGGTTCAGAAGACTCGAAGACCTGAATGATGGCAACACCTACGGGTTTGCGCTTTCGGGCGGCGGTACGGTTTGGAATATTTCGGATATAACCAATGCAATGAATGTCGTTTCGGCAGGAGGAGTCTATAAATACAGATCAAACAGTCCGTATTTTAAAAATGAATTTATCGCTTTCAATGAAAGCGCAGCTTATACAGAAATTGAATATGTCGGAACGGTCGCCAATCAGGATACCCGTTCTTTTACAAACATTGATTATGTGATTGTCGCCCATCCCGATTATCTGTCGGAAGCGGCACGGCTTGCCAACTTCAGAATCCAGCATGACGGACTGAAAGTCGCGGTGGTGACCACCGATCAGGTTTACAATGATTTTTCGTCGGGTGCACAGGATGTTTCCGCCATCCGTGATTTTTTCAAACATCTCAGAGATACCGGAAGCCCTTTGAGGGCGGCACTGTTGTTTGGCGGAGCTTCATTTGATTACAAAGACAGGATTCAGGATAATTCAAATTTTATTCCTGCCTACATCAGTTACAATTCGACTTCGCTCGATTTTTCGTTTGTTACCGATGACTACTACACTATGTTGGGTGATACGGATATTATCATCAGCAATCCGGCATCTCCTTCGGAATGGACACTTTCAGGCTCAGCACAGATGGATATCGGAGTGGGGCGTTTTCCGGCACACAATGCAGCAGAAGCAAAAACAATGGTGGACAAAACTCTTGCATTTTATGAAGCACTGCCCAATCAGGGGACTTCTTTTGGTGATTGGAAAACCAGATTTCTGCTGGTGGTGGATGACGACAAGGGAGCAACGGCGCCATTCCATCAGACGATAGAGAATACATCAGGTGTATTTATCGACAATAATATTCCTTATGCAACTTTGAGAAAAGCTTATCTCGATTCCTTCCCGTTACAGCAGACTTCTGCCGGTCCGAGATATCCGCAGGTCAATCAGCTGATTGGGAATGCATTCAATCTTGGTACATCACTGATTGTTTATTTTGGTCACGGAGGTTCTCGAAGCTGGTCTCAGACCCGTGTGATTACTTATGAAGAAATCAGCAATTTCAATAATTTTTCGGGTTTGTATTCGAGACTGCCGGTAGTAATGACCATAACCTGCGAATTTACAATCTGGGACACACCCTATCTGCCGTCAGCTGGAGTCTATATGTTCAAAGTTCCACAGGGCGGGGCTTCTGCAATGGTGACGACCAGCCGACCGGTTTTTGTAAGCTATGGTGAACAGTTTAATGAAAAAATCATGGAGCAGCTGCTCTTGGTGGTGGGTGACAAATATCAGAACCTGGGTGAAGCACTGACCGCAGCCAAGGCGGGGCAGCCTTCAGGAAGCGCCAACCATATCAATGTGAATCTGTTGGGAGACCCGATGCTCAGTGTTCCGAGACCGCCAAGAAAAATCAGAATTACAAAGATCAACGGTGAAGACGCCGAAACCTTTGACGGTGTGCTGAGGGCATTGGATTTTGTTGAAATCGAAGGAGAAGTTTTGGACGAATCCGGGACGATGCGTGACAATTCATTCAACGGAAAAGCAAATGCAAATTTGTTTGATAAACCCGAGAATAAAGCCACGCTCAACAACAAAAGAAACGGAGACATGGGGGTGATGAATTACAAGGAACAGACAAACACGATTTTCAAAGGCGGAACCAACGTTCAGTACGGAAAATTCAAATTTCAGTTCTATATCCCCAAAGACATCAATTATGAAATTGGAGAAGGAAAACTGACAGTTTATGCGCACAATAATGTAATTGACGGAGTCACCACAAAAAAAATCAAAATCGGGGATATGAATCCTGACGGTTTGGACGACGATCAGGGGCCAACCATTGGTCTGTATATGAATAACCTGAATTTTGTTGACGGAGGTATCACCAACCGAAATCCATATTTGCTTGCCTGTCTGGTGGATGAAACGGGAATCAATACCAGCGGTGTTGCCATCGGGCACGACATCACCGGAGTGCTTGATCAGGATGTGGAAGGGACAATGGTGCTGAACGAATATTATGAAGGAGGCGACAACAATCCGTGTACAAATCCTCAGGTTTTGGACTACCAGAAAGGACAGGTGACATACAGACTGAACAATCTGGAACTCGGTCAGCATCAAATTGTATTTAAAGCCTGGGACATCAACAATAATTCGTCCACACAGACGTTAGATTTTGTAGTAATGGAAGAAGGCTCGGATCACATCTATATCGAGAAACTGTTGAACTGGCCCAATCCTTTTACCAATCAAACCTATTTCCAGTTTGAGCACAATTGTGATTCAGAACTCGATGTAATGGTTCAGATTTATACGATTTCGGGAAAATTGGTGAAGACCATCCGCCAGACCGTTTCTGCAGAGCCCTGGCGTGAAGGATACCGCACCGGAAGATTTGCAATCCCGTGGGACGGATTGGATGATTTTGGTGATAAAATCGGAAAAGGTGTGTATATTTACCGCCTTTCTGCGCGAGGTGTAAATCCCGAAGAATGTAAAGGTTCTGCAACCGCGATAGAAAAATTAGTGATATTAAAATAATAACAGATGATAAAAAGAATTTTGATGATCGGATTGTTTTCTGCCTCTATTTTTGCAGCAGCTCAGAGCGATCCCAACCCGGTACTCACGGGTGCACCATTTTTGAGAGTTTCACCCGACGCAAGAGCCGGAGCTCTTGGAGATATGGGAGCGGCAACTTCAGCTGACGCATTTTCACAATATTGGAACCCTGCAAAATATGCCTTCAGCAAAAGCTATTCGGGTGTTGCGCTTTCCTATACACCTTATATGAGCAGCATTACAGATGATGTGTTCCTGCTCAACGCATCTTTCTTTACCTTCCTCGGACAGGATGAAAGAAGTACGCTTTCTGCCAGTTTGTATTATTTCAATATTGGTGAAATCGATTTGACCGAACTGGTGGGTACCCAGATCGTGAATACAGGTATCGCAAAACCAAACGAATTTTCATTTGATGTTTCTTATGGTCTGAGACTTTCCGATACATACAGTATGGCGGTAACCGGACGTTTTATACGTTCCGACCTGTTCAACAATATTGATGACGGCACTGTTCAGCCGGCAAACACTTTTGCAGTTGACGTTTCAGGTTTCTATCAGACGCCAAGACACGATTGGAATAGCTTTGAAGGACGTCTGAGAGCAGGTTTCAATGTGAGCAACATTGGTCCGAAACTCGATTATTCAAATTCAGAAGACAATGCAGCCTATCTGCCTACCAATCTGAGACTGGGTGTGGGCTATGATTTTATATTTGATGATTTCAACACGGTTGCACTGACACTCGAAACCAACAAACTCCTGGTTCCGACTCCGACTTATGAAAAAGATGAGGACGGAAATGAAATCCCGGGAACAAGATACATCCCCAACAAGGGTGTGGTAGAAGGGATGTTCAGCTCATTCGGTGATGCACCGGGCGGTTTCAAAGAAGAAATGCAGGAATTCAACTGGGCGGCTTCGCTCGAATATTCATACAATGAGGTATTGTTCATCAGAGGCGGTTATTTCCACGAAAGCCCGATGAAAGGTGACCGTCAGCATCTGACATTGGGCGCCGGTCTGAAATACAATTCATTCGGATTGGATTTCTCCTACCTGATTCCGGTCTCAAAAACCAACAATGCGCTTGAAAACACACTGCGTTTTGCACTGACTTGGGAATTTGGCGGCGAGACCAGTAACACCTGGGATTATTAATCATTGACAAATAACAATATACAATTACCCGAAATCAAAGGTTTCGGGTAATTTGTTTTTGATGCATTTCGAAAAACCTGCAATCCTATTCAAAATTTCCAAGTATGAAACAAAATTTCAAACAGTTAACATTGCAGCGATTATGTCTAATTATCAATAAGATGTATTTTTGTTTGTGCAAATCTGTGTCATCTGTGAGAAATCATCCGGACGTCGCCCATTCGAGCCATCGGAAAAATATCTAATCATCTCAAGTCTTTTCAAAATTTAATATTTCTCCATAAAATCAATTAAATTTGAAACCCAAAACATCAAACTATGGAACATTTGGCTGAAATATTTATACTGCTGATGCTCGCAGTCGCATTTCTGCAGTCGGGTACCGACAAAATATTTGACTGGAAAGGAAATCTTGAATTTCATTCCAAACATTTTGAAAAATCACCCTTCAAAAACATGGTGAAAATCAATCTTTTTATTGTGCTGATTCTTGAGATGGTTTCAGGCGCAGTCTCACTGATTTCGGCTGTGATTATTTTTACAAACGGTGATGTCAGTCTTGCGAAAACAGCAGCGATTTTGTCAGTTATTACTTTTGGCTGTCTGTTTACCGGTCAGCGTCTGGCAAAGGACTATGCGGGTGCGCAGACCATAGTTGTCTATCTGATTCCGGTTTTTCTGCTGCTTTGGCTGCTTTTTGGTCAGCAGCCCGCTGTTTAAACCGCTTCGGCATTTCCGGCGGACAAAACGTTTTCCGTTTTCAAACATGATTTTTCTGACTTTTAATTTCAGTTGGTTCAAATCGGTGAGTTTGTACCGGATCGATTTAACACTTTTGTTTTCTTTGTAATAAGCTTTTGCCGTAAATGGAAGTCATTTGAGCAGATTGTACTCAAAATTGTCCATTCAGCTTAGATTGTAACAGATTTTCATTGGCTCGATCATTCCGTCATAATCGAAACTGATACAGATATGATTCTATGTTTCGTCAGCCTTTTCTCAAACGGAGAAGTTATAAAAAATCGTATTTTTACCAAATGATTTCACGCCAAACCATAGATGCAATTTTTTCGGCCGCCAGGGTGGAAGAGGTGATTGGTGATTTCGTCAGTCTGAAAAGATCGGGCAGTAATCTGAAGGGCCTGTCACCCTTTTCTGACGAGAAGACACCTTCATTTATGGTGTCGCCCGCCAAACAGATTTGGAAAGATTTTTCTTCGGGCAAAGGTGGAAATGCAGTCACCTTTCTGATGGAACACGAACAGTTCAGCTATCCCGAGGCACTTCGGTGGCTGGCGAAACGGTACGGTATAGAAATTCAGGAAGATGGAGCCCAGACCGATGAGCAGAAAGAGGAGATGAAACTAAGAGAAAGTCTGTACATCATCACCGAATTTGCAAAAAAATATTTTGAGAAACAGCTTCACGAAACCGAAGAAGGAAAAAATATTGGTTTTGCCTATTTCAAAGAAAGAGGATTCAATCAGAATACGATTGAGAAATTCGAACTCGGCTATTCGCCTGCCAAACGGACTGCATTTACAGAAGCAGCCGAAGAAAAAGGCTACGGAAAGTCGCTGCTTGAAGCTTCGGGGCTTTCAATTTACAGAGAAGGAGAAGCCACCGGTTATGACCGTTTCAGGGAAAGGGTGATTTTTCCGATTCACAGTTTTTCGGGCCGTCCGCTCGGTTTTGGCGGCAGGATATTGAGAAATGATGTGAAAGCTGCCAAATATCTGAATTCGCCCGAATCTGAAATTTATCACAAAAGCAAAATCCTGTACGGTATCTTTCAGTCAAAACAGGCGATACTGAAACGGAACGAATGCCTGCTGGTTGAAGGTTATATGGATGTGATTTCGCTTCATCAGGCGGGAATCGAAAATGTAGTAGCCAGTTCGGGTACCGCGCTGACAGTCGATCAGATCAGACTGATCAAAAGACTGACCCCAAATGTGACCATACTGTATGACGGTGATGCGGCCGGAATCAATGCATCGTTCAGAGGAATCGATCTGATTCTCGAACAGGAACTCAATGTAAAGGTGCTTCTGTTTCCTGATGGTGAGGACCCGGATTCGTTTGCTCAAAAACATTCTTCTGATGAAATTGAGCAATACATCAAAGAAAATTCAACCGATTTTATTCGTTTCAAAGCAAAGGTGCTGCTTGAAGATGCAAAGGATGATCCGGTCAAAAAAGCAGAATTGGTTCGTGATATCATCAACAGTATTTCACTGATTCCGAATATTGTACAGCGCGAACTCTATGTGCAGGAAGCTTCCAAACTTCTTGAGGTGAGGGAGGAGGTGCTTTTTAAGGAACTGGCACAGAATCTTCAGCGCAAACGTAAGGAATTTGCTGACCGGAAAAAAGCTGAAACCGGGATCAGACCGATGGAAGTGGTCAAAACCGAAAAGATTGAAATCAATCCGAGAGAAGTGGTCGAAGCCGATCTCATCCGACTGATCATGCAGTACGGAGATTTGGTGGTTGATCTCAGTGATGCTGAAGGAAATTCATATCAGACAACAGTGATTGAAGAAATTTTGAATCAGTTTGATGTGAATGATATGGATTTTCAAAATGAATTGTACAAAAACATACTCGAAGATGTCAAACTCGGTTTTGAAGCAGAAGAATTGAGAACCGGTGATTTTTTTGTAAAAATGTTTGATGCACAGAAAACCGAAATCGCATCTGAGGCGATGTTTGATAAATACAGCCTGAGCCCCAACTGGAAAGACAAACTCAACATCTATATCAAACCCAAAGAAACCAATATTTCTAAAGAAATCTTTGACGTAATCCTAAGGTTCAAAACTTTTTATCTGGACGACGAAATCAAAAAATGTTCTGAATTTCTGAAAGATGAAGAACTGACCGGCGATGCCAGGCAGGATCAGATTGAAAAGGTGATGACACTCACCCGGATGCGCACACAGATCTTCGGCAAGCTCAACAGAGTGCTCTGATGTTTCATAAAATATTTTTCACAACCCGTAGTGCATTATTAGACGATATTAATTTTCAGGTTATTGATATTCCTGTTAAACACAAATTTATTCAAATATTGAATAGTCGTAAGGGTTGTTATTTTTGCCAATATTCTTGTTTTAAATCCTGTAAAAGTCTTTGCATAATTCCGTCTGATCATAAATTGGTCGCACAGTTGGGAGAAAAGAGTTTCAATTCTCTTTCTAAACTTTTTGAACTTGTAGAACTGTGGCTTATAGTCCGCCTGATTAACTCTTTTTGGCGTTTCCAACCGAATATTTACTTCGTTAAATAAATCAAGTTGAATGGTTTGTGAAAGATACCCTTTATCTCCAATTAACACACAGTCTGACAATTGAGATTTTATATCCTGTAAATAATGAATATCGTGAACCGATGCCGGTGATAAATCAAAGCTTTGAAAAACACCTTCGATAGAACAAACAGCGTGGAGTTTATATCCGTAGAAATGCATATTCTGCGAGGCGCAATACCCCTTATTTGGCATGGAATAATCCACTTCTTTGCAAATTTTACTTCGAGAGGAACGAGAGATTTTGCAAACCTCCAAAGGCATACTGTCCACTATGAAATGGTTTTCAAATTCATTAAACCTCTGAACCATTTTCATTCTAATTTCTTCTATAAAAGGGAAAAGTTTTCGTTTTCTCCGGTTGTAAACACTGCGCTCAATTTTACCCTCAATACAGGTCCCCTTTAACTCCCTAAAAAGCTGATACTCTGAATCTATTGATTTGAATTCCGCCGAGATTATTAAACTAATCACCTCTATGTCAGATAGTTTTGGCATTATGGGTTTAAAATAAAGATTATCACTTTTAGATATTTTTCGTAATTCTTTCAGAATTATTTTATAACTTGCCTCAAAGTTGCTCATAATTGTATTTTCTTGAAACTCAATACAATATACTAATTTTTAGTAGTTTGAGCAACTTTTTTTATAATGCACTACGGGTTTTTCACAGTTTAATTCAATCCGAATTCAAATCAATAATCAGTTGATTAACAAACTGTTATTCGTTAAAAAGTTGATTTCTCTCAACTTTGTATAATTTGAAGTAATTCCAGATTTGGCATTCAAAATATGTCCTGAATATTTACAATTGTAAATATTTGACACCATGAAAAATGGTCAACGGTTAAATTTATGCCCGTCAAAGTTCCGACTGATCAAAACCGGGATTTGCGATTTAAAAATTAAATAATCTTAAAAGTCACCTATTAATTATGAACGTCAAAGAAAATAACAGATTTATCCGAATCATCCTGCCTTTGCTTTTGGTTGCTGCAGGTCTGCTGATGATTTCCGGACGGTTTTTGTCGGGTCTTTTTTCACAAGCTGAACTGGAAGCCAAAATAGAACCGAATTCGGTCATTATGCCCGCCGCATACAAGGTGTACGGCAACGAAGATGCACTTGAAGGCAAATACAGTCTTTTCAAAATGTTGCTGACCAACAACGGAAAATCTGTCGCAAGAAATGTAAATATTTCGTTTGAGATACCGGGTTACATCACCGAGACCGATCTGAAGAAAGTTCCGGTTATATTGCCCGGTCAGTCAATTCTGGTCAATTGCTTTCCCAAATTTAAGGAAGACATCATTGAAAAACGAACTTCGTCGCGAGAAACTGTAAATATCAATATTACAGGACTGAACATCAAGAATCAGTTTGAGAGTTTTCCGATCGAGATCAAGGGCAGAAATGAATTTGTATATACACAGATTTCGGCAGATGAAATCCTTTCTCCGGCCGAAATGATTGACAATGCCGAACTGATTTCGTGTTTTGTAACACCGGAGGATCCGATTATCAAATACTTCACTCAGCAGATTCAGGAGAAACTTCTGAGAGGAGAAGCTGCGTCGGTAAACAGAGAGGACCAGGAAGCAGTCCGTTTTCTCACCGGACTTTATGATGCAACTTATTTGAGTCACATGGTTTACAGCGGTACCAGCGGGGTTCCCTCTGCGATTGGTGATGCACAGTCAATCGTTCAAAGTCTTCGTCTGCCCAGAGAAGTGGTAACCGGAAAGACCGGTTTGTGCATCGAGCTCTCTATCCTCTATGCCAGTGTACTAATGAACGCAGGTCTTGATCCGATTATATTTCTGATTCCCGGACATGCTTATCCGGGTTTCAGGCTGAATGGAAATTTTTATGCAATCGAAGCGACCGGTATTGGTGGCGAGGGAATGCAGGGCGGAAGAGCGAATTCTATGGCAGCACTGCAGGCAGGAATGAAACAGCTGGAAACATTTTTTCAAAATGCGATGATGGGCGATGAAAGATACATGATAGTCGATATTCGTGAAGCAATTAAGAACGGAGCCGTAGCAATGGAGTTGAAAGATGATTCGTTTTTGCGCGGAAAAGTGGATGAAATCGCAATGAGCTTTGGCGGCAGTATGGCTTACAGTCCTCAGCCGCAGGTCGCTTATGTAAATTACGAAAATCAGGGAGCTGCTTCTACCGGGACAGGTACCAATACGGGTGGTGGCGGTTCACCGGCGGCTCCGTCGGGTTACACAAATTACAATGGAACGATTTCGTTTGCCTATCCTTCTTCGTGGAGGATAAAATCAGGGAGCGGATCGGGTATGCCGCAACTAAAAAAAGTTCTGAAAAGTCAGAATTCGGATGCTTATGTGGAAATATATGATTTCAGAGGAGCAAGCAGTGCTCAGGCAGCATTGAATCAATTGCAGCAGTATCTGGTGGGGTACGGCGGTAATCTGCAGTACAGTCCGGCCGGACAGAACAATGGCTTTCAGCTGTTTGGCGGGCAGTCCAGTTTTGAAAATATTTATCTTCAGTGGGTGGCAGCTTTCAAACAGACATCTTCGGGATATTCGGCTGTAATCGTTGGTAGTAATGCAGGCAGCCCAAGTCAGGGAGTGGTTGAAAGTATTCTCAATACAATTCATTGAATTATTCCGAACGATTAAAATTCAAAATTAATTTAATACCAGTCAAAATGAAAATCAAAATAAACTTCAAATACATCCTTCCTTTGTTTTTTATCACTGCCTTTACCATGCTTCAGGCACAGGAGGAACTCAAAGGTACCAAACAGAAATTCGACATTGTAATCGATGATCTGGGCGATGCGAATCTGGCGGTCACCACCCGTTTCAATGCTTCGCAATGGGATGTTTTCAAAAAAACGGTGGGAGCCAATCAGGCTTATCTGAAGAGACAATTGATCAAAGGGATGCCCAAATATTTTTTGTCTGATTTCAAATATGAAGAAGAACCGATGGAGCGTTCATTTACATTTTTGATGAAGGCTTTTGCGGTTGCACAAGTAGATGACAACGGAAAATGGAAAGCGGAACTGGATATGAAAGATCCGGATATAACAAAATTAAATGACCAGACCTTTATGCTAAAACTGAATATTGTTACAAACGGAATGCTGATCGAGCAGGAACAGACCATCCATTTACCCGGGAAAGCGAAAAATGTAGAGATTGAAAAGGACAGTTTTGGTTCTGCTGTGCTTACTTATCAGCTCAAGACAGGATCTTCAAGTCCGATTCTTTTATATGGCGGAGTATTGCTGATGTTGGCAGGTCTGGGGCTTTTTCTGATGAATCTGAAAAAGTCCAAATCGGCTTTGGTCTGAGTTATTGTGATTTAATCATCAATCAGACTGCATCTGACGGTTTCGTCCACGATCAGTGATGAAGAAAATTTGAGTTTTGCTTTTTTCAGGCTTTCCCGAGCGTTTTCTCTTGATGAGAAATAACCTGCTTTCACTTTGTAGTCGGGTGAAACATAATCGAGATTGACGATCAGTTCCGGAAAATATGATTTGGCGCTTCCCAGCATTTCTTCTGCTTCTTTTCGGTTTTTACTGTAAAAAAGCTGTATTCTGCTGCCTTTGCAGTATTCGGGTTTGATTTCTTCCAATAGTTCGGTTGGGCAATTTTTGGCCTGAACCATCTTTTGAACCGACTCATCCCATTGAATGGTCAGATTTCCAAAATTTGAAGTAATGATCCGGTTTTGTCCAAAACCAATCGCTGCAAATAAAAATAGGATTGCAAACGGAAATAATTTCATCAGTCGGTTTTGAAAGAAAACGTTTTGAAATATGAAAGATTGTGTGTTTAAGAAATGTTTAACTTTGGTTTTCTCCCAACAATCTTACACCCGATATCCTGCGCTCCGCAAAAGAATCACAATGCCTTTCTGCACCATACCCTCCACTGCACAGTAAATGCGGCTGGATAGGTTCTTTGAATTCTTTTCAGATCGGGGCCGGCTGATTTTCGGGTGAAATAATCGCCGATCAAAACCCTGTAGTCGGGAGCAAGATAGACCAATTCCGCAGTATAACCCGGATTCTGTCTTGCAAAATCATTTTTTACTTTTTCGGCAGCATTTCTGTCCTTTGTATAAAAAATCTGGATTTTATAACCCATAATCTTGTTTTGGCTTGCGCATTTCTCGGCAGGAGTCAGTTTTCTCGGAGGTACAAAGTTGATATTTGGACAATTCTTTTTTTCATTGGAATTGATCAGGCTGCTGAGCCGGCTGTCCAATTCCACATTGAAATTACCGCCGGTGATGCTGTCATTTGCAATTGTAAGCATTTCTCTTGCAGACTCCTGTGCATGAGACATTATAAATCCGAAAAACAGTATCAGTAAAAAAACCTTTTTCATTATTTTGAATTTCCAATAATTCCAGACAAATATAAAGAGTTTCTGTCAGAGCAATTAAAAACTTTCAAAAAGTTGGTTAAATTGAATGGATTTTTCAAAAATTACTTAAAGATTGATTCTGTGAAGTTTCAGAATAAAAGTTATTTAGAAACAATTTAAATTAAACGAATTGATGAAGTTCAGCATTAAAATTTATGTTTTTATTAAGGTTTGAAGCTATTTTTGTCGGGTTGAAAAACGAATTTTTAACATTTGTAACCGAACTCAATGTTTAGTAAATGAAGGCAAGGATACTTAATAAGATGAAATTTTTAAATCTGGCTTTATTCTTAGCCATTTTTAACTTTTCCTACTCACAGGACCCAACAGACAAACCGGAGCCGGCAGGCGAAGAGCAGGCGCAGACATCCGGCGAGGAAATCAATGGTGATGCCGCCCACGGATACGATTTGTTTCAGCAGAGTTGTATTGCCTGTCACAAGATAGACGGCGAAATGGTCGGACCGGCTTTGAGAAACGTGGTTGCCCGTGTTAAAGAAGAAGGCGGCGTTGGCAGACAGTGGCTTCACGACTGGATCAAAGACAACAATGCGCTCAGGGCTTCAGGCGATAAATATGCAAATGAGATTTTTGAAAAGTACAACAAGATACCGATGTTGACTTTTCCCAACTTCTCTGAACAGGATATAGACGACATATTGGCCTATACCAATGATCCGGAGGGAGGTGAACAGGCATTTAATGATGCCAAAAAAAGTAAGGCAGAAGAATCAGCAGTTGCTTCGGCTCCTGCCGCTTCGGGCGGTTCAACAACCGGATTTGTGATTTTTGCTTATGTGGTTTTGATTCTGCTGCTTTTGTTTACACTGTTCAGATTGAATTCACTCAAGAGAATGATGAGCGGAAAGACAGAAATTCCGGCAGAAGACAAACCCGGATTCGGTCTGGCTCAATTTATCCACAAATACAACAAAGCGTTCAATGTCCTGCTTGGCGCATTGAGTCTGCTGGCATTGTACGGGGTTTGGTTCTTTATGTTCGGAATCGGAGTTGACAAAGGCTATCAACCCGATCAGCCGATTTATTTCTCACACCAGGTGCATGCCGGTGTTCAGGGAATCGATTGTCAGTATTGCCATTCAAGTGCAAAATACGGCAAGGTTTCAGGAATTCCTTCGCCCAATACTTGTATGAACTGTCACAAAATGATCAAAGAATACAAAGGAGATTATTATGAAGAAGAGTTGGTGAAGAACGGGAAATTTGCATCAGGTGATGATGTTAAGGAGTTTTATACCGGTGAAATACAGAAAATGTATGCCGCTATCGGCTGGGATCCTGACCAGGCAGAATATACCGGAGAGCAGAAACCGATTGAGTGGGTGAGAATCCACAATATGCCGGATTTTGTGTACTTCAGCCACGAACAGCATGTGGTTGCAGGTGAAAAAGCAATTCTGAAAGCAATCAAAAACAAGACAATTCCAAATTCAAAAGAATTAAATCTTCCCGAAGACAGCCAGGTTTGTTTTGCGTGTCACGGAGATGTGAGCAAAATGGATGAGGTGAAAATGGCGAATGATTTTACGATGGGATGGTGTGTTGAATGCCACCGTACCACCGAAGTGGATATGACCAATGAATACAACAGTCAGTACTATGCCGATCTTCATGAAAAACTGAAAAAGGAATATGGAGATCATACCAAAATTACAGTTGACGCAATCGGCGGTTTGGAGTGTGCAAAATGTCATTATTAAGAAATCTAAATAAGAGAGGTATAAATGGCTTCTAAAAAAACATATTGGAGAAGTTTTGAAGAACTTGAGAATCCCGAACTGAGCAAACATCTGGCAGGCGATGAATTCGGTGAAGAACTTCCGGTTGAAGACTTTCTGGCCAACAAACAGGCGATGGAAGGGGTTCATACTTCGAGACGCGACTTTTTAAAATTATTGGGATTCAGTACTGCAGCGGTTACTTTGGCTGCCTGCGAGGCTCCCGTTGTAAAATCGATTCCTTATGTGGTGAAACCGGACGATGTGACGCCCGGTGTTCCCACTTATTATGCATCGACTTACTACGACGGACTGGATTATTCAAATATTCTGATCAAAACCAGAGAAGGTCGTCCGATCAGAATCAAGCCGAACAAAGGCGCCAAATATTTTGGAACCACCAATACCAGGGTTCAGGCATCTTTGCTTTCACTTTATGATTCTGAGAAACTGAAAGGACCTTTGCAGGGACATGATAAAAATTTCGGGACCATTTCCTGGGCCGATTTGGATCAGAAAGTGATTTCAAAACTGAATGCTGTCGGTGACAAAAAAGTGGTGCTGCTGACTTCGTCAATTGCGAGTCCGAGTACAAAAAAACTGATTGATGAATTCAAAACCAAATATCCGACCACTCAGCATATCGTTTATGATGCACTGAATCATTCGGCTGCACTTGATGCCGCCCAGGATTTTTATGGTCAAAGAGCGCTTCCGTTCTATGACCTGACCAATTCCGAACTGGTGGTTTCATTTGGAGCAGATTTTCTGGGAGATTACAACGGTGGCGGAATGGAAAGCAGTTATTCGGCTGCCAGAAAACCCGGCCCGAATATGCTCAGACACATACAGCTTGAAAGCAATATGTCGATGACCGGTTCGAATGCCGACACCCGTTTTCCGATGAAGCCCTCACAAGTGCTGAAAACACTTGCAGAGGTATATAAAGGTCTGACTTCAGGAACGACTGATAAAATAGCAGCAGCAATTGTTGATGAAATTAAATCAAAAGGAAACAAAGCAGTTGTATTTGCAGACGGAAGCAAAGAAGCTTATCAGGTTTGCTATGCAATCAACAGTCTGATTGGTTCCAATGCAGTTTCAAAAACAAAAGTGAATCTGCTCAAGGAAGGAAATGACAAAGATTTTGATCAGCTGCTGTCTGATGCCAAAGCCGGAAATATTGGCGCATTGTTTATGTACAATGTGAATCCGGTTTACAATCACCCGAAATCAAAAGATTTTGTGCTTGCGCTGACAAGTATTGACTTTAAGGTGGCCATGACTGAAAGAATGGACGAAACCGCCAAATATTCGGATTTGGTTGCAACCGTTCCTCATTCAATGGAATCATGGAACGACTACAATCCGGTTACAGGTGTTTATTCGCTTCAGCAGCCGGCTATTCAAAGAATTTTCCATTCGAGACAATTTCAGGATTCGCTGCTCAGTTGGATGGGCGGAAGCGCTGAAATTGAAGCCGAACCGGCAGGAACCGGAGGCGACACCGAACTGGTAATTCCAAAAACGACCTATCAGCAGTCAGTCACTGCTTATTATAATTATTTGAAAAACAACTGGGAAAAGAACATACTCCCGCAGATGGGCTACGGTTTCAATCAGGCATTGTACAACGGTTACAATGAAACCGATGAAACGGTTGATTTGTCCGGTTCGGGAGATGTATCGGCAGCAGTTGATAAATTGTCGAATTCAAAAGGAGGTGAATGGGAGCTTCAGTTGTATTCCAGTGTGGGAATCGGAGACGGTACCCAGGCAAACAATCCCTGGCTTCAGGAATTCCCCGACCCGATAACAAGGACTTCTTGGGACAACTTTGTCACACTGAATCCGCTTGATGCACCCAAGTTTGATATCAGGACATCTGAAAATGCAAACGTTAAAAACGGACGTATGCAGTTCAACGGTGATTATGTAAACATCACAGCAAACAATCAGACGATTGAGAAAGTTCCGGTATTTATTCAGCCGGGACAGGCTGTGGGTACCATTGGAATGGCGATTGGTTACGGTCGTACAAGAAGCGGTAAAGTTGGAGACGGAGTAGGCGTGAATGCTTACCCGCTGTATGCCGGTGGAAGCATGTTTGTCAGCGATGTGAAGATTGAAAGATCGCATCAGGGCGAAAAACATGAGTTTGCAAGCATGCAGATGCAGAACACGCTGATGGGACGTTATGAAATCGCACGTCAGGCGACCAACGATCAGTTTATGAACGAACCTGCAGAAGAATGGAACGAACCTTCTGTGATGCCGACTTGGAGAGGTAAGTCGCCCGAAAAGGAAGTTGATATCTGGCGTTCGTTTGACCGTTCGGTAGGGCCGCATTTCAATATGTCAATCGACATGAACGCCTGTACCGGTTGCGGTGCCTGTGTGGTAGCCTGTCAGGTTGAAAACAACATTCCTGTTGTAGGTAAACAAGAAATGAGAAGATCGAGAGATATGTATTGGTTGAGAATTGACCGTTACTACTCCGATGTTACAAATAATGTAAGGACACAAAAAGTTGCACTCGAAGGTAAAGTGGCGCTGCCCGAACATCTTCAGAATGACGAAGCGGCTCTTGCCGCCGCACAGCCGATGACCGAAGGTGATCAGTACAAACTGCTGATCAAACCGGCAGCCGAAAATCCGGAGGTGATTTTTATGCCGATGCTTTGTCAGCACTGTAACCATGCGCCTTGTGAAACAGTTTGTCCGGTTGCGGCAACTTCACACGGTCGTCAGGGGCAGAACATGATGGCTTATAACCGTTGTGTGGGAACACGTTACTGTGCAAACAACTGTCCGTACAAAGTGAGAAGATTCAACTGGTTCAATTATGCGTTGAATGACAAATTTGATTACCACATGAACGATGATTTGGGGCGTATGGTTCTGAATCCTGATGTGGTGGTAAGAACCAGAGGTGTGATGGAAAAATGTTCGTTCTGTATCCAGGATACACAGGCATCAATCCTGAAAGCCAAGAAAGAAGGAAGAAGAGTTACTGATGAAGAATTCCAGGATTCGGTAGCTTGTGCAAGTGCCTGTCCGACCGGTGCGATCACATTTGGTGACATCAACGATCAGGAGAGTGAGGTGAAAAAACTGAGCGAAGACAAACGTGTTTACCGTGCACTTGAAGAAGTGGGCACCAAACCGAATGTATTCTATCATGTTAAAATCAGGAACAAGAAAGAACAGGCTTAAGTTTAACAGAAATTAGTAAATAAAAATATGTCACATTACGAATCACCGGTTAGAGACCCTTTGATTATAGGAAACAAATCCTATCATGACATTTCAGTTGATATTTCCTATCCGATTGAACACCAGGCAGGAAAACTCTGGTGGACCGCTTTTGGAATAGCAATGGTCACCTTCCTGTTCGGTTTGGGTTGTATTTCGTACACCGTTGGTACCGGAATCGGTGTCTGGGGGTTGAACCGAAGTATCGGTTGGGCATGGGATATTACCAACTTTGTATGGTGGATTGGTATCGGTCACGCCGGAACGCTTATTTCTGCTGTATTGCTGCTTTTCCGTCAGAAATGGAGAATGGCAGTCAACCGCTCGGCTGAGGCGATGACCATCTTTGCGGTTGTTCAGGCTGCGATATTTCCGGTTATCCACATGGGGCGTCCATGGGTTGGATATTGGGTATTCCCGATTCCAAACCAGTTTGGGTCATTTTGGATTAACTTTAATTCGGCCCTGCTTTGGGACGTGTTTGCCATCTCGACTTATTTCTCTGTATCGGTTGTATTCTGGTACATGGGACTGATTCCTGATTTTGCAATGATTCGTGACCGGGCAACCAAACCGTTCTCAAAAAAGATTTACAGCTTTATGAGTATGGGTTGGGGAGGAAAGGCAAAACATTGGCAGAGACACGAAGAGCTTTCGTTGGTTTTGGCAGGTTTGGCTACTCCACTGGTATTCTCGGTTCACACCATCGTATCCTTTGACTTCTCCACTTCGGTGATCAAAGGCTGGCACTCTACGGTCTATCCGCCATATTTCGTTGCCGGTGCGATTTTCTCCGGTTTCGCAATGGTGCAGACACTGCTGAGCGTGATGCGTAAGGTGATGCATATGGAAGAGTATATTACAAGAGGACATATAGAAGTAATGAACAAGGTGATTCTGGTTACCGGTGGTATGGTTGCGGTTGCTTATGCCTCCGAATTCTTTGTTGGCTGGTATTCCGGAAGCCGTTATGAGGACTTTACCTACTTCTCTCCCGGCGCAGCAGTCGGACCCTATTGGTGGGCATTCTGGGCACTGATTACCTGTAACATACTTGTGCCTTCGCTGCTTTGGATCAGAAAAATCAGAAGAAGTTTCTTCTGGACATTCATCATCTCGCTGGTGGTCAATACCGGTATGTGGTTTGAGAGATTTGACATCATCGTTGTAAACCTTTCGAGAGACTATCTGCCGGGCGGCTGGACCATGTTTATGCCTACAATTATAGACGTTGGTATCTTTATCGGAACAATTGGATTCTTCTTCGTGCTGTATCTGCTGTACGCACGTTCGTTCCCTGTTATTGCACAGGCGGAGCTGAAAACAATTTTGAAATCATCAGGAGAATATTTTAAGAAACATCATACAGAAGACGATCATCATGAGCACTAAAACGATATATGGCTTGTATGCCGACGATGACGATTTGCTGAAAGCAATCAAATCCTTTAACAACGAAGGTATTGCAATCAAAGAAGTCTATACGCCCTTTCCGGTTCACGGACTCGACAAAGCATTGGGGCTGAGAAAAACAAGAATTTCTGATTTGGCATTCTTCTATGGAGTTTATGGTTTCACATTGGCTTCTGTGATGATGTGGTATATGATGAATCATGACTGGCCGCAGGACATCGGCGGTAAACCTTCGTTTACCTTTTTTGACAACCTGCCTGCATTTGTGCCGATCATGTTTGAATTGGTGGTATTTTGTTCTGCCCACCTGATGTCTCTTACCTTTTTGGCAAGAAACAAAATGTTTCCGGGTGCAAAAGCTCAGAACCCCGATCCGAGAACCACAGACGACAAGTTTCTGATGGAGATCGAGTCGAATGACGTGGACAGAATCAGGGATGCGTTTATCAATACAGGTGCAGAAGAAGTAACAGTAAAAGATTTATAACCGGTTCAATAAAATATGAAAATGAAAAAAGGAATAATATTTTTTGGAGCAATTGGCCTTGCTGTTGTAATGAGTTCATGTTCCGGTACAAAAAAAGATCCGAGTCTGGTATTCATGCCTGATATGTATTATCCGGTTGCCTATGATCCGTATATGGAAGCTGATTTTGGCTACTGGCCTGTAAGACCAGAAGAAGGTTCGGGCGTTAAAATATTTGACGATCATAAAAATATGACCGCATTGTGGCCGGCTGACGGTACGGTTCCGCAGACAGATGAGCAGACCATACTTCCGTGGAATCTGAAAAACACAATGAACGACTACAACAAATCGAAGGATATCAAAACTTCTCCGCTTGATCCTGCAAACAGAGCAGATGATTTGAAAAGAGGGGAACATCTTTTTCATATCACCTGCGCAGTCTGCCACGGTGACGGAGGAGACGGACAGGGTTCAATTGTCAAAAGCAAAGCCTATTCGGGCGTACCTACTTTTGCAGAAAGAGAAATCAGTGTCGGTTCGGTCTATCATGTGATTATGTACGGAAGAAACGCAATGGGGCCTTATGCTCCTCAGCTTACACAAGTTGACCGTTGGAGAGTGGCCGAGTATGTTATGAAATTAAAAGGTATTGACACCACTGCTGCATCAGCAGACAATGGAGAAGGTGCTGAAAGTTCAAATCAATAATTAAGGAAATAAAGATTATGCAATATAGTTTTTCACCCAAATTGAAGTTAGCATCCTTTGTACTGATCATCCTTGGAGCAGTGCTGTACGGGATTGGGGTATTTATGAACAGCGCGGATCAGAAAGATCCGAAGTATATTGAGAATATGGTTCAAAATCATCCTGAAAGATTCTTTGGAGACTATCAGTCTGCGGAGTATCAGGAAATGAACCAGACCCATCTTGAAGGTCACGATAATCCTCAGTGGCACACTTGGGAGCACCAGGTAGCAAACAGACCCTGGGCTGCACTGATGACCGCTTCTTATTTTGCATTCGGTCTTTCGGCGGCTGCACTGTTTTTCCTTTGTGTACAGTTTGCATCCAATTCCGGCTGGTCAATCGTGGTTTCAAGAGTGATGGAAGGAATTGCTTCCTATATACCAATCGGTGGTATTCTCATGCTGATCATCATATTTGCATCTGCATTTGGCGGAAATCATCTGTTCCACTGGATGGACAAATCATTGGTTGATCCCAATGACCCGCATTACGATATATTTATTGCCTCAAAATCAAAAATCTGGCTGAACATTCCGGGCTGGCTGAGCAGAAGTGTGCTCTATGTACTGATTTTTTCTGCCGGATTGTTTTGGATCAAAAGAGCTACAAAAAGACTGGATGAAGTCAAAGACAGAAAAAATTGGGAAAGATTGTTCACTGCTGCGGTGGTTTTCATCGTGCTGTACTCGCTTTCCATCACAGGAATGGCTTGGGATTGGGTGATGTCACTCGATCCGCATTGGTATTCAACCATCTTTATGTTCTACGGAATGGTGAGCCATCTGGTTGCAGCGGTTGCACTGACAGCCATCATTTCAATCTATCTGAAAAATCAGGGCTCATTGCCGTTGTTTAACGACAACCATCAGCATGACCTTGCCAAATATATGTTTGGATTCAGTATCCTCTGGACCTATCTGTGGTTCTGTCAGTTCATGCTTCAGTGGTATGCAGACATCCCTGAAGAGGTTCAGTACTTCCAGCAGAGAAATGCACAGTATCCCGGCTACTATTGGATGCTGCTTGTCAACTTCCTGCTTGTATTGCTGATCATGACCAGTTCGGGTATTAAGCGTGTTCCGCAGCTTGTATTCGCGATGGGGATAATGATTATTCTGGGGCACTACTGGGATTTTTACAATCAGATTATGCCGGCTACTGTGGGTGCATTCCACAACTTGGGACTGCTTGAAATCGGGGCGTTCCTGTTTATCGGCGGATTGTTCACCTATGTGGTATTCAGCGCGATAAGTAAATTGAATTTGGAACCGAAAGGAAATCCGTATTTCCACGAATCAAAAATTTACGAATATCCTTTTTAACAGGTTTTTTGAAATATAATATCAGAAAAGGAATCCGAAACCGGATTCCTTTTTTTATGATTTCACAATTTCTTTTGTGAATTAAAAAGTTTGGCAAATGGAAAAAATTCTTATTTTTGACCAACTTAACTAAAGTTTAACCTAAAAACTATAACCTAATAATGCTTAAAAGAAGCTTAATTCTGGCGGTCTTTGCTTTGATTTTGAACTCATGTGCATCCAGCAAAGACATTGTTTATTTTCAGGGCAATGCAATTCCGACCACAGTCTATGAAGATAATATCCCAACACTCCAACCCGGTGACAATCTGAGTATCAATGTAACTGGTTCTGACCCAAGAGCGATACAGCCGTTTAATCAGGTGGGAGATGAGGATTTGAAAACGGGAGGCAACGGTGCGCCTTCCAAAAGTTTTACAATTGATCCGGACGGAACCATTAACTTTCCGATTCTTGGAAAATTGAAACTGGCGGGACTTACCAAAGATGGAGCATCAGAGATGATCAAATCAAAACTGTCCAGCTATATCGTTGATCCCGGTGTCACCATCAAAATCAACAATTTCAGAATCACCGTAATGGGTGAGGTGACAAGTCCGGGTGTATTTACCCTTGACAATGAGAGAGTTTCAATACTCGACGCACTTGCAATGGCGGGAGATTTGAAGATTGAAGGTAAAAGAAACAATATAATGATTATTCGCGAAAGAGGCGGTCAAAAGACAATCAATACGATTGATCTGACAAAAAGAGAAACTCTGGATTCGCCTTTCTTTTATCTGAAACAAAACGATGTAGTGTACGTCGAACCCAATCAAGCGAGAGTTCAATCTTCGAAAATATTGAATTATTCAACTGTCATTTCTGTAGTGAGTATAGGTATTGCGTTAGTCAGTATTTTAATCCGATAAAGCCTTAAATGAAAATCAGATGGCAGATAAATATTACACCGAATCAAACTTTGAAGGTGAGGATTCGAACATAGACCTGAAGGAAGAAGCGATGGCCTACCTCAAATATTGGAAGTGGTTTGCTTTTTCGCTCATCATTGCATTGGGCATTTCCTATCTTTACTTAAGATTTACTCCACAGAAATATTATACTTCGGCACATATCCTGCTGAAAGATCAAAACGGAGACTCTCAAAACGACTATATCAAAGAATCACTTGGTCTGGGTGGAGTCAGTATTGCGGATGTAAGTGACCAGATCAAGGCATTGGGTTCTTACAGACTGGTTTCAAAAGTTGTAGCCAACAACAAATTGAATATCGAATACAGCACCATCGGCAGATTCGGTTCAAATGATGTGTCGGAAAGCGAAAGTCCGGCTGTGGTGGTCTTTGACAACACCAGCGCATATCTCAGCAAGGATTTTTCAGGATACATCAATGCGGAAGTCGGCAAAGAAACAATCAAAGTGATCGAGAGCTCTGTCGTTCCGTCTGGGACTTACAAATATGGTCAGAAGATCAAAACCCGGTACGACAGTATAAAGTTTGAACGAAGCAATTTGGAAAAATCACTTCCGGTCGAAATTAATATACAGTTCAAATCAATTGAAAATCAAACCATGAAATTTCAGGGTGCACTGAATTTCACCGGCGAAAACAAAGGTGCTTTTTCAAGAATTATAGATATATCAATGGTTTCCACCAATGTTGAAATTGCAAAAACATTTCTCAACGGTCTGATTGAAACTTACGATCAGGACATTCAGGAAGACAGTCAGGCAATTTCAAAAGCAACCGCAGATTTCATCCAGGCAAGACTTGAATTTATTGAAAAAAATCTTGGTGGAATCGACCGTTCCAAAGAAAGCTTTAAAGCAGGCAACAGGATTATGAACATTGATACCGAATCTGATATTTCGGCACAGGATGTTTCAAACGTTGACAGAGAGATTGTGGAACTGAATGCCCAGCTGCTGATTGTTGAACAGCTGTCACAAAACCTGAATGAATCTCATGAAACACTGCTGCCTACCTATGTTGGAATTCAAAATGCAAATATCAATACAGGTGTGGATCAGTTCAACAGCCTGATGCTTCAGAAACAGGAAATCACCAAATCAGCAAAAGAAGACAATCCGATTGTTCAAAATTTGGATCAGAGTCTGAATACCGTCAGAAGAAATGTATCAAACAGTCTGAATCTGTATCAGAACAATCTGATGACCCAACTTGGAAGTCTTCAAAACAAAAAATCGGGGATCATCAGTAAAATCGGAAGAATGCCGCGTCAGGAGAGCATATTGACAAGCATTTCAAGAGATCAGCAGATCATTGAGTCGGTTTATATGTATTTGCTTCAGAAAAGAGAGGAAGCAGAAATCAAAGCAGCCGGAAAGGTAAATGCATTCAAAGTCCTTGATTTTGCCAGAAGCAGTGGATATCCGGTCAGCCCGAACAGAAACAAAGCCTATCTGATCGGAATGGTACTCGGATTGGGAATTCCGTTCGGAATCATCTATCTGATGTATCTTTTGGACAGCAAAGCGCGTACGCGTGAAGATATTCGAAAATATTACAGAGGAAGCATATTGGGAGAAATTCCAAAAACAATCGAAGAAGCCCCAATCATTACAGAAGAAGACAGAACTGCATTTGCAGAATCGTTTAAAACCGTCAGATCAAATCTGAAGTTTATGCTCGAAGACCAATCCGAAAAATCAAAGGTCATCATGGTCACTTCGACCATAAAAGGAGAAGGAAAATCGCTGATCTCATCCAATCTTGCACAAACACTTGGTCTGATCAATAAAAATGTAATATTGGTCAGTGCCGATTTGAGACATTCAAAATTGCTCGATACACTGAGAATTTCAAAAGATCAGGTGAAAGGCGGCGTATCAAATATGCTTGCAGAATCAAGCCTGTCCATGAAAGAAAATCTGATGATCAAACCGAACGGATACAAATTCGATTTCCTGCCTTCGGGCGAAATTCCTCCGAACCCATCAGAGCTTTTGATGAAAGACAACTTTAGAAAGCTGATTGACAAATTAAAGGAAAAATACGATTATGTCATCATCGACTGTACACCGGTCATACCAATCGGTGATGTGATGAACATGAGAAATCTGGCCGATCTGACCATTTATCTCGTCAGACTGAACTACCTCGACAAGCGGATGCTGTCAAAACTCAGTGAGATTGCAGATACAAATGTATTCGGTCATATGACTGTTTTAATCAATGGAATTGACTATTCGGGTAAAGGATACTACGGATACGGTTATACATACGGTTATGTTGAAAAACAGAAAAAAGGAATAAATATTCTTAACAGCATAAATTTAAACAGCACTTTAAAATCTTTTAAAAAGAAAATTTCAAAACCGGTTTCCCAAAAATCGAAAAAGGAGAAATAATGGATGAAAGACAGTCGCCAAAATACAATCCTGTTGAAAATCAGACCGCAGATCAGGTAAAATGGTTTGCAGTCAGAACCAAATCCAGATGTGAAAAGAAAGTCAATAAACAGCTTGAATACCTGGGTTTTACGTCTTATCTCCCTTTGGAAACGACTTATCGGATATGGAGCGACCGAAAAAAGAAAGTCGAAGTTCCGCTGATTCCGTCAGTTGTATTTGTCAAAGACCCGAAAGTTGACAAAAAACCAATTTACAACATTCCCGGATTCTACAGCATACTCAAAATGGAAGGGAAAATTGGAGAAATTACATCGAAAGAAATTGAACATTTGAGACTGCTAACCTCAGATGAAGTGGATTGTGAGAGCTGTTCGCCCCAAACTTTTTCGAAAGGAGAAGAAGTTGAAATCATTTCGGGGCCGTTTATGGGGTTGTGGGCAAAAGCGATTGAAGATGCAGGCAGCTACCGTGTACTGATCGAGTTCAAATCACTCAATATCAATTACAGGGTGAATGTTGCAAAAAACAAAATACGCCGGATACAGACCGGCGTGTAAATTAAATTTGAATAAAAATTTCTGCCGCTGCAGTTCCGAAATGGGACTGAGGGAGGCGAAGCCGTGAAATTCAACAAGACAACAAGAAATGAAATAAATGAAGAAACTTATCAAAAAATATTTTTCCACTTTCATCTATTTCTACCGCTATCTGGGTTACCGGATTTTTTCGGTAATCGTATTCAGTATACTGGTCGGGACGCTGGATGCTTTTGGTCTGACCATGTTTCTTCCGCTGCTTCAGATGGCTGACGGCAGCAGAGAACTGAGCGGAGAAGGTTTGGGTAATCTGAGTTTTATTATGGACGGATTTAATGCGGTTGGTCTGCCGATGAATTTAAAGTCCGCTTTGCTCGTACTGTTTATTTTCTTTTCACTGAAAGGCCTTGCCAGCTTTATCAATCTTTCCTATCGGGTAGCGGTCAACCAATTTTTTATTTCCTCACTGAGAATCAAACTGACCAATCTGCTGAGTCTGTATTCGTTCAAAAGATTTGTCGGATCGGATGTCGGCCGGATTCAAAATACATTTACAGATGAAATCTGGCGGATCAACGGCGCATATAATGCCTATATCGGCGGTTTGCAGCGGATTTTTATGACTTTGGTCTATCTGTTTTTTGTTTTTATGGTCGATTACAAATTCGCCCTGCTGGTATGCACCGGCGGACTGATCATCAATTTTGCCTACAACTCAATTTTTAAAAAGACAAAGGAAAAATCAAAAGACTTTACCAGTCAAAATAGTGATTTTCACGGGCTTGTAATTCAGTATATCTCCAATTTCAAATATCTGAAAGCAACCGGCTCACTGAAAGGATACGGTGCAAAACTGAACAGCACCATCAAAGACATAGAAGTGACCAACCGAAAAATCGGGATTCTGAATGCAATCGTAATGGCAACCCGAGAGCCGCTTTTGATCGCCGTGGTCTGTATCGTCATACTGATTCAGGTTTTTGTACTCGACGGAAATCTGGCAGCCATCCTGGTCAGCCTGCTTTTCTTTTACCGTGCTTTGGATTCACTGATGAATTTCCAGAATAATTACAACACTTATCTTGGTTTTTCGGGTTCGATCGACAATTTGAAAGATTTTGAAAATGAACTGAAAAGTCATTCTGAAAATGATGGAAAAGAAAGGTTCTCAAAATTTAAAAAAGAAATCTCAATCAAAGAAATCAGTTTCGGATTTGGACAAAAACAGATTTTGAGAAATATAAATCTCGACATCAAAGCAAATACCAGTGTGGCATTGGTGGGTGAAAGCGGCAGCGGAAAAACCACGCTTGTCAATCTGATCAGCGGTTTGCTGAACGTGGATTCCGGAAGTGTGGAAATCGACGGAAAAGACATCAGCCTGCTGAAAAAAGAAGATTACCAGTCCAGGATCGGGTATATCGCGCAGGAAGCAGTGATTTTTAACGATACCATCTATAATAATGTTACTTTTTGGGCAGAGAAAACCGAAGAAAATATAAAGCGTTTCCAAAAAGCAATCGAGCAGGCCCTGATTTCATCTTTTATCAATACGCTTGAAGACAAAGAAGATACACTGCTCGGAAACAACGGAATCAATCTTTCGGGAGGTCAGAAACAAAGGGTTTCGATTGCAAGAGAATTATACAAAGACATCGACATATTGATTTTGGACGAAGCAACTTCTGCGCTTGATTCGGAGACCGAACGTGAAATTCAGAACAATATAGATGCGTTGAAAGGTGATTATACAATGATCATCATTGCACACCGTTTGTCCACCATTCGGAATGTGGATCAGATTTATCTGATGGATAACGGACACATCATCGGAAAAGGAGACTTCAATGAACTGATCAATCAATCGGACAAATTCAAAAAGATGGTTGAACTGCAGGAAGTTTGACAAAAAATCAAATCTGAAAAACCTAAAAACAAGCGCTAAAACAAACTTTCTATTAAATAATCTTTAGATGCAGTTATGATCAATGTAACCAAAACATTTTTGCCGCCGATTGAGGAATATACCGGCTGGGTAAAAAAAGCATTTGACAAATGCTGGCTGACCAATCGCGGCGAACTCGTCCTTTTGCTCGAACAGAAACTGAAAGAATATCTCGGCACCGACTGGATTACGATTACAAACAACGGTACGGTTCCGCTTCAGATTGCGGTCAAACTTTTGGGAAAAGGAGGTGAAATCATCACCACACCATTCAGTTTTGTGGCGACCACTTCGTCGATTGTCTGGGAAAACTGCACGCCTGTTTTTGTGGATATACATCCCGAATTTCTAACCATTGACGAAACTAAGATCGAAGCAGCCATCACCGACAAAACCACCTGCATACTGGCCACCCACGTATTTGGAAATCCGTGTGAGGTTGAGGCAATCGAAAAAATTGCGAAAAAGCACAATCTGAAAGTAATTTATGATGCAGCCCATTGTTTTGGTGTCAACTACAAAGGCAAAAGCGTATTCAATTACGGAGATATTAGTACCTGCAGTTTTCATGCAACCAAAATTTTTCATACCGGAGAAGGCGGTGCATTGTTTTCAAATGATGAAGAACTGAGACTTCCGCTGTATTACAGCCACAATTTCGGCCAGATTACAGCGGTTGAATTTTATGCTGAAGGAATCAACGCAAAATTATCAGAGCTTCAGGCGGCAATGGGTTTATCTGTTTTTCCGTATATGGACAAAATTATTTCAGAAAGAAAAAAAGTGGTTGAAAAATACGACCGGATGCTTGATTTTTCAAAACTTCAAAGATTGAAAATCAGACCGGAAACAGACTGGAATTACAGTTATTATCCGGTTTTGTTTGGTTCTGAAGAAATTCTTCTGGAAAAAATTGCCGAAATGAACAAAAACGAAATTTTTCCGAGAAGATATTTTTATCCGTCACTGAATACCGTACCCTTTGTAAATAGTGAAAAAAAGCCGGTTTCGGAAGATATATCGGGAAGAATCCTGAGCCTTCCGCTCTATGTCGGTCTTGAGGAAAGCACTATCAAAAAAATCTGCAGCATCATCAATTCATAAAAAATTAAATTCAAAATTTGTCAATGAATTCCAAATCGGTAAGCGTGGTGATGACCACTTACAAACATGAACATCTTATAAAACAGGCGGTTGAAGGCGTGCTGATGCAACAATGTGATTTTGCTGTTGAACTGATTCTCGCCGATGACTGTTCGCCCGACAATACCGAAGAAGTTGTTCGGAGCCTGATTGAAAACCACCCGAACGGTAACCGTGTAAAGTACACCAGACATCAGCAAAACAAAGGGATGATCAAAAATTTTATATGGGCTTACGGTCAGTGCAGCGGAAAATATGTGGCGCTTTGCGAAGGCGACGATTATTGGACCGATCCGTTCAAATTGCAAAAACAGATTGATTTTCTTGAATACAATCCGGAATACAGTTTCTGTTTTCACGATGCAGTCATTCTGGTTGAAAATACAGGAAAAGAAAATCTCAGGATTGGAGATTATAAAATTGACGAAACACCCGATATCAATTCGGTCATCATTCAAAACAATGTGGCAACTGCTTCGCTGCTTTTCAGAAAAGATGCTTTAAATGAATTTCCCGAATGGTATCATCAGACAGATAAAGATGATTATTCGATTGTGATTTTGCTGGCCGAAAATGGTTTGGGGAAATATATGCACGAAGCGATGTCGGTGTACCGGGTTCATGACGGAGGCGTTTGGAGCGGAATCAAAGATCCTATGTATTTTATCAGTCAGGATTTGAAATTTTATGATTTGCTGAATGATTATTTCAAAGACCCGAAAATCAAAAAAACGATTCGGTCAAAAAAAAACAAAATCCAACGGGATTACGGCTTGCATCAGATCAGAGAAGGAAAAATCATAAACGGAATGTTCAGATATCTGAGATATTATGACTTCCCGAAAGACAAAAGACTGACCAATACTGTCCGTGGTGTAATAGGCCCCCTGAAAACCGGCTTGAAAAAGATGATAAAAGGAAAATAATAAGTGAAAGATTTAAATCAGAGAATTGTGAATTTGTTAATGATTAAAAATTCTCTGCTTAAAAAAATAAAAACACACCATACGTCTCTAAAAACGGATACTCATGGAAAATGTGCAATCGAATCGGCTCAGATATGAACTGATCGACCAAACATCCAAAAACCCGATGGTTTGTGTAGCCATGCTCACTTACAATCATCAGGAATTTATAAGACAGGCATTGGACAGCATACTGATGCAGAAAACAGATTTCAGCATCAAAATTGTGGTTGCAGATGATTTTTCTACCGATGACACCAGAAAAATTTTAATTGAATATCAAAAAAAGCATCCGGATAGATTCAAACTTGTTTTTCAGAAAAAGAATCTCGGTCATATTGAGAACAATCTCGATTTGTACAGAAATCTCGACGGAAAATATATTGCAGTTCTTGAAGGAGACGATTACTGGACTGATCCGGGCAAACTGCAAAAACAGGTCGATTTTTTGGAATCAAACCCCGAATACAGTTTCTGCTGTCACAACAATTCAATTGTTTCATTTGAAACCGGCGAAGTTTCGATCAGAAACGACGAAGACAATCCCGAAGAGGATATAGATTTGAAATCGGTAATCATCAAACGAACTTTTGCTTCCGGTTCGCTGGTCTATCGGATGTCTGCACTGAAAAAGGAAACCATCGATATGATGTCAAAAGTGACAAATTTTGATTATGCACTGATTATACTGCTTGCCGAACAGGGGCCGGGAAGATATTTTCCGGACAATATGTCTGCATACAGAAGACACGATGGCGGTGTCTGGACAGGAATTAAGGATTTTAAATTTTTTCATAAACTCGGCATCAAATTCTATGGTCTTTTGCTGAAACATTTCAAGGATCCCGATATTCGAAAAATTATTCATTACAAAATCAATGAGAATCACAGAGACATGGCACAGGATCAGATCAGAAACGGCCAGATCATCAGAGGGATGTTCAGATGGATCAGACATTATGATTTTCCAAAGGAAAAAGGATTTGAAATTCCTTTTCGAATGATTTGGATCGATGTCAAATCAGGAATTAAAAAGAATCTGAAAATTTCAAAATAAAAATGGACATTCAGGAAAACGGTTTTGTGAAAAAGATAAAAAGCTTCGTTTTGAAAAACGACAGCGATTATTTTTGGCGGCTGAGAACAAAAGCCTTGAATGCAAACAGCAAATTTTCAAAGCTTTATTATCAGTATCGTTATTCAAAACTGATGAAATCAATGGGCAGCGCAATACCGCTCGAAGCGGTCATCGAAGGCAAACCCGAGCTGCCGCACGGCCTCTACGGAATTTTTGTTTCGAGAGGTGCAAAAATCGGAAAGGGCTGCATCATCTATCAGCAGGTCACCATCGGATCAAATACAGACAAAGACAGCAAAGGTTACGGTTTCCCGACAGTGGGCGATCATGTATTGATTGGAGCGGGTGCAAAAATCATCGGAAATGTGAAAATCGGAAATCATGTAAAAATCGGTGCAAATGCAGTGGTGACAAAAGATCTGCCCGACAACTGCACAGCGATTTCCGGAGAATTGAGGATAATTGAAAAAGATTAAAACAGACTCTTAAGATGATACTCATAATCGGAGACAAAAGATACATAGGAAGACATTTTAAAACGATAGAAGAACATTTTGGCGATGATCTCAAATATATGGCTGATTACGAGCCGAATAAGTTGGTTGCAATGTCTCCCGATCTGGTAATTGTTCCCGATGAACACTGGTGCGAATTGGGCAATATTGTTTCATACTGTAATGAAAACGGAATCCTGACACTTCAGATGATGGACGGAATTCTTGAATGGCGCAGAACCTGGGATTATACAAGAGAAGGGAAAATCATCGGTGACGGACCAAACCCGCTGAATCAGCCGGCATTTGCAGACAAAATTGCCTGTCTCGGATTCAAAGATTACAGAATTTTGGAAAGCTGGGGAAACTATGGGAAATGTGAAATTACCGGAATGCCCAGACTGAAACACATCATGAATCTCAGAAATGATTTCAGCCATTTAAGCCAAAAGAAAAACAGAATATTGGTCTGTACAGCGAAAACTCCTGCTTTTACAGAAAAACAGGCCGAAAAAACAATCCAATCGCTGACCGATCTGAAAAATTATTTTTCAAAAAGAAAAGACATCGAAATCATCTGGAGGATTACCGGCGATTACAGCAAACTGATCGGTGTCGAAAACAGTCTGAATGATCTCACCGGAAAAGAAATTCACGAAATCATTCAGCAGGTGGATGCGGTGATCACCACACCATCGACCACCATTTTGGAAGCAATGACGCTCAAAGTTCCGGTTGCCACTCTGGATTATCACAACCAGCCGCATTATTTTGAAACTGCCTGGTCGATTTCGGCTCAGACACATATTGATGAAACGATTGATGAATTGATGAATCCGCCGGCGACAAAACTTGAGTATCAGGATTTTCTGTTTCATGAACAGTTGTTCACACTTGAAGATCCAAATGACAGACTGGTCAGACTGATCAAAGAAATGATAAAATACAAAGGCAGAAATAATGAAATGCCCGAATCAATTTTGGACAATTCCTATTTGGGCAGACTTGAATTGAAATCTGATCTGAATGTGTATTATCCCGGTTTGGACTGGGTGGACAAAATGGATTTGAAAAAACTGAAACTTGAACTTTCGGCTGCCAGAGGAACCATAGAAATTCTGGAAATCAAAAACCGTAATTTGGAAAAGACACTGCATTCAATTCCGTTTTATAAATTTTTAAAATCGATAAAAAATCGTTTCAAATGATAAAAGTGCTGATTGTACATTCGACCAATAACATCATCAGCGGCGCCGAATATGCGATCAGTGATATGCTGGCAGAAATTCCGGAAAACATTGAAATTGAAATGCAGACACCCGGATACGGAGCTTTGACCGAGTTTTATCAAAAACAGGGATTTAAGGTTCATTCCAAAAAATTTTCAGGGGTAAGAAGAAAATATCCGGGGCTTTATCTGCTGACTTCCAGATTTTATTCAAACTGGTTGAAAAAAAATGAATTTGACATAGTGCTTTGCAATACTTTCGGAGCAAGTTTCAGGGTCTCACTCGCAGCCGAATTGTCAAAAAAGAAACTGATTGTTTATACCCGCGAATATTTTTCAAAACAAAAGAAAATTAATTACAAACAAATCAAAAGAGCGACCGAAATATTTGCGGTTTCAAAAGATGTGAAAGAATATTTTGGAAATATTCATCCCAAAGTTGAGGTTTGTTATGACACCATCAACATCAATTCGCTGCTGAACAGAATTAAGCACCACAATCAAAAAATTCTTGATTCTAAATTTCAGCACATCGGATTTGTCGGAAGAATTACAGCTTACAAACAACCGGATTTGTTTTTGAGAGCAATTCCGATTGTACTCAATGAACTGCCCGACACCCGGTTTCATGTGGTGGGAAGTGCAACCGATCAGGAAAAAGATTTTGAAAATTCACTGATCAGATTGGCGGGAGAACTTGAAATTTCTGATAAAGTTAAATTTTGGGGCAGAAGAAATGACGCTGTCGAACTGATTTCTGAGCTTGATGTTTTCTGTATGACTTCTGATCGGGAACCTTTTCCGAGAACGATTATCGAAGCATCGCTTGCAAAAACCGCGGTGATTTGTTCAAATACCGGCGGTTGTCCGGAGATGGTTGAGAACCAAAAAACAGCTTTGTATTTTGATGTGAATTCAGCCGAAAGTCATTTGGATTTGGCTGAGAAAATTATCAGACTGCTGAAAAATAAAGAAGAAAGAGAAATGATTATTGAAAACGCATATTCATCTGCAGTTGAAGTCTTTGGCGGAAAAAAGCAGGTGAAACATTTTTTTGACCGAATTGTAAAAGTTGCAGAATCAGAATGAAAATTGCAATTGTTTATGATCTGACAGAATTGGGCGGAGTTCAGACTTGTGTCTTTTCACTGATTAAAGGTTTGAATCGTCTCGGCATTACACCTACACTTTTTTGGGACGAGCCGCCTTCGAAATCGAATATTGATTCGATGGGTTTGAAATTGGATTATTCTTATTTGAAACTTCCGATCAAATCTGCCCGACTGAAAAAACTGCCGGCAACAGTCCGTTATATGGTCGAGCCGTTTGATATGTTCAAAATCAGCAGGATTCCCAAAGAATTTGATTTTGTATATGCGTTTATGACTTTTGTGCGAATTGACCAAAACCGTCCGCATCTTTTCTATTTGTCGGGTCCGCCATTGCTGCCTCAGTTGGAACCTTCGGATTTCAAATTCAGAATTGGAAAAGCATTTTACAAAATATTTCTCGAAAGATTTTATCCGGCCTATATTCCTCAAAAAAATGCAAATTATGTAATCAATTCTCAATATACGGCCGAAATGTATCTGGAAGCTCACAAAGAAAAACCGGAAGTGGTCTATCCGTCCAATCAGCTGGATTTTGAAGAAAAAACAAAATTTGATTCAAAAGAAAGAAGATACACTACTTTTTTCAGCCGAATCATGAAATACAAACGCCCCGAAATGCTTTTTGAACTGGCAGCCAAAAACCCCGAACGTGAATTTGTAATCATGGGCGGTGTCAGTCCGAAAAGAGAATTTTATCTGAACGAACTGAAAAATGAAGCAAAATCAAAAAAGCTTTCAAATATTCGTTTCGTTCCGAATGCATCAAATGAAGAAGTGGAACAGATTCTGAAACAGACTTTGATTTATTTTTTTCCGGCGGTCAATGAACATTTTGGAATCACAACCGTTGAAGCGATTCTCAAAGGCTGTGTTCCGCTGGTGCACAATTCTGGTGGTCAGATTGAGATTGTTCCGAATCAGGAGCTGCGTTTTGATGACAATAATTTTGTTGAAAAATACAGCCGTTTGATTTCAATGCCGGAAAATCAGCTGGAAGAACTGATGGAATCGCTTGGTCGTCATATAGACCGGTTCAGCGAGGCTGTTTATATTTCAAAAATGCTGTCTTTCTTGAATCATGACAAAATTGATTAAAAACGAGTTAAATTGCAGTATTCAAAGGCTTTTTAGATGAAAATCGGTAAAACAGGATTTCGTTTTAAGCTTTCTCTTCTTGAGAAAATACTTCTTGCAGGGCTTTTATCGGTTTCGCTTATTGTTTTCACCAATCATTTTGCGGTTGCGGGAAAAGTGCTTACGCTGTTTATCGGTTTGGCATTTGCCTATTCTGCAATCAAAAAGGAAGGTGTGTATATGTTTTCTGCTGCGCTGATCGTTTTTTCGCCATTTATCGGATTGCTCAGACAGTATGTAATTTCATACAACGGTGTTTCGGTGATTCTGTTTATGACGCTTGTTTATTGGTTTGTCAGAAAAAGACAGTTGTTTGTCAACGTGATGTTCAGCAAAATATTGGTGGGGATTTTTCTTTTTGTAATGATTTTTGTGTTTTATGGTGTGATGATTGGAGGCGAAATCCTGCAGTTTACCAGAATCATGGAAACAATGATGATGGTTTTTATAACCCGGCTTTTTCTCACCAATTATCATTATTTCAAAAAATTCAACAGCTATTTTATACTCAGTGCAATACTTCTGGTAGCTTCACTTGCCAAAAATGCAGCCACCCGTTTTGAATTCAAAGACAGCGCATCCGAATCGATAAGTGCCGACCCGAGTTCGCTCAGTATCGGTCTGGTGCTGGCTGTGGTTTTGCTGATTTCTGATCGTGCAAATTGGGTCGAATTTTTTGCGAATAACAAAAGAAAACTGATCAAAAATATTACCTTGGTTGTCATTATGTTTCTGCTGGTGGTAACCACATCCAGAATCGGTTTTCTGATGCTGACTTCGGTATTGTTTTTCTGGCTGGTGATGAGAAGATTCAAACCGAAATATTTTTTGCCGATTATCGCTGCACTCTTTGTTACTTTTGCTGCCGTTTCAGTATCACCTTATTCTGATCTGGCTGACAAATGGATAGAAAAGACGTTTAACAATGAAAAAGGGCTGGCAGGTGCAAGTACGGGGCGTGCCAATCAATGGTCAGAAGCTTTTTTGTATTTTCAGGAAGAAGGACTTTGGAAGATATTGACAGGTTACGGCCCGGGCAAAGGGCAGGAATTCAGCCTCAAATATTCGACCAAGATTGAATCTGCAATCGACAGTATGTACGGAAAAGGATTTGAGCTGCATTCATTTTATCTGAACGTGATGGTCGAATACGGACTGATTGCATTTGCAGTATTCCTGCTGTTCATGTTTCGGAGATTAAAAAAACTTTTTAAAATCTATGGAATACAGAAAACAGAATTACCTATATTTGCTCTGATTCTCTATTTAACCTATATTATTACAGTGTCCGGTTTTGGCGCTGTACCTGGAATAGTATTGGGTATTTCCGTTTGTGATTTCGAACTTAATAAAATCAAAAAATCTTATGCTGGAAAGTAAGAATAAGAAAGTATTGGCATTGGCTCCGCACGCCGACGACATTGAGATCGGTATGGGCGGAAGCATCGCCAGACTCGTTCAGAACGACTACGAAGTCAAAATCATCAATCTGATTATCCCCTGTGAGGATGTGTACGGAAAATCGTCCGAAGCTGCCAAAAAAATCAGGATGGCCGAATCTGTCAAGTCAGCTGAAATCATGGGCGTCGAGATGGAAACCCTTGATTTGGATCCGTACACTTTCGGTTACAACCGCGAGACCACCAAGCTGTTTGACCAAATCATCAGGGATTTTAACCCCGGGCATGTATTTATGACCTGGGAGCACGATTCGCATCAGGATCATCAGGCGCTTGCAAAAATTGTTTACGGAGCCACCCGAAAAAACCGGTGTTCGGTTTATATGTATGAAACCATGATTCCCGGCGGTATATCGACCTATGCATTCAGGCCTCAAATGTTTATCAATATCAGCGATCATATCGAACAAAAGAAACAGTCGATTGATGCTTACAAAAGTGTATTCGGCAACAATTCAATAGCCGAAGCGATCATTGGCAGAGCCAGTTTCAGAGGCAGCCAGATCGGAGTGAAATATGCTGAAGCTTTTGAAGTTGTAAAAGAAATAATTTATTAGCCTTGACCATAGCCATTCACCAACCTCACTTTTTTCCCTGGCTCGGTTATTTTCATAAGATAATCAACTCAGATGCCTTTGTATTTTATGACGATGTGCAGTTTGAGCGCAGATATTTTCAAAACAGAGCCCAGATTAAAGACCCGAATGCCGAAATCAGATGGTTTGGTGTTCCCGTGAAGAAAACAGACCGTTCTGCACCGATCAATCAGATTGAAATTTCAGAAGAATTTTTTGACCCGGACAGTCTGCTTTCGACTTTGAAAAACTATTATCGGAAAGCACCTTTTTTTGATGATTATTTTGATTCGGTCGCCAAGATTATTGATACCCAAAACCCTTCGTTGCTCGATATGAATCTGAAGTCAACCAGACTCTTTTTGGATCTGTGGGATATTAAAACCCCGCTTCATCTGTCGTCGGATTTGAAACTGCTCGAACAAGAGAGAAATCTGAAATTGGTTGAAATCTGTAAGATTCTGTCGGCAGATACTTATTTTGCCGGCAGAGGCGGACGAAAATATATGGAAATCGAAAAATTTGAAGAAAACAATATAAAAATCGAATGGCAGCTTTTTGAACCCGAAAAAGTGATTTATCCGCAAATTAACGGCGAATTCGCTCCCGGTCTTTCCGGTATTGATGCGCTTTTTAATATCGGTCATGAAGCATTGCTGGAATTGATTAAGAAACTGCCAAAAACAGGCTGAGCCAATGAAAAAATCTCTTGTTATTATTGCCCATCTCTACCATTACAAAAAAGAAAACCAAACTTTTTCATACGAACCTTATGTAAGAGAAATTGAACTTTGGTCGGATTTGTTTGATGAAATCACAATTTACACCGATCTGCAAAAGGAATTCAAACCGACTTTTCCGGTCAAGCCGCTTCCCAAAAACTGTAAAGTAAAGAACATTTGGATGAGATCGGGACCGGGTCTGAAGAATAATCTGATCAGGATTGTCCAATTGCCGTTTGCAACTGTCAGACTGTTTTTTGTACTGAGAAAGGCTGAATTACTGCATTTCAGAAGTCCGGGAATCACTACAATGATTTCAAATTTTCTAAACCGGTTTCTGAATAAAAATGCAATTGTAAAATGGGCGACCCAGTTTGATTTTATTCCGCCTTTGTCCCAATCACAAAGATTTGAACTGAAACTGCTCAAAAATCCGCCATCCAATACAAAGGTGCTGATTTACGGAGACTCAGAACACCCGAATCATGTTTCATTTTTTCCTGCGATGATGTCAAAGACAGAACTTGACGGACTCAAGCAAAAGATTCAGCCGAGAGACTGGACGGGAAAAATCAGAATGGTATCTGTCGGCCGGCTGTACCGACACAAAAATTTTGATACCATTATAGAAGGACTGACTGTTTTTAAAAAGAAATATCCCGGTCACGATTGGGAATTTGTAATGATTGGCGACGGTGAAGAAAGAAATCATATTGAAAATCTAATCAAAAATGGAAACCTCGAAAGCGAAGTAAAAATGCTGGGTAGCAGACCTTTTGGCGAAGTGCTCGAATGGTACGGAAAATCACATATTGCGGTGATGCCCGGAAAATACGAAGGCTGGCCAAAGGTTGTCAATGAAGCCTGGGCGACCGGCTGTATTCCGTTTGTGGTCAACTATGGGAACGCACCTTATCCGCTTACTTTTGCGGAAAATTCAGGTTTCAGCTATGAAGCCAATCCCAAATCATTTGCTGACAGTCTGAATGAAATTCTTCAAAAACCGGCTGAAGAACTCGATCAAATCAGAAAAAACGGCGCTGATGCAAATTACAGCATGACACTTGAAAAATTTAAAGAAAAAATCAATCAAATAATACTCACTGATTATGATACAAGGAAAGATAATTGATTTTGTGCCCTTGAGCGCAAATCACAATGAATTTATGATCAGTCTGCTCAACAATCAGGAAATTGCATTTCTGGAAGGAAGAACCGAACCGATGGTTTCGATCGAAAAACAGGATAATTGGTATCGCAACAGTTTGAATTCGCCACATCAGTATCTGATCATACAGCCAAAGAATGATACAAAACCGGTCGGTTATATGTCGATGAAAATCACAGATAAGGTTTCGGGAAGTGCATTGTTGGGAATCAAACTTCCGCCCGAATCACAGAGAAAAGGATACGGTCTGGACGCTGTCAAAACTCTGATGAGTCATTGTTTTTTTACATTTAATCTTCACCGGCTTTATACTTACATACTCGAATACAACGAGGGTTCTCAGCATCTGTTCATCAATAAATGCGGCTGGCGGGTTGAAGGAACAGAGAAAAAATCAATTTTTGCACGCGGCGAATACCACGACCGGCTGATGCTTGCAATTCTCAGAGAAGAATTTGTAAAAAATGAAAAGGATCGGTTCTATAATCCTTTTGCTTCCTGAATTCAATCAATAAAACATTAATCCGTTTCTGAAATTTATTATTTTGGAAATCATCCAAAGATTCTGATGAAAATACTGCAGATGATAGACAACCTCAATATGGGAGGTTCCGAAAGAATGGCGGTAAATATCAGCAATGTACTGGCCAAAAACGGAAATCAGGTTGTGCTGTGTACAAGCCGTGAAAAAGGTGCATTGACCGAATTTGTGGATGATGAAGTGAAACTGATTTGTCTGAATAAAAAGAAAGCCTGGGATGTTTTTGCTTTTCGGCGATTTTTGAAAATTATCAAAAAAAACCGGATCGAACTGATTCATGCGCATTCAAGTTCAGTTTTCTGGGCTTCGGCTGCCAAAATGTTTTATCCGAATATCAAACTGATTTGGCATGATCATCTGGGTGACGAAGGAAAATTGAATCCCGAAAGAAAAAAAGGAGTGCAGCGAATTTCAGGGAAAATTGACGGAATCATTGCTGTCAGTGAAAAACTCAAAATCTGGTCGCAGCAATACACAAAGGTAAAGGATGAAAATATAGTTTACATTCCGAACTTTCCACTGCTGAAGGAGTCAAAAATAAAAAGGAATAATTCTGACAAAAAACTCAAAATCGTCTGTCTTGGAAATTTAAGATGGCAGAAAGGTCATCCCGATCTGCTGAAAGCGATTTCAATTATTGAAAAAGAATCTCCCGATTTGGATTTCAAATTGATTATTGCCGGCGGTTATCGGCAGGATGATTATTATTTAGAACTTCAGAAAATTATAAAAGAAAATCAGTTGGAAGAAAAAATTGAGTTTACAGGTTCTGTAACCGATACTTCCGGGATTCTGTACAGCAGCGACATCGGTGTGCTGAGTTCTGTTTCTGAAGGCTTGCCGGTCAGTTTGCTTGAGTACGGTCTTGCGTCATTGCCGGTGGTGGTGACCGATGTGGGGCAGTGCGCTGAAGTTGCGGATTACGGAAAAGCAGGCATGGTCGTTCCGCCGGAAGATTCCGAAGCAATGGCAGCTGCTTTGACCGAATTGCTGAAAAATGAAGAGAAGAGAAAAGAACTTGCACAAAAATTTAAAGAACGGACAGAAAGAGTTTACGGATCAAAAAATTTCCTGAAACAGTACAATCAACTGATTTTGGGAATTCAATGAATCTCTCAAAATAAAAAACGGGAACAATTCTATGCAACCCAACAGAATTTTATTTATTGGCAGCATCAATCAGGGCAAACGGCCAAAAGGCGGCGATCAGGCAAAAAACCAGATTCTGCTCAAAAAGCTGAAGCTTGATTTTGGCGATAATGTGTATAATTTTGATGTCCGGAAATACAAATTTACTCCTCTGCTGATTGTTCTTCTTTTGTTCAATATCCTCATTTACAATCGGATCGTTATCTCTGTGAACAGCAGCGGTCTGAAGATGCTCGGTTATGTGAATTTTATATTGAAAAATAAGAAAACCACATTTTTTCTGATTGGCGGAATCACCCATATCAAAATGGCTTCAGCAAGAATCAAAAAACTTTTGGAATCCGCCTGTCTTGTGTATGCCGAAACAAAGGAAATGGTTGAAAACATTAAAAAAGTTTCGGATAAAGTCAATGTTGGTCATTTGCCCAATTTCAAAATAATTCCAAAAAATCTGATACCGGCGGAAAAGCGGTTTGATGGTGATATCCGACTGGTCTTTCTGTCAAGAGTCAGAGAAGACAAAGGAATCTTTAAATGCATTGAGATTGTCAGACATCTGAATTCGATTGATCCTGAAACCGATTATTATCTGGATATCTACGGAAATCTTCAGCTGACCGATGATGAACATCAGAAATTTGATGAAAGCCTCAAGGACAGCCACATTCGGTACAAAGGATTTTTGGATTTTAATGAAAAAGACAGCTATCTGAAATTATCGGAATATCATTTTATGTTTTTTCTGACCAATTTTATCGGCGAAGGGTTTCCGGGGGTGATTGTGGATGCGATGATTGCAAATGTTCCGGTGATTGCGTCGGATTTCAGATACAACAAAGAGGTGCTCGAAGACGAAAAAGGCGTGATGGGTGCTGTTTTGGAAATGGACAGCGATTGGATTTCGGAGGCATCAAAAGCGATTTTGGATTATAAAAACGATACTTCGCTGTATTTTGACACAGTCAGTCGGATGGCGGCGTCGGCAAAAAAGTATGATATTCAGCAGATTAAATTTGAAATTTGCTGAAGAAGAAAATGAATCACTTACATTTGAATCTCTAAAAACCAACTGTGAAGCCTTAAAAAAGAATGAAAACCCAAACCTAAACTATATATGGCTTATTTAATTTCAAACAAAGAATTTCCAAACTTCAGGGATCGTTTCGGCGAGTTCTATATCGGTTGGAATTCTGAAGAAACCCAAATCCTGAATACAGGTAATGAACTTCTCATAGTAGAAGGTCTTGTATATGATTTGGAAAAAAAGAAGAGTCCGGATTTGTCCGAAATTCTTGAACTTTTACTTCAAATCAGGAATACCGGCAGGGTATTGCCCGAATTTTTGACCGGTCAGTTCAATATCACACTGATCAGGGACGGACAGATTGATCTGATGAATGATTTTATAGGAATTCTTCCGATTTATTATCTCATAAACAGTGATGAGAAAATCATTACCAATAATCTGTATTCATTTAAACTTTTTGATATTCAGTTTGATGATATCGGGATTTTGGAGGCATTTATGAGGCCTGCTTTTACTGCTGTTAATTCAAGAACTTATTTTAAAAATGTCAGTCAGCTGAGATCGGGTGAGTATTTGAGTTTTGATGCCCAATCCAAACTTATCGGAACAAAGATTGATTCGATTCCGAATTCCAACATCAGAATCGATAATAAAGATTATGCTGAGATCGTCAGGCTGCTGATTGAGAATGCGGAAATTTATCAGCAGAATTATGATGAAATAATGCTTCCGATTTCGGGCGGTATTGATTCAAGAGTTACGCTCAGTTCGTTTGTTTCAAAGAATAAAATCAAAACGATTTCTTACGGTGAGAATGATTATATAGACAACCGGATTGCGAAAGAGATGGCAGATTATCTTGATTTGCCGCACATCAGTATATCGTTTTTTGACCATCTGTTTCCGACAGTTGCCGAACACAGGGATCAGATTGCTTACGGAGGCGAGTATTTTGTGGATTCATGGTTTTCGATCCTTGAATTTATTCAAAACACCAATTATATTTCGCCCGGTCCCTCTGTCATACTGCTTGGCGATGCGGTTGACATTATGAGAGCGCACAGCATATTGTCGCTTAGAGACAGAAAGAAAAGACTGCGTCTTCATTTCAGTAAAATTTTTGGATTGAAAATGGAAGTTCCGCCTTATGACAGAGAACTTTTTCTTAAACGGGTTCTAAAAGAGAACCTTGACTCTTTGGAGGATTTGTTCAAAGATTATCCGGAACTCAAACAGGAATTCAATTACAATCAGGAAGAATTCGAAGATACTTTGAAACAGGATTTGAATCAGTTTATCGATTTTTTGGAGAAAAAAACAAATCCTCAAAATCAGCTGAATCTTGAGGAGATGTATTATATCTTCACCCTCAAAAGGCAGACAACGACCAGACAAACCAAGATTTTTAAGGGCAGATTCAATTCGTTTGTTACCACCGGAAGCCGTCATCTGATGAAGAAATTGTTTGGCTGTCATCCGATTGACAGATTTGAGGAAGCGCTTACCGACAAACTTTTTAAGGTGGACGGATTCAAAGATTTGGCAAAATTCCCGACTTCACAGATTCCGTTTGTTCCGCTAAAATCAAATCTTTATCTTAAATATCTGCTGTGGGCATACAGAAGTCTTTCGGATCAGTGGCGAATCAAAAGAGGAAAGGGCAGACTGGTCAAACATATTGAATGGAAAAAATATTATGAAAACCCCAAAAACAGGGAATTGCTCAAAAATCTGCTTGAAAATACAAATCCGGAATTGAAAAAATTGCCCTTGGATATTTTTGACAAAAGAGCTTCGGGCGAATCCTGGCCGTATATTGAGGCAGACATCGCACATTTTGTGTTTTTGCTTAAATTAAAACAGCTGAATAAAGATGATTTGACCGGTTTTTGGCAAAACTGATTGTAGCTTTGGCAAAGATTGAATTTTTGACTGATGAAGAGATTGATTTATCTGATTATAACTGTTCTTAATCCGGTGCTTGGCAATTCGGTTTATTCGAATCTGCTTTTCAGAGTGAATTCGATCCGGCTGAAAAGGCCTTATTATAAATTGGATATTGATCATCCGAAGACTTTTACCGAAAAAATCAATTACATAAAGTTCAATGTCAGAAATGAGCTTTCGCCTGCGGTTGCCGATAAATTTGAAGTTCGGCAGTATGTTTTGGAAAGGGCAGGAGAAGAGGTTCTGATACCGCTGCTCAAAGTGTATGACCGTCCCGAAGATATTGATATCAGCCAGTTTGACGAAGATGTTATTCTGAAAATGACAAATGGTTCCGGCGGAAATCTGATGGTCAGAAAAGGACAAAAGATCAGCAATGATTATGTGGTTGGATTTTTCAAAAAGAATTTCAAAAAGAACATTTATCTGTTCAGCCGCGAATGGCATTATAAAAATATAAAACCGAGAATTGTAGTCGAAAAACTGCTTTCCGACAATCTGAATGATTATAAATTTTTCTGTACCAAAGACGGACCCTTTGCGGTTCAGGTAGATGTTGACCGGTTTACCAGTCACAAAAGAAATCTTTATGATTTGGATTGGAACCTGCTTCCATACAAAATCAGATATGAAAACTCGGATAAAGCAGTTCCAAAACCCAAAAACCTGGATCGGATGATTGAAGTTTCAAAAAAGCTTTGTGCTGATTTTATGTTTTCAAGAATTGATCTTTATGAATTTGAAGACAAGATTTGGTTTGGTGAAATCACACTGCATCCGGGTGGTGGCGGCGAACCTTTTGATTCAAAAGCATCAGATCTTGCATTTGGAAAATATGTTGATTTGAATTTAAAATAATTGATTTTGAACAAAGAACTGGTTTCAATCATTACACCTATATATAATTCTGCTGATTTTGTCAGAGAAACTGCCGAAGGAATTTTTTCACAAACCCATCAAAACTGGGAATGGCTGGTGATTGATGACTGTTCAACCGATGATTCAGTCAGTATACTTGAAGAAATGGCAGCCAATGACAATCGGATTGTCATCATAAAAAATACTGAAAATCTTGGTCCCGGACCGACACGCAATCGCGGAATCCAAAGGGCATCAGGGAAATATATGGCTTTTGTGGACAGCGACGATGTCTGGTTTCCTGATTTTTTGGAAGAAAATTTAAGAATGGTCAAAGAACGGAATGCCGGTTTTGTATATTCGTCGGTTCAGAGATGGAACGAGGATTTCAGTATTCGATATGATGATTTCATTGCACCGGAAACCTATACCTACAACCAACTGCTGAAAACCAATTCCATAGTTTGTTCAACTGCGTTTATCGATTCTGAAAAATTTGGAAAACTTTATATGCCCGACATTCGAAAACGTCAGGATCAGGCGCTTTGGCTGAAATATCTTGAAATCATTCCAAAAGCATACGGCATTCGGAAACCAATGGCAAAATACAGAATGAGAACCGATTCTGTGAGTTCAAATAAACTGAGCGCAGCCAAATATCAGTTTATGCTGTACAATCAGCATCTGAAATTTAATGTATTCAAGTCAGTATTCTACACACTTCAGTGGGCTTATTACGGTTATAAAAAGTACAGGAATACAGGCAGGAAATAGTCTTGTTAACCTGTATTCAGACAGTTTGAAATTTGAATTGCACCGAATTAATTTTAATTTTTCACTGTCAACCGATATCCGGCCTATATTTTCAGTACACGGTTTAAATGTTTAACAGTCAAAAATTCAAATCAAAAACAAAAACAAAAAATTTTTTTTAGTCTGAAAATTTTTGCTAAATTGCACCTTTAAAATTGAAGCAGATTCCAACCCTGTTTCAGTTTGTATAAAACCAACCAACCAAGCTAACTTATGAAACTACTTAACCGTTATTTTCGCAATAACGTATTCAAATTAAGGAATGCGTTTAGAGCAACAGATTTGCTCCTCATTTTTCTCACAGTTTTATTACTGGGACAATTCACAGGGATGGAATATCTCCTGGAGGTGACTTCAACCGCAGCCCACATTGTTGCATTTTGTGTGATTTTTCTTGTTGCCGGAGGTATTTTTGAACTCTACAGCATGGAAAATTACAAATCGGTACCTGAAACCATAAAGTCAGTTTTTGAGGTTTCAGTACTTTCTTCGGTTGTGTACATCCTGATTCCTATGATTACTCCATCACTGCCCAATGGGAGACTTGAATTCTTTATATTCTTTCTTGCAGTCAGCTTTAGTATGATTTCATGGAGACTAGTGTACCGTATGCTGTACAAATCAAATTCAAAACTTCAGAAAAAGTCAATTTTGCTCTGCAATCCGGAGGAGCAGACAGACATGATGGATTCGCTGTTGAGAGCCAATCCGTTTATGAGGATTATTGAATATCCGAGAAACTCTCCGGGAGGCAACCTTGCAAGACCTGCTCTGCATGCACGCTACGGGCTCAATGAGATTGAACAGCTGATCACCGAGAACCGGGTTTCTGAAATCATCGTTTCGCCAAAAGTGGATTTGAAATTCTTTGATTATTACACCACCGACTATAAATTAAGAAGAACGCCGGTCAGATCGTTTACCGAAAAGATTGAAGAAGAGCTTCATCTGCTTCCGATTAAATATTATACAAAGGACTATAGTCTGACTTTTCCGTTCAGCAAAAATAACCAGAACAGGATTTATCTCAAGATATTCCGTTTGTTCGATATCATTTTTTCTTTGGTGGGACTAATTGGAACTGCGTTCCTTCTGCCTGTTATCTTGATTGGCAATATGATTGGAAATAGAGGGAGTTTATTTTATACCCAGCAAAGAATAGGCAAAAACGGCAATTCTTTTGAAATCATCAAATTCAGAACAATGGTGGCAGATGCCGAAAAAGAAGGCGCTAAATTTGCACAAAAAAGAGATCCGAGAATCACCAAATTCGGTCGTTTTCTCAGAAAAACCAGAATAGACGAACTGCCTCAGCTGGTCAATGTGCTCAGAGGTGAAATGTCGGTGATCGGGCCGAGACCCGAACGTCCGTGTTTTGTAAATCAGATTTCTGAAATCGAACCGCTTTATTCGATCAGACATACTGTGAAACCGGGACTGACCGGTTGGGCTCAAATCAAATACAGGTACGGAAGTTCGTTTGACGACAGTATTGAAAAGCTTAAATACGATTTGTACTATATCAAACACCGTGATCTGATTATGGATACCAAGATTTTTATGAAAACTATAGGTACGGTTCTTCTGTTTAAAGGTCAGTGATTTTTGGACAGACGAACTGCAGTTGAACTCCCAAGTGAGAGTAAATAGAGAGTCAGTATGAAAATTCCCGGGAATAATTTTCGGGAATTTTTATTTTTGGGAATTAAAAAGCAATCGATTTCTTTTTAATTGAAATAGTGTTTTATAGATTTGTGTCATGTCAGAGATGATTAAACACACAAAAATCTTATATTCGTTAAAATTTAATTCAATGAACCTTAAACCCTTTCTTTTCGGATTTCTTAGCTTTCTCATATTTTCATGCAAGAAAGGAGAAGTCAGGTCAGAAAAGAATATTGAAACAACCGAAGTCACTGCTGCCGATACACCCGATAAGGTCATTCCCGAATCAGAGGTGAGCCTTGATCCGGTTCAGGCAAATCGTTTGGCCGAACTGCCCTTCCGCTGTATTCAGAATCAATATCCGAACAAAACGGGACAAGTGCTGAGCGATTCTGCAGATCTGGGGGCGCCGCAGGAACTTCATCCTGCTTTTTACGGTTGTTTTGACTGGCATTCCTCGGTTCACGGTCACTGGACTCTGGTGAAACTGCTGAAAGATTATCCCGAACTTGAAAACCGGGACAGCATACTCATGAGAATTCAAGAAAATATATCAAAACAAAATATTCAAAAGGAAATCAATTATTTCAAAAGAGAGCAGGAATATTCTTTTGAACGAATGTACGGTTGGAGCTGGCTGCTAAAACTTCAGTCAGAACTTGACAGCTGGGATACCCCCGAGGGCAAACAGCTTTCGACAAATCTCAAACCGCTGTCTGATTTTATTGTCAGCCGTTATATTGAATTTCTTCCCAAACTGAATTATCCGCTCAGAGTCGGCATGCACGGCAATTCTGCTTTTGGAATGAGTTTCGCCTATGATTACGCCAAACAGTCGGGAAACGAAGAGCTGAAAACAGTCATTGACCAGACAGCCAGAAGACTTTATCTGAAAGATAAAAATTGTCCGATTGAATGGGAACCCGACGGTTTTGACTTTTTTTCACCCTGTCTCGAAGAGATTGATTTGATGCTGAGAGTTCTTCCAAGAGATGAATTTACTTATTGGATAGACGATTTCATGCAACAACTCAAATCCAAGAAATTTGATCTGAAACCGGCGGTGGTCTCCGACCGTTCCGACGGACATCTGGTTCATCTTGACGGTTTGAATTTTTCAAGAGCCTGGGTTTTGTACCGACTGGCCAAAGAAATGCCAAACGAATACGGACATCTCAAAGCATTGGCCGACAAACATCTTGCCTATTCGCTCCCTATGATTACCGACGGCAGTTATGAGGGCGAACACTGGCTGGCAACATTTGCGCTCTATGCATTGTCTGAAAGATGACATCTTAAGCTTTTCAGATTTCTGAAAAAGACTTACCTTTGCGCAACAAAAAAATTAAGATCATGGCAGTTTTAGTAAACAAAGATTCAAAAATAATCGTACAGGGATTTACAGGTAAGGAGGGGACCTTTCATGCAGAACAAATGATTGAATACGGAACCAATGTAGTGGGCGGAGTGACTCCCGGAAAAGGAGGAAGCGAACATCTTGGGAAGCCTGTATTTAACACGGTTCAGGATGCGGTTGACAAAACCGGCGCCAACGTGAGCATCATCTTCGTTCCACCCGCATTTGCTGCCGATGCGATTATGGAAGCTGCCGATGCCGGAATCGGTGTGATCATCTGCATTACCGAAGGAATTCCGGTAGCCGATATGGTGAAGGTTCAGGATTATGTGGATGCAAGGGGTGCAACGCTGATCGGTCCGAACTGTCCGGGCGTGATTACTGCAGACGAAGCCAAAGTCGGAATCATGCCGGGTTTTGTATTTAAAAAAGGAAAAGTCGGAATCGTTTCAAAATCGGGTACGCTGACTTACGAAGCTGCCGATCAGGTGGTGAAAGCCGGCTACGGTATTTCGACCGCCATCGGAATCGGAGGCGACCCGATCATCGGAACTACCACCAAAGAAGCATTGGAATTATTCATCAACGATCCCGAAACTGAAGCCGTTGTGATGATTGGTGAAATCGGAGGACAATTGGAAGCAGAAGCTGCAAGATGGTACAAAGAAAGCGGTTCCAAAAAACCGGTTGTCGGTTTCATCGCCGGACAAACTGCACCAAAAGGTAGAACCATGGGACATGCGGGCGCGATCGTTGGCGGAAAAGACGATACTGCTCAGGCAAAAATGGCGATTCTCAGGGAATGCGGAATCCATGTGGTTGAATCTCCTGCCGAAATCGGCGCCAAAGTTGCCAATGTTTTGAATTAAATTTTAAAAAAACTGAAATTTCAGCTCAAAATATAGAAGAACGGGATTCAATTTTGAATTCCGTTTTTATTTTTCGGATTTGTACATAAAACCGTTCAGATGAATTGTCTTTTCCTTTTCGACCTGAAAATCGGCATTGACAAATATTGAATTGTCAGGAAATTGAATATCCTGATATTCAGCATCGGCCAAACAGATTTGAATGTCTTTTGATTTGCGTCCAACACCGCTCCAAATTATGCAGCCGATAATTTCCTCACCGGGTTCAAGCTGAAGTTCTTCTGAATTTCCGAGAAACAATGAACTGCTGATGTCAGCTTTTCCTTTCTGAACAAAGGGTTTTCCGTTCAAAAAACTTCCGGTCAGCCGATAGCTGATTTTGGTCGGATTGATGCGGCTGATTTCCAATCTGACTCCATACTCTTTTTTTTGAGCAGTATAGATATAAGTTTTTCCCAATTCGGGAAGAGCAGGAGGTTCGGCTTCATATCCGTTACTGTAAACGATTTTGTTTGAAACAACTTTATGTGTGATTTGTGCCGCCAAAAATTCGATTCCAAAGAGGAATGGAACTGATAATATCAAAGTTTTTGTTTTGATAATATCTATTGTGCATTTAGAGATTTTAAAGAAAAAAGATTGTTCATTTGATTAAAAAAATCGTATATTTAATTGGTTATCAAATCATTAAATACATGAACAATCTTATTCAAAATTACAAAATTATTTTAAAAGAAACCTAACGAAGTGGTTCGACGAAGTCAATTGACAACAACCTGCAGTCATATCAAAACTTCAAAGCAAATCAGAACTCCAAAACTTTCTGACTTGGAACTTGTTGCGTTAAATATTACTGCAGAATATATGTCGATAAACTCTGAACTACAGCTATTTAGAATGATTTCGGGAACCGAACTGGAAAACAAAATAGAAAGAAGTGTATACAACAAAAGGAAAAGAAAACTTTTTCTTTATATCGAAAAAATCAGAGAAACCCTGAGTGAAAAATTTTCTGATTTTACGGATGTTTTCATCGTTGATTCCACACCCATCGAAATTTGTAAAATTAGCAGTGCGAATCGTTCCCGGATTTGTTCAACGCAGCAAATACAACCTGCTTTTGGATATTGTGCTGCTCAGAAAACACGGTATTTTGGGTATAAACTTCATGCGGTTTGTGATAAAAACGGAATCTTTCATTCTTATGATTTCACTCCTGCAAATGTTCATGATGTGAACTATCTCAATGACATTAAACATGACTTTCAAAATTGTTTGTTAATCGGCGACAGAGGATATATCAGTAAAGAGTTAGAGCTTGATTTATTCAATTATTCCAACATCAAACTTTCGGTTCCTATGCGAAAAAACCAGCATGATTTTGTAGCATTTTCCAAAACAAAATCAAAAATCAGAAAACGCATTGAGACCGCAATTTCTCAATTAAACGGACAGTTTTTGATACATATTAATTTAGCAAAAACCTTTCAAGGTTTAGTCACCAGAATTGCTTCGAAAATAACAGCTTTCACAATGATTCAGTATCTGAATTTTTTCGTTTTCAAAAGAAGTTTAAACAAAATTAAAATTAATTTGTGCTAAATGCACAACAAGTTAGTCAAATATAACAATTAGTTGGTAAGTTCAATTTTAAATTATTAACAATTTGTTTGTTGGTGATTCATCCGGATTGAAAATCACAATTTCGGTATTTGATTTAATCAGCCGTTGTATATTGGGGAAAACAGAGCCGCTACAGAGTTAAACCTTTTTTGAATTCCCGGAATTGTTTTTTAAGAATTCTGATGAATTGAAAACAGATTCAAAGCTCAGGATAATAAAAAAGTGATTCTTCTGTTTATAATTAAGTACGGATTGATTCAGAGGTCAGAAGAATTCTTAATTATGGCTCTGACCAGGTGTGATTTGGGGCGAAATAGCAATTAATAATTTGATAAATTAAAATTAAGTTTAAATTTGTACCAACTAAATTTAGGGTCGATATGAGAAATAAGACAGTACTTGCGCTGATAATCGGTTTGCTTTTTGCCGAATTTGGTTTTTCCCAAATTCGTTTCGGTGTAAGAGCCAGTGGAAGTATGTCCAATATTACTGAAGTTCATTCATGGTCAAAATCAAGAGGAGGTTTCCAGTTGGCGGCACTTACGCTGATTCCTATTTCTCACAATGATCTCTTTTATTTTCAGCCCGAAATCAATCTTTCGGCTCAGGGTGAATTTGACCAGCCAATTACAGATGAAGGGTTGCGCGAAAGACAAAAGGTGTTTCTGACCTATATCAATGTTCCCCTGAATTTTAAACTGTATTTTACAGATGCTGAGGACGAGTTTTTTGCTGTGGGCGGGCCCTATCTTGGTTTTCGGATTACAAAGAACATTGAGAGCAAGGATTTTCCCACAGAAGCTGAACGAAACAAATTCAATGCCTTTGATATGGGAGCAACTCTGGGAGTTGGATACAGCATCAACCGACAGCTTGAATTTTCATTGAGATATTCGTATGGACTGGTTGATCAGGTTTCAAATGACCTGGCCAACAAAACCAATTCGACTTCAGTACTCAATCTTGGCGTCAGCTTTATATTCTTTTAGAATTAACCATTCAAAATACAGAGTCCGTTTTTACGGACTTTTTTTATAATTATAATTTTAAGAATTTAAATTGTGATGGGAACAATTTTTGTTTTAATTTAGTTGAAATAATAAAATTCAAACAAAATGAAATTCAATTATTTATTTTTCCTTGCCCTGTTCGGATTTTTCCTGACTTCCTGCAAAACTGTTTCTGTAACTTACGATTTTGACCATTCGGCAGATTTTAACACGTTTAAGACTTACAATTTCCATCAGAAAGGAATTGACAAATTGGAACTGAACGATTTGGACAAACGCAGAATCCTCTCGGCAATCGAAGCAAATCTTGCAACAAAAGGGTTCACAAAATCAGATCAACCCGATTTGTACATCAATGTGCTGGCAAGCTCAAAAGAAAAAGTGAATATTGACAACGGTTATTACGGCGGATATTGGGGACCTTATTGGGGCGGTCCGTCCAGGGTTTATCAATATACTTCGGGTACCATCATCATCGATGTAATCGATAACCAAAAAAATATACTGGTTTGGCAGGGCGCAGGAAGCGGACTGAATGTTTCGAATCTGAATACCAAAGCTGATGACATTCCAAAAGCTATCGATGAGATTTTGGCAAAATTTCCACCGCCAGCGAAATAATTATTTCATATAAAACACAAAAAATCCGGTCACTGAGGTTCTCAAAGTGCCGGATTTTTCATCTTATATCTAAGAATCTAACGTCTTAACGTCTAACGTCTACAATCTAATTAATCACTCCCGAACCAATCAATTCATCATTCCAATACCAGGCAGCAAACTGTCCTTCGGTAATTGCCGATTGCGGTTTTTCAAATTCTATGTACAACCCGTTTTCAGCTTTGTGAAGCGTCGCTTTTTGCAAAGGCTGACGATAACGAATTCTCACCATCGCTTCCATCGTTTCGTCCGGATTTAATTTCAAATCTTCTCGAACCCAGTGAATTTCATCTTCCCGAATGTACAAAGCACTTTTGAGCAACCCAGGATGAGAACTTCCTTGTCCGGCATAAATTACATTTTCTTCAACATCCGTATCCAAAACAAAAAGCGGTTCCACCATTCCGCCAACACCCAAACCTTTTCTTTGACCTTTGGTGAAATAGTGTGCGCCATCGTGTTTGCCGACAACTTTTCCTAAATCTTTATGATAAGAAATTCCTTCTGCCTCAAATTTTAAAGCTTCAAATTTTGAATTAAATTCCGGTTTAGGTTGTGCATAAATTTCATCCGTTTTTGAAATTTCTATGATTTCGCCTGTTTTGGGTTTCAATTGTTGTTGCAAAAAATCGGGCAAACTTACTTTCCCGATGAAACACAATCCTTGCGAATCTTTTTTATCGGCTGTAACCAAATCCAATTCTTTCGCAATTCGGCGAACTTCCGGTTTTTCCAAATCCCCGATTGGGAACAAAGCTTTGCTCAATTGTTCCTGGCTCAATTGACACAAAAAATAAGATTGGTCTTTGTTATTGTCTTTTCCGGCAAGCAATCGATAAACTTTTTTACCGTCAATTTCGATTTCTTCGCGACGGGCATAATGTCCGGTTGCGACAAAATCCGCACCCAAATCCATCGCAGTTTTCAGGAAAATATCGAATTTAATTTCGCGGTTGCACAAAACATCGGGATTCGGCGTTCTGCCCTTTTCATATTCGGCGAACATATAATCCACAATTCTTTCCTTGTATATATCACTCAAATCGATGACCTGAAAAGGAATTCCCAATTTTTCCGCTGTCAAAAGTGCATCGGCGCTGTCTTCCACCCACGGACATTCGTCTTCCAAAGTGACCGAAGCATCGTTCCAATTGCGCATAAAAATACCGATTACGTTGTAGCCTTGTTCTTTCAACAAATAAGCTGCAACGCTGCTGTCCACACCGCCCGATAATCCAACTACTACTGTTTGCATGGTGCAAAATTACACTAAATTGTATTTAAGGTGAGCCAGGAAACATAAATTAAGCAGATTTTATTATAATTTATTTAAAAAATGTTAATTTAGAAAATATTAAGAATTAGATTTTTGGTAGTAGAATAATAAAACTTTTCTTGGTACCAAAATTGCATTTATTGGAATTTTTTAATGAATTGACTAATTTTTACCGTTGAATTAAAATATATGAACAGAATAATTTATGTTTTTTTACTTTCCGGTTTGATTATCGGATGCAAACAAAACAATAAAAGTTTAGCCTCAAACGATTTGACCCTGCCCGTTATCAAAGTGGATACGGCAACAGCCATCATCACAAAGGATTATATGGGCAGTATCGAAGGTAAAATCAATGTGGAAATCAGACCGCAGGTAGAAGGAATCCTTCAGGAAATCTATGTTGATGAAGGTGATTTTGTGCAGGCCGGACAAAAATTATTTAAAATAGACGGTTCTGCTTACCGCGAAATTTACAACAATGCCGTTGCCAACGAAAATGTGGAAAAAGCAAAATTGAAAAATGCTCAACTGGAAATCGACCGATTGAAACCTTTGATTGAAAATGATGTCATTGCACCGGTGAAATTGCGTACTGCCGAATCCAATTATGAAGTCGCAAAATCCTCGCTGGCGAGAGCAGCAGCAGCGGTAGGTTCTGCTAAAATCAGTTTGGACTTTACTGTAATTCGTGCGCCCGTAAGTGGTTATATCGGCAGGATTCCGAAAAGAATCGGTAACCTCGTAAGCCGTGGTGATAAAGAACCTTTGACTTATTTGTCGGACGTGAGTGAAGTTTATGTGTATTTTTCAATGAGTGAGTCTGATTATTTATACTTTTCAAAAAATCAAAACGGAATCCTCGACTCCATTAATGGCAATCAAGGAACCGGAGGAAGTCTTCTTCCGGAAGCAACACTTTTCCTTGCCGACGGACTTGAATACAAAGAAAAAGGAAAAATTGACGCCATCAGCGGACAAATCAACAGAAGCACGGGAGCGATTTCTTTGAGAGCCAAATTCCCGAATTCTCAGGATTTGATGCGTTCGGGAAACTCAGGTTCAATTAAAATTCAGGAAACCAAAAAAGGAGTCATTATGATTCCGCAAGAAGTTACATCCAACATTCAAGACAAAATATTTGTTTATTTGCTCGATGACCAAAACAAAGTCGTGATGAAAGACATTGTCGTGGACGGAACTGCCGATAAAAATTTCATCGTAAAAGAAGGATTAAAAAGAGGAGACAGAGTAATCACAACCGGATTTAACAAGCTGTCAGAAGGAATGCACGTAATCCCTCAAAATTAAAATTGAATGCTAAAAAATATTATTTCACGACCGATTTTTTCTGTTGTCATTTCTATCATTATTGTGCTGCTAGGAGTGTTGGGCAGTTTGCTGTTGCCGATTACCCGCTTTCCTGAAATCGCACCGCCGAGCGTAACGGTGAGTTTGTCTTATCCGGGCGCAAACGCCGAAACCGTAGCTGAAAGTGTACTTTTGCCTATTGAAGAGTCGATTAACGGAATTGACGGAATGACTTATATTTCGTCCAAAGCGAGCAACAGCGGTTCGGGAAGTATTGTCGTGAATTTTGAAACAGGCGTTGACCCGGAACAAGCTGCTGTCAGCGTTCAAACACGGGTTTCCAAAGCTGCCGGAAGAATTCCGAGCGAAGTAAATGAAGCCGGAATTACGGTCGAACCACGCCAAAGTGGTAACATTATGACCATCAATATTTACAGCGACCATCCCGAAGGAATTTATGACGAAACATTTTTGCAGGCTTATTCTCAAATCAATCTGAACAGAGAAATATTGCGTGTTCCGGGCGTGGCGGCCGTGAGCAGAGTCGGTGCGCGTGATTATTCGATGAGAACTTGGTTAAATCCTGAAAAATTAGCACTTTATGGTTTAACACCACAAGAAGTAATCAGTGCAATAAAGGACCAAAGTTTTGAAATTGCACCCGGAAAAATCGGGGAAACTTCCGACGAGGTTTTTGAAACAACACTGAAACACCGCGGAAGATTTAATTTACCCGAAGAATATGAAAATCTGGTCATCAAAACCAATGATGACGGAACGGTTTTATTTTTGAAAGACATTGCACGTGTTGAATTCGGTGCCTCAAATGTTGGAAGTGACAATAGCGTAAACGGTTATCCGGGGCTGACTTTAAACATTTCTCAGACCAGTGGTTCCAATGCGCGCGACATTGATATCGGGGTGCGAAAAGTTTTGGAAAAAGTTTCTAAATCTTTTCCGAACGGAATTAAATACGAAATTTCTTATTCGGTAAAAGACCAAATTGACGAATCCATCAGCCAGGTTGTACATACTTTGATTGAAGCTTTCATCCTTGTATTCATTGTTGTTTTCATATTCTTGCAAGATTTCCGTTCAACGATTATTCCTGCGATTGCCATTCCCGTTTCCTTGGTCGGAACGCTTTTCTTTATGTACCTTTTAGGATTTTCGATTAACGTTCTCACGATGTTCGCTTTGGTTTTGGCAATTGGAATTGTGGTGGACGATGCGATAGTTGTCGTTGAAGCCATTCACAAAAAAATGCACGATACCGGAATGACCGCACGAAAAGCGACTTTGGCAACAATGGATGAAATCAAAACTGCCATTATTTCGATTACTTTGGTGATGGCTTCGGTATTTATTCCGGTTGGATTTATGCAAGGTCCGGCAGGTGTTTTCTACAAACAATTTGCCTATACTTTGGCGGCGGCGATTATTTTATCGGCGATTAATGCTTTGACTTTTACCCCTGCTTTGTGTGCTTTGTTTTTGCGAAGAGGACACAGCATTCAGAAAGATATTAAATTTGAAAATAATTCTAAAAAGGCTGTACTTCAAAAAGTTGATAAGAAAAAAAATATATTCTTTAAAAAATTCAATCATTATTTTGAAAAAGCAACCAACATTTACGCCAGAGTAATTCAGAAATTACTTCGACATAAATACCTCACTTTGGGTTCAATGGTTTTGTTGATTTTATTGGGTGGATTTATGATGTACAAAACGCCGACGAGTTTCATTCCGACAGAAGACGACAGTTTCCTGACTTATACGATTTCGATGCCTGCCGGAGCTTCACTTTCCAGAACCAAAGAAGTGCTTGCTCAAACCGACAGTATTTTGAAAAAAAGACCCGAAATCGCAGGAATGACCAGTATTTCCGGTTATAATGCGATTGATGCGGCGACAAGTCCTTCTTTTGCAGTTGGATACATCAATTTGAAACCATACAGAGAAAGAGGCAAAATCAAAGACATTCAGGAAATTATGTCTTCCATTCAAGATGATTTGTACCAATTGAATGAAGGAAAATTCAGTGTTTATCCGCGTCCGACCATTCAGGGATTTGGGGATTTCAGCGGTGTCGAATTTGTTTTGCAGGACAGAATGGGCGAAGATTTCATCGCATTTGACGGTGTTGCCCAAAAATTAATCGATGAATTAAATAAAAGAAAAGAAGTCGGAAATGCTTTTACTTCTTTTGATGCGAATTTTCCGCAATATGCACTTGATATTGATTATGTAAAAGCCAAAACTTTGGGCGTAAACATCAAAGATTTAATGAGTACAATTCGAGCTTATTACGGACGGGTTCAGGCGGGCGATTTCAGTCGTTTCGGAAGACAATACCGTGTTTATATGCAGGCTGACGTCGGATTTCGCAATACGCCGGAAACATTCAAATCGATATTTGTAAAAAACAAAAAAGGTGAAATGTTGCCTGCCAATACATTGGTGAAATTGCGACAAGTTTATGGACCTGAAACCGTAAATCGTTATAATTTATTCAATTCGATTTCAATCAAAGCCGTTCCGGCAGACGGTTATTCTTCGGGAGATTTAATCAAAGCTGTAGAAGAAACAGCGAGAACGCTTCCCGGAAATTATTCGTATGAATTTACCGGAATGTCTTTGGAAGAAAAAGACTCCAACAACCAATCAATTTTTATTTTCTTTATTAGTTTGGTTTTTGTGTATTTCCTTTTAACTGCTCAGTATGAGAGTTTTATGTTGCCTTTGGCGATTTTGCTTTCGGTACCGACAGGTTTTGTCGGAACTTTTGCACTGATTAATTTGGCAGGATTGGAAAACAATATTTACGTGCAGGTCGGAATGATTATGCTCATCGGATTGCTCGCCAAAAACTCGATTTTGATTGTCGAATTTGCTTTGCAAAACAGAAAAAAAGGCGAGTCGATTGCGCGCGCCGCCGTTGCCGGAGCAAAAATCAGATTGCGCCCGATTATTATGACTTCATTTGCCTTTATAGTCGGATTAATTCCTTTGATGTTTACCGTCGGGCCGTCGGCGATTGGAAACCATTCCATCAGTTTGGGAGCGGCAGGCGGAATGTTGTTTGGTGTGTTTACCGGATTGATTTTCACGCCGGTATTGTATTACTTTTTCCAAAGATTGGACGAACGTATTAAATCTAAAATTACTTATGAAGAAGAATAAATTCATTTTAATTATAAGTTGCATTCTCGGTTTGATTTTGATTAATTCCTGTTCGGGATTGAGAAATACAAAAAACTACAATTTCGAACCGAATTTACCGGCGCAATACGTGGTTCAGGATAGTTTGCTCGCAAAAGATACCGCTAATATCGCTACGATTAATTGGCGTAATTTCTTCAACGACGGACAATTAACGGGATTAATCGAACAAGGACTTCATCGGAATTTTGATATGATGACGGCTTTGAAAAATATAGAAATTGCACAATTAAAAGCCAATCAGGCAAAACTGAACTGGTTGCCGGAAGTTGGAGCAGATGTGGGCAGAATGGCTTATCAGTTTCGTTCCGAAAATTTTTACAGTAATCCGCAAAGCAATTGGTACAATCACACCGGAAAAGACCCTTCTAAAACGCTGTATTTCTATACAATGCAAAACATTACGGGCATTGATGTGAGTTGGGAAATTGACATTTGGGGCAAATTAAAAGACCAAAAAGCGCAGGTACTCGCTGAATATTTGGAAACAGAAGAAGCTCGAAAAGCCATTCAAACTGAATTGGTTGCGCAAATTGCCGAAGGTTATTACAATTTAATTTTGCTCAGCGCACAATTAGAAGTTGCCGAAACCAATTATAATCTTTCGGAAAATACACTTAAAATTTTGGAATTGGAATATGAAGCAGGCGAAGTTACAGCTTTGGCAATCCAGCAAACAAAATCACAAATGCTGACGGCAAAAGCATTGATTCCCAATTTGAAACAACAAATCGCCTTGCAGGAAAACCGAATTAATTTCCTTTCCGGAAACTTTCCGACTTCTTTGGACATTTCGACTGAGAAATTGGAAAATTATGTATTTCAAGACACACTTTCTGCCGGTGTTCCGCTTCAATTGCTTCAAAACCGACCTGATGTAAAAGCTGCTGAGTTGAACCTTCGTGCCAAAAATGCCAAAGTCGGTGTAAGTCAAAAATTGATGTATCCTTCACTAAATATAGATTTGGGAGGTGGTGTAAACAGTATGTTGGTTGAGAATTGGTTCGATATTCCCGGTTCTTTGTTTGGTAGTGTGATTGGCGGAATTACACAACCGATTTTTAACAAGAAAAAATTAAAAACAAACTATGAAATTGCTTTGCTCGAAAGAGATAAAGCCGAAATTGAATTGCAACGAACGATAAACAATGCGATAATAGAAGTAACTGATGCGCTCGTGGTTTTGAATTCTTTGAATGAAGAATTGGAAATCGCAAAAGAACAGGTAGAAACTTCCTTACTTGCCGTAAGGCAATCTAATCAGTTGTTTAACAGTGGTTTTGCGACTTATTTGGAGGTCATCAATGCACAAAGAAGTGCCTTGGAAAATGAACTGCATTACAACAGATTAAGAGAAAGTAAATTGGTTGCAAGAATTCAATTGTACAAAGTACTTGGAGGTGGTTGGGTTGATTACGAATGATGAATTTCTATTTCTTGATAGTGAATTTTCTAATTTAGCTAAAAGAAAGTTATCTATATCAAACTATTTTAAATTAGGGGTTCAAGTTTGATTGAAAAAATAGATTTGATTTATTTCAAAGAGAATTCATCTAAAATTTAAAATTCATCATTTAAAATAACCAATCAAGGCCAAACAAACTCCACCGTTTTCTTCATATCTTCATTCAGACTGAGAAAAACCGGACAAGTCAGTGCGGAATTTTCCAAAATCGCTTTCTCTTTGTCAGAAAAACTATCTTGACCTTTCATTTTGAGTTTCACAATGATTTCCCCGATTTTGCGCGGCGGCGGTGTCATAATTTTGGTGATTTCCACTTCCGTACCTTCGATGTTGATCTGGTGCGTGTTTCCAGCGATGCCCATAATCGTCAGCATACAACTTCCCAATGCAGTCGCAACCAAATCGGTAGGCGAGAAGCGTTCACCTTTTCCATTGTTGTCGGTTGGTGCATCCGTTTCGATTTGTGTACCCGATTGTAAATGAACCGCTTCGGTGCGCAAATTTCCTTTGTAAGTTATTTTTGAAGTCATTTATTTTGATTTGAAAATTTGAAAATGAGTTAATTTGAAAATGAATTTTATGAATTAAACAATCCGGAGGATTTTAGTTTAATTTTCGTCAAAACCTTTTTGGTATAAAGCGGAAAATCAGCATTTTGAATCCAGCCGAAATAACCCTGGTCTTTTTCCAAAACATCCGCAACGACTTGTCCTTTGTATTTCCCGAAATTAAAAATTTCCTTTCCTTGCTCGTTGATGCCGATCATTCCTGCCAAATCCGCCGATTTTCTTTGCGAAGAATATTCGCTCAAAAACTTGATGTCGTTTTCCAAATCATCATAACGTTCCACTTGCGCTTTGAAAATTTCGTAAGTTGCTTCCACGTCGGCAGCGGCAGAATGCGCATTTTCCAAAGTTTTGTCGCAATAAAATTTAAGAGCTGAACTCAAATCGCGCGGTTCTTTTTTGAAGAAAATTACCTGAACATCGACCAAACGATGTTTGTCCAAATCAAAATCGAAATCGTTTCTGAGGAATTCTTCCGCCAAAAGAGGAACATCAAAACGATTGGAATTATATCCGGCGATGTCCGAATCTTTCAGCATTTCCCAAATTTGCGGCGCAATTTCCCGAAAACTCGGTTCGTTGGCAACATCTTCATTTGAAATTCCGTGAACGGAAGTTGCTTCTTTGGAAATCGGAATTCCCGGATTTACGCGCAAAGTTTTGCTTTCTTTGTTTCCGTTCGGAAAAACTTTCAAAATCGAAATTTCTACAATTCGGTCTTTCCCGACATTGATTCCGGTCGTTTCCAAATCAAAAAAACAAATGGGTTTGTGTAATTTAAGCATTCTATGAATGTGTTTAAAATTATTTTATGGTTCTTTATGGCTGCAATTTCGGTAAATTTTTAACTCAAAAAAAAATCAAGTTAGTTTAATTTGTGAAAAGTTTAGCCCACGATTTTAATCGTGGGAATGAGAAATTGATTGAAACAGATTTTGGCGCATATTTTTGACCAAAAATTGTGACAAAATCTTGATGAATTAAACCGAACCTATTATTTTTTTTCTAAATATAAGAGATATGATGATGTACAATAAAATAATGAACGGCAAAGCTGTAATTTGAAACAATGCCAACAAAATGATACATGCAATAAGGAATACATATTTATAATGATTGTCTTTCCACGCGAAACCTTTGAATTTGAATGAAAATAAAGGAATGTTGGCAATCAGCAAATAGCTGGAAATCAAAGTAATTCCGATTAAAAAGTACAAATCAAATTCTTTCGAAATGATGAATCCGTTTTGGTTCTGAATCCAGAAAAGAGAAAAAATCAAAATCGTATTGGCCGGCGTAGCCAAACCTTTGAAATAAGTAGATTGTTCCGTATCGACATTGAATTTAGCCAAACGCAAGGCGGAAAAAAGAGTGATAATTAAGCCCGAAAATGAAACAAGATCAGATTCTTGGGAAGTGTATAACATATAAAACATTATAATTCCAGGTACTAAGCCAAACGAAACCATATCAGCCAAAGAATCCAATTGAATTCCGATTTCCGAATTGATTTTCATAGCGCGCGCAACCATTCCGTCAAGCAAATCGAAAAATAAACTTAAACATAATAGAATTAATAAAGTAGTTGGAGTTTCAACGAAATTATAAGTACTTAAATATATAATTGCCAAACACCCGCAAAACAAATTCCCAAGCGTCAGAAAATTAGGTATCGTAAATAATTTGATATTCATATATTATATATAGGTGTCGGGCAGATTGAATCGAACCCGGTTTCGAATGAAACTTTTCAATGCGAAGATAGCAAGAAATCAAACGCAATAAAAAACTATATTTTTTGTTTTAAAGAAAACATCTCATTTTTGCATGTTGTGAAATGTTGATGGTTAAATTTTGCAGATTCGGGCTTAAATCATAATCACGATTTTAAAACCCGGAACCTGAAACCTGAAACAAAAAGAACCTGAAACAAAAAAGAAATTTTGAAATTCAATCTGACCATAATTATTTGTTTAGCCGGCATTGTGACCTATGGCCAGGCGACCCGTAAATATTCGAACGAATTCCTGAATATCGGTGTAGATGCACGTGCATTTGCAATGGGTAATGCGGTGGTGGCCAATATTGGTGATGTGAATGCCGCCTATTGGAATCCGGCCGGACTGACCGAAGTTTGGGACAATTGGGCGGTTTCAGCGATGCATGCGGAATATTTTCAGTCGATTGCAAAATATGATTATGCTGCTGTGGCTGTACCGCTTCAGAACAATGCAACGGTCGGTCTTTCGCTTTATCGTTTTGGTGTGGATGATATTTTGAATACTACCGAACTGATCGATTCTCAGGGAAACATTGATTATGACAGAATCAGTAAATTCTCGACGGCGGACTATGCATTGAGCATGAGTTATGCAGGCAACTTCCTCGGAAATCCGGATATAGCTGTGGGTGCAAACGCAAAACTGGTTTATCGGCATATTGGCAAGTTTGCAAAATCTTTTGGTTTTGGTTTGGATTTGGGAATTCAGTTTCGAACCCAGGACGAATTCTTTTTTGGAGTAATGGCGAGAGATATCACCACTACTTTTAATGTATGGTCAATCAATGAAAAGGAACTGAACAAGATCACGGTGACCGAACCGGGTACAGGAAATCAACAGACCGTAAACGAAATGCCTGATGAAAATATAGAGCTAACATTGCCCAAAATTCAGGCGGGTGTTGCAAAAAACTTTAAACTAAGCGATAAATTCAATGTATTGGGAGAGGTTGATCTGAATTTCAGATTTGCACAGACCAATGATCTGATCTCGACAAGTTTTCTCAGTCTGACACCTTCTGTCGGATTTGAGGTCGGTTATGATGATATGGTCTTTTTGAGGGGAGGTGTTAACAATTTTCAGTTTGAAAGGACATTTGAAGACAAAAAGAACCTTACTTTTCAGCCCAATGCCGGCGTTGGATTCAAGTATAGAGGAATATCGATTGACTATGCGCTGACCAACTTCGGAGATCAAAATATTGCGCTTTATTCAAACATTATTTCGGTTAAAATCGATTTGGGTGAATTCTAAAATTCGGATTCTCAATCATTTTAAAAATAGTTTAAAAAATCTTTTAAATTTATTTGTATTATCAGATTTATTGCATGTATCTTTGCACTCCTTTTCGACAAGACATGAAGGGGTCTGATGGGGCGGCAGAGTTGTTTCATCAGGGGTTGAAAAAGCGGAAAATAATTTTCGCAAAAAAAGTTGCACAGATAGAAAAT
>Ga0206116_1000160_pt1 | contig 100741 bp, 96 predicted proteins | sample 3A1Ametagenome_FD_178000 | JGI IMG/M metagenome (GOLD analysis project Ga0206116, IMG submission 178000) | Enriched microbial communities from leaf-cutter ant dump, University of Wisconsin, Madison, United States - 3A1A | ecosystem: Environmental > Terrestrial > Nest > Insects nest > Nest dump...
TTCTCGCTGATCCTGCTGGCACCGAGCTGGGGCGGCATGATCAACGGCATCATGACGCTGTCGGGCGCGTGGCACAAGCTGCGTGACGACCCCATCCTGCGCTTCCTGATCGTGTCGCTGTCGTTCTACGGCATGGCCACGTTCGAAGGGCCGCTGATGTCGATCAAGACCGTCAACGCGCTCAGCCACTACACCGACTGGACCATCGGCCACGTGCACGCCGGTGCGCTGGGCTGGGTGGGCCTGATCACCATGGGCTCGCTGTACTACCTGGTGCCGCGCCTGTTCGGCCGCGAGAAGATGCATTCGGTCAAGGCGATCGAGCTGCACTTCTGGCTGAGCACCATCGGCATCGTGCTCTACATCGCATCCATGTGGATCGCCGGCGTGATGCAGGGCCTGATGTGGCGCGCCGTGAACCCCGACGGCACGCTGACCTACACCTTCGTCGAGGGCGTCAAGGCGACCTACCCCTTCTACGTGATCCGCGTGGCCGGCGGCCTGCTCTACCTTGGCGGCATGTTGCTGATGGCCTGGAACGTCTGGATGACCGCGATCTCGGGCCGCTCCGTCAACGTCCAGATTCCGGCCGTGAAGCCTGCCCACGCCTAAGGTCCAAGGAGCCTTCATGTCCAACAACAATGCATCCACCGGTTTCAGCCACGAGAAGGTGGAAACCAACAACTTTCTCATGATCGTGCTCATCGTGCTGGTCGTCGCCGTGGGCGGGCTGGCCGAGATCGTGCCGCTGTTCTTCCAGCGCTCGACGACGGAGCCGGTCAAGGGCGTGCAGCCCTACGCGGCGCTGCAGCTGATCGGGCGCGACATCTACATCCGCGAGGGCTGCTACAACTGCCATTCGCAGATGATCCGCCCCTTCCGCGCCGAGACGCTGCGCTACGGCCACTACTCGGTGGCGGGCGAGTCCGTCTACGACCACCCCTTCCAGTGGGGCAGCAAGCGCACCGGGCCCGACCTGGCCCGCGTGGGCGGCAAGTACAGCGACGAATGGCACCGCATCCACCTGAACAACCCGCGCGACGTGGTGCCCGAGTCGAACATGCCCGCCTACACGTGGCTGGAAAAGACCCCGGTCGATCCCTCGGTCGTCGCACCCCGCATGAAGGCGCTGCGCACCGTGGGCGTGCCCTACACCGACGAGCAGGTCGCCGGCGGGGCCAAGGAAGTCGAGGGCAAGACCGAGATGGACGCGCTGGTGTCCTACCTGCAGGTCCTGGGCCGCGCCCTCAAGTAAAGGAGAACACGCCATGGACATCACCACCGTGCGCATCGTGGTCACGCTGGCTTCCTTCGCATGCTTCGTGGGCATCTGGGTGTGGGCGTTCTCGCGCCGCAACCGGGCCCGCTTCGAAGAAGCGGCGCGCCTGCCCTTCGAGCAGGAATGACCTGAACCAGAACGAGAACACCCCATGAGTGACTTCATCAACGATTTCTGGCCGGTCTACGTGACCGTGCTGACCCTGGCGGGGGTCATCGGCTGCCTGCTGCTGCTGTGGATCACGGCGCGCAAGAAGATAGTCTCCGCCGCCGACAACACCACGGGCCACGTCTGGGACGGGGACCTGGTCGAGATGAACAACCCCATGCCGCGCTGGTGGATGTGGCTGTTCGTCATCACCATCGTGTTCGGCCTGGGCTACCTGGCGGCCTACCCGGGCCTGGGCCGGTTCGCGGGCAAGCTCGGCTGGACCCAACTGGGCGAGTACCAGGCCGAGGTGGACAAGGCCAATGCCGAGCTGGAGCCGCTGTACGCGCGCTTTGCGAACATGAAGCCCGAGGACATGGCGGACGACGCCCAGGCCATGGCCATCGGCGAGCGCCTGTTCATGAACAACTGCGCGCAGTGCCACGGCTCGGACGCGCGCGGCAGCAAGGGCTTTCCCAACCTCACGGACGGCGACTGGCTGCACGGCGGCACGCCCGAGAAGATCCATGAAACGATCACCAAGGGCCGCATCGGCACCATGCCGCCCATGGCGGCGGCCGTGGGCTCGCCCGAGGACGTGCGCAACCTCGCGAACTACGTGCTGAGCCTGTCGGGCAGCCCGAACGACTCGCTGCGCGCCTCGCTGGGCAAGTCCAAGTTCATGGCCTGCGCCGCTTGCCACGGCATGGATGGCAAGGGCAACCAGGCCCTGGGCGCACCCAACCTCACCGACGACGTGTGGCTGCACGGCTGGGGCGAGAACGCGATCATCGCGATGGTCAACAACGGCAAGACCAACCAGATGCCCGCGCAGGAAGGCAAGCTCACCGACGCGCAGATCAACGTGCTGACGGCCTACGTCTGGGGTCTGTCGAACAAGCCGGGCGCCGCCCGCTGAGAACCTGACCGAACCCGAGACCCGAGGACGCCCATGACTCCCCCCGCCGGGAAGCCCCGCAAGGTCATCCCGATCACGCCGGAACCCCCCGCCGAGGGGGACATCGTCTCTTTCTACGAGGCGCAGAAGAAGATCTACCCGCGCTCCATCAGCGGCGTGTTCGCACGCTGGCGCTGGGCGCTGGTGTTCCTGACCCAGCTCGTGTTCTACGGCCTGCCGTGGCTCGAATGGGGGCAGCGCCAGATGGTGCTGTTCGACCTGGGGGCGCGGCGCTTCTACATCTTCGGCCTGGTGCTGTACCCGCAGGACTTCATCTACCTCACGGGGCTGCTCATCATCTCGGCGCTGTCGCTGTTCCTGTTCACGGCCGTGGCGGGGCGGCTGTGGTGCGGCTTCTCGTGCCCGCAGACGGTCTACACCGAGATCTTCATGTGGATCGAGCACCGGGTCGAGGGCGACCGCAGTGCGCGCATGCGCCTGGACCAGGGCGCATGGACCTTCGAGAAGATCTGGAAGAAAACGCTCAAGCAGGTCCTCTGGATCGCCGTGGCCGCGTGGACGGGCTTCACCTTCGTGGGCTATTTCACGCCCATCCGCGAGCTGGGCGCCGAGCTGCTGGCCCTGCAGGGCGGCTGGCAGATCTTCTGGGTGCTGTTCTACGGCTTCGCCACCTACGGCAACGCGGGCTACCTGCGCGAGCAGGTCTGCAAGTACATGTGCCCGTATGCACGCTTCCAGAGCGCGATGTTCGACAAGGACACGCTGGTGGTCAGCTATGACCCCGCGCGCGGCGAGCCGCGCGGGCCGCGCACCAAGAGCGTGGACTACAAGGCCCAGGGCCTGGGGGACTGTATCGACTGCACCCTGTGCGTGCAGGTCTGCCCCACGGGCATCGACATCCGCAACGGCCTGCAGTACGAATGCATTGGCTGCGGCCTGTGCGTGGACGCCTGCAACACGGTGATGGACAAGATGAAGTACCCCCGGGGCCTCATCCGCTACACCACGCAGAACGGCGTGGCCAACCGCTGGACCCAGATGCAGATCCTGCGCCGCGTGCTGCGCCCGCGCGTGCTCATCTACACGGGCGTGCTGGCGGCGGTCTGCATCGCCATGCTCACCAGCCTGATCGTGCGCACCCCCCTGAAGGTGGACGTGGTGCGCGACCGCGCGGCGCTCTCGCGCATCGTGGCCGGTGGCAAACTGGAGAACGTGTACCGCCTGCAGATCATGAACGCCACCGAGGCGCCGCAGCGCTACCGCATCAGTGCGCGGGGGCTGGAGGGGCTGGAGGTCGCGTCCGACACCGAGGTCGAGATCGAGCCCGCGCAGTCGCGCTGGGTGGCGGTGCGCCTGCAGATACCCTATGGCTCGGCGCCCGCGGGCTCCCATGCCGTGCACTTCGACATCGAGGCCCTGGGCGCCGCGCCTGCCCACGTGGCGGAGAAGTCGGTCTTCCTCGTGCCCCGCTGAACATCCAAAGGAGTTTCACATGCCTGCAATGCCCCCCTCCACGCCCGCCGCGGCGCCCTGGTGGAAGTTCGGCCATGTCTGGATGGTGATCGCCGGTCCGGCGATCGTGGTCGTGGCGAGCTTTGTTACGCTGTGGCTGGCCATCCACCGGCCCGATCCGCTCGTGGACGAGAACTATTACCGCCGCGGCATCGAGATCAACCGCACCCTGGAGCATCCCGAGAAGAGCATGGCGCCCGCCCTCGCCGGCAGGAACCATGCCGCCACGCCGGCCGCGGACCAACCCAAGTAAGCGCCCGGCAGGGGCAAGGAGACTTTTGCAATGTGGATGCAGCGCTTGATGTGGATCGCCTGGCCCGCGTTTTTGATGGCGGGCGTGCTGGAGATGGTGGTCTTCGCCGTCGTGGACCCGGCGGACCTGCACTGGTTCGGCCAGCCGCTGGCGCTCTCGCGCCAGGGGGTCTATACCCTGGCGTTCTTCGTCTTCTGGGTGATCGTCATGGCCTCCAGCGCGCTCACCACGCTGCTGTCGATCTCGCCGTTCGAGGCGAACCGCTGCCCGGTCGCACCGGACGAGCGGCCCGGCGACTGCAAGAAGGTGTCCGGCGCCTGCCGGTGAGGGTGAGGGCGCGGCAGGCCCCGCGCGTCAGTGGCAGGCCGGCTGGTTGTTCACGAGGCGCTTGAGCGCGGCGGTGTCGATGATCTTCACGTGCCGCTGCTTGACCTCGACGATGCCCTCCTCGACGAACTTCGAGAAGGTGCGGCTCACGGTTTCGAGCTTGAGGCCCAGGTAGCTGCCGATCTCCTCGCGCGTCATGCGCAGCACCAGCTCAGACTGCGAGAAGCCGCGCGCGTGCAGGCGCTGCACGAGGTTGAGCAGGAAGGCGGCCAGGCGCTCCTCGGCGCGCATGCTGCCCAGCAGCAGCATCACGCCGTGCTCGCGCACGATCTCGCGGCTCATGATCTTGTGCACGTGGTGCTGCAGCGCGTTGACCTCGCGCGAGAGCTCCTCGAGGCGCTCGAAGGGCATCACGCAGACCTCGGCATCCTCCAGCGCCACGGCGTCGCAGGTGTGGTGGTCGCTCACGATGCCATCCAGGCCGATGATTTCGCCCGCCATCTGGAAGCCCGTGACCTGGTCGCGCCCGTCCTCGGTCGCCACGCAGGTCTTGAAGAAGCCCGTGCGGATGGCGTAGAGCGAAGTGAATGCCTCGCCGTTGCTGAACAGCGTGCCCCCGCGCTTGACCTTGCGGCGCGTGGCCACGATGTCGTCGATGCGCTGCAACTGCTGCTCGTTCAGGCCCAGGGGCATGCAGAGCTCCCGCAGGTTGCAGTTGGAGCAGGCGACTTTGATGGTGTTTTGCAGATTCATGTCGGCGAGGACTTGTTCATGGCCCCAAGCATGCCAGAGATTGTGGCTTTGCCCGGGATGGGCTGATATCTGTCAAATTGTCCCAGGGATGCCCATCGCATCAGTTGACCCATGTCAAGGACGATGGCGCCAGGGTAGGGCACATTGGCAGCGTACGCAAGGAACCTCCCTTCATGACCGTCGTTACACCTGAATTGCTGCGTCGCTTCGACGTTCCCGGGCCCCGCTACACCTCCTACCCCACGGCGGACCGTTTCGTCGAGGCTTTCGGCCAGGAAGACTATGCCCTGGCCCTGCAGCAGCGCAGGCTCGGCACCTCGGCCAAGGCCCTTCCGCTCTCGCTGTACGTGCACATCCCGTTCTGCGAATCGCTGTGCTACTACTGCGCCTGTAACAAGATCATCACCAAGCACCACGACCGTGCCGACGTGTACCTGCGCTACCTGAGCCGCGAGATCGACCTGCACACGGCGCACTGCGGCCAGGGCCAGGTGGTGAGCCAGCTGCACCTGGGGGGCGGCACGCCCACCTTCCTCTCGGACGAGGGCCTGCGCGAACTCCTGGCCATGCTGCGGCGCAGCTTCTCGTTCACGCCGGGCGGCGAATACTCGATCGAGGTCGATCCGCGCACCGTGACGGCCGATCGCCTCGCGCTGTTGGCCGAGCTCGGCTTCAACCGCCTGAGCTTTGGCGTGCAGGACTTCGACCCCGAGGTGCAGAAGGCCGTGCACCGCATCCAGCCCGCGCAGCAGGTGTTCGACCTCGTCGCGGCGTCGCGTACGCTGGGCTTCGAGTCGGTGAACGTGGACCTGATCTACGGCCTGCCGCGCCAGACCCCCGAGTCATTCGCCCGCACGCTGGCCCAGGTGGCCGAGCTGCGGCCCGACCGCATCGCCCTGTACGCCTATGCCCACCTGCCCGAGCGCTTCAAGCCCCAGCGGCGCATCATCTCCGCCGAACTGCCCGGCGCACCGGCCAAGGTGGCCATGCTGGCGCAGTCGCTCGATGCCTTCATGGGCGCGGGCTACGTCTACGTGGGCATGGACCATTTCGCGCTGCCCGAGGACGCGCTCGCGGTGGCCAAGCGCCAGGGGCGGCTGCACCGCAACTTCCAGGGCTACAGCACCCAGCCCGATTGCGACCTGATCGGCCTGGGCGTATCGGCCATCGGGCGCGTGGGCGCCACGTACAGCCAGAACGCCAAGACGCTTGACGACTATTACGATTTCATCGACCAGGGCCGCCTGCCCGTGGTGCGCGGGCTCGCGCTCACGCGCGACGACCTTGTGCGGCGCGCCGTGATCATGGCCCTCATGTGCCAGGGGGAGCTGCTGTTCGAGCCTCTGGAGCAGGCATGGCTGATCGACTTCCGCCGCTATTTCGCGCCCGAGCTCGAACTGCTGCGCGACATGGAAGGCCAGGGCCTCGTGCGCGTGGGCAGCGACGGCATCGAGGTCACCCCGCTGGGCTGGTACTTCGTGCGCGGCGTGGCCATGGTGTTCGACCGCTACCTGCAGGCGGATCGCAACCGCGCGCGGTTTTCGCGCATCATTTAGCTCTTCATGACCGCCGCCTTCGCCTGGACCGCGCTGCTCATGGGGCTCGCGGGCGGGCCCCATTGCCTGGCCATGTGCGCGGCGCCATGCAGCGCCGTCGCGGGCGGCGGGCGGCCGGGCCGCCAGGCGCTGTTCCATGGGGGGCGCCTGCTGGGCTACGCGCTGGCGGGCGGCCTCGCGGCCTTCGCGATGGAGAGCCTGGCCTGGGTCACGCAGCAGGCCTGGTCGCTGCGCCCCCTCTGGACGTTCACCCACGTGGCGGTGCTCGCCTGGGGGTTCATGATGATGGCCCAGGCGCGCCAGCCCGCCTGGGTGGAGAACGCGGGCCGGGCCGTCTGGCGCCGCGTGCGGCCGCTGGTGGCCGCGCCGGGCGGCACGCTGGCGGCGGGCTGCCTTTGGGCGCTGATGCCCTGCGGGCTGCTGTATTCGGCACTGCTGGTGGCCGCGCTCAGCGGCGGCCCGGTGCCGGGGGCGCTGTCCATGCTGTGCTTCGCCCTGGGCAGCGGGCTGTGGCTGGTGGGCGGCCCTTGGCTGTGGGGCCGGTTGCGGTCGCGCGTGAACGGCTGGCGCGCGAGCTGGGGCACGCGGCTGGCGGGGCTCCTGCTCTTCGGCATCGCCGCCTGGGCGCTGTGGATGGACCTGGTCTACAAACCGTCCCTGTGGTGCCGCTGAGCGGGCGGGCCGGGGCGCCGGTCCTTGCCCTGGTGTTGTGCGGGCGCACCGCCGCCGCCCGTTTGCGTTCCGCGTCGTGGGAAGTGGTGATAATGAGCCCTGTTTCCTGACGCTTCCCGGGGGGAGGTTGTCCCCTCGCGCGCAAGAAGTGAATACCTCCATCCTCATCGATATCAGCCAGTTGCGCGTTGGCATGTATATCCAGCTCGACGTGGGCTGGATGAACCATCCATTTCCTGTCAGCAGCTTCCGCATCACTTCGGCCGAGCAGATCGCGACCCTGCGTGCGCTCCAACTGACCCAGGTCCGCTACATCCCTTCCAAAAGCGCCCCGGAGGCGACGGGGCTGGAGCCGCCCGCCGAGGCCGCGCCCGCGGCCGGCGGCGCACCGCCCGAGATGCCGCCCGAGGAACTGGCCACGCGCCAGCGCCGCCTGGCCCTGGAGATCCAGAACCAGGAGCTCGAGGCCTGCGACCGCCGTTTCGGCGAGGCCACGCGCGGCTACCTGCAGGTGGCCGAGGTGGTGGATCAAGCGCCCGGGAGTGCCCGCGACCGGTGCTGTGCGCTGGTGGACGGGTGCGTGGACGAGCTGCTCGCCAGCGGCGACGCGGTGATCCGCCTGCTCTCGGAAGACGTGGGCGTGCGCAGCGCCCTGCATCCCGTCAACGTGATGGTGCTGTGCCTGCTGCTGGGCAAGACGCTCGGGCTGGAGAGCCAGGAGCTGCGCGCGCTCGGCATGGCCGCGCTGCTGCACGATATCGGCAAGCTGGCCCTGCCGCCCCATGTGTCCGAGCCCCATATCCACCTGTCCCCGGCCGAGATCGAGCGCTACCGCAGCCACGTGGGCGAATCCGTGGCGCGGGCCGAGCGCATGGGGCTGGCGGTGCCGGTGGTCATGGCCATCGCGCAGCACCACGAGCGCGCGGACGGCTCGGGCTTCCCCCTGCACCTGCTGGCCGAAGACCTGGGCCTGTATGGCAAGGTGCTCGCCCTGGTCAACCATTACGACCGCCTGTGCAACCCTACGCACGGCGCCGACCCGCTGACGCCGCACGAGGCCCTGTCGGTGATGTTCGCGCAGCACAAGGCGCGGTTCGACCCGGCCATCCTGGAGGTGTTCATCCGCATGATGGGCGTGTACCCGCCAGGCTCGATCGTGCAGCTCGTGAACGACCGCTATGCCATCGTGGTGTCGGTCAATTCGACGCGGCCGCTGCGTCCCCGCGTGGTGCTGCACGACCCGGCAGTGCCCAAGGAGCAGGCGCTGATCCTCGACCTGGAGCGTACGCCCGAGCTTGGCATCCGCCGCAGCCTGCGGCCCGCGCAGCTGCCGCGCGACGCGCTCGACTACCTCTCGCCGCGCCAGCGCGTGTGCTACTTCTTCGAGCGGGCCGTGGGCCTGAGTTCCGGCGCGGGAGACGCGGGATGACCCCGCAGCCCTTCGACCCCGGCTGGCGGGCCGCGCTCGACGCGCTCTCCGAGGCGGTGTGGCTGGTTCATGAGGACTCCCTGACCATTTTGCTGGCCAACGATGCGGCGGGCCAGCTCACGGGCCTGGCGCCCGGGGACATGGAGGGCACCTCCATGCAGAGCCTGGCCGCCACTCCGCAGGACCTGGCGCTGTGGGGCGAAGACGGCGCGACGGCGCGCGACGGCGCCCGCTCCTACACCCACGTGCTGCGCCGCGATGGCGCGCTGGTGCCCGTGGAGCAGCGCGTGCGGCGCATCGCGGCGCCCGCGGGGGCGGTGGCGGGCGCCGAGGGCAGGGCGGGCGCGGTGCTCCTGGTGGCCATGGCCGACCGCAGCGAGCAGGAGGCCTCCGAGCGCGAGCTGGAGACCCTGCTGTCCGAATTGCGCGCCACGCTCGATTCCGCGGCCGACGGCATGCTCGTGTGCGGCATGGACGGCCGCGTGCGCGCGTTCAACCAGCGCCTGGCCACGCTCTGGAGCATGCCGCGCGAGCTGCTCGTGCGGCGCGACGACGAAGCCGTGCAGCGGCACATGCTGGCCCAGGTGCTGGAGCCGCAGGTCTACCGGGCGCGGCTCGACGTCATCGCACGCGACCCCATGCTCGAGAGCACCGACATCCTAACGCTGCGCTCGGGCACCGTGGTCGAGCGGCGCTCCGTGCCGCAGCTCAGCCGCGGCCTGCCCGTGGGGCGCGTGTTCTCCTTTCGTGACATCACGCGCCAGGCCGAGACGCAGGCCGGCCTGCGCCTGGCGGCGCGCGTGTTCGAGTCGAGCCTGGACGCGATCTTCATCGCCGACGGCCAGCACCGCATCATGCGCATGAACCCGGGCTGCGAGCGGCTCGTGGGCCAGCCGGGCACGTCGCTCATCGGCAACCTGGCGGCGTCGCTGTTCCTGGGCGGGGCCGAGCCCGGCTTCATGGAGCAGGTGCTGGCGGGCTGGGAGCGCGAGGGCTTCTGGGAGGGCGAGCTGCGGCTGCCGCGCGATGCGGATGCGCACTGCGCCGTGCACCTGTCGTGGGTGGCGCTGCGCGACGACGGAGGCCGCATCGCCCAGAGCATCGGCTTCATGCGCGACCTTACGCTGCAGCACGCGGCCCAGCGGCGCATCGAGGAGCTGGCCTACAGCGACGCGCTCACGGGCCTGCCCAACCGCCTCATGCTGTCCCAGCGCGTGGATGCGGCCATCGACGCTGCGCGGCGGCATGGCGCGGGCTTCGCGGTTTTGTTCCTCGACCTGGACCGCTTCAAGATCATCAATGACTCGCTGGGCCACCCGTTCGGCGACCGGGTGCTGCAGCTCGTCGCCGAGCGCCTGAAATCCTGCCTGCGCCAGACGGATATGTTGTGCCGCCTGGGCGGCGATGAGTTCGTCGTCTACCTGCACGGCGGCGATGCGGTGGTGGCGGAGAACGTGGCGCGGCGCATGCTGGACGACATGCTGAGCCCCTTCATGCTCGACGGCATGGACTTTTCCATCCAGTGCAGCATCGGCATGGCGCTGTTCCCGCAGGACGGCCAGTCGCTGGACGACCTCATCAAGCATGCCGACACGGCCATGTACCGCGTGAAGGAGCGCGGCCGGGGCTCCTTCGGCTTCTATCAGCCGCAGATGAACGCGGGCCTGCTCTCGCGCATGCAGCTCGAACACGCCATGCGCCAGGCCTTGGCCAACGACCGCATGGCGGTGCATTTCCAGCCCCAGGTGGGCATCGGCTCGGGCCGCATCGTGGGGGCGGAGGCCCTCATGCGCTGGACCGACCCGGAGTTCGGCGCCGTCTCGCCGGGGGTGTTCATTCCCCTGGCCGAAGAGTCGGGCTACATCGTGGCGCTGGGGGCCTGGGTGCTGGAGCAGTCGGTGCGTGAGGCCGTGCGCTGGATGCAGGCGGGCCACCCCATCCTCCTGTCGGTGAACGTCTCGGCTTTCGAGTTCCGCCAGCCCGACTTCATGCAGCGGCTCACCGGCCTGCTGGCCGCCGAAGGGCTGCCGCCCACGCTGCTGGAGCTGGAGCTCACCGAGTCCATCCTGCTGCAGGATGCGCAGGAGACGGCGCAGCGTCTCAAGGCCCTGGCGGAGTTGGGCGTGGGGCTGGTGATCGACGATTTCGGCACGGGCTATTCGAGCCTGGCCTACCTCAAGAAGCTGCCCATCGACAAGCTCAAGATCGACCAGTCCTTCGTGCGCGGCCTGCCGGACGACGAGGGCGACCGGGCCATCGTCGGCGCCATCGTCAGCATGGGGCGCGCGCTGAACATCGAGGTGGTGGCCGAGGGCGTGGAGACCGAGGCGCAACGCGCGGCCCTGGTGCAACTGCAGTGCAACTACTACCAGGGATTCCTGTGCTCGCCGGGGTTGCCCGCCGAGACGTTCCGCCGGATGCTGTCCGCGCAACCGGCCTTGCCGACTGGGCGCTGAAAGAAGGTGTCCGCGAATGCCGCCGGGCCGTCATCCTGAACCAGGGGTTCAGGTGGGCGAGGGCAGCCAGGCGTTGGGTTCATCTGACGCGAGATGATCACGCTCACCGGGCAATGTACCAAGCCCTTGCTCAGGGAGCATTGGTTCAAGGAAATATAAAACCCGGCAGCACCGCAGACCCTTGCATTGTAGGGCCTGAGGTTTGGTTTCAGAGCAACTGGCCGTCGCTGCCCAGGGCCTGGTCCAGGCGCTGCAGCAGCGCGAGGGTGCGCTGCGCATCGGGAGTGTCGCTGGCGGGCGCGGCGGGTGCCGCCGCGCTGGCCGCAGCCGCTGTGGCCGCCAGTTGTGCGCTCTCGCGGTCGGCGATCTCGAAGGCCAGGTTCAGCGCGGCCAGCACGGCGATGCGCTCGCGTGCGCGCACCTTGCCCGCGTCGCGGATGCGCGTCATGGCCGTGTCCACGCGCTCCACGGCTTCGAGCAGGCGCGACTCGTGGCCTTCGGGGCAGGCGAGCAGGTAGCTCTGCTGCATGATCTGGACTTCGATCTGCTTCATTCTTCGGCGTCCTTGGCGGGCAGGCGCTCCAGCAAGGCATCGACCCGCGCGCGCGCGGCATTGAGGCGGGACTTGAGCGAGTCGCGCTCCTGGGTCAGGGCCGCCACCTGCTCGGAGAGCAGCGCGTTGGTGCGCTGCAGCTCGGCGTGCCGCAGCAGCAGGCGCTCGACGCGCTCGGCGATGAGATCGAGGGGAGTCGGAGATGCCATACAGCCTTCTATTGTAGGGTGGCCCCTTGTGTAAAGGCACGTAAAATCAAGCGGTTGGTGCTCGCGGCGTGGTTCACAGGCCGCAGTTCAACGGGAAGCAGGGAGGGCGCCCGCCAAGAGGTGCCCGTGCCTGCGCTGCCCCCGCAACGGTCAGCGGACGAATCGCCTTGCCGCGATTCACTCTTCATCCCCATGCCACTGCGCGCCTTGAACAAGCGCGTGGGAAGGCTTTGGAGAGCGTTCCGCCAGCCCGGATACCGGCCAACACGGTGGCCTTGCGCTGTGCGCGCAAGGCCGTTTTGCCCAATGCTGGCGGGGAAGCTGGCGCGGGTCTTTTTGTTTTTCTGCCTCCATGAATACCCCGAACCTGCGCCTTGCGGCGCTGTCCCTGGCTGCGCTGGCGGCTTGCGCCGCGCATGCCCAATCCACGGAACAACAAACCCCCGAAGTCGTGGTCACCGCCACCCGCACTGCGCAGCCGCTGACCGACGTCGTGGCCGACGTTTCCATCGTGGACCGCGACACCATCGAAACCGCCGGCGCCACAGGCCTGGCGGACCTGCTGGCGCGCCTGCCGGGCGTCGAGATCTCGCGCAGCGGCGGCGTGGGCAATGCGTCCAACGTGTTCCTGCGCGGCGCCGAGGGGCGCTTTACCGCCGTCTACATCGACGGCGTGCGCGTGGACTCGCAGTCCACCGGCGGCGCGCAGTGGGAGCAGATTCCGCTGTCGCAGATCGACCGGATCGAAGTGCTGCGCGGCCCGGCTGCCGCCGTCTACGGCTCGGACGCCATCGGCGGCGTGATCCAGCTCTTCACCAAGAAGGGCGAGGGCCCGGCGGCCCCCTACGTCGGCGTGGGCCTGGGCACGCACAACCTGCGCAAGATCGAGGCGGGCGTGAGCGGCGCGGCGGGCGAGGGCGGCGCCTTCGACTACGCCGTGGGCATCACGCGCGAGGAGAGCGACGGCTACGACATCAAGAGCAACGCGGGCCATAACCCCGACAAGGACGGCTACCGCTCCACGGCGGGCCATGCGCGCCTGGGCTTCAAGATCAACGCCGCCCACCGGCTCGACGCCACGCTGGTGGCCAACGAGATGAAGTCGGGCTACGACGGCTTCACCTACACCCCGGCCAACCCCGAGAACGACCAGAACGACAACCGCATGCACACGGCGGGCCTGACCTGGTCGGCCCAGTGGACGCCGGCCTACAGCTCGCGCGTTTCGGTCACCGATTCGGTCAGCCGGTACGAAACTACGCCCGACGCCTACCTCACGCGCACGCACCTGCGCGGCTACCTCTGGCAGAACGAAGTCCGCCTGGGCGCGCACCTGTTCACCGCCGCGCTGGAGCGCCGCGAGGACCAACTGGCCAACGACCCCATCGACCGCAGCCGCTCGCAGGATGCGCTGGCGCTGGGCTACGGCTTCCATGCGGGTGCGCACACGCTGCAGCTCAACGTGCGCCACGACGACGACAGCGAGTTCGGCGGCAAGAGCACGGGCAGCGCGGCTTACGGCTACGCCATCACGACCGCGCTGCGCGCCACCGCGTCGGTTGGCTCGGCCTTCCGCGCGCCCACGCTGTACCAGCGCTTCAGCGCCTATGGCGATGCGAGCCTGAAGCCCGAAACCGGCCACAACGTCGAAGTGGGCCTGCGCTACGCCAGCGGCTCCACCAGCGCCAGCGTGGTGGCCTACCGCAACCGCGTGAGCAACCTCATCGTCTTCGACAGCGGCTCCACGGCCTGCGGCCAGGCGTTCGGCTGCTACAACAGCGTGGGCCGCGCCGAGTACAAGGGCGTGACCCTCTCCGCGGAGCAGCGCATCGCGGGCGTGGCGCTGCGCGGCTCGATCGACCTGCAGAACCCGCGCGACCTGGCCACCGGCAAGCAACTGCAGCGCCGCGCCAAGCGCCATGCCACCTTCGGCGCCGACACGGTGGTGGCGGGCTGGACGCTGGGCGGCGAGGTGCAGGCCTCGGGCCGCCGCTTCGAGAACGCCACCAACACCCAGGTGCTGGGCGGCTACGCGCTCGTCAACCTCTACGCCAGCACGCGCGTGGCGCGCGACTTCACGCTGCTGGCCCGCGTGGACAACCTGGGCGACAAGAACTACGAGCTGGCGCGCACCTACGTGCCGCCGGGCCGCACGCTCTACGTCGGCCTGAAGTGGGCGCCGCAGCCTTGAGCCATAGCGCCCGCTGCCCCGCCGTGCTCGTCACGGCGGCGGCCTCGGGCCAGGGCAAGACCACCGTCACCGCCGCGCTGGCGCGCCTGCATGCGCGCCAGGGGCGGCGCGTGCGCGTGTTCAAGTGCGGGCCGGATTTTCTCGACCCGCAGTGGCACCAGGCCGCCAGCGGTGCGCCCGTGCACCAGCTCGACCTGTGGATGACCGGCGAGCAGGACGTCCGCGCGCGCCTGCACGCCGCGGCGCTGGAGGCCGACCTGATCCTCGTCGAGGGCGTGATGGGCCTGTTCGACGGCACGCCCAGCGCTGCCGATCTGGCCGAACGGCTGGGCCTGCCGGTGCTGGCCGTGGTCGATGCCTCGGCCATGGCGGGCACCTTCGGCGCGCTGGCGCTGGGGCTGCAGCACTACCGCCCCGGCCTGCGCTGGGCGGGCGTGCTGGCCAACCGCGTGGCCAGCGAGCGGCATGCGCAGCTGCTGCAAGAGGGCCTGCGCACGCCGGAGCACTGGCTGGGCGCGCTGGCGCGTGTGGGCGAGCAGGGGTTGCTGCCCGAGCGCCACCTGGGCCTCGTCACCGCGCAGGAACTGGCCGACCGCATGCAGCGGCTCGACGCCGCTGCCGACGCGCTGGCCGCCACGCCGCTGGGCCGGATGACGCTGCAGGACTGGCAGCGCTGGGCCGTGGACTTTGCCGTGCCCGCGGTGGAGCCGGAAATACCGCCGCTGCTCGCGGGCCGCATCGTGGCCGTGGCGCGCGACGCGGCCTTCTGCTTCATCTACGAGGCCAACATCGACTGCCTGCGCGGCCTGGGCGCGCAGGTGGCGTTCTTCTCGCCGCTGCAGGACGCCGCGCTGCCGCCCTGCGACGCGCTCTGGCTGCCCGGCGGCTACCCCGAGCTGCACGTGGAGCGCCTGGCCGCCAACGCGCCTATGCGCGCTGCCATAGCGGCCCACGTGGTGCAGGGCAAGCCCGTCTGGGCCGAGTGCGGCGGCATGATGGCCCTGTGCGACGCGATCACGCTGGCCGACGGCACGCGCCACGCCGCCTGGGGCCTGCTGCCCGGCGAGGTGCGCATGCAGCGGCGCCTCGCGGCGCTGGGGCCGCAGCGGCTTGATCTTGACGGCGATGCGCAGGGCGAAGTGCTGAGGGGCCACACCTTCCACTACTCCACGCTGGAAAGCAGCGCCGCCGTCCGCGCCCGCACCGCGCGGCCCGACGGCGTACCTGGAACCGGCGAGGCGGTGTACCGCCACGGCAGCATCCACGCGAGCTACTTCCATGCGTGGTTCCCGTCCAGCCCCGCGGCCGTGGCGCGGCTGCTGGGACAATAGCCGCCCCATGCATCCAGCCAAGAGCGAATTCATCCTGGGCGGCCAGAAGAGCGGCAAGTCGCGCCGCGCCGAACTGCTCGCGCGCGACTGGCTGGCCCGGTCGCCCGCGCACCGCGCGCTGCTCATCGCCACGGGCGAGCCCCACGACGACGAGATGCGCGCACGCATCGCCCGCCACCAGCGCGAGCGCGCCGAGCGCGTGCCGGGCCTGGCCACGCTGGAAGAGCCGCGCGAGCTCGCGGCGGCCATCGCGCGCCACGGCGCGGCGCACACGCTGATCGTGGTGGACTGCCTCACGCTGTGGCTCACCAACCTGCTGATGCCTGTTCATGAATCAAATCAGGCTACGGCGCCTGACTGGCAAGCGCAAGCAGCTATTCTTTTGGAAGCAATTCGGCAATCCCCCGGGCTCGTTGTTCTGGTGGGCAACGAAATCGGCCTGGGGGTCATTCCGATGGGGCGCGAGGTGCGCGCCTTCGTCGATGCGCTGGGCGCGCTCAACCAGCAGGCCGCGCAGGCCTGCGAGCGCGTGACCCTGATGGCAGCCGGGCTGCCGCTTTTCCTCAAGAGCCCTTCATGAAACCCACGCCCATCCGCCGCATCCTCTGGGTGGTTGCCATCCTCGTCCTGCTGGGCCTGCTCATGGCGGGGCTGGCCCGCGCCGAGCCTGTGCAGATCACCGACGACCGGGGCCGCGTGGTCACCATCGCCCAGCCGCCGCAGCGCATCGCCAGCCTGCTGCCCTCGCTGACCGAAAGTGTCTGCGCCCTGGGCGAGTGCCAGCGCATCGTGGGTGTGGACCGTTTCTCCAACTGGCCTGATTCGGTCAAGAAGCTGCCGCAACTGGGCGGCTACGTCGATCCGAGCATCGAGGCCGTGGTGGCGCTCAAGCCCGACCTCGTGCTGCTCTCCAACAGCACGCGCGCCAGCGAGCGGCTGGAGGCGCTGGGCCTCACGGTGCTTGCGCTCGAACCCAAGACGCATGCCGACGTGCGCCGCGTGCTCGGCAGCGTGGCGCGCGCGCTGCACCTGCCCGCGCCGCAGGCGGCGGCCGACCGGCTCTGGCGCGAGATCGACGCGGGCGTGCAGGCGGCGGCGCAGTCGCTGCCACCGCAGGCACGCGGCGCGCGCGTGTACTTCGAGGTGAGCCGGGGGCCGTACGCGGCGGGCACGGCCTCGTTCATCGGCGAGACGCTGGCAAGCTTGGGCGCGGTCAACGTGGTTGGCCCCGAGCTGGGCCCGTTCCCGCGCCTGAACCCCGAGTACGTGGTGCGCGCCAACCCCAGCGTGATCATGATCGGCAACCGCAGCATGCAGCCCATGGTCATGTACCCGGGCTGGCAGGGCATCGAGGCCGTGCGCAGGCAGCGCGTGTGCGTGTTCGGCCCCGGCGAGTCCGACGTGGTGGTGCGCCCCGGCCCGCGCATGGCCGAGGCTGCGCGCATCATGGCCCGTTGCTTGATAGAGAAAGCACCCCCTGAGTCGCCTGCGGCGCCTTCCCCCTCTCCTGCGGGAGGGGGACGCAGCCAGCGGCCTGGCAAAGCCAGCTCCGCGGCTACCTCGCTTGGGCCGCGCCAGTTGCAGGGGCAAGCGGATGGCGCACAGCGCCATGAGCAACGGGGATGACCACAGCCACAAGCCATCCCCGCCGCCGCGCCCTGTGGTGCGCCCTGTGGCTGCTGCTGGCCAGCGGCGTGCTGCTGCTGTGCGGCGCGGGCGTGGGCAGCACCGGCTTCGAGAGCGTGCTGCGCATGTGGGATGAGCCCGTGGCGCGCCAGATCGTCTGGGACATCCGCCTGCCGCGCACGCTGGGCGCGTGGCTTGCGGGCGCGCTGCTCGGCCTGGCGGGCGCGGTGGCGCAGGGGCTGTTCCGCAACCCGCTGGCCGACCCGTACCTGCTGGGCAGCGCCTCGGGCGCGGCGCTGGGCGGGGCGGTGGCCATGGCGCTGTTCGGCAGCTCGCCGCTGGCCACGCAGTGGTTCACGCGCATCGGCGTCACGGGCATGGCCTTCCTGGGCGCTGCGGGCGCGGTGGGGCTCACGCTGGTGCTGGCCAAGGGCGTGCAGCACACGCTGCGCCTGCTGCTCGCGGGCGTGATCGTGGGCGTGGTGCTGGGTGCGCTGCGCGACCTGGTGGAACTGGCCTCGCCCGACATCCTGCAGTCCATGCAGGCGTTCACGCTGGGCACCACCAGCTTCGTCGGCTGGATGGCCTGCGCGCTCATGGCCGTGGCCTGGGCGCTGTGCTCGGTGCTGGCCTGGGTGCTGGCGCGCGCGCTCGACGGCCTCACGCTGGGCGAGGCCACGGCCGCCAGCCTGGGCCTGCCGCTCGCGCCCATGCGCGTGGGGCTGGTGGCGGCCCTGGCCCTGGCCACGGGCACGGCGGTGGCGCAGACGGGGCTGATCGCCTTCGTGGGCCTGGCCGCGCCGCATCTCGTGCGCTCCATCGTGCGCGTGACGCACGAGCGGCACATCGTGCTGTCCAGCCTCATGGGCGCCGTGCTGCTGCTGGCCGCCGACATCCTCGCGCGCTGGGTGCTCGCGCCGCAGGAGCTTCCCGTGGGCGTGCTCACGGCGGCGCTGGGAGGCACCTACCTGCTGTGGCTCATGCACCGGCGCACGTCGCAGGGCAGTGTGCTATGAGTTCAGTAGCTATCAGCGCCTGCCAGGTAAGCGCCAGCATCGGAAAGCGCTTGATATTGCAGGGCATCGACCTGCAACTGCCCGAAGGCCGCTGGACCAGCATCGTCGGCCCCAACGGCGCGGGCAAATCGACATTGCTGAAAGTGCTGGCAGGCCTGCTCCCCGCCAGCGGCGGCGTGGACCTGCTGGGCCGCCCGCTGCACGGCATCCCGGCCCGCGAGCGCGCCCGCCTGCTGGCCTGGCTGGGGCAGAACGAGGGCTCGGCCGACGACCTCACGAGCTACGACGTGGCCATGCTCGGCCGCCTGCCGCACCAGCCCTGGCTGGCGCCGCCCTCGGCCGCTGACCACGCTGCCGTGGAGCAGGCACTGCGCACCACGCAGGCCTGGGACTGGCGCGACCGGCCGCTGGCCCAGCTCTCGGGCGGCGAGCGCCAGCGCGTGCTGCTGGCCCGCGCCCTGGCCGTGCAGGCGCGCGTGCTGCTCATGGACGAGCCGCTCGCCAACCTCGACCCGCCGCACCAGACCGACTGGCTGCACACCGTGCGCGCCCTGGTCGCGGGCGGCGGCACCGTGGTCAGCGTGCTGCATGAAGTCTCCATCGCGCTGCAGGCCGACGACATGGTCATCATGGCCGCGGGCCGCGTGGTGTGGCACGGCGCCTGCGCCGACGCGGCCACGCACGCGGCGCTGGAACAGGTGTTCGATAACCGCATCCGCGTGCGCGAACTCGATGGTTCGTGGATCGCGCTGCCCACTCTCTAGGATTCAAGCCATGCAGATCGAAACCCCAGCCACCGAGAAGCGCTACGACAAGCCCGAGGGCGAGCGCCGCGGCCTCGTCATCGTCAACACCGGCGACGGCAAGGGCAAGAGCACGGCGGCCTTCGGCCTTGCGCTGCGCGCGCACGGGCGCGGTAAGGCCGTGAAGATCTTCCAGTTCATGAAGGTGCCCACGGCGCGTTTCGGCGAGCACCGCATGTTCGAGCAGATCGGCATCCCCATCGAGGGGCTAGGCGACGGCTTCAGCTGGAAGAGCAAGGACCTGGAGCACTCCGCGCAGCTTGCCCGCGACGGCTGGGAGAAGGCCCGCGCCGCCATCCTCTCGGGCGAGAACTTCCTGGTCGTGCTCGACGAGATCACCTACCCGCTGATCTACGGCTGGCTGCCGCTCGACGGCGTGCTGCAGACCCTGCGCGAGCGTCCCAAGGATGTGCACGTCTGCCTCACGGGCCGCCGCTGCCCGCCCGAGATCATCGAACTGGCCGACACCGTGACCGAGATGCAGCTCGTCAAGCACGCCTTCAAGGCCGGCATCCCCGCGCAGCGCGGCATCGAGGACTAGCCATGCTCACGTCGCGCCGCCTGCCCACGCCCCTGGGCGAGATGCTGGCCGTCGCCTCGCCCCAGGGCCTGTGCCTGCTCGAATTCGTGGGCCAGAAGGGCGTGGAGCGCGAACTGGCCCAGGTGCTGGCCGCGCGCGGCGGGGTGCTGGAAGAGGGCGATAGCGCCATCCTGCAGCAGGCGGGTGCCGAGTTGGCCGGGTATTTCGCGGGCCGTCGCCATGCTTTCGGCGTGCCGCTCGACATGGTGGGCACGCCGTTCCAGCGCGAGGCCTGGCACGCCCTCGTCGCCATCCCCTACGGCCAGACGCGCAGCTACGCCGAACAGGCCCGCGCCATCGGCCGCCCCACCGCCACGCGCGCCATCGCGGCGGCCAATGGGCAGAACAAGATATCGATCATCGTGCCCTGCCACCGCGTGATCGGCAGCGACGGCAGCCTCACGGGCTTCGGCGGCGGGCTGCCGCGCAAGCGGGCGCTGCTGGCGCTGGAGGGTGGGGCGGTGCAGGGGGATTTGCTCTGACGGCCAGTGCTGCCCGATGGCAATGATCGAGTGGATCCCCTGGCAAGCTTCTTTGAAGACTGCTGCGGAAGTTAGTCAGATTAAGCGTGCCCAAGGTACCTGCTTGGTGCTCGGCGTTGGGCTCGCCCGAGTTCATGCGGTGGCAGGGGGGGTGACGGCGAAGTATTGGTCGTATCGGATGTCATCCGGTGAGAGACCGCTGAAGCTTCTCTGCCCCAGGACAATAGTCCCTTCGGGTGTCGTGCCAACGAGCCGAATTGTGGAGCCGCCGAGCGAGCCCGACAACGGCCCTGGTTGCGGGGTGCCGGATTCTGGCGCGGCCACTCCTCCTGCAATGCGCTGCGTGGAGCCGTCAGAGTTGCGACGAACAAGGCTCTTGTAGCCGCTTGCATCGTCCACCAATGCGTATAAATGATTGCCGATAACGCCAATGCCGGCCACGCTGCTGTCGTTGAATGGCGCGTATTGCGTTTTGATCAAATCCTTTTTGGTGGATTCGACAAATACATCTCCGGCTTGCGTGGCTGCTACATTCAGATAAGGGGTAGATGCAAAAACCATCGGGAGATTTTCAACGGGCTCATTCGTAAGAGATGTAATGGCGGTGGGCGCACCGGTTTCAGGTATATTGAAGAGCGTCACGGTATTCAGGTGCAGTGCGCGAAGCTCAGCATCCGGGCCTTCCACGATGGCAACGGGGGTAATGGGCTCGATGGGTACGGTAGCTGTCTTGGAGTCATAAATGACGGAGTGCGACCCATCGGGGGTAATGCGGTGGATTCTTCCGCCATATCCTGTGTAGACGTTGATACTGTAACTCGTCACATAGCTTTCGGAAACATAGATATTCCCATTGGAGTGCTCCAGCACGGAAATTCGCCATGGCGATGCCAACTCCAATGTCTGCTTACTCCCTAGTAAGGCGCGCGAAGTGCCATCCCGGCCAAGACGGATCAACTGCGTGGGCCGGTACTCTGTAGCGGGGCCTCGGTCCCAAACAAAAATATCACCCGACCGGCTGAAACCAGTTACCGTTCGGTCTGAACCAATCATCTTGAGGGCGCCGGAGGCCGGGGCGATTCCCTCGTTGAATTGAACCGAAAGTGTGGCGGTATTGGACTGTACCGTGCCTGCTGCATTGCTGACTCGCACAGAGAAGGTGCTACCCGAATCCGTGGCAATGACCAGAGGCAGGGAAAATTCTGCGGCTGTGGCCTTTTCAATAGGCATGCCATTGCGCAGCCATTGGTAAGACAAGGCGGTGTCCGATCGCGCCACGACGCGGAATGTGGCCGATTCTCCTGCAGAGATGGAGACGCTTTCAGGCTGTGTGGTAATTGCCGGCAGGGTGGATGTTGGTGAGTTTCCACCGCCGCCGCAGGCGGAGAGTGTGACGGCAAAAGCCGTTAAGGACAGAGTTCTACGGCTCAATGGAGCATTCAGTAAGGTGTCGGAGATTGGCGGCATGGAGGTTTCCTGAACAAGGACAGGCGGATACCTGATGGTGAGATTTTGACGTTTATATCATAGTGGTCCCGTTTCCATCCTCTTTTCATATTGTTAGTAACGCGCTGCTAGCTGTGGCTTTGGGTCGGCGCCTTAAGGTGTGCCGTCTGCCAAGCGGGCAAACTTCAGGAAACCTTGGCTCGCTATTTGCCATGTGCTGGGTATCACGCTGGGCGGGTTGTTCACGCCGGTAGGTTGTGTTGGTTACTGCGGGTTGGGGCGGACCAGTTGCGGTAGGCTCAGGCCCATGTGGTTTGGAGAATTCGACGGCGGCTGGCTGGCCGTGGCCGCGCTGGCCTGTGTGCCCCCGCTGGCGCTGGCCGTGGACGCCCTGTGGGGCGAGCCCCCGGCGCCCGTGCACCCCGTGGTGTGGATGGGGCGTGCGCTGGGCTGGTGCGGCGAGCGCCTGGCGCCGCTCTCGCCGCGGGCGCGTGATTTCAAGGGTTTCTGGCTTGGTGCGCTTGCCTGGTGCGCGCTGGCAGCTATTGTTTTGATAGTTTCTATGGGCCTGGAGCGGCTCGTGCTGCACCTGCCGGCGGCGCTGGCGGCGCTGGCGCTGGCGCTGCTGCTCAAGCCGCTGCTCGCCTGGCGCATGCTGCGCGACGAGGTGCTGGCCGTGGAGGTGGCGCTGTCGCAGTCGCTGCCCGCGGGGCGCGAGCGGCTCGCGCGGCTGGTGAGCCGCGACGTGGAGCGGCTCGACGCGGTGCAGGTGCGCGAGTCGGCCATCGAGTCGCTGGCCGAGAACCTCAACGACTCGGTGGTGGCGCCGCTGTTCTGGTTCGTGCTGCTGGGCCTGCCGGGCGCCGCGCTCTACCGCTTCGCCAACACGGCCGATGCGATGTGGGGCTACCCGGGCATGCACGGCGGGCGCTACTGGCAGTGGGTGGGCAAGTGGGCCGCGCGGGCGGACGACGTGCTCTCGTGGGTGCCCGCGCGCATCACGGCCCTGCTGCTCACGCAGACGGCGCGCCGGGGCCGCTCGCTGACCGCGCTCTCCGCCGAGGCGCACAAGACCCCCTCGCCCAACAGCGGCTGGCCCATGGCGGCCATGGCGCTGGCGCTGGGCGTGCGGCTGGCCAAGCCCGGCGTGTACGCGCTCAACCGGCGCGGGCGCCAGGCGGGGCCGCTCGATACGCGGCGCGCGGCCGAGCTGGGCGGGCTGGCGGTGCTGGTGCTCGCGCCGCTGACCGCGGGGCTGCTGCTCTGCGTGGGCCTGCTCTCGTGACACCCGTTCACGGCGGCCCCGACGCGCTGGGCGCGCCGCTGCACGACTTCTCGACCAACGCCAACGCCTGCGGCCCGTGCCCGCAGGCGCTCGCGGCCATACGGCAGGCCGACCGCAGCCGCTACCCCGACCCGGCCTACACGGCGCTGTGCGCGCGGCTGGCGGCGTTCCACGGCGTGGCGGCGGAGCGCATCGTGGTGGCGGCCAGTGCCAGCGAGTTCATCCACCGCATCACGGCCTTCGCGGTGCGCAGCAGCGTGCGCCACGCGGTGCTGCCCGCGCACGGCTATGGCGATTACGCGCGCGCCGCGGCCGCGTGGGGGCTGGAGCTGGGGGCGGAGCAACCCGCGCTGCACTGGGCCTGCGAGCCCGCGAGCCCCCTGGGCACGGCGGACGGGGCGCTGGCGCGGTGGGCGGATGGCGCGGATGGCCTGTGCGTGATCGACCGCGCCTACGCGCCCCTGCGGCTGGAAGGCCAGGCCACGGAGCCGCCGGCCCACGCCTGGCAGCTCTGGACGCCCAACAAGGCCCTGGGCCTGACCGGCGTGCGCGCGGCCTACGCCATCGCTCCCGATGCGGCACTGGCCGCCGCCGTGCGGGCGTTGGCCCCGTCCTGGCCGCTGGGGGCCGATGGCGTGGCGCTGCTGCAGGCGTGGGCGGAGCCGGGCACGCAGGCCTGGCTGGCCGTGTCGCTCGCCACGCTGCGCGCGTGGAAGGCGCGGCAGATCGCACTGTGCGCCTCGCTGGGCTGGGCCGTGGTGCCGGGCAGCCTGGCCAACTATTTCACGGCGCGGCTGCCGGTGGCGGACGTGCCCGCGGCCTTGCAGGCCCTGCGCGCGCAGGGCATCAAGCTGCGCGACTGCGCCTCGTTCGGGCTGCCGAGCCACGTGCGGCTGGGCGTGCTCGCGCCTTCATCGCAACAGGCCTTGCAAGCCGCCTGGGCGGACTACCATCGCGCGCATGAACCTTGCTGTTGAACCCCTGCGCTCCGTCACCGTGGAGCGCTACGTCACGCCGCTGCGCGAAGGCGGCTCCATGCCCGCCGTGGTCGAGGCCGACGACCTGGGCCTGTACGTGCTCAAGTTCCGCGGCGCGGGGCAGGGCGTGCGTGCCCTCATTGCGGAAATCGTCTCCGGCGGCATCGCCCGCGCACTGGGCCTGCCCGTGCCCGAGATCGTGCTGGCCACGCTGGACCCCGAACTCGCGCGCACCGAGCCCGACCCCGAGATCCAGGACCTGATCCGCGCCAGCGGCGGCCTCAACGTGGGGCTGGACTACCTCTCGGGCGCGGTCAACTTCGACCCGGCCGTGGACGCGGTGACGGCCGATTTCGCCGCGCGCCTGGTGTGGTTCGATGCGCTGGTCAGCAACGTGGACCGCACCGCGCGCAACACCAACCTGCTCATGTGGCACCGCCAGCCCTGGCTGATCGACCACGGCGCCAGCCTCACCTTCCACCACGCCTGGAACGGCACGGTGGCCGACCCGGGCAAGCCCTTCGCGCCCATCGCCGAGCACGTGCTGCTGCCGCGCGCGCAGGGGCTGGAGCAGGTGGATGCCGAACTGGCCGCGCGGCTCACGCCCGCCGTGCTGCAGGCCATCGTGGCCGGCGTGCCGCAGGAATTCCTGGCGCTGGCGGGCGTGGAGGGCCGGGCGTATGCCGCCTACTTCGAGGCCCGCCTGGCCGGCCGCGGCCGCTGGCTGCAAGGAGCGATCGATGCGCGCGGCTGAGCTGTACGACTACGCCATCGTGCGCGTGGTGCCGCGCGTGGAGCGCGAGGAGTTCCTCAACGCGGGCGCCATCCTCTCGTGCCAGCGCACGGGCTTCCTGCGCGCCGCCATCGCGCTGGACGAGGCGCGCCTGCTCGCGCTCGACCCGCAGGCCGATGTGGACACGGTGCGCCGCCACCTGGGCGCCATCGCCGCCATCTGCGCGGGCGCGCCCGAGGGCGGGCCCATCGCCGGGCTGCCGCTGCGCGCGCGCTTTCACTGGCTCACGGCGCGGCGCAGCAGCATCATCCAGACCTCGCCCGTGCACACGGGGCTGTGCACGGATGCGGCGGCGGCGCTGGAGCACGTCATGGACCGCATGGTGCGGCCCTTGCCTGCCCCGCGCGGCTGAGATTCAGCCCGTTGCCAGCGCCTCGTAGGCCAGGCGCCGGAACGCGAAGGTGTAGGGGTTGCCGAAGCCGAAGTAGCGCTGCGTCATCAGCACGCCCGCGGTGTTCAGGCGCGGGTTGATCCACCACACCGTGCCTGCCAGGCCGCCCCAGCCCACCTCGCTGGCGGAGCCGGGCGGGTCGAAGGGGCCGGGCTGCTCCAGCACCGACGAGCCCAGGCCGAACACGCGCCCCGGGTGGGCGGGCATGTTGGGGAACCGCACATGCTGGCCGGGCGCGATGTGGTTGCGGTACATGCTGGCGAGGGTTCCGGGCCGCAGCAGCGTGGGGCCTCCGGGCATCAGCGACTGCACCAGCCGCACCTGGTCGCCCAGCGTGGAGACCAGCCCGCCGCCGCCCGACTGGCGGAACGCGGGGTCCGCGTAGGCGCCGGGGTAGGGCGCGGCGTCCATGCGGCGCAGGCCGGGCTGCGCCGGGTCCATGAAGTCCGCGCCGCCATAGAGCGCGGCGAGGCGGTGGCGCTGGCCTTCGGGCACCCAGAAGGCCGTGTCCGCCATGCCCAGCGGGCCGAAGATGCGCTGCGCGAGAAAGTCCTCCAGGCTCTGGTCCGACACCACCTCCACCAGCGCGCCCAGCACGTCGGTGGCCAGCGAATATTCCCAGCCCTCGCCGGGGTGGAAGGCCAGCGGCAGCGCCGCCAGCTTGCCGATGAATTCCGCCTGCGTCAGCCGAGGGTGGCGCACGCCCGCCTCCTGGTACGCGCCATGGAGCAGCGAGCCGGGGTCGAACAGGCCGTAGGAGAGGCCCGAGGTGTGCGTCATCAGGTGCTGCACGGTGATGGGGCGGCGCGCGGGCTCCACGTCGCCGGCGTGCGTGGCGCCCGCGCGCAGCACCTGCGGGCGGGCGAAGGGGGGCAGGTAGCGCTCCACGGGGTCGTCCATCGCCAGCTTGCCGTCTTCCATCAGCAGCAGCACCGCGCACGACACGGCCAGCTTGGTGTTGGAGAAGATGCGGAAGATGTGGTCCTCGCGCAGCGGCACGCCGGCCTCGATGTCGGCGTGGCCGCAAACGAACTGGTCCACCACCTCGCGTCCGCGCAGCAGCGCGGTGGAAACGCCGGGCAGGAAGCCCTGGGCGACCTGGGACTGCATCGCGGCATGGAGGGCGTGAAAGGGGGACTGTGGCATGGGGCGCTTTCGTGGGTGCGGACGCAAGGATGGCGCAACCGGCCGCCCCGGACCGGTCTCGCAGAGGACAATGCGGGTTTGTCCCCGTATTTGCACCGTCCCGCCGTGTCCGACGTCCTCCGACCTTCTTCCGCGCCCGCCCGCTGCATCATGGTGCTGGGCACCACCAGCGGCGCCGGCAAGAGCTGGCTGGCCACCGCGCTGTGCCGCCACTACAGCAACCAGGGCCTCAAGGTCGCGCCCTTCAAGGCGCAGAACATGAGCAACAACGCGCGCGTGGTCGCGGGGCCCCGGGGCGAGTGCGGTGAAGCAGGCGCCTTTGGCGCCTGGGGCGAGATCGGCAGCGCGCAGTACTTCCAGGCCCTGGCCGCGCGCGCCGTGCCCGACGTGCGCATGAACCCGCTGTTGCTCAAGCCCGAGGCCGACACGAAAAGCCAGGTGGTGCTGCTCGGGCAGGTGAGCGACGAACTCTCGCAACTGCCCTGGCGCGGCCGCAGCGCGCGCGTGTGGCCGCAGATCGCGCAGGCGCTGGACGAACTGCGCGCCGAGAACGACGTGGTGGTGATCGAGGGCGCAGGCTCGCCCGCCGAAACCAACCTGCACGCGAGCGACGTGGTCAACATGCGCGTGGCGCGGCACGCGGGCGCGCGCTGCCTGCTGGTGACCGACATCGACCGGGGCGGCGCCTTCGCCCACCTCTACGGCACCTGGGCGCTGCTGCCCGAGGACGAGCGCGCGCTGATCCGCGGCTTCGTGCTCAACAAGTTCCGGGGCGACGCGAGCCTGCTCGCGCCCGCGCCCGAGGACCTGCAGAAGCGCACCGGCGTGCCCACCGTGGCCACCATCCCCATGCAGTGGCGCCATGGCCTGCCCGAGGAAGACGGTGTGTTCGACGACCGCGCGCGCGCCAGCGGCGCCGTGCACACCACGGTGGCCGTGGTGGCCTACCCGCGCATCAGCAACCTCGACGAATTCCAGCCGCTCAAGAACGTGCCCGGCGTGCGCCTCGTGTGGGCGCGCAGCCCGGCCGACGTGGCGGGGGCCGATTGGATCGTGCTGCCCGGCTCCAAGGCCACGGCGGCCGACCTGGCCTGGCTGCGCGCGCAGGGGCTGGACGGCGCCATCGCCGCGCACGCGGCGCGCGGCGGCCGCGTGCTGGGCGTGTGCGGCGGCCTGCAGATGCTGGGCGAGGCGCTGATCGATACCGAGGGCATCGACGGCAACGCCCCCGGCCTGGGCCTGCTGCCGCTGGTGACGGCCTTCGCGCGCGCCAAGACCGTGCGGCCCGCGCGCGTGCGCCTGGGCGCGCTGCCCGGCGCCTGGGGCGCGCTCTCGGGTGTGGAGGTGGCGGGCTACGAAATCCACCACGGCCAGACCGCCCAGCACCCGGCCATGGCCGCCAAGGGCGATGTGGCGCGCGAGGTGGCGCCGGGCCTGGCCTGGAGCAACGCGGCGGGCAACGTGCTGGGGCTGTACCTGCACGGCCTGTTCGAGGATGCGGCCGCGCTGCGCGCGCTGTTCGGCGCCCAGGCGCCCACGCTCGACGGCGTGTTCGACGGCCTGGCCGGCTGCATGGGCGCGCACTTCACGCCCGGCGTGCTCCAGGGGTTGGTTCAGTGACGCTCGCAGTGGAACGCCAGCGTGGTGTACGGAAAGCGCACCGTCTCGCGCCCGCGCAGCGCGGGGTGCGTGGCGACCAGCGCTTCCAACTGCGCCCGCACCTGCGCGCGCGGGGCATCGGGCAGCGCGGCGATGAAGCTCACCGACAGGAAGCGGTCCACGATCACCTGCTGCGGCGGCCCCACGTGCTCGTGGGGCAGGCGCGTCTCCACCAGGGCGCCGAAGCCCGGGTGCGGGAACGGCCGGCGCCAGTCGCCCTTGTGAAAGCGCGGCGCGTCGCCCTCGAACGGCGTGATGATGGCCGTGAGCGCGGCCACCCAGTCCACCGACTCGTCGCGCACGTTCCATACCAGGCCCAGCCGCCCGCCGGGGCGCAGCACGCGGTGGAATTCGTCCAGCGCCTCGCGGCCCGCGAACCAGTGGAAGGCCTGGGCGCAGACCACGGCGTCGAGCGCGCCGTCTGGCAGCGGAATGGCCTGCGCGGTGCCCGCTACGGCGCGCACGCCGGGCAGGCGCTGCGCCTCGATCTGGGCGTGCATGGCGTCCACGGGCTCCACGGCCACGGTGCCGGCGCCCGTGGCGGCCAGCAGCTTGGTGAACTTGCCCGTGCCCGCGCCCACGTCGGCCGCTGCGCGGCCGGGGCCGAGCCCCAGCGTGCCCGCGAGCCAGCCGGCCAGCGCGGCCGGGTATTCCGGCCGGCCGCGCGCGTAGGCCTGGGCCTCTTTCGCAAAGCCCTGCCGTGCCGCCGCGTGCACGGTGTTTCCACTCTCTACGACCATGACCACACCTTTCGTTCTTCCATCCATTGACGACCTGCATGATGCCGCGCTCGCCGCGCGCCTGCAGCACGCCATCGACCACAAGACCAAGCCCCTGGGCGCGCTGGGCCGGATCGAGCCGTTGGCGCTGCGCCTGGGCCTGATCCTGGGCACCGAGGCGCCCGTGCTGCAGGCGCCGCAGATGCTGGTGTGCGCGGGCGACCACGGCCTGGCCGCGCGCGGGGTCTCGGCCTACCCGAGCGACGTGACCTGGCAGATGGTCGAGAACTTCCTCGCGGGCGGCGCGGCCGTGAGCGTGCTCGCGCGCCAGCACGGGCTGGCGCTCACGGTGGTGGACTGCGGCGTGCGGCACGATTTCGCTCCACGCCCCGGGCTGCTGGTGCGCAAGGTGGCACCGGGCACGCAGGATGCCTCGCAAGGCCCCGCCATGACGGCCGAACAGTGCGCCCAGGCCCTGGCCCACGGCGCCGAGGCGGTGCGCGGCCTGCCGGGCAACGCGCTGCTGCTGGGCGAGATGGGCATCGGCAACACCTCGGTGGCCTCGCTGCTGCTCGCGCGGCTGGCGGGGGTGGGCCTGGACGAGTGCACGGGCGCGGGCACGGGGCTGGACGACGCCGGCATCGCGCGCAAGCGCGCCGTGCTGCAGCAGGCGCTCGATGCGAACGCGGGCGCCGTGGCGCCGCTCGATGCGCTGGCGGCGCTGGGCGGGTTCGAGGTGGCCACCCTCGTGGGCGCGGTGCTGCAGGCCGCGGCCGAGCGCCGTGTGGTCGTGGTGGACGGCTTCATCACCGGCGCGGCCGTGCTCGTCGCGAGCCGCCTGCGGCCGCAGGTGCTGCAGCGCTGCGTGTTCGCCCACCGCTCGGGCGAGCGCGGCCATGCGGCCATGCTGCGCGCGATGCAGGCCGAGCCGCTGCTCGACCTGGGCCTGCGCCTGGGCGAGGGCTCGGGCGCTGCGCTGGCGTGGCCGCTGCTGGTATCGGCCTGCGCCGTGCTGCGCGAGATGGCGAGCTTCGATTCCGCCGGGGTGGCGGAGAAGATTTAGCGCCAAAAGGGCCGCCAGCGCCCGTCCACCGGGCGCAAGCAGCTATTGTTTTGAAAGCGCTCAGTGCGGCGCTGGCGTCTTGGGCTGGTAGCCGCACCAGGGCGCGGCCACGCATTCCCAGCAGCGCGGCTTGCGCGCCTGGCACACGTAGCGGCCCAGCAGGATGAGCCAGTGGTGCGAGTCCACCGCGTAGGCGGGCGGCACGCGCTGGAGCAGTTGCATTTCCACCGCCAGCGGGGTCTTGCCCGGCGCCAGGCCCGTGCGGTTGCCCACGCGAAAGATGTGCGTGTCCACGGCCATGGTGGGCTCGCCGAAGGCCACGTTCAGCACCACGTTGGCCGTCTTGCGGCCCACGCCGGGCAGCGCCTCCAGTTCCTCGCGCGTGCGCGGCACCTGGCCGCCGTGGCGCTCCACGAGGATGCGGCAGGTCTCCATGAGGTGCCGGGCCTTGCTGCGGTACAGGCCGATGGTCTTGATGTAGCCCTCCAGGCCCTCGATTCCCAGGTCCAGGATGGCTTGCGGCGTGTTCGCCACCGGGAACAGGCGGCGCGTGGCCTTGTTCACGCCCACGTCCGTGGCCTGGGCCGAGAGCAGCACGGCCGTGAGCAGCTCGAACACGCTGGTGTATTCGAGCTCGGTGTTGGGCTGCGGGTTGGCGGCCTTGAGGGCCGCGAAGAAGGGTTCGATCTGGCTGGTTTTCATCATGGGGCGGGCACTGGTTGGCGGTGGATTGTGTCAGTTGCCTGGGGGCAGCAGCGCGCGCAGGTGGCTGAGGAAGGCCTGCACGCCCTCGGGCAGCGTGCGGCCCGCGAGCGTTTGCAGCTCGATGGCGCGGCCGCTCAGGGCGCGCTCGCGGATGGGCACGGCGTGCAGCTCGCCCCGGCGCACGCGCTCGCGCACGGTCACTTCGCCGCCCAGCGAGAGCCCGCCGCCGTGCAGCACGAAGTGCGTGAGCGCCTCGAACTGGCCGCTCACGAGCGCGGGCTCGAACACGAGGCGGCGGTGGCTGCAGGCGATGTCGAAGAGCTGGCGCGCGGTGTTGTCGCCGTCGGGCAGCGCGATGGGGTAGGGGTGCATCTGCGCGAGCGTCAGGCTGTCGTGGCGCGCCAGCGGGTGGCCGGGCTGCATGATGGCGATCACGGGCGAGACTTGGCGGTGCTGCACCGCGATGTCGCGCTCGGCCGCGCGGCTGTAGGTCAGGCCGATGTCGGCATCGCCGTCGAGCACGGCCTGGGTCACGGCGGCGGGCGCGGTGGCGCGCAGCTGGAACTGCATGCCCGGGTGCTGCGCACGAAAGAGCACGATGGCGCGCGGCAGGAATTCGATGGCGAAGCCGCCCGAGGCCCACACGCGGACCAGCCCGCGCCGCAGCCCTTGCAGCGCCTGGATGTCGGAGACCACGCGGTCGGCCTCCAGCGCGCCGCGCCGCGCGTGGGCCGCGAGCAGCTCACCCGCGGGGCTGGCCGCCATGCCGCGCGGGCGGCGCTCGAACAGCGGCACGCCCAGCAGGTCCTCCAGCCCCGCCACCTGGCGGCTCACGGCCGAGGGCGAGACGCTGAGCCGTGCGGCGGCTTCGCTCACCGAGCCGCTGCGCACCACTTCGAGGAAGTAGCGCAGAGCGGTGTCCTGCAGGCGTTGGGCGCGCATGGGTGGTCCTCCATAGGTTTGCGAAAAATGCAACGATAAATCAAGAAAACGGCGATTGTCGAAACATTGCGGGCTGCTTATCCTGCGCCACCGCTACCACCCGACCCCGCCTGGCCATGGATCTGTGCGCATCTTCCTCTCCTTCCGCCTCCACCGCAGGCATCGTCGAACTCACGGCCACGCAGCTGTCGCGCGCCATCCATGCGCGCAGCGTGTCGTGCGTGGAGGTGCTCGACGCCTACGCCGCGCAGATTGACCGGCTCAACCCCACCGTGAACGCGCTCGTGGCCCCCGTGGACCGGGCGCTGCTGCGCAGCCAGGCGGGCGCGCTCGATGCGCTGCTGGCGCGCGGCGAGAGCAAGGGCCCCCTGCATGGCTTTCCCCAGGCGCCCAAGGACATCATGCCCGCGGCGGGCATGGTCACCACCAAGGGCTCGCCGATTTTCGCGGGCCAGGTCTCGCAGGCCGATGCCGTCGTCTTCGAGCGCATGCGCGCCGGGGGCTGCCTGTTCGTCGCCCGCACCAATGCGCCCGAGTTCGGCCTGGGCGGCCACACCTACAACCCGGTGTACGGCACCACGCGCAACGCCTTCGACCCCGCGCGCTCGGCGGGCGGCAGCAGCGGCGGCGCGGGCGTGGCCGTGGCGCTGCGCATGCTGCCCGTGGCCGACGGCTCGGACATGATGGGCTCGCTGCGCACGCCCGCCGCGTTCAACAACGTGTACGGCCTGCGCACCTCGGTGGGCTGCGTGCCGCACGGTCCCACGGAGGAGGTGTTCTTCCAGCAGTTCAGCGTGGCCGGGCCCATGGCGCGCAACATCCCCGACCTGGCGCTGCTGCTGTCGGTGCAGGCGGGGTTCGACGCGCGGCTGCCGCTCACGCGCCGCGGCGAGGGCGCGCGGGACTGGGGCGCGGAGCTGGGGCGTGATTTCAAGGGCGCGCGCATCGGCTGGCTGGGCGATTTGAAAGGCCATTTGTCCACCGAGCCGGGGGTGCTGGAGACGTGCCGTGCCGCGTTGCGCAACTTCGCCGCCATCGGCTGCACGGTGGAGGAGGCGGTGCCCGCCTTCGATTTCGAGCGGCTGTGGCGCGCCTGGATCGACCTGCGCAGCTTCGCCGTGGCGGGCGCTAACGGTGCGCTCTGGGAAGACCCGGCCAAGCGCGTCCTGCTCAAGCCCGAGGCCCTGTGGGAGATCGAGCGCGGCCGCGCCCTCGGCGCCATGCAGGTGTACGACGCGGCGCGCGTGCGCTCGGCCTGGTACGAGGCGCTGCGCGGGCTGTTCGAGCGCTACGACTTCCTGGTGCTGCCCGCCGCGCAGGTCTTTCCGTTCGATGCTGCGCTCGACTGGCCGCGCGCCGTGGGCGGGCGCGCCATGGACACCTACCACCGCTGGATGCAGGCCGTGGTGCCCGCCACCATGGCCGGGCTGCCCGCGCTCGCGGCGCCCGCGGGCTTCGGCTCGAACGGCCTGCCCGCGGGCCTGCAGATCATCGGCCCCGCGCAGGCCGACCTGGCCGTGCTGCAGGTCGGCCACGCCTACGACCAGGCCAGCGGCTATGCGCGCGTGCGCAGCCCGCTGCTCTGACCCGGCCCCGCACCGCACCCCCAAAGGAGACACCACCATGGCCTTGCTGACCCGTTCCCGCTTTCTTGCCTGCCTTGCCGCCGGCGCCGCCGCGCTGGCCGCGCCCGCGGCCTTCGCGCAGGGCTACCCGGACCACGCCATCAAGCTCGTCGTGCCCTTCGCGCCCGGCGGCGCCACGGACATCCTGGGCCGCCTGCTCGCCACGGGCCTGTCGGACAAGCTGGGCCAGCCCGTCATCGTGGAAAACCGCCCCGGCGCGGGCACCGTGGTGGCCGGCGGGCTCGTGGCCAAGGCGCCGCCCGACGGGTACACGCTGCTGCTGGGCGCGAGCACCACGCTCACGCACAACCCGGCCATCCGCACCTCGCTGCCCTACGACCCGCTGCACAGCTTCACGCCGCTGGGCCTGGTGGCCGACATGGGCCTGGTGCTCGTGGCGCACAACGGCACGCCGGGGCGCACGCTGCAGGAGCTGGTGGCGCTGAGCAAGGCCGCGCCCGACAAGTTCTCGTACGGCTCCTACGGCACCGGCTCCTCGGTGCACTTCGCGGGCGAGATGCTCAAGACCGCCACGGGCCTGCGCATGATGCACGTGCCGTTCAACGGCAGCTCGCCGAGCCTCAATGCGCTCATGGGCGGGCAGGTGCCGCTGGCCGTCGATACGGTGGTGGCCACCACGCCGCTCATCAAGGCGGGCCGGATCCGCCCCATCGCGGCCCTGGGCGCGCAGCGCCTGGCCCTGCTGCCGCAGGTGCCCACGGTGGCCGAGAGCGGCTACCCCGGCTTCGCGATGGACACCTGGTTCGCCTTCCTCGCGCCCGCGGGCCTGCCCGCGCCCGTGCGCCAGAAGGTGGAGAAGGCCCTGGCCGACGTGATGGCCGACCCCGTGCTGCACAAGAGGCTGGTGGATATCGGCCTCTCGCCCGCCTGGGGCCCGGGCAAGGCGCTGCAGGAGCGCATCGAGCGCGAGCTGCCGCTGATGCGCGCCGTGGCGGCGCGCGCCGACATCCGGGTGGATTGAGGGAATCACCCCCTGCGTCGCTTCGCGCCATCCCCCTCTCTCTACGCGCTGCGCGCTATGGGAGGGGGACGCAGCCAGCGCGGCGGGGCGGCCCTTGCGCGGCTGCCCACGCTTGGTGCGCGCCAGTAGCATGCGCCGTGGGCACCGTGAGCGCGGACTGGATAACTGGGCAGGATGCAAAAAAGCTGCGGCGCGATTGGCGACAATGAGCGTTTTCCACGCGCCCCAAAGAGCACCCATGCAATTCGCAGACCGCCTGAACAACGTAGAAACCTCCGCCATCCGCGAGCTGTTCAAGCTGCTGGGCAAGCCCGGCATCATCAGCTTCGCGGGGGGCTTTCCCGACAGCGCCATGTTCGACGTGGACGGCATCCGCGCGGCGAGCAACGCCGCCCTGGCCGAGGAGCCCGGCGCCGCCTTGCAGTACGGCGCCACCGAGGGCTATGAGCCGCTGCGCGAGCAGCTCTCGGCCTTCATGGCCGCCAAGGGCGCGAAGGACGTGGCGCCTGGGCAGCTTATCGTCACCACCGGCAGCCAGCAGGCGCTGGACCTGCTGGGCAAGACCATGATCAGCCCCGGCGACAAGGTGATCGTGGAGGGGCCCACCTTCCTGGCCACCATCCAGTGCTTCCGCCTCTACGGCGCCGAGCTGATCAGCGCGCCCATCGACGGCAACGGCGTGAAGACCGACGAACTGGAAAAGCTCATTGCAGAGCACAAGCCCAAGTTCATCTACCTCATCCCCACCTTCGGCAACCCCAGCGGCGCCATGCTGAGCCTGGAGCGCCGCAAGAAGGTGCTGGAGCTGGCCGTGAAGCACCAGACGCTGGTCGTCGAGGACGACCCCTATGGCGACCTGTACTTCGGCGAGGCCCCGCCGCCCAGCCTGCTGGCCCTCTCGTCCCAGGTGCCGGGCAGCCGCGACCTGCTGGCGCACTGCGGATCGTTGAGCAAGGTGCTCTCGCCCGGCCTGCGCGTGGGCTGGATGATCGCGCCGCCCGAGCTGCTGGCCAAGGCCACCATGTGCAAGCAGTTTTCCGACGCGCACACCAGCACCTTCGCCCAGGCCACGGCCGCGCAGTACCTCAAGGCGGGGCGCATGCCCGCCACGCTGGCCCACGTGCGCCGGGTGTACGCCGAGCGCGCCCAGGCCATGGGCGACGCGCTGCGCAAGGAGCTGGGCGCGGCCGTCGAGTTCGTGCAGCCGCAGGGCGGCCTGTTCGTGTGGGCGCGCCTCACGGGCGCGAACGGCGCGGTGGCCGACGGCAACGTGCTCGCCAAGAAGGCCATCGACCAGGGCGTGGCCTTCGTGCCCGGCACGCCGTTCTTCTGCGCGAATCCCGACCACGCCACGCTGCGCCTGTCGTTCGCCACGGCGGGCGTGGACAAGATCCAGGAAGGCGTGGCGCGGCTGGGCCAGGCCGTGAAAGGCTGAAGTGCAGCACGCCCTGGAAGCGCGCGTGGAGGCCCTGGAGGTCAAGGCCGCCTACGCCGAGGACCTGCTCGACCAGCTCAACCTCACGATCTACCGCCAGCAGGAGCTGATCGACCGGCTCACGCAGGAAGTGGTGCAACTGCGGCGGCAAGTGCCCGAGGGTGGGCAGAGCGGCCCGCGCAACCTGCGCGACGAGTTGCCGCCGCATTACTGAAGTTTGAAGCCAAATCGGCCGCTAGCGCCTGCCCATCGGGCGCAAGCAGCTCTCTTTTCAATAGCGAAAGGCCCGCCATGCAATACCGCCGCCTCGGCAAGAGCAACCTGCAAGTCTCCGCCCTGTGCCTAGGCGCCATGATGTTCGGCGACCAGACGGGCCGCGAGGAGGCCGCCGCCATCGTGGCCGACGCGAAGGCGCAGGGCGTGAACTTCATCGACACGGCCGACGTGTACACCAAGGGCGCGTCCGAGCGCATGCTCGGCGAGCTGCTGCAGGGCCAGCGCCACGACTGGGTGCTGGCCACCAAGCTGGGCAACAAGATGTCGGACCGCGTGAACGAGGGCCACTACTCGCGCGCCTGGATGCTGCGCGAGGTGGATGCGAGCCTCTCGCGCCTGCGCACCGACCACGTGGACATCCTCTACCTGCACCGCGACTACGAGGGCATGGACCTGGAGGAGCCCCTGTTCGCCATCGACGCGCTGCTGCGCGCGGGCAAGGTGCGCTACTGGGGCGTGTCCAACTTCCGGGGCTGGCGCATCGCCGAGCTGGTGCACACCGCGCGCCGCATCGGCATGCCGCAGCCCACGGTGTGCCAGCCGTACTACAACCTGCTCAACCGCATGCCCGAGGTGGAGATCCTGCCCGCGTGCGCGCATTACGGCATCGGCGTGGCCTCGTACAGCCCCGTGGCGCGCGGCGTGCTCACGGGCAAGTACCTGCCGGGCCAGGCGCCGGCCGAGGGCTCGCGCGCCGGGCGCGGCGACCGGCGCATGGCCGAGACCGAGTTCCGCGAGGAATCGCTCGCCATCGCCCAGCGGCTCAAAAGCCATGCCGAGGCGCGCGGCATCACCCTCGCGCAGTTCGCCACCGCCTGGGTGCTGGCGCACCGGGGCGTGAGCGCCGTGCTCGCCGGGCCGCGCACGCTCGCGCAGTGGCAGGACTACGCGCCCGCGCTGGGCTACCAGGTCACCGCGGAAGATGAGGCGCTCATCGACAGCCTGGTGGCGCCCGGCCACCCGTCCACGCCGGGCTACAACGACCCGGCGTACCCGCTTGCGGCCCGGCGCTGACGCCGATGATGTACCGGGTGGTTTTCGCCCTGCACGTGCTGGCCGCCACCGTGTGGACGGGTGGTCACCTCGTGCTCGCGCTCACCGTGCTGCCGCGCGCGCTGCGCGAGCGCTCGCCCGCGGTGCTGCTCGGCTTCGAGCGCGGCTACGAATGGCTGGGCCTGTCGGCGCTGGCCATCCAGGTGGCCACGGGCCTGTGGATGGCGCTGCAGCTCGTGCCCGATGTGGGGCAGTGGTTCGCGCTGGCCACACCGCCCGCGCGCGCCGTGGCGCTCAAGCTTGCGCTGCTCGCGGCCACGGCGCTCGTGGCCGCGCATGCGCAGTTGCGCGTGATCCCCCGGCTGCGCGCCGAGACGCTGCCGCTGATGGCCTGGCACGTGGCGGCGGTCACGCTGCTGTCGGTGGGTTTCGTGCTCGCGGGCGTGGCGCTGCGCTACGGCGGGCTGGGCACCTGACACGCCTTGGCGGCGGGATAATCGCGGCCCCTGGTCCTTCCCGCCGCCATTGCCCGCCATACCGCCATGCCTGCACCCCTCGATGCTTCCGCCATCACCCATGGCATCCAGCTGGCGATCGCGCCGGTGTTCCTGCTCACGGCCGTGTCGGGCATGATCGGCGCCGTGGCCGGGCGGCTCGCGCGCATCATCGACCGTGCGCGCACCGTGGAGGACATGGCCCGCGCCAGCGGCGGCGATGCCCCGCTGCGCGAGCGCTGCTATGCCGAGCTTGCCACGCTGCGCACGCGCGGGCGCATGGCCAACGTGTGCATCGGCCTGCTCACGCTGTGCGCCTTCCTGATCGGGCTCACCATCATCCTGCTGTTCCTCGGCGAGATCATGGGCTTGCAGGCCGTGCGCATGGCCGTGGTGGGGTTCCTGGCGGGGGTGCTGTCGTTCCTGCTGGCCCTGGTGTTCTTCCTCTCCGAGACCGTGATGGCCACGCGGCTGCTCGACTTCCACCTGCTCCAGCAGCCGCCGGCGCCATGAACCCCGCCATGGACCCCGAACTGCTGCGCCGCCTCGTGACCACCGAGATGCCCTACGGCAAGTACAAGGGCCGCCCGATCGCGGACCTGCCGGGCAACTACCTGGCCTGGTTCGCGCGCGAGGGCTTTCCGCGCGGCGACCTGGGGCGGCTGTTGGCGCTCATGCACGAGATCGACCACAACGGGCTCGGGGAACTGCTGGCGCCGCTGCGCAGGTAGCCGTTACGCGCAGCCGCAGCCCCCAGGGGCGCACGCGCCCGTGGCCTGGGGCTCGAACGTGGGGAACAGCACGTTGTTTTCGAGGTGGATGTGCTGGACCAGGTCGTCGCCGAACTGGGCGATGCCCGCGTACAGCGCGCGCCAGGTGTTGCAGGCGTCGCGTGGCGGCTGGGCGTCGTGCGTCAGGCGGGCCAGGTGCTCCAGCGCCGCGCCGTGGTCGGTGTGCTCGGCGCGCATCACCGCGATGGGCTGGGGCACGAAGGGGTTGCCGCCGGTCTTGAGCATGGGGAACAGCATGGCCTCTTCCTTGTGCATGTGCGAGAGCAGCTCGGCCTCCATGGCTTCGAGCGCGTCGGCCAGGCCCGCGGGCACGTCGGGGTGGCTGCGGTGCACGGCCTCCACGCGGCGCGCCATGCGCACCAGCTCGGGCAGCTGCGCGCGGTGCACGTCGTGGTAGCGCGCGATGATGTGGTCGATCAGCTCCGGCGGGTTGCCCGCCTGCGGGGCCTCGTCGCTGCGGTGCAGCGCCGACAGCTCCTGCAGCACGGCGGGCAGGTCCAGCCCCTTGTCGGCGGCGGCCTGGCGCAGGCTGGCCTGGCCGCCGCAGCAGAAGTCGAGCTTGAGGCGCCGGAAGATGGCGGTGGCGCCGGGCAGTTGCACGGCGATCTGGCCGATGGCCTGGTCGGCATCGACGGCGGTCTGGGGGAGGCGGGCGTTCATGGTGGGGTCCTTTAAAGATTCATTTTGCATGAATATTTTATCGAAATAAAATGCAAATGGAATACCTCTTTGCTTGACCCAGGACAATGCCATGCGCCTGACCCAGTGGACCGATTACACGCTGCGCGTGCTCATGTACTGCGCCGCTTGCGAGGGGCGCGAGCTGCCGGTCACCATCACCGAGGTGGCCCAGGCGCACGGCATCTCGCGCAGCCACCTGACCAAGATCGTGCAGGAGCTGGCGGCGCAGGGCCTGCTGGCGACCACGCGCGGGCGCGGCGGCGGCATGCGGCTCATGAAGCCGGCGGACCAGATCAACGTCGGTGCCGTGGTGCGCGCCACCGAGACCGACTTCGACATGGTGGAGTGCTTCAACGCCTCGCTCAACACCTGCCGGCTCAGCAGCCACTGCAGCCTGCAGGGCGCCTTGGGCCGCGCCACCCAGGCCTACCTGGCCGTGCTGGACGGCATGACCCTGGCCGACCTGGTGCCCGTGGGCGCGCCGCCGCCCGGCGCCGCCAGGCGCGTGCTGCGCCTGGTGCCGGGGCTGCCGTCAGTCAATCCATAAGGGCTGCTCGGCGACGCGCGCGATGGCGATGCGGCAAGGCCCCTCGCCGCGCGTGGACAGGCGCTGGCGCAGCGCCTGGGCGGGTTCGGGCGCAGGCGCTGGCGCGGCGGGCGACTGCAGCGTGAGCGTGGTGCCCTGCAGCGCGATGGCGGCGCTGGCCAGGCCCGTGAGCGGGTCGGTGCGCGGTGCGCCGATGCGCGCGTCCGGGCCCAGCAGCGCGCGGTAGCGCGCGAGGCTCTGGCGCAGGTCGTGCACCGCCACGGTGATCGCCGCCACGCCCGTGGCGCCGTTGGGGTGGGTGCGGTCGGCCGTGCCGTCGGGCACGCGCAGGCGCCGGGGCGTGATGTCGCCGCAGAGGAAGGGCACGTCGGGCGTCTCGTGCCGCGCCGTGCTCCAGCGCAGCCGTTCGCCGTCTGGGCGCACGCGCCCGCCATCCACCGGGCCGTGCAGGGTGTGCAGGCCGCGCGCCTGCGCAGCGGCCAGCGCCTGCGCGGTGTCGGCGGGCAGCAGGGCGAAGTCCACCGGGCCCTCGCCGTGCGCTTGCAGCGTGCGCCACCAGCGCTCCTGCGGCGCGGGGCCGCGCCAGGCGATCAGCTCCAGGTAGGCGCCGTCGGCGAACACCACGAGCGCGTTGTGCGAGGTGCGCCCCGGGTGCTCGCCGCCCGCGAGCACGTGAAAGCCCAGGGCCTCGTAGCGCGCCCGGGCCTGCGCGAGGTCGGGCACGGCGATAACGGCGTGGTCCAGCGGCAGCGCCATGTCACTCTTCCAGCCGCAGGTGCGTCTCGCGCACGAAGCGGCCCCAGCGCTCGTACTGCTCGTGCACGTAGCGGTCGAGGGTGGGGCCGTCGGTGGCCATGACCTCGAAGCCTGCCTGCGTGAGCTTGGACTTCACGTCGGGGCTGTTCAGCGTGGCCTGGAAGTCCTCGGTGAGCTTGCGCACGGTGGCCGCCGGCGTGGCCGAGGGCGCGAAGATGCCGATCCACGAGTACGCCTCGAAGCCCGGAAAGCCGCACTCGGCCACGGTGGGCACGCCGGGCAGCTCGGGCAGGCGCGTGGAGCCCGTGACGGCCAGCGGCTTGATGCGGCCGCCCGCGATCTGCCCGCGCAGCGCCGCGTAGCTCAGCAGCGTGAGGCTGGCCACGTCGCCCACCACGGCCTGCACGGCCGGGCCGCCGCCGCCGTAGGGCACGTGCAGCACGTAGGTGCCCGAGCGGCGCTTGATGTCCTCCATGACCAGGTGGTTCATCGAGCCCAGGCCCGTGGAGGCGTAGCTGTACTTGGCGGGCGCCTTGCGCGCGGCGTCGAGGAATTCCTTGAGGTCCTTGCCCGGCACCGAGGCCGAGGCGCCGATCACGAGCGGAAAGCGCAACGCCAGCGTGATGCCCGTGAAGTCCTTGAACGTGTCGTAGGGCAGGCGCGGCTTGGCGATGGGGTTGATGGCGTGCGTGTCGAAGCTCACGAGCAGGGTGTTGCCGTCGGGCGCGGACTTGGCCACGTACTGCGTGGCGATCTGGCTCGCGGCGCCGGGGCGGTTTTCCACGATCACGGGCTTGCCGGTGCGCTCGCCCAGGCGCGGCTGCAGGATGCGCGCGGCGATGTCGGTGCTGCCGCCGGGCGGGAAGGTGACGATGAGCTTGAGCGTGGCCTCCTCGGCCCGCGCGAGGGCGGGCAGGCCCAGGGCCGCGAGGGCGGCGGTGGATAGCAGTTGGCGTCGTGCGAGTGTCATTCCATGTCTCCTTTGGTTTGCTTCAACCCATCCATTGGCTTACGGGGACAGCCGTGTCCTGCAGTTCCTGCGAGATCACGTCCACCAGCGCCGGGCCGTCGTGCGCGAGTGCGGCCTTGAGCGCGCCTTCGAGGTCGGCGGGGTTCTCCACGCGCCAGGCCTTCACGCCGAAGGCTTCGGCCACGCGCGCGTGGTCGGTGCGGTTGAAGTCCACCGAGAAGTAGCGCTCGCCGTAGCCCGTCTTCTGGCTGGCCTTGATCCAGCCGTACACGGCGTTCGAGAACACGATCATCTTGAGCGGCACGCCGCGGCGCACCACGGTTTCCAGCTCGCCGCAGGTGAAGCCGAAGCTGCCGTCGCCCATGACGGAGACCACCACCGAATCGGGCTGGCCGATGGCCGCGCCGAAGCCCGCCGCGAGCGAGAAGCCCAGCGCCCCGTGTGCGCGGTTGGTGATGAAGTGGCGCCCGGCCTGCGGCGCGTTGAAGTAGGCCGAGAAGTAGGGGCAGGGCGTGCCGGGGTCGGCCACGACGATGGCCTTGGCGGGCAGCAGGCGGTTGAGCAGATCGACCACGCGCTCGGGGCGGATGGGGCGCTCCAGACTCGCGGCCAGCGGGGCGAAGAAGGCCTGCTTTTCGGCCCGCGCGCGCGCCGCCAGGGCCGCGCCGTCGGCCGCGTCCGCGGGGCGGCGGGCGATGCGCGCCTGCACGGCGGCGTGCAGCGCGGCCAGGCCCAGTTTGGCGTCGCCCACCAGGGCCACGTCGGTGCGGTAGTTGGTGGCGATGGTCATCGCGTCCACGTCTAGGTGCAGGATCGGCACCTGGCGTGAGGGCATCTGCCAGTGCTCGGTGGTGGTGGAGCCCGCGCGTGCGCCGATGAACAGCACCAGGTCGGCCTGCGCCACCACGGCGCGCGTGGCCTCCACGCCGCCGTTGGTGCCCACCACGCCCGCATTGAGCGGGTGCGCATCGGCCAGGCTGCCCTGGCCGCTCACCGTGGTGCACACGGGGGCATTGAGCAGCGTGGCCAGCGCGTCCAGCTCGGCCGTGGCGCCCGCGATGACCACGCCGCCGCCGCAGATGAGCACGGGCGCGCGCGCGGCCACGAGGCGTTCGGCCGCGTCATCCACAGCCGCCGGGTCGGGCGCGCTGCGGTAGGCCGGGAACTGGCCGTGGCCGGGCTGGGCCCACACGTCGGTTTCGTCCAGCGTGTGCTTCTGCACGTCGTAGGGCAGGCAGATGTGGGCCGCGCCGGGGCGGCCCGTGGTCATGGCGCGAAAGGCGCTGCGCACGGCGTGGGGGATCTGGTCCACGCGGTCGATGGTGGTGTTCCACTTGGTCAGCGGCTTGTACAGCGCCTGCTGGTCCAGCTCGGTGAGCGGAAACTTGCCGCGCGCGCCCACCGAGACGTCCGACGTGATGCCCAGCACCGCCACCGACGATTCGTTGGCTTCCACGAGGCCCGGCAGCAGGTAGGTGGCGCCGCCGCCGCTCGGGCCCTCGCACACGCCCACGCGGCCGGTCACGCGGGCGTAGGCGTCGGCCATGTAGCCGGCACTGCGCTCGTCGCGCGTGAGGATGTGGTCCATGCCGTGGTCGAGCCGGGCCATGGCGTCGTAGAAGGGCAGCGTGGTGTCGCCGCACAGGCCGAAGATGTGCCGCACGCCGTTGAGCTGCAGCATGCGCACCATGGCGTCGGCGCCGTTGAAGGCTGTGGTCATCGTCGAGGGCTCCTGGGTCTGGTTTGTGGATGCATTTAAGTATACTTAATAGGATGCCGAGCCGCAATGCGATGCCACCGGCGCGGCACGCGCATGCACCGCATGCGCGCACATGCACAATCGGGCGCTGCCATGAAAGCTTCCATCTCCACGATCCGCCGTGAACGCGGCTCGGGCGTCTTCAACGCCCTGCGCGACATGGCGATCTCCTACCAGTTCAAGCCCGGCGAGCGCATCAGCGAGATCGAGCTGGCCGGGCGCCTGGGCGTGAGCCGCACGCCCGTGCGCGAGGCGCTGGCGCGACTGGTGACCGAGGGCTTCTTGGTGCCGTGCACGCGCGGCTTCATGCGCCGCCCGCTCGACATCCAGGAGACGCTGGACCTGTACGAGGCGCGCGTGGCCATCGAGCGCGAATGCCTGCGCCTGGCCCTGGAGCGCGCGAGCGACGCGCAGATCGCCGAGGCGCGCGCCTACCTCGACACCAGCCGCCAGATGCCGCCCGATACCCCCATCCCCGCGCTCGTGGAGCTGGACGAGGGCTTTCACCTGCGCATCGCGGCCATGGCGGGCAACGCGGAGCTGCGGCGCATGCTGGCCAACATCAACGAGCGCATCCGCTTCATCCGCTGGATCGCCATGGAGAACGTGGGGCGCGGCTCCACGCAGAAGGAGCACCGCGCCATCGTGCAGGCGCTGGCCCAGCGCGACGGCGCCGGGGCCGAGCGGCTGCTGACCGGCCACATCGCGCTGCGGCGCGAGCAGATCGTGGAGGCGATCAAGCTGGGGCTGGCGCGGATCTACCTGCCGCAGGAGGCGGATGCGGCCATGTGATGCAACGGCGCGGTTGCTACTGAAGAAGGAGCTGCTTGCGCCTGACACATAAGGATTTCAAGGTGTTTTCTATCTGAAAACGCCTGGTGGAGCGCGCAAGAAGCTATGGTTTTTGAAAAGGCTCCAGCCACTGCCGCGCCGCCGCCATCACGCACTGCGTGAGCCGCTCCAGCGCCGGCTGCGCGCTGCGCGGGTGGGCCCAGTACAGCGGCACGTCCAGCGTGGCGTCGGGCCGCAGCAGGGCCAGCGTGCCATCCGCGAGCTGCCGCTCGATCAGCACCGTGGGGTGCATGCCCCAGCCCATGCCCACCTCGCAGGCGCGCACGTAGCCGTAGTTGGAGGGCAGGAAGTGGCGCGGCGCCTGCGCGCGCGAGGCCAGGCCGTGGGCCTGCAGCCACTGGTCCTGCAGGCGGTCCTTGCGGTCGTAGACCATGATGGGCGCGCGGGCCAGCGCGGCCGCCGTCACGCCGCCCGCGAAGTGGCGCGCGATGAAGGCCGGGCTGGCCGCGGCCACGTAGCGCATGGTGCCCAGCGGCCAGGTGTTGCAGCCCGCGATGGCCGTGCCCGTGCCGGAGCCCGTCGCGGTGACGGCGGCGATCACCTCGCCCGCGCGCAGGCGCTCGCCCGTGTGCTCCTGGTCGTCGATGCGCAGGTCCAGCAGTTCGTTGCCGCCCGCGGTGAAGGCGGCCATGGCGTCCATGAACCAGGTGGAGAGCGAGTCGGCGTTCACCGCGAGCTGCAGCGTGGGTGCCGGCGCGGGCGTGCCCGGGAGCAGGTCGGGGTTGGTGCGGCGCCACTGGTTTTCGAGCAGCGCCACCTGCTCCACATGCAGGCACAGGCGCCGCCCCGCGTCGGTGCCCGTGCAGGGCGTGCCGCGCTGCACCAGCACCTGGCCCACGCGCTCCTCCAACTGCTTGATGCGCTGCGAGATGGCCGAGGGCGTGACGTGCAGGCGGCGCGCGGCGCGCTCGAAGCTGCCTTCGCGCAGCACGGCGGCCAGGGCTTCGAGGGCGGCGTAGTCGAGCATTCAGTTTTGCTAAATATTCTTTAGGAAATTGAAGTGTACTTAACCCATGCGGCGGCCTACGATTTCGCCATGTTCACGACCCCTGTCTCCGCCTCCTGGCTCGCCGGATTCACGATCTGCCTGTCGCTCATCGCCTCCATCGGCGCCCAGAACCTCTACGTGCTGCGCCAGGCCGTGCACGGCCAGCATGTGCGCGCCTGCGTGGCGCTGTGCGTGGCGAGCGACGCGCTGCTCATCGGCGCGGGTGTGGCGGGCATGGCGCAGCTGCTGGGCCAGGCGCCCCGGCTGGCGCACTACCTCACGCTGGGCGGGGTGCTGTTCCTGGTGGCCTACGGGCTGTTCGCCTGGCACCGCGCGCTGTTCGCGCCGGGCGCGGGCCTGGCCGTGGGGCAGAGCGGCGTGGAGCGCGGCCTGCTGGGCGTGCTGGGCACGCTGGCGGCGTTCACGCTGCTCAACCCGCACGTGTACCTGGACACGGTGGTGCTCGTGGGCTCGATCGGCGCGCGGCAGGAGGGTGCGCTCAAGTGGGTGTTCGTCGCGGGTGCGGCCACGGCCAGCCTGCTGTGGTTCGTGCTGCTGGCGCTGGCGGGGCGGCGGCTGCAGGGCCTGTTCGCGAGCCCGCGCGCCTGGCGGGTGCTCGATGCGGGCACGGGCGCGATGATGTTCGTGCTGGCCTGGTGGGTGGGGCAGGGGCTGCGGTGAACCCGTGACCCGCGTGCGGCTGGGGTGTTCAAAGCCGGCGCAAGGTGCTAAAACAGTCCTGCAACTTTGCGGCACTTTTCGCCCCCGGGTGCGTGCCGCCACGGGAGGTTGTATGGATGTCATCAGCAATTCCGCCGCGCGCTACGTGCGCCTGCGCGAAGAGGAGATGTCGGTCGACGAGTACCTCGCCCTGTGCCAGCGCGACGCCATGGCCTACGAGGGCGCGGCCCGGCGCATGCTGGCGGCCATCGGCGAGCCCGAGATGGTGGACACGCGCAACGACCCGCGCCTGTCGCGCCTGTTCGCCAACAAGGTCATCCGCCGCTACCCGGCCTTCGCCGAGTTCTATGGCATGGAGGACGCCATCGAGCAGGTGGTGAGCTTCTTCCGCCACGCGGCCCAGGGGCTGGAGGAGCGCAAGCAGATCCTGTACCTGCTGGGCCCGGTGGGCGGGGGCAAGAGCTCGATCGCCGAGCGGCTCAAGTACCTGATGCAGAAGGTGCCGTTCTACGCGCTCAAGGGCTCGCCGGTGAACGAGTCGCCGCTGGGCCTCTTCGACGTGGTGGAGGACGGGCCGGTGCTGGAGGAGCAGTTCGGCATTCCGCGGCGCTGCCTGAGCCATGTGCTCTCGCCCTGGGCCGTGAAGCGGCTGGAGGAGTTCGGCGGCGACATCCACCAGTTCCGCGTGGTCAAGCGCTACCCCAGCATCCTGAAGCAGATCGCCATCGCCAAGACCGAGCCGGGCGACGAGAACAACCAGGATATTTCGAGCCTGGTGGGCAAGGTGGACATCCGCAAGCTCGAGAACTTCGCGCAGGACGACACCGACGCCTACAGCTACTCGGGCGGCCTGTGCCTGGCCAACCAGGGGCTGCTGGAGTTCGTGGAGATGTTCAAGGCGCCCATCAAGGTGCTGCATCCGCTGCTCACGGCCACGCAGGAGGGCAACTACAAGGGCACGGAGGGCTTCGGCGCCATCCCCTTCGACGGCCTGGTGCTGGCGCACAGCAACGAGAGCGAGTGGAAGGCCTTTCGCAACAACAAGAACAACGAGGCCTTCCTGGACCGCATCTACATCGTCAAGGTGCCGTACTGCCTGCGCGTGTCCGACGAGGTGAATATCTACGAGAAGCTGATCCGCGAATCGTCGCTGGCGCAGGCCGTGTGCGCGCCGGGTACGCTCAGGATGATGGCGCAGTTCTCGGTGCTCACGCGCCTGAAGGAGCCCGAGAACTCCAGCATCTTCAGCAAGATGCAGGTCTACGACGGCGACAGCTTGAAAGACACGGACCCGCGCGCCAAGAGCTACCAGGAGTACCGCGACTACGCGGGCGTGGACGAGGGCATGACCGGCATCTCCACGCGCTTCGCGTTCAAGATCCTGGCCAAGGTGTTCAACTACGACAGCACCGAGGTGGCGGCCAACCCGGTGCACCTGATGTACGTGCTGGAGCAGCAGATCGAGCGCGAGCAGTTTCCCGCCGAGCTGGAGACGCGGTACATCGGCTTCATCAAGGAATACCTGTCGCAGCGCTACGCCGAGTTCATCGGCAAGGAGATCCAGACCGCCTACCTGGAAAGCTACAGCGAGTACGGCCAGAACATCTTCGACCGCTACGTGACCTACGCCGACTACTGGATCCAGGACAGCGAGTACCGCGACACCGACACCGGCGAGGTGTTCGACCGCAATGCGCTCAACGCCGAGCTGGAGAAGGTGGAAAAGCCCGCCGGCATCGCCAACCCCAAGGACTTCCGCAACGAGATCGTCAACTTCGTGCTGCGCGCGCGCGCCAACAACCAGGGCAAGAACCCGGGCTGGACGAGCTACGAGAAGCTGCGCCTGGTGATCGAGAAGAAGATGTTCTCCAACACCGAAGAGCTGCTGCCCGTCATCAGCTTCAACGCCAAGGCCAGCGCCGAGGACGCACGCAAGCACGAGGACTTCGTCACGCGCATGGAGGCCAAGGGCTACACGCCCAAGCAGGTGCGCCTGCTGTGCGAGTGGTACCTGCGCGTGCGCAAGAGCAGTTGACGAGCGGCCCAGCCGGGCACGGGGGCACCCATGGCACTGCAGATCATCGACCGCAGGCTCGCGGGCAAGAACAAGTCGGTGGGCAACCGCGAGCGCTTCGTGCGCCGCTTCAAGGAGCAGATCGCCGAGGCGGTGCGCCGCGCCGTGTCCCAGCGTGACATCCGCCACATCGAGCAGGCCGAGAACGTCACCATCCCCAAGAAGGACATCCGCGAGCCCGTGTTCCGCCACGGCCCGGGCGGCGTGCGCGACACCGTGCACCCCGGCAACGTGGAGCACGTGCGCGGCGACCGCATTCCCCGGCCCCAGGGCGGTGCGGGCGGCGCGGGCTCGCAGGCCAGCGACAGCGGGGAGGGCGAGGACGACTTCACCTTCACCCTGTCGAAGGAAGAGTTCATGGAGCTGTTCTTCGAGGACCTGGCCCTGCCGCGCCTGCTGCGCACCCACCTGGGCGACGCGCTGCAGTACAAGACGCGCCGCGCGGGCTACAGCCACGACGGCACGCCGCACAACCTGGCCGTGCTGCGCACCATGCGCGGCGCCCTGGGGCGGCGCATGGCCTTGACCAAGGCACCGCACCGCGAGCTGCAGGCCCTGCAGGAGGAACTGGACGCCCTGCTGCAGGAGGACGACGGCACCAGCGAGGCCGTGGCCGCGCTGCAGCGGCGCATCGACGCGCTCAAGGCGCGCATGGGCAAGGTGGCCTTCCTCGACCCGCTGGACCTGCGCTTTCGCAACCGCACGCGCGTGCCCGTGCCCAGCAGCCAGGCCGTGATGTTCTGCGTGATGGACGTCTCCGGCTCCATGGACGAGGCGCGCAAGGACCTGGCCAAGCGCTTCTTCATCCTGCTGTACCTGTTCCTCACGCGGCACTACGAGAAGATCGACATCGTCTTCATCCGCCACCACACCCAGGCCACCGAGGTGGGCGAGGACGAGTTCTTCCACTCCACCGAGAGCGGCGGCACCGTGGTCAGCAGCGCGCTCGCGCTGCTCGATCAGATCGTGCGCGCGCGCTACCCCGTGGCCGAATGGAACATCTACGTGGCCCAGGCCAGCGACGGCGACAACTTCGGCGGCGACGGCCCCCACTGCCGCCACCTGCTGGCCGAGAAAATCCTGCCGCTGGTGCGCTACTTCGCCTACGTGCAGGTGGCGCAGGAGGAGCAGAGCCTGTGGGAGGAGTACAGCCGGATCGCGCCGCTGTTCCCCCACTTCGCGATGCGCAAGGTGTCGGAGCCGGGTGAGATCTACCCCGTGTTCCGCGACCTGTTCAAGAAAGAGGGGGTGGCGGTGTGAGCCCGATCCCCACCCCGATCCTCTACCCCGTGCTGGAGCGCCGCGTGGCCCGCAAGGGCGCCAGGCCGGCCCCGGCGGTGGAGCGCCGCGGCGCGCTGCTCGGCCCCGCGGCGGCGAAGCAGCGGCCCGCGCACCCGCTGCCCGACCCGAGCGACTGGACCTTCGAGCTGATCGAGCGCTACCACGCCGCCATCGCCGCCACGGCCGAGCGCTTCGGGCTCGACACCTACCCCAACCAGCTCGAAATCATTTCCGCCGAGCAGATGATGGACGCCTACGCCAGCGTGGGCATGCCGGTCAACTACCGCCACTGGAGCTACGGCAAGGAGTTCCTCGCCACCGAGCGGCGCTACCGGCGCGGCCACATGGGGCTGGCCTACGAGATCGTCATCAACGCCAACCCCTGCATCAGCTACCTGATGGAGGAGAACACCACGGCCATGCAGGCGCTGGTGATCGCCCACGCGGCCTACGGGCACAACAGCTTCTTCAAGAACAACTACCTGTTCAGCATGTGGGCCGACTCGGGCAGCATCATCGACTACCTGGTCTACGCCCGCGACTTCGTCGCCCAGTGCGAGGAGCGCCACGGGCTGGACGCCGTGGAGCAGCTGCTCGACTCCTGCCACGCCCTGGCCAACTTCGGCGTGGACCGCTACCGCCGCCCGTCGCGCAAAAGCCTGGCCCGCGAGCGCGCCGAGCGCGAGCAGCGCGAGGCCTATGTGCAGCAGCAGGTGAACGAGCTGTGGCGCACCCTGCCCGCGCGCCGGGGCAAGGACAGCGCGGCGCAGGAGAACGAGCGCTTTCCGAAGGAGCCCGAGGAAAACATCCTCTACTTCATCGAGAAGAACGCCCCGCTGCTGGAGCCCTGGCAGCGCGAGATCATCCGCATCGTGCGCAAGATCGCCCAGTACTTCTACCCGCAGCGCCAGACCCAGGTGATGAACGAGGGCTGGGCCACCTTCTGGCACTACACGCTGCTCAACACCCTGTACGACGAGGGCTGGCTGACCGACGGCGTGATGATCGAGTGGCTCTCGTCGCACACCAACGTGATCTACCAGCCGCCCGCCGGGCACCGCGCCTACAGCGGCATCAACCCCTACGCACTGGGCTTCGCCATGTACCGCGACATCCGGCGCATCTGCCAGAACCCCACCGAGGAAGACCGGCGCTGGTTCCCCGACATGGCCGGCACGCCCTGGCTGCCCGCGCTGCACCACGCCATGCGCAACTACAAGGACGAGAGCTTCATCGGCCAGTTCCTGAGCCCGCAGCTCATGCGCGGCATGCGCCTGTTCGCCATGCACGACGACCCCGGGGAGCGCGAGCTGCTGGTCAGCGCCATCCACGACGAGGACGGCTACCGTGCGCTGCGCCAGATCCTCTCGCAGCAGTACGACCTGGGCGTGCGCGAGCCCAACATCCAGGTCTGGAACGTGAACCTGCGCGGCGACCGCTGCCTGACCCTGCGCCACACCCAGTACCAGGGCCGTCCGCTGGCCGACGACGCGCTGGAGGTGCTCAAGCACGCGGCGCGCCTGTGGGGCTTCGGCGTGCAGCTCGAAAGCGTCAACGGCGACGGCGAGACGCCGGTGCTGCTGCACTCGGTGCCCGCGCCGCAGGCCTGAAAAAAAAGCGCGCCCGAGGGCGCGCTTTTTGGCGGGGCGAGGCCGTTCAGAACGCGGGAACGACGGCGCCCTTGTACTTGTCCTGGATGAACTGCTTCACCTCGGGCGTGTGCAGCGCCTGCACCAGCTTGCGGATCGCGGGATCGTTGGCGCGGTCGGCGCGGGCCGCCACGATGTTGGTGTAGGGCGAGTCCGCGCCTTCGATGAACAGCGCGTCCTTGGTGGGGTTGAGCTTGGCCTCGATGGCGTAGTTGGTGTTGATCAGGGCCAGGTCCACGTCGTCGAGCGCGCGCGGCAGCAGCGGGGCCTCGAGCTCGCGGAACTTGAGCTTCTTGGGGTTCTTCACCACGTCCAGCGGCGTGGGCGTGAGGCTCTTGGGGTCTTTCAGCGCGATCAGGCCCTGCTTGGCCAGCAGGATCAGCGCGCGGCCGCCGTTGGAGGGGTCGTTGGGGATGGCGACGGTGGCGCCGTCTTTCAGCGCGGACACGGCCTTGATCTTCCTGGAATAGGCGCCGAAGGGCTCCACGTGCACCTTGCCCCCGGGCACGGCCACCAGGCTGGTCTTGCGGTCCTTGTTGAAGCTGTCCAGGTAGGGCTGGTGCTGGAAGAAGTTGGCGTCGAGCTGCCTGTCCTCCACGGCCACGTTGGGCTGCACGTAGTCGCTGAACTCCTTGACCTGCAGGTCCACGCCCTGGGCCTTGAGCCGGGGCTTCACGAAGTTCAGGATCTCGGCGTGCGGCACGGCCGTGGCGGCCACCTTGAGCACCGCGTCGGCGGCGTGCGCGGAGAGGGCCAGCGTGGCGATGGCCAGGGCGGAGAGGGCTTGCTTCAACATCAAAAATGCACCAGGGTTAAGCGAAAGGGACAGAAGGCGGGGTGCCTTCTGCGCTGTAGTGGTGCAATTTTAGGGGTTTACCCGCAGTGTTGCGACGTAATTAAATTCATATGGATATAACGCCACTGGTTTTTATGCGGATCAACGCAGGATCTCGAGCAACCGGTCCAGCCCGCCCTGGTTAATCGCCACCTTGGCCTGCGCGCGCACGGCGGGCTTGGCGTGGTAGGCCACCGACAGGCCGGCCGCGCCCATCATGGGCAGGTCGTTCGCGCCGTCGCCCACGGCGATGGCCTGCTCGGGCCGGATGCCCATGAGCGACACCATCTCCAGCAGCGTGCGGCGCTTCTCGGTGCCGTCGCAAATGTCGCCCCAGGGCTGATCCAGCATGCGGCCCGTGAGCTGGCCGTTCTCCACCTCGAGCACGTTGGAGCGCGTGAAGTCGATGCCTAGGTGGGCCTTCACGCGGTCCGAGAAAAAGGTGAATCCGCCCGAGACCAGCAGCGTGGCCAAGCCCGCCGCCCTGGCCGCGGCCACCAGCTGCGCCGCGCCCGGGTTGAAGCGCAGCCGCTCGGCGTAGACCGCCTCCATCTGCGCTACCGTCACGCCGCGCAGCAGCGCCACGCGCTGGCGCAGGCTCTCTTTGTAGTCGGTGATCACGCCCTGCATCGCGGCCTCGGTGATGGCCGCCACCTCGGCCTTGCGGCCCACGGCGGCGGCGATCTCGTCCACGCACTCGATGCTGATGAGCGTGGAATCCATGTCGAAGGCGATAAGCTTGAAGTCCGCCAGGCGCAGCGGGGGCGTGATGTCCTGGACGACGAGGCCGGGGGCGAATTCGGTGGGGTTCTGAGGCATGGGTTGCAAGGGCAAAGAGAAGGATTGTCGTTCAGGGCTCGCCCAGGTAGAGCGGATCCGACCACGTCGCCAGCCACTCGGGCTTGAACGCCACGAACACCGCGCACAGCATGCCGGTAACCACCGCGTCGCCCCAGGCCATGAGCCAGCGCGCCACGAGCGAGAGCTGGGTGCCCACGCCCGGCAGCGTGTGGCCGTTCCACTGCGACAGCGTGCCCGCAATGAACACGCTCAGCACCGTGCACAGGCAGCCCCGGCCCAGCACGTAGACGAAGATGCGCACGCCGCCGAGCTTGCGCGCGGCCGCGATGCGGCGCACCAGCGCGCCCAGCAGCAGCGCCAGCGTGGCGGGCACCAGGCCCTGCCATATCGCCAGCTTCAGGGCCAGGTCCAGCGCACCGGCCCCGTCCAGGGCGGGCGAGAGCAGCGCGGCCAGCAGGCCCACCGCCAGCAGCGTGGGCACGGCCAGGGGCCAGCCCAGCATGAGCAGCACCAGGCATGCGCCCGACCATTGCAGTTGCAGCGGCATGTGGTGCAGCGTGGGCAGCGCCCACACCCAGGGCAGCAGCACCAGGGTGGCGAGCAGCGGCGTCCACAGCGCGGCGGGCGCGCCACGGGTTTCGTGGACGAGGGGCTTGCGGCTGGCAAGCAGCCTCCAGGGCTGCGCGGCCAGCGCGAAGAGGAGGGTCAGCAGGGCGAGGGCGGCTTCCCAGGGCATGCGGTGAAGGGGCGGTCAAGGCGCGGTCAGCGCCCGCCGTCCCCCGCGAGGAAGAAGGCGCCCCAGAAGTACGGGTGCCGGTACAGCGGCCCGTACTGCCCGGCCAGCATGCCGCGCTGCACGCGCGCGAGCGCGCCCGCCTTGCCCAGGGCCGGGTCGGCGGCCAGGGCCTGGAACAGGCCGGTGGTGAGCTGCCGGGCTGATTCGGATTCGACGGCCCAGTGCGTGGCCAGCAGTGTGCGCGCGCCCGCCGCGAAGAAGCCGCGCGAGAGGGCCGAGAGCGCGTCGCCCGCGCTGCCCGTGTCCAGGCCGGTGTTGCAGGCCGACAGCACGACCCAGTCGGCGTTGAGCCGCAGACCGACCACGTCGTCGATGGTCAGCACCGAATCGGCCAGCCCCCGGCCCTCGTAGGCCAGGGCCAGTGCAGACTTGGAGAGGCCCGGCACGTCGCCGGGCAGCAGGCCGTGGGTGGCGAAGGCCACGACGCGCACGTCGGACAGGTCCTCCCGCAGCACGCGGCTGCGCGTGGCCTGGGTGCCGCGCAGCAGGCGCGCGGGCGCTGCGCCGAGCGCGGTGCCGATGGCGCGCACCTCGTCCCAGGTTTCGGGCAGGGGCGGGATGCGGCGGTAGTCGAAGGTGGCTTCCTGCGGCTGCGCGGCGCGCGGCCGGGCCCGGCGCAGATTGTTCGCGTCCGCCGCGGGCGGGCGCTCCTGGCCGTCGAAGCTCGGATCGGCGAACGCGGCCATCGGCTGGCTGGCGGGCCCGGCTTGGCGCGAGCGGGCCTGCACCAGGGCCGAGCCGCTGGGCATGAGCACGGGCGTGGCCGTGGCGATCCACCAGCGGGCCTCGGCCAGCGTGCGCGCGGGCGCGGTGAGCAGCACGTTCCACGGCACGCTGCCCAGCAGGCCGCTGGTCGAGAGGTAGACCGTGGCCGCGCCGCCGAGCTGCGGCGCGATGGGCGCGATCAGCGCCTGGTACAGGCCGTGCGCGGCCGCGAGGTCGAAGCCTGCCGCATCGCCGGGCTGGGTGGGCGGCACGCCCGCGTCGAAGCCCAGGCGCAGCAGGTGGATCTGCTGGCGCAGTTGTGTGCGCGGTACCTCCAGCCGCCGGGCCTGGAGCTGGCCGCCGGGCTGGATGACGAAGGCGTAGGCGGCATCGGGCGCGGCCTGCAGGTTCACGTAGACCTCGCCGGGGCGCAGCGCGGCGCCGATCTGCTGCGCATCGGGAATGCGCGGGCTGATGAGCTCGCGGTAGGCCGGGAACTGCGCGGCGATCTCGCGGCGCAGCGCGCGCAGCTTGCCGTTCGCGGCCTGCAGCGCCTTCTCGCGCTCGGCGGCCTGCGCGGCCTGGCGCTGGAGCACGGCCGCGTCGGGGTCGGCCTGGCGCGAGAGGCGGTCGAGCCGGCTGGCGGCGATGGCGAAGGCCTGGCGGCCCGTGGCTTGGTCGTAGCGCAGCAGCTGCTCCTGCTCGACCAGCGCGCGCAGCTTCGGGTCCCCCGCGGCCAGCCGCGCGGCGCCGTCGGCCAGCGCGCCCTGCGAGGCGTTGATGCGCATCAGCTCGGCCACGCGCAGCGCCAGGGCCTGGGCGCGCGGCACGAGCGCTGGGTCGGTCTGGCGCATGAGCCAAGCGAGGGCGGCGGCCAGCGCGCCGTCTTCCACGTAGGCGCCGCGGTAGCGCGCGTCGATCCAGTCGTCGCCCAGGCTGGCGCGCTCGTTCACGAAGCGCTCCACCTCGCTGAAAGCCACGGTGCCCGCCGGGTCGCTCAGCCGGTAGAGCATCTGCATGGCCGACTCATACAGGTAGAACGGCCCCTCGGTGCCCTGCGCGCGTGCGTTGCGGGCCATGACGTCGCCCACACGCTCGGCCGCCGCCGCCCACTGGCCGCGCGCGGCCAGCGCCAGCGACTCGGCCTCCTGCGCCGGAAAGCTGCCCGCCAGCACCGGGTTGCGCGCGCGGCCCCGCTCCAGGGCCTCCACGTCGGCCAACTGCGCGGGCAGGCGGCCCAGGGCCAGCGCCACCATCAGGCGCTGGCGCAGGGCGCTGCCGTAGCGCAGGTCGTGCTCCTGCACGCCCGCGCGGCGGTAGGCGGCGAGGGCATTGTCCACGGCGGCCAAGGCGCCGTCGTAGTCGTCGTGCGAGCACAGCGCGATCGAGCGGGCCACGTCGATCGCGGCGGCCTGCGCGGGCGTGGCCTGCAGGTCGCTGCGCGTGCCCAGGCGCCAGGCGATCTCGTCCACGTAGTTCAGCGCCTCCTGGCGGCGGTTGTTCTGCACCAGGACGATGGTGAGCAGGTAGACGTTGTTCAGCAGCTCATTGGCCGCGGCCTGGTGCCTGCGGGCGCTCAGGGCCGGGTCGTTGAAGTTGGCCCAGGCCAGGTCGGCGCGCTGGCGCAGCTTGGCCAGCGCCACGTCGTGCAGGCCCTGGGCGCGGCGCGCGATCTCGGCCTCGGCATGCAGGGAGGCGTAGGCGGGCTCGCGCGGCAGGGTCTCCAGCTCGGCCACCGTGGTTTCGCGCGCGAGCTGCTGGGCGCGCGCGACCAGGCGGCGCGCGCGCGCATGGTCACCCATCAGCGCCTGGGCCACCGCGAGGTCCGAGGCCGCGAGCGAGCGCCGCCCTGCCGGGATGCGCGTGTCGTCGGTGAGCTCGTCGCGCACCTTGAGCGATTCGGCCACGCGGCCCGCGCGGTAGTAGGCCCGCGCAAGCTCGTCGTAGGCGTGCAGGCGTGCGGCGGCGTCGGGCGCGGCGGCGATCTGCTGGCGCAGCGCCTGCACGCGCGCCTCGGCCAGCGGCTCGGGGGCGGCCTGCGCCACGGCAGGTTCGGCGTCCGGTTCCGGGGCGGACTGGGCCCGGCCGGGCCCCGGCAGGGCGCACAGGACGGACAGGGCGCAGGCGGCGATCAGCGGGGCGAGGGGGCGGTGCATGGACATGGATGGGGCTCCGGGTCTGGCGCGCCCCATTGTTCCATGGCTTCAGGCCGCCAGCGGCTGCCCCAGGCTGCGCAGCACGTCGCGCACCATCTGCGCGCGGGCCGAAGGCTCGGGCAGTTCGCGTTCGATGCGCAGTTTCTCGTTGCCCGCGAGCTTGATGTGCTTGTTCTTCTGGATCAGGTGGATGATGGCCATCGGGTCCACGGGCGGCTGGGGCTTGAAGGTGATGTGGATGACGCCGGGCGCGGCGTCCACCTTCACCACGCCGTAAGGCTGGCTCAGGGTGCGCAGGCGGTGCACGTCGATGAGTGTCTGCGCCTGCGGCGGTAGCTTGCCGAAGCGGTCCACGATTTCCTCGAGCAGCGCGTCGATCTGGTCGCCGGTCTTGGCGGTGGCGAGCTTCTTGTAGAACGACAGGCGCAGGTGCACGTCGCCGCAGTAGTCGTCGGGCAGCAGGGCGGGGGCGTGCAGGTTGATGTCGGTGGCGGCCGACAGGGGCGCGAGCAGGTCGGGCTCCTTGCCCGCCTTGAGCGAGCGCACGGCCTCGGACAGCATCTCGTTGTAGAGCTGGAAGCCCACCTCCAGCATGTTGCCGCTCTGGTTCTCGCCCAGCACCTCGCCCGCGCCGCGGATTTCGAGGTCGTGCATGGCGAGGTAGAAGCCGCTGCCCAGCTCCTCCATCTGCTGGATGGCGTCCAGGCGCTGCGCGGCCTGCTTGGTCAGGCCCTCGGTGTCGGGCACCATGAGGTAGGCGTAGGCTTGGTGGTGGCTGCGGCCCACGCGCCCGCGCAACTGGTGCAACTGCGCCAGGCCGAACTTGTCGGCGCGGCTGATGACGATGGTGTTTGCGCTGGGCACGTCGATGCCGGTCTCGATGATGGTCGAGGCGATCAGCACGTTGAAGCGCTTGTGGTAGAAGTCGCTCATCACCTGTTCGAGTTCGCGTTCGCGCATCTGCCCGTGGCCGATGCCGATGCGCGCCTCGGGCACCAGCTCGGCGAGGTCGCTGGCGCACTTCTCGATGCTCTTCACGTCGTTGTGCAGGTAGTAGACCTGACCGCCACGCAGCAGCTCGCGCAGCAGCGCCTCCTTGATGGTGCTCTTGTTCTGCTCCATGACGAAGGTGCGCACCGAGAGGCGACGAGCCGGCGGGGTGGCGATGATCGACAGGTCGCGCATGCCCGACACTGCCATGTTCAGGGTCCGCGGGATAGGCGTGGCGGTCAGGGTGAGGATGTCCACTTCGCTGCGCAGGGCCTTCAGCTGTTCCTTCTGGCGTACGCCGAAACGGTGTTCCTCGTCGATGATGACCAGGCCCAGGTCCTTGAACCTGACGTCATCCTGCAACAGCTTGTGGGTGCCGATGACGATGTCGATCTTGCCCTCGCTCAGGTCGGCCATGGCCGTGCTGACTTCCTTGGCCGACTTGAAGCGACTCATCACTTCCACGCTCACCGGCCAGTCGGCGAAGCGGTCGCGGAAGCTGTTGTAGTGCTGCTGGGCGAGCAGGGTGGTGGGTACCAGGATGGCGACCTGGCGACCGCTGTGCACGGCGATGAAGGCGGCGCGCATGGCCACTTCGGTCTTGCCGAAGCCGACGTCGCCGCAGACCAGGCGGTCCATCGGCTTGGCCGCCAGCATGTCCTCGCGCACCGCCTCGATGGCGTTCTGCTGGTCCGGGGTTTCCTCGAAGGGGAAGCCGGCGCTGAAGGCCGCGTAGTCGGCGGCCGGGTCGGCGAACGCGTAGCCCTTGCGCGCGGCGCGACGGGCATAGATGTCGAGCAGTTCGGCGGCGACGTCGCGGACCTGCTCCGCGGCCTTGCGCTTGGCCTTCTGCCAGGCCTCGGAGCCGAGCCGGTGCAGCGGCGCCAGGGCGTCGTCGCTGCCGGTGTAGCGGGCAATCAGGTGCAGGTTGGCCACCGGCACGTAGAGCTTGGCGCCCTCGGCGTATTCGAGGGTGAGGAATTCGGCGGCCTGGTTGTCGATTTCCAGGGTCGCCAGGCCCAGGTAGCGCCCGACACCGTGGTCGATATGCACCACCGGGGCGCCTTCGCGCAGCTCGGTGAGGTTCTTGATGACTGCGTCGTTGCTGGCATCGCTGCGTTTTTCCCGACGCCGGCGCTGCATCACGCGCTGGCCGAACAACGGGCTCTCGGCGACCAGGGCCAGGGCCGGGTCCTGCAGCACCAGGCCATCGTCCAGCGGGGCGATGGTGATCGCCAGGCGCGCCTTGCCGGTGACGAAGTCGAGCCAGCTGTCCACGGTCTGCGGGCGCAGTTTCAGGCGTTCCAGCAACTCCAGGAGGACTTCGCGGCGGCCCGCCGATTCGGCAGTGAACAGCACGCGGCCGGGGAACTGGTCGAGGAATTCGGACAGGGCCGCCAGCGGCTGGCTGGCCTTGGCCTCGATCGCCAGGTTGGGCAGCTTCTGCGCCGGGAAGCGCTCGCGGCCGACGCCAGGGTCGAGGTCATCGCTGCTGGCGACGATGCGCGGCCAGCCCTTGAGCCGGGCGAAGCAGTCTTCCACCGGCAGGAACAGCTCGGCCGGTGGCAGCAGCGGCCGGTTGGGGTCGATGCGCCGCTCCTCGTAGCGTCCGCGCACGTCGTTCCAGAAATGTTCGGCGGCCTGTTCCACGCCCGGCAGGGAGAACACCTGGGTGTCCTGCGGCAGGTAGTCGAACAGGGTCGAGGTTTCTTCGAAGAACAGCGGCAGGTAGTACTCGATGCCGGCGGGGATGATGCCGCTGGTGAGGTCCTGGAAGATCGGGCTGCGGCGGAAGTCCACGTCGAAGCGTTCGCGAAAGCGCGCCTTGAAGCGGGTCACGGCTTCTTTCTGCAGGGGGAATTCCCGCGCCGGCAGCAGGCGCACCGAGTCGACCTTGTCGATCGAGCGCTGGGTCTCCGGGTCGAAGGTGCGCAGGGTCTCGATCTCGTCGTCGAACAGGTCGATGCGATAGGGCAGCTTGCTGCCCATGGGGAACAGGTCGATCAGCGCGCCGCGCACGGCGAACTCGCCGTGTTCGTAGACCGTGTCGACGCAGCGGTAGCCGCTGGCCTCCAGGCGCGTGCGCATCTGCTCGACGTCGAGCTTCTGGCCGATGTCGAGGACCAGGCTGCTGCCGAGCAGGAAGCTGGTCGGCGCCAGGCGGTGCAGGGCGGTGGTGATCGGCACCACGAGGATGCCGTGGTCCAGCTCCGGCAGGCGGTACAGGCTGGCGATCCGCTGCGAGATGATGTCCTGGTGCGGCGAGAACAGGTCGTAGGGCAGGGTTTCCCAGTCGGGGAAGGGCAGCACTGCCAGCTCCGGCGCGAAGAAGCGCAACTCCTGCTCGAGCCGGTCGGCGCTCTGGCTGTCGGCGGTGAGCAGCAGGGTGAAGCGCTTGGCGGCGCTGGCGGCCTCGGCGATGGCCAGGCTCAGGGCGGCGCCGGGCAGGTTGCCCCAGGTTTGTTTGCCGGCAGTGGCCGGCAGGTGCGGTAGACGCAGAACAGGCACGGGAGGTCGAGCTCCAAGCGTTGCGACAAAAAGATCGATTGTAGCGGGCCAAGGCCCGTGCCGTAAGGCTTGTGGCGGGCAAATTGGCGCACGGCAACGCTGGCGACAGGCGCTCATTGCTCCGAGCGCGACGCGGCGTCATAATGTAGCCCCTTTTTTCTGTCCCTACATGTGGAAGGTTCCCGTGACTCAGAAGCCCGACCAGTGTCTTGGTGAGTGGATCGATCGTGAAGCACTTGCAGAAGCGATGATCCCGCTTATCGGTCAGCTCTACCGCAACAACAACGTGGTGAGCTCGATCTATGGCCGTAGCCTGATCAACCGTTCGGTGATCGCGATCCTCAAGGCGCACCGCTTTGCCCGCCATCGCCAGACCGACGAAACCGAACTCTCCGTCCACGAGACATTCCCACTGCTCAAGGCCATGAGCGAGCTGAAACTGGGCGCCGCTTCGGTCGACCTGGGCAAGCTGGCCAACAAGTTCAAGCAGGAAGGCAACGGTCGCAGCGTCGAGCAGTTCGTTCGCGAAGAACTGGCTGACGTCGTCGGCCAGCAGAACGCTTCCGCACGCAAGGGCACCGACGTCGTCCTGTACGGCTTCGGTCGCATCGGCCGCCTGCTGGCGCGCATCCTGATCGAGAAGACCGGTGGCGGCGACGGCCTGCGCCTGCGTGCCATCGTCGTGCGCAAGGGCGCGACCAACGACCTGATCAAGCGTGCCAGCCTGCTGCGTCGTGACTCGGTTCACGGCCCGTTCGACGGCACCATCACCGTCGACGAAGAGAACAACACCATCACCGCCAACGGCAACCTGATCCAGGTGATCTACGCCAAGGCGCCGAGCGAAGTCGACTACACCCAGTACGGCATCCAGAACGCCCTGATCGTCGACAACACCGGCGTATGGCGTGACGCCGAGGGCCTGGGCCAGCACCTGGCCTGCCCGGGCGCTGCCCGCGTGATCCTCACCGCACCTGGCAAGGGCGCGCTGAAGAACATCGTGCACGGCATCAACCATGGCGACATCACCGCCGACGACAAGATCATCTCCGCCGCTTCCTGCACCACCAACGCCATCGTGCCGGTGCTGAAGGCGCTGAATGACCAGTACGGCATCGTCAACGGCCACGTCGAAACCGTTCACTCGTTCACCAACGACCAGAACCTGATCGACAACTTCCACAAGGGCAGCCGTCGTGGCCGCGCCGCGCCGCTGAACATGGTCATCACCGAGACCGGCGCCGCCACCGCAGCCGCCAAGGCACTGCCAGTGCTGAAGGGCAAGCTGACCGGCAACGCCATCCGCGTTCCGACGCCGAACGTCTCCATGGCGATCCTCAACCTGAACCTGGAAAAGGCCACCACTCGCGAAGAGCTGAACGAGTACCTGCGCCAGACCGCCATGCATTCCGAGCTGCACAAGCAGATCGACTACGTGAGCTCCCAGGAAGTGGTTTCCACCGACTTCGTCGGTTCGCGCCACGCCGGTGTGGTCGACGCCGAGGCCACCATCTGCAACGACAACCGTGTTGTCCTGTACGTCTGGTACGACAACGAATTCGGTTACAGCTGCCAGGTGGTGCGCGTGATGGAAGACATGGCTGGTGTGAACCCGCCTGCATTCCCACGCTAAGCTTGCTGGTGTGTTGAAAAGAACGGGAGCCTGAGGGTTCCCGTTTTTTTTGAGTTTTGCTTTGTTCTTTCGGGCCTCATCGCTGGCAAGCCAGTTCCCACAGAAATCGCGTGCACCGCTGAGCCTGTGGGAGCTGGCTTGCCAGCGATGAGGCCCTGAAGAGCTCTACAGGAGGAGCAGTTTGAAGGCAATCCTGAGCACCCTGTGCACCCTTGCCCTGGTTGGCTGCGGCAAGCCCGACCCGGTCGAGCACGTCAGCGGCCCCACCATGGGCAGCACCTACAGCGTGCAATACGTCCCGCCCGCCAATGGCCCTGGTGCCGACCAGGTGAAGCAGGAAGTCGAAACCATCCTCGCCACCCTCGACCAGCACTTCTCCACCTACCGCGGCGATTCCCTGGTCAGCACCTTCAACCAGCTTCCTGCCGGCAGTTGCCAGGCCATGCCGGAAGACGTGCTCAGGCTGGTGCGCTTCGGCGAGACCCTGTGGCGTGATAGCGGTGGCGCCTTCGACCTGAGCGTCGAGCCGCTGATGGACCTGTGGGGCTTCGGCCCGCAGTCCCGCGAGCAGAAAGTCCCCGACCCGCAGCGCCTGGCCGAGGTGCGCGAGCGCGTTGGCCAGGGACACCTGCGCATCGACGGCGAGCAGTTGTGCAAGGACCTTGCCCTGGAACTGGACTTCGACAGCATCGTCGCCGGCTACAGCGTCGACCTGATCGCCGCGCGCCTGCGCGCCCTGGGTATCGACAACCTGTTGGTGGAGGTCACCGGCGAACTCAAGGCGCTCGGTCACAAGCCTGACGGCAGCGCCTGGCGGGTGGCCCTGGAACTGCCTCGGGAAGATCGCCAGATCGCCGAGCAGATCGTCGCGGTCGATGGTCTCGGTGTGTCGACGTCGGGTGACTACCGCAATTATTTCGAGGAAAATGGCCAGCGTTTTTCCCACACCTTCGACGCCCGTCTCGGCCGGCCGGTAACCCATTCCCTGGCGGCGGTGACGGTGTTCGATCCGTCGGCGCTGGTCGCCGACGGCTATTCCACGCTGCTGCTGATCCTCGGCCCGGAGCAGGGCTGGGAGTTCGCCGTGGCGCAGGACCTGGCTGCGGTTTTCACGATCCGTGCCGATAGCGGTTTCAGTGCCCGCGTGACCCCGGCGTTCGAGCGGGTCGTCGCCAGGGGCGCGGCTGGAAACAAACAATGATGTCTTGCATGTAGTGCAGAGAAAAATAGCCTACGACGCGACCAAGGGTTAATGTGCGCGCCATCAAAGCTTGATTAGACTGCACCCGAATTTTTTCATGGGGCCCGCCGGGCACATGATCTAGCCCCGGGACGCCGGCCAGGCGCCCGGGCCTGTTCTGAAGGAGTACGCATGGCTGTCTACAACTACGACGTAGTGGTGCTGGGTTCCGGCCCCGCAGGAGAAGGGGCGGCAATGAATGCCGCCAAAGCAGGACGCAAGGTTGCGATGGTCGATAGCCGTCGTCAGGTCGGCGGCAACTGCACCCATCTGGGCACCATCCCGTCCAAGGCCCTGCGTCACTCGGTGCGCCAGATCATGCAGTTCAACACCAACCCGATGTTCCGGGCCATCGGTGAACCGCGCTGGTTCTCCTTCCCCGACGTGCTGAAGAGCGCCGAGAAGGTCATCGCCAAGCAGGTCGCCTCGCGCACCGGCTACTACGCACGCAACCGCGTCGACGTGTTCTTCGGCACCGGCAGCTTCGCCGACGAGCAGACCGTTGAAGTGGTCTGCGCCAACGGCGTGGTCGAGAAACTGGTGGCCAAGCACATCATCATCGCCACCGGTTCGCGTCCGTACCGTCCTGCCGATATCGATTTCCACCACCCGCGCATCTACGACAGCGACACCATCCTCAGCCTCGGCCACACCCCGCGCAAGCTGATCGTCTATGGTGCCGGGGTGATCGGTTGCGAATACGCGTCGATCTTCAGCGGCCTCGGCGTGCTGGTGGAACTGGTGGACAACCGCGGGCAACTGCTGAGCTTCCTCGACTCGGAAATCTCCCAGGCCCTGAGCTACCACTTCAGCAACAACAACATCACCGTGCGCCACAACGAAGAGTACGAGCGCGTCGAAGGCCTGGACAACGGGGTGATCCTGCACCTGAAGTCGGGCAAGAAGATCAAGGCCGACGCCTTGCTGTGGTGCAACGGCCGTACCGGCAACACCGACAAGCTGGGCCTGGAGAACATCGGCATCAAGGTCAACAGCCGTGGCCAGATCGAAGTCGACGAAGCCTATCGGACCCAGGTACCGAACATCTACGGCGCCGGTGACGTGATCGGCTGGCCAAGCCTGGCCAGCGCCGCCCACGACCAGGGCCGTTCGGCCGCCGGCAGCATCGTCGACAACGGCAGCTGGCGCTTCGTCAACGACGTGCCGACCGGGATCTACACCATTCCGGAGATCAGCTCGATCGGCAAGAACGAGCAGGAACTGACGCAGGCCAAGGTGCCCTACGAAGTGGGCAAGGCCTTCTTCAAGAGCATGGCCCGCGCGCAGATCGCCGGCGAGCCGCAAGGCATGCTGAAGATCCTGTTCCACCGCGAGACCCTGGAAATCCTCGGCGTGCACTGCTTCGGCTACCAGGCGTCGGAGATCGTCCACATCGGCCAGGCCATCATGGACCAGCCGGGTGAGCGCAATACCCTCAAGTATTTCGTCAACACCACCTTCAACTACCCGACCATGGCCGAAGCCTATCGGGTAGCCGCCTACGACGGCCTGAACCGGCTTTTTTGAGCGGCTCCGGCCGGTGGCCTGAGCCGGCCGGGGAGACCGATTTCAGCGATTCCCGAGGGTGGCAGTGGCCAAACCGGGAAAGTCTGTAATCAGGCTGTCTACGCCGAAGTCGGCGAGCCGGCGCATCAGCGCCGGCTCGTTGACCGTCCACACCGACACGTGCAGTCCCTGGCGCTGGGCCTTGATCAGGCGCTCGGGGCTGCAGTGCGTCCAGTTCAGTGCCAGCAATTCACAGCCGTAGTTCTGCGCGACCTTCAACGGGTCGAGCCAGGTGTATTCCGCCACCAGTCCGCGAGAGATGTCCGGCACCAGTTCCAGGGCCGCGCCGAGCACTTCGCGCGAGCTCGAGGTGATGGTCACCTTGTCCAGCAGGCCGAAGCGCTGGGCCATTTCGCGAATCGCCAGCACCGTGGTCGCGGCACGGGTCCGCGAGGCGCTCTTGACCTCCAGTTGCCAGTGCTCGAACGGGCACTTCTCGAACAGCTCCTCCAGGCGCGGGACAGGGCAGGGCTGCACCCAGCCGGGGCCACCCTTGCGCGCGTCGTAGGTGACCAGCTCGGCGGCGGTATGCTCCACCACCTTGCCGCGCCGGCCGGTGGTGCGCTTGAGGGTCGGGTCATGAATCACCATCAGCTCGTTGTCGGCCGACAGGTGCAGGTCGAGTTCGCAGCGCCGCACGCCATGTTGCAGGCACTGCTGGAAGCTGGTCAGGGTGTTTTCCGGGGCTTCGCCCTTGGCGCCACGATGGCCGTAAATCTGCGTCACGTTTGTTCCTTCAAGTAAGACTGGGAGCTGAAGTTCAGGAGGCTGGCGGGTCGCCTTGTTCCAGGGCCTGGCGGCGTTGCTGCTGCTGCCGTTGCAGGATGTAGCGGGCCAGCAGCTGGCGCTGGGCGTCGCTGATCTCGACGAATTCGCTGCCGATGTCGTATCGACCGTCGGCGAGTTTGTCGCAATGGGTGATGCGGGCGCGCAGCAACAGGCCGGAGGCGCGGGGCATCAGGACCATTTTCAGCGCCACGCGGGTGCCGGGGGCGAAGGCCTGCGCGTGCTTGAACTCGACCCCGCCTTCGGAAAGGGTCACCGCCTGCGGCGCGCCGATCTGCCCGATCAGGGTCTGCGCGAGCACGGCGCTGAGCAGGTCGATGCGCTTGTTCTGGGCCTTGAGGAAGGCCGCCAGGGTGCGATCCTTCTCGCTGAGCTGGCGCAGCAGGTGCTGCGATTCGAACTCGCTCAGGTGCAGTTCGCTGAGCAGGTTGAACAGTGGCGAATCATCTTGCAACAAGTCCGTGCCAAGGGCGTCCGCCGCGCTCAGCGGGCTAATTTCCAGTGCGATCCGGTCCTCGATACGATAGTATTCGCGGCGATCTTCTTCATCTAATGTCGACATGGCGAACCCATGGTTACGGCGGTGGTCTGAGTGTAAATCCGCTGTCCAAGCCCCGCCACAAGGACGTTCCTCTTTCATCCGAACAAGCCCCGACATGTTCAGACCTCTTTTCGTATTCATCGGTACGCGCTACACCCGTGCCAAGCGCCGCAACCACTTCGTCTCGTTCATTTCCCTGACCTCGATGATCGGCCTCGCCCTGGGCGTGGTGGTGATGATCGTGGTGCTCTCGGTCATGAACGGCTTCGACCACGAGATGCGTACCCGCGTACTGGGCATGGTCCCTCATGCCACGCTGGAGACCGGGCAGCCGTTGGACGACTGGCCGACCCTCGCCGCTAGAGTAAAGCAGAATCCGTCGGTGCTGGACGTGGCGCCGTTCACCCAGATGCAGGGGTTGCTGACCCACGAGGGCAAGGTACAGAAAGTCCTGCTCAACGGCATTGACCCGGCGCAGGAGCGCAAGGTCTCGATCATCGGCGACTTCATCCAGCAGGGTCGCCTGGAAGATCTGGCGCCCGGCAGCTTCGGCATCCTCATCGGCGACAAGGCCGCCGCCAAGCTGGGCGTCGGCATCGGCGACAAGCTGACCTTCGTCGCCCCCGAGGTCACCGTGACCCCGGCCGGGATGTTCCCGCGGATGAAGCGTTTCACCGTGGTCGGCACCTTCCACGTCGGCGCCGGCGAGATCGACGGCTACCTCGGCCTGACCAACCTCTCCGACCTGTCCCGCCTGCACCGCTGGAAGGCCGACCAGGTGCAGGGCCTGCGCCTGAAGTTCGACGACCTGTTCCAGGCGCCGCGCAACGCCTACAACATCGCCCGCGAGCTGGGCGACCACGAGTTCTATGCCCGCGACTGGACGCGCAGCTACGGCAACCTGTACCAGGCGATCCGGATGGAGAAGGCGATGATCGGCCTGCTCCTGCTGCTGATCGTCGCGGTGGCGGCGTTCAACATCATTTCCACCCTGGTCATGGTGGTCAACGACAAGCGTGGCGACATCGCCATCCTGCGCACCCTCGGCTCGACGCCGGGGCAGATCATGGCGATCTTCATGGTCCAGGGCACCATCATCGGCGTGGTCGGCACGGCCATCGGCGCCGCGGTGGGGATTCTCGCCGCGCTGAATGTCAGCGCCGCCATCGCCGGCCTGGAGCGCCTGATCGGCCACAAGTTCCTCAACGCCGACGTCTATTTCATCGACTACCTGCCGTCGCGGATCCTCGCCCAGGACGTGTGGATGGTCTGTGGCGCGGCGCTGGTCCTGAGTTTCCTCGCCACCCTGTATCCGGCCTGGCGTGCGGCACGCACCCAGCCCGCGGAGGCGCTACGTTATGAGTGAGTTGGGCATGAGTGATAAAGCCGTACTGAGTTGCCGCAGCCTGGGCAAGTCCTATGAGGAAGGCCCGGAGAAGGTGCAGGTGCTGTCGAACCTGCAGTTGGAGCTGTTCGCCGGCGAGCGCGTGGCCATCGTCGGCAGCTCGGGCTCGGGCAAGAGTACCTTGCTCAACCTGCTGGGCGGTCTCGACACGCCGAGCGAGGGCAGCGTATGGCTGGCCGGCGAGGAGCTGTCGGCCCTCGGCGAGCGGGCCCGCGGCCTGCTGCGCAACCGCGCCCTGGGCTTCGTCTACCAGTTCCACCACCTGCTGCCGGAGTTCACCGCCCTGGAGAACGTGTGCATGCCGTTGCTGATCGGTCGCACCGCGATCCCGGAAGCCCGCGAGCGCGCCGAGGCGCTGCTCAAGCGCGTCGGTCTCGGCCATCGCCTCAGCCACAAGCCGGCCGAGCTGTCCGGCGGCGAGCGCCAGCGCGTGGCGATCGCCCGGGCGCTGGTCAACCGCCCCGGCCTGGTGATGCTCGACGAGCCCACCGGCAACCTCGACCAGCACACCGCCCAGGGCATCCAGGACCTGATGCGCGAACTGAGCACCTCGTCGCAGACCGCTTTCCTGGTCGTGACCCACGATCTGAACCTGGCGCGGCAGATGGACCGCGTGCTGCGTCTGGAAGAGGGCCACCTGGTCCCGATCTGACGCGTGGCGGGCGCCCGTGCCGTCGCCGGGCGCCCTGGTCGTTTTCCTTGCCTGGGTGCATCACTTCATGTTCAGACCCCTGTCAATTTTCATCGGCGCGCGCTACACCCGCGCCAAGCGCCGCAACCATTTCATCTCGTTCATTTCCATGACCTCGATGATCGGCCTGTCCCTGGGCGTGCTGGCGATGATCACGGTGTTGTCGGTGATGAACGGCTTCCAGCGCGAAATGAGCGCGCGGATCCTCGGCATGGTGCCGCACGCCATGATCGTCGGGGTCAACCCGCTGGACGACTGGCAGCCGGTGGCCGCCGCCGCGCTGAAGGCCCCCGGGGTGATCGCCGCGGCACCCATCACCGAGATGGAAGGCATGCTCTCCTACAAGGGTTCGATGCAGCCGATCCAGGTCAGCGGCATCGATCCGGCGCAGGAAGGCAAGGTCTCCATCGTCGCCCAGCATATCGTCCAGGGCAGCCTGGAGGACCTCAAGCCCGGCGAGTTCGGCGTGGTCATCGGCGAGATCACCGCACGGCGCTTCCGCCTCAACGTCGGCGACAAGCTGACCCTGATCGTCCCGGAAGTGAGCAGCGCGCCGGGCGGCATCACCCCGCGCATGCAGCGCCTGAACGTGGTCGGCATCTTCAAGGTCGGCGCCGAACTGGACGGCTCCATGGCCATGATCCATGTCGCCGATGCCGCGGAAATGCAGCGCTGGGCGCCGAACCAGGTGCAGGGCGTGCGCCTCAAGCTCGATGATCTCTACGCGGCGCCGGTGGTGTCGGCGTCCATTGCGTCGGGGCTGGGCGAGCAGTACCGCGCCGACGACTGGACCCATACCCAGGGCAGCCTGTTCAGCGCGATGAAGATGGAAAAGACCATGATCGGCCTGTTGCTGCTGATGATCATCGCCGTGGCGGCGTTCAACATCATCGCCACCCTGATCATGGTGGTGAACGACAAGGGCGCGGACATCGCCATCCTGCGCACCATCGGCGCGACGCCGGGGCAGATCATGGGCACCTTCATGGTCCAGGGCAGCCTGATCGGCGTGGTCGGCACCCTGATCGGCGGGGTGCTCGGCGTGGCCCTGGCGCTCAACGTCAGCGACGTGGTGGGCTGGATCGAGCGGGTCAGCGGCCAGCACATCTTCACCTCCGACGTGTATTTCATCAGCTCGCTGCCGTCGGAGCTGCAATGGGGCGATGTGGCGCTGATCTGCAGCGCCGGCCTGGTGATGAGCTTCCTGGCCACGATCTACCCGGCCTGGCGCGCGTCGCAGGTCGAGCCGGCCATGGCCCTGCGCTACGAGTAAGCGCGCTCAGGCGGCGGGCAGTTCGACGATGAAACGCGTCCAGCCTGCCGCCGATTCGGCCCGGATGGTGCCGCCATGGGCACGGACGATGGACTGGGTGATGGCCAGGCCCAGGCCGGCATGTTCGCTGCTGCCGGCCCGACGTGCCGGGTCGGCGCGGTAGAAACGGTCGAACAGGCGGGGCAGTTGCGCGGCCTCGATCGGTTCGCCGCGGTTGGCCACTTCCAGGCGGATATCGCCGCCACGCTGGTTGATGCCTACCTTGATTTCCCCGCCCGCCGGGGTGAAGCGCAGGGCGTTGTCCAGCAGGTTGGAGAGGGCGCGGCGCAGCATGTGGCGATCGCCGTCCAGGGTGGCCTGACCTTCGCGTTGCAGGGCGATCCCGGCGTCCTCGGCGAGGGCGCCGTAGTACTCCAGCAGGGCATCCACTTCTCCATGCAGGGCCAGCGGCTCGCGACTGGGCATCAGCAGGCCGTGGTCGGCCTTGGCCAGGTAGAGCATGTCGTTGACCATCTGCGCCATCCATTGCAGCTCTTCCAGGTTGCCGTGCAGCGCCTCGCGGTACTCGTCGAGGCTGCGCGGGCGGGTCAGGGTGACCTGGGTGTGGGTCAGCAGGTTGGACAGCGGCGTACGCAGCTCGTGGGCGATGTCCGCGGAAAATGCCGATAGGCGCTGGAAGGCATCGTCGAGGCGCTCCAGCATGGCATTGACCGTGGCCGCCAGTTCCGCCAGCTCCACCGGCATCTGCTGCGCGGGCAGGCGCGTGGTCAGCGAGCGCGCCGAGACGCTGGCGGCGATCTCGCCCATCTGGCGCAGCGGCCGCAGCCCGCTGCGTGCGGCCCAGATGCCGAGCAGGGCGGTGGCCAGGGCACTGAGGCCGACGGTCAGCCAGATCAGGTGCTGCATGCGCTGGAGAAAGTGCTGGTGGTGGGTGATGTCGAGGAACAGGGTCAGTTGCAGTGCCGGCTGCTGCACGACGAGCCCGCGCCAGGCGCTGTGCTCGCCATGCAGGGTGGTCAGGCCCGGGGCGCTGGTGCTGTGTGGCAGGTCCGCGCGGCTGTCGAACCAGATCCGCCCATCGTTGCCGCGCAGGCGCAAGGCCAGGTCGGTCTGGTGCGCCAGCTCTGCCTGCAGTTCGGGCAGGCGGCTGGCCAGGGTCGCGGGACCGTCGACGCCTTCGACGAGCCGTTGCAGCACCGGCAGGCGGCTGTCGAGCAGTTGCTGGTCGAGTTCGATGAAATGCGCCTCGCTGGCGCGGCTGAAGAGAATCCCCGCCAGCAGCGAGACCACCGCGGTGCAGGCGGCGAACAGCAGGGCCAGGCGGGCGCCGAGGGAAAGGCGTGGCATCAGTTCGGGCGCTCTTCGAGGACGTAGCCCATGCCGCGCACGGTGTGGATCAGCTTGTTCTCGTGGGCGTCGTCGATCTTCAGGCGCAGGCGCCGGATCGCCACTTCGATGACGTTGGTGTCGCTGTCGAAGTTCATGTCCCACACCTGCGAGGCGATCAGCGACTTGGGCAGCACCTCGCCCTGGCGGCGCAGCAGCAGCTCGAGCAGGGCGAACTCCTTGGCGGTGAGGTCGAGGCGCTGGCCGGCGCGTTCGACGCGGCGGCGGATCAGGTCCAGGCGCAGGTCGGCCACGCCCAGGGTGGTTTCCTGCGCGGGCGCGCTGCCACGGCGCAGCAGGGTGCGGACCCGGGCCAGCAGTTCGGAAAAGGCGAAGGGCTTCACCAGGTAGTCGTCGGCGCCCAGTTCCAGACCGTGGACCCGGTCCTCGATGGCATCGCGGGCGGTGAGGAACAGTACCGGTACGTTCTGCCCGGCTTCGCGCACCGCCCGCAGGATCTGCCAACCGTCGCGACCGGGCAGCATCACGTCGAGGATCAGCAGGTCGTAGTCGCCGGTCAGGGCCATGAACTGGCCGGTCTCGCCATCGTTGGCCAGTTCGCTGCTGAACCCGGCCTCGCTGAGGCCCTGGCGCAGGTACTGGCCGGTCTTGGCCTGGTCTTCGACGATCAGCAGTTTCATGGGGCTCTCGGGGTGGGGACGGCGGTGACGTTATACCCGCCCGGCGAAGGCGCGGGGCGAAGCTGACAAAGTTGTAATCTTTTCGTCAGGTGGATGCCAGCGCCAGCCTCGCACAATGGCGGCCTGCACTTGACCAGACGAGGTACCCCGATGAAATCCGCACTTGCCGCCGCCGTTCTCGCCCTGCTCAGCCTGCCGGCGCTCGCCGCGCCGGAGCATGGCTACGCCTTCGGCCAGCCGGCAGCGGCGGCCAAGGCCACCCGGACCATCGAAGTGACCCTGGGCGACATGTATTTCGCGCCGCGCAACCTGCAGGTCAAGGCCGGCGAGACCGTGCGCTTCGTGGTGGTCAACAAGGGCCAGGTGGCCCACGAGTTCAACCTGGGCGACGCGGCCATGCACGCCGAGCACCAGAAGCAGATGCTGGCCATGGCGCAGATGGATCATTCGAGCATGGGCCATGGCGGCATGGATCACGGGGCGATGGGCGGGATGTCGCATGCCGAGCCGAACATGGTCATGGTCCAGCCCGGCCAGCGTGGCGAACTGACCTGGACCTTCAGCCAGTCGGCACCGATCGAGTTCGCCTGCAACGTGCCGGGGCACTATCAGGCCGGGATGGTCGGCACGCTGAACATCGCCCAGTGAGCAACGCAGGGCGCAAACCCGATAGACTAGGGCAATTTCGTCCTTCAGGTTTGAGCCATGCACCCCGCTGCAGAACACTCCCCGCTGGGTAAATCCAGCGAATACGTTTCCACCTACACGCCGTCCCTGCTGTTCCCCATCCCGCGCCTGGCGAAATGGGCCGAACTGGGCGTCAGCGGCGACAGCCTGCCCTGGCAGGGCGTCGACTTCTGGAACTGCTTCGAACTGTCCTGGCTGCTGCCGTCGGGCAAGCCGGTGGTGGCCATCGGCGAATTCGCCATTCCCGCCGACTCGCCGAACATCATTGAATCGAAGTCGTTCAAGCTCTACCTCAACTCGTTGAACCAGACCGTATTCGACTCGACGGACGCGCTGCGCGCCTGCCTGGAGCAGGACCTCGGCGCTGCGGCCGGCAAGCCGGTGTCCGTGCGCGTGCGCAGCCTCGGCGAGGTGGCGGGCGAGGGCGTGGTCAGCCTGCCGGGCCAGTGCATCGACGACCTCGACGTCAGCATCAGCAACTACGAGCAACCCCAGCCGGAGCTGCTGCGCTGCGAGAGTGGGAAACAGGTCGAGCAGGTCCTGCACAGCCATCTGCTCAAGTCCAACTGCCCGGTGACCGGTCAGCCCGACTGGGGCAGCGTGGTGGTCGATTACCGTGGGCCGGAGCTGGATGCAGCGAGCCTGCTGACCTACCTGATCAGCTTCCGCCAGCATGCGGATTTCCATGAGCAGTGCGTGGAGCGGATCTACCTGGACCTCAAGCGCCTGCTCGATCCCGAACACCTGACGGTGTATGCGCGCTACGTGCGGCGTGGCGGGCTGGACATCAATCCGTATCGCAGCACGGGGCCGGTCGAGGTGGACAACCGGCGGTTGGTGCGACAGTAGTCCTGCACAACGACAAAGCCCGCCATTCGGCGGGCTTTGTCGTTTCAGGCCAGGCTCAGATCCCCATGCTCTGCAGGCTCTGCACGATATTGCGCAGGGTGGCGGTGAGTCCCGGGTGATCGACCTCGAAACGCTCGACGGCGAGGTTGACGCCATCCACCAGGTTGTTGTCCTGGGTCGCGGCTTCCAGTTTCAGTTGGGCTTCGATCTGCTGCATCAGTTGCTGAAGGTGGTCGCGTTCTTCCAGGGACAGCGGCGGGTCTTGTTCCAATTGCTCGCGCAGGGTGTCGAGTTGCTGTTGCAGTTCGCGGGCAGGCATGGTGATCTCCCTTATCTCGATAGGCACAGCCATGGACCCCGGCCGATGGCGAAAGGTCCCTGGCACGCTTCACAGAGTAATCCACCCGACTTCGCTTTGCATGATCCTGGTCAACCGTGTGTTTCAGGGTTTTTCGCCCTTGAGCCGGCGCTGGCTGATGTCGGCCAGGCAGTCGGCCAGTTCCTGCAGGTGGTCGATCACCGAGTGCACGCCGAGCCCGAACAGTTGCAGGGTCGCCTTGCCGCGCTTGTGCTCGCGCTGCTTGTCGTCCAGGGCCTGCCATTGTGCTTCCGACAGGCCGCACAGCGGTCCGCAGGCTGCCAGGCCGATGGTCCACAGCCCGGCATTGAGCCCGGCCTGGAGCAGGCGCGGCTCGCCGCTGATCAGCACGCAACCGTCCAGTTGAGCGACGTCGATATGCATCAGGGCGTTCCAGCAGGCATCGGGCGCTGGCCAGGGCTTGGCGTCGCCGTGGTGGATGGCCTGCAGCCAGTCGGGCAGGGGAGCGCTCAGGTGCTTGCCGTGGTCCGGCGCGACATCGTCGAGCCAGGCGCAGGGCACGTCATGGCGGCGCAGCCAGGCGAGCACGTCGAGGGCGCCGGGCGTGGGGTGGACCGGATCATCCTTGGCAGCGTCCAGGCTGCGACCACCGAAGTCGACCAGGCAGCCACGGAGTCCGAACAACAGCGCGGTGAAGGCGGGAGCGTGTGGCATGGGCAACATCCCTGAAATAGCAGGGACGTTACCGGGCGTCGATGACGGTTTGGTGACGCCCGTGTGAAGGCATCGGCGTCAACTATTTGCGACGCGAACGTTGCGAAGCTTTATACTCGGTCAATTCGGCGCGGAGCTTTCACGCTTCGTTCAGCGTTCATCCAGGAGAGAGAGTTATGCGTGGGATCGGTACGGGAGTGCTCGATCGTTTGTTCCGGGCCAGTGTCTGCGCGACTGCGCTGCTGGCGCCGTTCGCTGCCCAGGCGGCCACCGAGGAGGACCCCTGGGAAGCGGTCAACCGCCCCATCTTCCGCTTCAACGACACGGTCGACACCTACGCGCTGAAACCGATCGCCCAGGGCTATCAGTGGATCACTCCGCAGTTCCTCGAAGATGGCATCCACAACATCTTCCAGAACCTCGGCGATGTGACCAACCTGGCCAACAACATCCTCCAGCTCAAGCCCTATGCAGCGGGCGTGGATACCGCGCGGCTGATCGTCAACACCACCTTCGGCCTCGGCGGTTTCTTCGACGTCGGCACGAAAATGGGCCTGCAACGCAACGATGAAGACTTCGGCCAGACCCTCGGCTACTGGGGCGTCGGCAGCGGTCCCTACGTGATGCTGCCGTTGCTGGGGCCGAGCACGGTGCGCGATGCCATCGCCAAGTACCCGGACACCTACACCGAACCCTACCAGTACATCGACCATGTGCCGACCCGCAACACCCTGCGCGCGGTCGACGTGGTGGACACCCGCGCCAGCCTGCTGCAGGCGGAGAAGATGATTCGCGGCGACAAGTACAGCTTCATCCGCAACGCCTACCTGCAGAACCGCGAGTTCAAGGTCAAGGACGGCCAGGTCGAAGACGACTTCTGATAAAAATAGTTGCAAGTTTCAAGCTGAAAGCTGCAAGAAAGAGCCGTCGGTGTCGACCCGGCCTCGTCTTGCAGTTTTTTGCGTTGAGGGGGGTAGGAATGTTACGGGTGGGGGTGGCAGTGGTCGCTTTTTCTTCAAGCTTGCAGCTTGAAACTTGTAACTGCGGAAGTTTTTATAACTCCCGGTGATTTGCGCTGTAAAGAGCGGCGCGACAGCGTCGCCGCATGCTTGAAACGCCTGACGGATGGGAGTACCGTCTGCGCCTTACAGGGCACCTCTGCAGGTTGTGGGTCGGCTTTTTCTGACCTACAACTCAGATAGACAGAGTGGCTAGAAGAGAATCCAGTACGTGTGCTCCAGCCTGTCGAGCCACCTACGCCAACCTATTTCTGGCGCCGTTTGCCCACATGCAGAAAACCAGTGCAACGCTGCTGATAATCGATGACGACGACGTGGTGCGCGAGAGCCTCGCCGCCTACCTGGAAGACAGCGGTTTCAGCGTCCTGCAGGCGAGCAATGGCCAGCAGGGTCTCGAAGTGTTCGAACAGGATCGGCCCGACCTTGTGATCTGCGATTTGCGCATGCCGCAGATGGGCGGCCTGGAGCTGATCCGCCAGGTCACGGAGCGTGCCCCCGACCTGCCGGTGATCGTGGTCTCCGGTGCCGGGGTCATGAACGATGCCGTCGAAGCCCTGCGTCTGGGTGCCGCCGATTACCTGATCAAGCCCCTGGAAGACCTCGCGGTGCTCGAGCACTCGGTGCGCCGGGCCCTCGATCGGGCGCGCCTGGTCCTGGAAAACCAGCGCTACCGGGACAAGCTCGAAGCCGCCAACCGCGAACTGGAAGCCAGCCTGCACCTGCTGCAGGAGGACCAGACCGCCGGCCGCCAGGTGCAGATGAACATGCTGCCGGAAAGCCCATGGCACTGCGCCGGGTTCTCCTTCGAGCACCAGATCATCCCGTCGTTGTACCTGTCCGGTGACTTCGCCGACTATTTCCGGGTCGACGAGCGGCGCATCGCCTTCTACCTGGCGGATGTTTCCGGGCACGGCGCCTCGTCGGCGTTCGTCACGGTGCTGCTGAAGTTCATGACCACCCGGCTGCTCTTCGAATTCAAGCGCGCGGGTTCGTTGCGTGACTTCAAGCCGTCGGAAGTGCTCGGGCACATCAACCGCGGCCTGATCAACTGCAAGCTGGGCAAGCACGTGACCATGGTCGGTGGCGTCATCGACGAGGACACCGGCCTGCTGACCTACTCCATCGGCGGCCATCTGCCGCTGCCGGTGCTGTTCACCCCGGGGCAGGGTCGCTACCTGGAAGGCCGCGGCCTGCCGGTCGGCCTGTTCGACGAGGCGACCTACCAGGATCACGTGCTGGAGCTGCCCGAGCAGTTCAGCCTGACCCTGCTCTCGGACGGCATCCTTGACCTTTTGCCGGGCGAGACACTCAAAGATAAAGAAGCGGCCCTGCCTGAGATCATCAGGGACGCGGGCGGCAGCCTGGATGGCCTGCGCCGACGATTCGAATTGGCTACGCTTGGGGAGATGCCGGATGATATCGCCCTATTGGTGTTGAGCAGGAACCTTCAATGAGTACCGGTAGAATCCAGTTCGCCGAACAGAACGGCACCTTTGTTCTGAAGTTTGTCGGTGAAGTGCGCCTGACCCTGTGTTCGGCGCTGGATGCAACTATTGAAAAGATCTTCACCGCCCTGAATTTCTCGGCGATCGTCATCGATCTGACGGAAACCCAGAGCATCGACAGCACCACGCTCGGCCTGCTGGCCAAGCTGTCGATCCTGTCGCGGCAGAAGGTCGGCCTGCTGCCGACCGTGGTCACCACCCACGCCGACATCACCCGTCTGCTGCAGTCGATGGGCTTCGACCAGGTGTTCAACATCGTCGACCGGCCGATCCCGTGCCCCGAGTGCCTGACCGACCTGCCATCGCAGGACCAGGACGAGGACGTGGTGCGCTCCAAGGTGCTGGAGGCGCACAAGATCCTCATGGGCCTGAACGACTCTAACCGCGAGGCGTTCCATGACCTGGTGAGTGCGCTGGAGCGCAGCTGAGCCGGTCCAGGCCTCATCGCGCCATCGCGTCGCGATGAGGCCGTCAATCCCGCCGCAGGAACTCGGTCGCCTCCGACCCATCCGCATTCAGCTGGTAGATCCGCTCCGGCTGTCCCGCCTCGTTGAAGAACACCCGCCCCAGCCCCGCACTGTTCCATAGCCTTTCTCCGGCCCGACTGTGGCTGGGTACCCGCGGCACCACTTCCATCAGGCGTCGCCGGGTGAACCAGTTCAGTGGTGAGCGCGGTGAGTACAGCCAGCGGTTGAGCCGGTCGAAGACATCCAGCAGGCGCCGCGGAAAGCAGTTCTTGATCCCGCTGCTGGTGACCTGCCACAGGTGCGGGCTGCTCTGGCGATGGCGGATCAGCACTTCGTAGACGAACGAGTAGTGCACGTCGCCGGAGAGGATCACGTAGTGCCCCGGCGTGCGCGAGTGGCGGAAGATGTTCAGGATCACCTGCGCCGCGCCGCGATGGGCCATCCAGTTTTCCGCGTCCACCAGCAGCGGGTAGCCGCACCAGGCGAAGACCTTCTGCACCGTCTCGATCAGTTTCACGCCGAAGATCGGTGCCGGCGAGACGATGATCGCCGAGGGATGGTCGAGCAGTGCCTGCTGCAGCTCACTAAGCGCCTCCCAGTCGAGCAGCCCCGACGGCTTGCCCAGGTTGCTTTCGCTGCGCCAGCGCCGGGTGCGGGTGTCCAGTACCAGCAGGGCGGGAGTGGTGGGCAGGACGTAGTGCCAGTTCTGGAAGCGCAGCAGGTCGTCGATCAGCGCATCCTGCCGGGCGCCGTGCAGATGCGCTTCGCTGGCGAACAGCGACCGGCATTTCTCCAGCAGGTCGCCGAAGGCATCGGGGTCGTTGCCCCAGGCCTGGCACAGCAGGTAGGCGAGCAGGGCATTGCCGATGATCCGCCGCGAGAACGGATGGCCGTAGGCGGTCTCCTCCCACTGTGCCGAGAGGTTCCAGTCGTCGGTGATGTCGTGGTCGTCGAAGATCATCAGCGTCGGCAGGTGCGCCAGGGTACGCGCGACACCGCCGAGTCCGTCGATGAATCCTTCCAGGCACTGCTGTTCCTGGCGATAGCGGGCCTGGTGGGCGGCGCTCAGGGCCGGCATGTCCGGGGCGATCAGGGTCCACGGCACCGGCGACCAGACCAGCAGGTACATGGCCAGGGTCTCGGCGAAGGTCACCAGGTGGTTGTCGGCGCTGCTGCTGGTGAAGATCGGCTTGCGCACGCCACCGAAGAAGCGTTCGCGCAGGGTTTCGTTGCTTTTCAGCGCGGGCAGCAGGTCGCCGCGCTGGTAGTAGCTGGCCGGATGCGTGTACAGCTCGACGCTGTCGCGCACCACCGCGCCCTCCAGGCATTCCTCGAACAGGCCCAGGCGCTGGATCAGGCGGTGGATGGCGCGCAGCATCGGCCCGGCGACATCGTCGGCGTACACCTGGTCGCCGCTCATCATCAGCAGGGCCGGGCGCTCGCTGGCGGCATGCGGGGCGGCCAGCAGGCGGTCGGCGCAGAGCAGGCCGTCGGCGCTGGGGTGGTGTGGCTTGCGGCAGGAACCGTGGAGCAACTGGTCGAGACGCGAGCGCACGACGAAGTCCGGGCGCGGCGCACCGTCGTACAGCAGGTGCGCGGCCCAGTCGGCGATGCCGGCGCCGTCCAGCAGCAGGTCGTAACCGATGCGCTGGTCACACGGCAGCGGCGTGTCGAGGCGCACGTCGATCAGGTGGATGAAGGCGTGACGCCCCACGGGCAGGACCTGGCATTGCCTGTCATCGAGGGGGATGAGCAGCGCTTCGCGGTCAGGGCAGTGCAGCTGCAGTTCGGCTGTCAGTGGCCGTGTGGCGACCAGCCAGAGCACCACGCGCGTGGCCTCCAGACGGCGCAGCAGCGGGCCGGCAAGTACCAGTGGCAAAGCAGGGGAGTCGGGCATCGGCGGGAAGGATCGTCTGCCAGTGATTGCGAAGGAGGCGGGACTTTCCGCGCTGTCGCGACCACTGGCAAATCGATATTTGTATCAGGCTTTTGCAGAAAGCAGGGCTTCGAGTTTTTCCTGGTCGCGGGCGAACAGGCGAATGCCCTCGGCGAGTTTCTCGGTGGCCATCGCGTCTTCGTTGAAGGCCCAGCGGAAGCGGCTTTCATTCAGCTCCAGGCGCGGCTCGCCTTTGCCGCCCGGTTTCAGCTTGCGCTCCAGGTTGCCCTGGTCTTCGCTCAGTTTCTGCAGCAACTCGGGGCTGATGGTCAGGCGGTCGCAGCCGGCCAGTTGTTCGATCTGGCCGATATTGCGGAAGCTGGCGCCCATGACCACGGTGTCGTAGCCGTTGGCCTTGTAGTAGTCGTAGATGCGCGTGACCGACTGCACGCCCGGGTCCTCGGCACCGACGTATTCCTGGCCGGTGGCCTTCTTGTACCAGTCGTAGATGCGACCGACGAACGGCGAGATGAGGAACACCCCGGCGTCGGCACAGGCGGCGGCCTGGGCGAAGGAAAACAGCAGCGTCAGATTGGTCTGGATGCCTTCCTTCTCCAGGGTCTCGGCGGCGCGGATGCCTTCCCAGGTCGAGGCCAGCTTGATCAGCACGCGATCACGGCCGACGCCGGCCTTGTCGTACAGCTCGATCAGTTGCCGGGCCTTGGCCAGCAGGGCCGATTCGTCGAAGGACAGGCGGGCATCGACTTCGGTGGAGATCCGTCCCGGGATCGCCTTGAGAATGCCGCTGCCGACCGATACGGCGAAGGCATCGCAGGCCAGGTCGACATTGCCCTTGCTGCTGGAGATGGCCTGGGCCAGCAGGTCGGCATAGCCGGGCAGGGCGGCAGCCTTGAGCAGCAGGGACGGGTTGGTGGTGGCATCGACCGGCTTGAGGCGACTGATCGCGTCGATATCGCCGGTGTCGGCGACGACGGTGGTGAACTGCTTGAGTTGTTCCAGCTTGGAAGTCATGAGCGTGCTCTGTCCTGTGCGGTGCGACGACATTACCCGAGCCCCGTCGGTGGCTCAAGGCCAGCCTGACAGGGTTTTGGCGGTATGTCTTCGAGTGCCGCGGGGCACGCGGGTTCCTAGTGGCCTTTTAGCAATTCGGCAGCCTGGTCCAGCAGACCGAGCGGGTCGTTGGTCTTGTGCACGTCCACCGAGAGCAACTGGCGGAAACGCCGTGCGCCCTTGAAGCCCTGGGCCAGGCCGAGCACGTGGCGGGTCACGTGGTGCATGGCGCCGCCGGCGGCCAGGTGCGCGGCGATATAGGGCTTCAACTGCTCCAGGGCTTCGCTGCGGCTGATCACCGGTGCCGTGCTGCCGAACAGCTGCTGGTCCACCTGCGCCAGCAGGTACGGGTTGTGATAGGCCTCGCGGCCGAGCATCACGCCGTCGAAGGTCTGCAGGTGCTCGTGGCACTCGTCGAGGGTCTTGATACCGCCGTTGAGGATGATTTCCAGATCGGGAAAGTCCTGCTTCAACTGCGCGGCGATGTCGTAGCGCAGCGGCGGGATCTCGCGGTTTTCCTTGGGCGAGAGGCCTTCGAGGATGGCGATTCGCGCATGCACGGTGAAGCTGCGGCAGCCGGCATCGCGGACCTGGCCGACGAAATCGCACAGCTCGGCGTAGCTGTCGCGGCCATTGATGCCGATGCGGTGCTTGACCGTCACCGGGATGTCGACGGCGTCGATCATCGCCTTCACGCAATCGGCCACCAGCGCCGGATGGCCCATCAGGCAGGCGCCGATCATGTTGTTCTGCACCCGGTCGCTGGGGCAGCCGACGTTCAGGTTGACCTCGTTGTAGCCCGCCGCCTGGGCCAGCTTCGCGCACGCCGCCAGGTCGGCCGGCACGCTGCCGCCCAGTTGCAGGGCCAGCGGGTACTCGGCGGCGTCATGGCCGAGGAAGCGTGCAGCGTCGCCGTGCAGCAGCGCACCGGTGGTGACCATCTCGGTGTAGAGCAGGGCGTGGCGCGAGAGCAGGCGCAGGAAGTACCGGCAGCGGCGGTCGGTCCAGTCCATCATCGGCGCAACGCTGAAGCGGCGGGAGAAGGTGGCTGGGCGGGTGGTTTCGTCAGGCATGTCGTGTTCCGGCGTCACGCTCCGCCGGGGCGGCGGGCTCGGCGGATGCGGACAGGCAGGGAGGCGGCCACGGTATGCGAAGGGGCTGCCCTGGCGCGCCTGGAAAAAGGAGGGCGCTAGTGTACCAAGAGCACAGGCTCGTGCGCTTGCCTGCGCAAGCGATGGATGGCGTTCGTCGACATTGTTTTCGATACTGGATATGCATACAGTATGCATCAATGCATTGCACGCCGACGCTCAGCCTTGCCGGTGGCGGTGCCTAACCAGGGATCGAGGGTATGAACATGATTTATTGCAGTGTATCGGGGGCGGTCGTCGCGGCATTGTCCGTGAGTGCGGCGGGGACCGTTAAGGGACAGGCGTGGCAACGGCTGTACAGTGCCGTGGACGAGGACGGGGGCTGTCTGGCGATGCTGGGTACGGCCTTTCGCGAACTGGAGCGTTCGCAGGTCGATCACTGGCTGGCGGCCAGGTTGCACCATCACCTGCTGCCAAGGCACTGGAGTGCCCTGGTCGCCAGGTTCAGCAACGACAAGGCGCAGAAGATCCAGGCGATCGGCGCCCTGCGGCCGCTGATCGCCACGCCGGCCAAGCCGCTGTTCCTGTTCAAGGCCGTTACCGCCTGGGCCATTCCGCGGGTCAAGGGGCGGCGGCGCAAGTGCTCGGAGCAGGTCGCCCCGGAGATAGCCGAGGATCTGCCGCAATGGCGCCGGAAGGCGATGGCCAGGGCTGCGCTTGCCGCCGAACGCTCCGCCGCCCGCAGAACCGACCAGGCCTGCGCCGAGGCTCTGGTCCTGCCGGACAGTTTCTATGACATGAACACCTGGGACCTGGATGCCGCTGCGGAGTCGACCCGTCGTCGCTGGCGCCAGGAGATCAATGAAAAACTCGACGCGCTGGTGTCCGAAGCGCTGGAGGAAGTCCGGGTGATATTGCAGGTGGAAGGGCTGCTGGTTGAAAAAGCTGCATAAATAGGGTTGACATCCGTGAGCGGCTGAGCGAATTTATACCCATGCTGTCGTTCTTGCGTGTTGAGAGTGACCTTGAAAGCCCGGCCCGTGAGTCGGGCTTTTTGCTGTCCGTACTCATCATTTTCCAAAGCCCGCCGCGTGCGGGCTTTTTCGTTTTCGCGTCCTGCACGGGACGCAAGGGATGAACCATGAGCGAACTGGATGACACCCTGCTGGAACAACTGCTGGCCGAGCAGTTGCGCCAGTCCGAACTGCTGCGGCAGATCGCCGACACGCTGCAGGCGCTGGCCGACAAGGACCAGGAGCAGCAACCTCAGACCTACCTGAACGGTCAGCCGCGCGACTGAGCGCGCTGCCCGGCACAATCTTCCCGGCGGCCCGCAATCGGTCCGCTGAATCCAAGCCCGCCGAGTGCGGGCTTTTTCATGTCCGAAAGGAGAGCAAGCATGTCGATTCTGACCCAAGGCACCCAAGTCTATGGCCTGGTACCCAGCGCTTCCGGCGCTGATTCCTACAGCGTGATGGAGGTGGATAACGTCACCGCGTTCAACCCCGGCAGCGCGCCCAAGGAACAGATCGAGGACACCAGCCTCAGCGCCAGCGAACGCACCTACAAACCGGGTCTGCGTACTCCGGGCCAGGCGACCCTGACCCTCAATGCCGACCCGTCCAACAGCAGCCACCTGCGCCTGCATCAACTGTCCGAGACCGATGACGAGCACCTGGTCAAATGGGCAGTGGGCTGGTCCGACGGCACGGCGGCACCGACGGTGGCAGTGGCCGGCAGCCTGGAGCGCATCACCCTGGTCGATGGCGGTAGTGGCTACACCAGCGCTCCTGGCGTTGCCATCAGCGGGGGCGGCGGCAGCGGTGCCGCCGCCCATGCCGTGCTGGAGGGCGACAAGGTGGTGGCGATCGAGCTGACTGCCGCCGGCAGTGGCTACACCAGCGCTCCCGTCATCTCGTTTTCCGGCGGTACCGGTTCGGGTGTTGCGGCCACCGCCCGTGTCAACCTGAAGGCCGGCTTCAGCCTGCCGTCCAGCCGCACCTGGTTCGTCTTCGAAGGCTACGTGGCCGACTTCCCGTTCGATTTCGCGGCCAACGCGGTGGTCAGCACCGCGGCCTCGATCCAGCGTTCCGGCGGCTCCGCGTGGATTCGCAAGACTGCATAAGGAGCCGGCATGAACCTGCAACAGTTGAGGAAGAGCGGCGGTGTGGTCGCCGACGCCCTGGTGCCGAAAGCAATCGAATGGACCCGATTCGATGCTGCTGGCGAACAGGTGACCGAACGCTTCACCGTGCACGTTCGCCGTCACGCCTTCGGGGTGATGGAGACGCTGTTCGCCGTCGGCGACGCCGAGCGTTTCAGGAACGCCCGCTATCTCTCGGCGAGCATTCTGCTGGGACCGGGCGCTGACGAAGAGCTGCCGCTCGAGGATGCGGTCAACCTCGATCCCGGGCTCGGCCTGGTGCTGCTGGCTGCGGTCAACGAGGTCAACAACCCCCCCGCAAAGCGCTGAGCCCGGCGGACGAGCTGTGGCACGAGCTGGTGCTCAACGGAATCGGTGGCACCAGCATCGCCCAGGCCAAGGCCAGCCTTTCCTATGTGGAAGTGCTGGACTGGATCGCCTACCGGGACAAGCACGGGTCCCTCAATCCCATGCGGCGCCAGGAACTGAGCGCCGCCCTGATCGCTTTGCAGATCCATCGAAGCGCCGGCGGCACGGCAGAGCTGATTGATTTCATGCCTCATGCCCCGCGACCGGACTTCAGCCTGGAACAGGCGATGGGCGAATGGCATTGAGCGGCGCCAGCGACTCCGCGAGTCATTCATACGAACAGAGCGCAGGCCCGCGAGCGCGGGCTTCGTGCCTGGAGAATCATCATGGCAAGCATGTCATCCGACACGCTCACCCTCGATCTGCTGATCAGGATGGGCGGCTTTCAACAGGGGCTGGACAAAGCGGTCAGGTCCAGCCAGAAAAGCATGAACCAGATCGTCAGGCAGGCCGATTCGGCCACCTCGTCGATCGCCTCCGCCTTCGACAGCGTCGGAGCGTCCATTTCTACCTACGCACGTGCTTTCGGTGATGCCCGGCCCCTGACCGGGTGGGATCCCGGTCTCGGCCGCTCGATTGTCGGCAAGGGTGGGATCACCGGGCCGTACGACGACAACGGCGTGCTGCTGGGCAGCGCTGCCGATCCCGCCGCGACCCTGGCGTTGGGCAGCAAGACGGTCGAGGACCTGTCGGGCGCTGCCGCCGATGCCGGCAAGCCGTCGCCACTGTTCAGCGGCATGAAATCCGCCTGGGATGAATACAGCGATATCAGCGCCAACGTCACCAAGCAGACCAAGGCGGCCTTCACCAGCCTGTTCGATTCGCTCACCGACAAGGCCGTGGACTGGGCCTTCGGTGCCGACGTGACGTTCCAGGACGTGGCCGCGAGTTTCTCCCGGATGCTGGCGAAGATGGCCATGCAGGCCGCGGCATCCGCGGTGTTTTCCAGCCTGTTCAGCGCAGTGGGGAGCTTCTTCTCTCCGGCGGCGGGCGCTGCTGGTGCGGCGTCGGGCGCCTTCGACTACGGCCTGGGCAATGCCTCCGCCGGGATGACCTATGGCGGCGGCAGTTTCTGGACCGGTGGCTACACCGGCAACGGCGGCAAGTACGCCCCGGCGGGCACCGTGCATGGTGGTGAATTCGTCATGCGCAAGGAAGTGGTCGACCAGCCGGGCATGCGTGCCTACCTGGAGCGCCTCAACAGCAGTGGGCAGGGCCTGGACAACGCGTCTGCGGCGTCGCCGGCGCTGGCCAGCGCGACCCCGGGTACGCCGGGGAGCGCGGGCATCAACGTGGGCATCACCATCAACAGCAATGGCGCCAGCCAGGTGGAAAGCGACAACACCGGCCTGCAGGGCTTCGGCGAGGACATCGGTCGTTTTGTCGAGGCCCGCTACAAACAACTGGAAGCGCGCTCCCTGGCTCCACAAGGGAATATCCGTCGCGCGATCAACGGGAGGATGTGATGGCACAGACCTTTACCTGGAGTCCGTACATCGAACCGACCGGTACGGGCAGCTTTCGTGTGCGTGCCGCGCAGTTCGGCAACGGTTATCGGCAGGTCGCCGGTGATGGCATCAACAACGAAGTGCAGCGCTGGCCGTTGACCTTTCGCGGCGATGAAGCCCATGTCCAGGCGATCCTCGGATTCCTGCGCAGCCACAAGGGCTTCATGCCGTTCAACTGGACACCGCCGCTCGGGCAGCCGGGCTCGTATACCTGTGCGACCTGGGGGGCGACGCCGCATGGCGCCGGCCTCTACACCCTGACCGCGACCTTCGAGCAACACTTCGGAGCGAACTGATGGCCGACAGTATCTATGAAGAGATCCAGACGCTCACGCCGGGTCAGTACGTCGAACTGTTCGAACTCGACCTCGGTGCCCAGGGCGGCGATGTCTACCGCTTCCACGGCTACACCCAGGTCGGCCCGATCCATTGGCAGGGGCAGGAATTCTCGCCCTGGCCGATCAAGGTGGACGGCATGGGCATGACCGGCGAGGGCCAGCAGAACAGCCCGACCTTGTCGGTCGGCAATGTCTCGGGGCTGGTCACCGCCCTGTGCCGGCTGTATGACGACCTGATCGATGCCCGGCTGGTGCGTCACCGCACGCTGGGGCGTTTTCTCGACGCGGCGAATTTCGCCGAAGGCAATCCCGAGGCGGATCCTGCCGAGCACTTCGTCGATGATGTCTACAGCATCGATCAGAAACAGATGGCGGACGATGTCCAGGCGGTGTTCGTCCTCAAGTCGCCGCTGATCGCCTCCGACCGCAAGCTGCCAGGACGCCAGGTGGTCGCCAACTGCTGCCAATGGCTGACGGTCGGTGGCTATCGCGGGGTCTATTGCGGCTACACCGGCTCGGGCTATTTCAACGACAAGGACGTGGCGGTGGGGGATCCAGCCCAGGACCTGTGTTCCGGCACGCTGACCGGCTGCAGGTTGCGCTTTGGTGCGAACAACCCGTTGCGCTACGGCAGTTTCCCCTCCGCCGGCAACTGAGGGCAGACCATGAAACTCTCGCAGGGCGTCATCGACGCCATGTACGCCCATGCCCGCGCCCAGGCGCCGGAAGAATGCTGCGGTTTGCTGGTGCGCTGTGGTCGCAGGCTGAACTACCTGGCGATACGCAACAGCGCGGCAAGACCGAGCGAAGACTTCCGTATCGCCGCATGTGACTGGGCTGCCGCCGAGGAGCACGGCAGGGTGGTCGCGGTGGTGCACAGCCACCCCGGCCAGTCGGCACGGCTCAGTGGTGCCGACCGGGCCTCGATGGAGGCCACCGCCTTGCCGTGGATCGTCATCGAGGTCCGCCATGGCGAGCCGGTTGCCCACCTGCTGCACCGGCCCGACGGTTACCAGGCGCCGCTGGTGGGGCGGCCGTTCCACCATGGCGTGCTGGATTGCTACACCCTCATCCGCGACTACTACCGGCGCGAGCTGGGCATCACGTTGCCCGACTACGAGCGCGAGGACGGCTGGTGGAACCGCGGGCAGGACCTCTACGCCGACAACTTCACGGGTGCCGGCTTTCATCCGGTAGATCCCGGCGACCTGCGCCAGGGCGACGTGATCATCATGCAGGTGCGCTCCGACAAGGCCAATCATGCCGGGATCTACCTGGCCGATGGCCGGCTCGCCAGCGAACCCGACCTTCACCCGGTACCGGGCGGCCTTCTCCACCACCTGTACGGCCGCGACTCGAAGCGCGATGTCTTCGGTGGCTTCTGGCGGGAAATGGCGCGGTACTACATCAGACACAAGGATTCTCCACATGGCTGAACGCATGCGCACCATTCGCCTGTACGGCAAGCTTGGTACCCGCTTTGGTCGGGTGCATCGACTGGCGGTCGGTTCCGCGGCCGAGGCGGTTCGCGCCCTGAGCGTGCTGCACCAGGGTTTCACCCGGTTTCTCGAGGAGTCCAAGGGCCGCGGCCTGGCCTTCGCGGTGTTCTACGGCAAACGCAACATCGGCCAGGACGAGTTGCTCCACCCACCGGGCGCGGCGGAGATCCGCATCGCCCCGGTGGTCCAGGGCAGCAAGAGCGAGGGCGGACTGCAGACGGTCATCGGCATCGTGCTGATCGCGGTCGCCAGCTATTTTTCCGGCGGTCTCGCGGCGACCGGCTCGGGCGCGCTGTTCGGCGCTTCCGCAGGCTGGACCGCCGTCGGCATGTTCGGCGTGTCCCTGGCCCTCGGTGGCGTGGCGCAGATGATGACCGGCATGCCGCCGAAGATCGACAGCGGCGAAGCGGTGGACAACCGCCCCAGCTACAACTTCTCCGGAATCAAGAACACCATCACCCAGGGCAACCCGGTTCCGCTGTGCTACGGCGAGATGACTGTCGGTTCCGCCCAGCTTTCCCTCGGTATCTACGCCGAAGACCAGCAATAGAGGCCCGCCATGACCGATACGTCCATCCGGGGCGCCAAGGGCGCCTCGAAACCACGCACGCCCGTGGAAAGCCCGAACAGCCTGGTCAACGTCAGCTACGCCAACATTCTCGACGGTATCAGCGAGGGGCCGATCGTCGGCCTGGTCAATGGTGCACAGTCCATCTACCTGGACAAGACGCCACTGGCCAACAGCGACGGCAGCCTCAACTTCAGCGGGGTCACCTGGGAGCAGCGTCCCGGCGAGCACGACCAGGACCACATCGCCGGCTTTCCCGCCGTCGAGTCGCAGACCTCGGTTGGTGTCGAGCTCACCTACGCCCAGCCGTGGGTGCAGTCCTTCAGCAATACCGAGCTGTCGGCGGTACGCATCCAGCTCGCCGTCGGTGTGCTCGCGCAGACCTACAGCAATGGCGACACGGTGGGCTACACCGTCGCCTACGAGATCGACCTGTCCACCGACGATGGCGACTACGAGACGGTGCTGAAAAGTGCATTCAGCGGCAAGACCACCTCGGGCTACCAGCGGTCACACCGCATCGAACTGCCACCGGCCGAGACCGGCTGGCGCCTGCGCGTGCGGCGCATCACTCCGGACGCCAGTACGTCGAGCATCCGCGCGAGCACGTCGGTGGGCACCTACACCGAGGTCATCGATGCCAAGCTGCAGTACCCCTATACCGCGCTCTGCGGCCTGAAGATCGACGCCAGCCAGTTCTCCTCGGTACCGGAGCGGGCCTACCGGATCCGTGGGCGCATCGTCCAGGTGCCGAGCAACTACGACCCGGCGTCGCGCCACTACAGCGGCAGTTGGGACGGTACCTTCAAGTCGGCCTGGACCGACTGTCCGCCATGGATCTGGCGCGACATCGTGCTCAACGACCGCTATGGCCTGGGGCGTTACATCAGTGCCGGCCAGGTGGACAAGTGGGGGCTGTACCAGATCGCCCGCTACTGCGACCAGATGGTCAGCGACGGCAAGGGCGGCCAGGAGCCGCGTTTCACCTGCAACCTGTACCTGCAGGCGCGGTCCGACGCCCTGTCCGTCCTGCAGGACATGGCCAGCGTGTTCCGCGGCATGAGCTACTACGCGGGCAGTGAAGTCGCCTGCTCCGCCGACATGCCTGGCGATCCGGTGTACACCTACACCAACGCCAACGTCATCGATGGCAAGTTCAGCCGCGCCGGCTCCAGCGTCGCCACCCGCTACAGCGTGGCCAAGGTGGCCTGGAGCGACCGCGAGAACTTCGGCAACCAGCGGGTCGAGTATGTCCAGGACCCGCAGGCGATCGCCCGCTACGGTGTGCGCGAGACCGAGATCACCGCCTTCGGCTGCGTGTCCCAGGGTCAGGCGCAGCGGGCCGGCAAGTACATCCTGCTGACCAATCGCCTGGAAACCCAGACGGTCAGTTTCAGCGTCGGTCTGGATGGCACCCTGGTCCGCCCCGGCGATATCATCCGCGTGGCCGACGAGCATTACGCCGGTCGTTCCATCGGTGGCCGCTTGCGCGAGGCTGGCGCCACCAGCGTCACGGTCGACAGCGAAGTCACTGCGGCGGCGGGCGACACCCTGGTGGTGGTCCTGCCCAGCGGTGTTGCCCAGACCCGGGTGATCCGCGCGGTAGAGGGCACGCGCATCAGCGTCACCGAGGCCTTCGATGCAGTGCCGGTGAAGGACTCGGTGTACGCCATCGAGACTGCCGAACTGGTCGCGGAAACCTACCGGGTCCTGGCCATCACCGAGAATTTCGGTGACGACAAGCTGCAGTACGATCTGGTGGCGGTGGCCCATCACCCGGGCAAGTTCGCGGCCATCGACGATGGCGCGCAAATCATCGCTCCACCCACCAGCGTGCTGCCGGCATCGGTCCAGGCGGCGCCGACGAATATCCACCTGGAAACCTTCGACACGGTCAACCAGGGCCTCAATGTCGCGACCCTGCGCATCACCTGGGAGGCGCCACGGGGTGCGCAGAGCTACCAGGTCTGGTGGCGTCGCGACTCCGGCGACTGGATCCATGCCGGGGTGAGCTACACCACGGCCATCGAGGTCCAGGGCATCTACAGCGGTACCTACACGGCCCGGGTATCGGCCACCGGGGTGGCCGGGGTGACCTCGATCTGGGCGCTGTCCGAACCGACCCGGCTCGAAGGCAAGCAGGGCGAGCCGCCGGCACTGGCCAGCTTCACGGCTGCTGCGGAGATCTTCGGCATTCGCCTGGCGTGGAGTTTCCCGGCCGGTTCGGAGGACAGCTTCTACACCGAACTCCAGGAGTCGTCGCTCGGCAGTGGCGACAACCCGGTGCAACTGTCGATGGTCGCCTATCCGGCGCAGACCTACCTGAAGAGCGGCATGGCCGGCGGGGTGAGTCGCTTCTTCCGTGCGCGGCTGGCCGACCGCAGTGGCAATAGCGGACCCTGGACCGACTGGACCCTGGGTCGCTCCGGCGCCGATGCCGAGCCGATCCTCGAACTGATCGGCGGGCAGATCGGCCAGAGCGAACTGGGCCAGGAACTGCGCAAGGAAATCGAGAAGATTTCCGGCGACGGGCCCGAGTCGGTGAGCGGGCGCATCGAAGCCAGCCGCCAGGCGCTGCAGGGGGTGATCGACGGCCTGAGCGACCCGCTCGAATACGTGGCGACCGACAGTTACCTGGCGAACGACAGCGTGCGCCACGGGCAACGCCTCTACAGCGCGCTGGTCGATGTGCCGGGCGCTGCAGACGGCAGCCATGCGCCGCCCAACGCGCTGTACTGGCTGGACATCGGTGGTAGTGCCGCGAGCACCGGCGCGCTGGCCAGCCAGGTGCAGCACAACACCGCTACCCTGGAGCAACTGGGTGACGTGGTCACGGCCCAGGCGACCAGCCTGCAGGCATTGCGCTCGGCCTGGCGCGACGAGGGCGCCGAGGGCGATCTCGCCGATGCCCTGGGTGGCTGGCGTGCACGCAGCGACATCGTCGAGCAGCGCAAGGCCTTTGCCAGCGAGCAGTTGGCCACTGCCGAGCGTTTTTCCAGCCTGGATACGCGGGTGGGCAGCACGTCGGCCAGCCTGAGCACGCTGGAGACGGTGGTCGCCAGTGAGCGTCAGGGCACTGCGGCGCGGCTCGACCAGTTGAAGACCTCGATCGATGGCAACACCGCGGCGATCGGCCTCGAGTCGCAGGTGCGCAGTACCGCCCTCGAAGCGCTCAGCACCCGGGTCAGCACCACCGAGACGCTGGCGGGGCAGAACACCACGCGCATCCAGGGCGTGGAGCAGACCCAGAACGACGCCGCACAGTCCTTGGCAGCGCTGCGCAACACGGTTTCCGCGGTGTACGCCGAAGGCCGCGACGAGCGTGGCGACGGCGACCTGGCCGGGGCCCTCGAGGCCTGGCAGTCGGCGGCGAAACTGGTTGTCGAGACCCGCGCCCTGGCCAGCGCCGATGCGGCGCTGCTGCGGCGTTCGGAGCAGTTCGAGGTGTCGCTGGGCAGCACCAATGCGGCGGTGCAGACGCTCAGCCAGGCGCAGATCAGCAGCGGGCAGAAGCTCTCGGCGATGTGGGCAGTGAAGATGCAGGTCAATGCCCAGGGGCAGTACGTGGCCGCAGGGATCGGGCTGGGGATCGAGAACGGACCGGCCGGGTTGCAGAGTCAGTTCCTGGTGCAGGCCGACCGCTTTGCCGTGGTGAACGGGGGCGCGACGCCGACCACGCCGTTCGTGGTCCAGAACGGCCAGGTGTTCCTCGGCCAGGCCCTGATCGGCCAAGGCTGGATCACCAACGCGATGATCGAGGATGCTGCGGTCACGGCGGCGAAGATCCGGGACGCCACGATCACCTCAGGCAAGATTGCCGATGCTTCGATCACCAGCGCGAAGATCGCCGATGCCTCCATCAGCAACGCCAAACTTGCGGATGCGACGATCACGACGGCGAAAATTGCCGATGCCCAGATCAATACACTGAAGATTGGCGTCGACCAGGTAACGGTGCCGCGGTTCTATCAGTACTTCGGCATTACCGGTGGCGAAGATGCGTCCATCACCTTTAACGCCCCTGCTGCAATGCCCGTTCAAGTAACGCTTCGTTATAGCTACCAGGCCGGAGCAAGCGGAGGTCCGGTGATGTTGTTGAACGGGGCGGTGGCTTTGTCTGGGGCTCAACTTCAGAGAATGACCACGTCCAATGGTTATTACAATTATGCCATTACCTTCTTTATAACGGTTCCCGCTGGGCTCAATACGATAACTGCAAGTTATAGAAAGTCCAATGGGACTTTGAACTATCCGCTGGACGGGATTTTCCTCGGCATATTCGGAGGCGCGAGATGAATACCTATGTGTTGCACAAGAACGGCCGTATCCACGGCCTCGCCGGCGTTCGCCCCGACGAGATCGAACTGATGATGCGCAATCATCATTGCGATTATGTCGAGGGCCATGGCACGCCCTTCGAGCACTATGTCAAGGACGGTTCGATAGTGCCCCTGGAGGCCGCTACCACGACCCTGGAAGGACATGTCCTGGCAGGCGTGCCTGTCGCTGCGAAAATATATATCGACGGTGTTGAGTACATCGCCGAAGACGCCACCGTGGAATTGAGTTTCAACTTGCCGGGTACCTATCAGGTGCGTGTTGATGGCTGGCCGCAGAAAGAAGTTTCGTTCGAGGTGAACGTGCCATGAAGATCGAACATCACGCCTGTTATCGCAGTCGGCGGGCGCAAGACTATCCGCCACTGGAAGAGCAACTGGATGCGCTCTGGCATGCAATGGATGCCGGGGTAATTCCCATGGTCGAAAAGTTCTACAAAGGTCTGCAACAGGTCAAGGAAAGATACCCGAAACCCTTGGCAGACCATTCAACTAACAGCGAGGGAGCATGACGATGTCCTGGTACAAGACAGGGACGGTAACCGTTACGACCGGTTCCACCACGGTGATGGGTGATGGCACGGCATTCGACGCCAATGCCCGGGTCGGCGATGCGTTTCGCGGCCGCGATGGCAACTGGTATGAAGTCACCAACATTGCCAGTGCCAACACCCTGAGCATCTTCCCGGCCTATCAGGGCCCGACCTTCGGCGGTGCCGGTTATTCGCTGGCACCGATGCAGGGGTATGTCAGGGAGTCGGCGGACAGGCTGCGGCAGGTCGTCGAGCAATGGGGTGCAACGCTGGCCGGGCTCGGCCCGGTGGCGAGCCAGAGCGTGGTGCCGGTCGGCATGGGCGGCACCGGTGGCGCGACCGCTGCTGCCGGCCGCGCAGGGCTTGGCCTGGGCAGTGCCGCCACCGCGCAGGTGGTCGGCACCGTCGCGCAATCGGCGGGGGTTCCCACCGGTGCCCTGATGGAATCCGGCAGCAATGCCAACGGTGAATACTTCAAGTACGCGTGCGGCATGCTGGTGTGCATCCGGCGCAACTTCAACATCACCTTGCGCAGTCCGGTCATACCCGGAGCCTATGGCGATTCCGATTTCATTCCATTCCCGGCGCAGTTCATCGACACGCCGGCGAAATCCATGAATGGCTACATCACCGAAGCGACCGGCTCGCGAACCGGTATCGCCATGATCAACGACTCTCCCGCGGTGGGCTACGGCAGTACCACCTGGAGGTTCCATTTCCACAACACCACGACGGTCAGCGTCTCCGTTGCGCTGGCCTGTGATTTCATTGCAATCGGCAGGTGGTACTGATGATCATCAAACTTTCCCCGCTGCGCTCGGATGCACGCCTGAGCGTGCACAAGCACGGCGATACCCTGACCCTCAATGGCGTCTCCCTGGATTTCTCCCGGCTCGAGGAGGGCGCGACGCTGCCCGCTTCGGCGATCGGCAACGAATGGCTCGGTGCTGATGTCGAGCGCATCGATGGGCATCTGCTGTTGACCCTGCGCCTGCCCCATGGCAGCGATGCCGATGAACGATCGCGTTTCCCGGTGGATATCGTCGATCCGCAGGACGGTGTCGTGGCTCTGCCTGGCGGCACTGACCAGCCGGTGTCTGGCTCGGTGCCAGGGGGCATCGACTGGGCCCAGGTGGTGAGTGCCGCGATGAAGGCGGCAGCCGCGTCCGCCCAGCGCATTGCCGCGCTGACGGCGGATATCGCCGCACGCCGTGCGCGGGCGGATGCGGCAATTGCGCCGTTGCAGGATGCTTCGGAGCTCGACGAGGCCACGTCGGCCGAACTCGACGCACTCAAGGCCTGGAAACGCTACCGCATTGCCCTCAACCGGGTGGTGGAACAGCCGGGTTATCCCGATTCGGTGGACTGGCCCGCTGCGCCTGCCTGATCCGCTCGGTCAGCGCCCCGACAGGAACGTCACCAACTGCCGCCCATGGGAACTCAACCCCTCCCACTCCCTGAAGCAGATGCGCAACTCCAGCGCCGCCCAGCGCTCCTCCAGTACCACGCAGCGCACCGGCAACTCCTGCTCCAGGCGCCGTGCCGTGGTTTCGGGGAGCATGGCGATGCCGGCCCGTTGCGCCACCAGCTGTGCGATGGCCTCGAAGCCAGGGGCGCGCACGCGGATCTTCAGGGGCATGGACAGGTTCAGCGCCTTCTCCTCGACGAAACGCTGCATGGCCCGCTCCGGCGGCAGGCAGACGAAGGGGTAGGCGAGGGCATCGTGCAGGTGCAGTTGGCCACGTTCCGCCAGCGGGTGATCCACCGGCACCAGCAAGGCCAGGCGTTCGCTGCGAAAGGGCATCGAGACCACGCCTTCGTTGACCAGGTTGCCGTCATAGACGCCGATCTCGCACTCGCCGGCGCGGATCATGCGCAGGATGTCGGTGCTCTTGTGTTCCACCAGGTGCAGGTCGATTTCCGGGTAGTCGAACAGGAAGGGCCCGAGCACGCTGGGCAGGATGGTGCTGTTGCTCACGGTGGAGGCGGCCAGGTGCAGGGTGATGCGTTTCTGCCCGGCCAGTTCCTCCAGGGTGTCCTCCAGCTTGCGCGCTTCGCCCAGCACGCCGCGGGCCGACTCCAGGACCAGGCGTCCGGCCGGGGTCAGTTGCATGCCGTCGGCCTTGCGGATGAACAGCACCAGGCCACTGCGCGCCTCGAACTGGCGCAGGCGGGTGCTGGCGGCGGACACCGCCACCGGAAAACCCGCCGCCGCCTTGCTCAGGCTGCCGCTTTCGGCAATGGCGGCGATCAGGCGCAGGTCGGGCAGGTCGAAATGCATCGGGGTTTCTCCAATTCAGAAGGCCCTGTTCGGAAAAAAGCGATTCTGGCGTGATGGCGTTCTGTTCAGAATAAGCCTGTCACATTCTGGTGCAGACCTCCATGATCGCCTTGCCTTCCCCGATCCAGCGTTCCCTCGACAACGGCAGCCTGTTCGCCGTGCTTGCCGCCCTCGGCTTCAGCCTCAAGGCGATCTTCGTCAAGCTGGCCTATGCCGCCGGCACGGTGGACGCCATTACCCTGCTCGCCCTGCGCATGGGCATTTCCCTGCCGCTGTTCGCCTGGCTGGTGTGGTTCAGCCGCCATCACGCCAACGCGCCGCTGACCTGGGGCAGTGCAGGGCGGGTGCTGCTGCTCGGGTTGTTCGGCTACTACCTGGCGAGCCTGTTCGATTTCTACGGCCTGCAGTACATCAGTGCCGGACTGGAGCGGCTGATCCTGTTCACCTACCCGACCCTGGTCCTGATCTTCCAGGCCGTGGCCCTGCGCGAGAAACCGACGCCGCGGGTCCTGGCGGCCATGGGCCTGTGCTATCTCGGCCTGGGCATCGCCTTCGTGCATGACGTGAGCATTTCCGGGGTGGGCAACCAGGTGGTGCTCGGTTCGCTGTGGGTCTTCGCCAGTGCCGTGACCTATGCGCTGTACTACTCCGGCACCGGGATGATGCTGAGGAGCATGAGTTCCATGCGCCTGGCCGGGCTGGCGGGCACGGCGTCGTCGCTGATGGTGCTCGGGCACTACCTGCTGACCGGTGATTTCGCCCTGCTTGGCCAGTTGCCGCCGGCGGTGTGGCTCAATGCCCTGTTGATGGCGGTGTTCTCCACGGTGCTGCCGATCTGGTGGGTGTCCCTGGCGATCCAGCGCCTGGGGGCGACGCAGACAGCTGCGGTGGGCAACCTCGGGCCGGTGCTGACGGTGTTCGCGTCGTGGGCGCTGCTCAGCGAGGAGATCTCGCTGTACCAGATCGCCGGGCTGGCGCTGGTGCTGTTCGGGGTGTCCCGCCTGAAGCCGGGCAAACCCAAGGTGCAGGCACCGGTGGCGGCAAAGGACCTGGCCGCCTGAGCGCTTCAGGCCGGGGTGCGTGCCCCCGCTTCCAGTGCCACGCTCACCCGGTTCCGGCCTTGCTGCTTGGCCTGGTACAACTGCGCGTCCGCCACCTCGAAGACCTGCGCGGCGTTGTCCGAGTGCAGCGGCCAGGCGGCCACGCCCATCGACACGGTCATTCGGCCGATGCTTTCGAACTCGGTTTCCTCCACCACCACGCGCAAGCGCTCCGCCACCCGTGCCGCCGCCTCCGGGGCGGCCCCGGGCAGCAACATGAAGAACTCCTCGCCACCCGAGCGGCAGATCACGTCGTTGTCCCGCGAGCAGCCGCGCATCAGTTCGGCCAGGGCTTGCAGCACTTCGTCGCCGACGGCATGGCCGTAGGTGTCGTTGACCTGCTTGAAGTGGTCGATATCGATGGCCACCACCGCGAACGGGCGCTTTTCTGCCTGCCACAGGGTCACCGCCAGGTCCAGGCCGCGGCGGTTGCGCAGGCCGGTGAGGGGGTCGGTCTGGATATCGTGGTTGAGCTTGCCCAGGCGCTCGTGCAGGAGGTTTAGGCCGATCAGCAGGGCGCGCTTGAGTTCCGAGGACTCGAAGTACCAGGAGCGCACGTCCTGGATCAGCCCGGCGGTTTCCGGCTCGCTGATCTTGTGCGCGCCGGCCGCCAGTTGCTTGAGCGGCTGGGCGATGATCCGCGAGAACCACCAGATCAGGATGAAGCTGGCGATGGCCAGCGGGATGGTCTTGAAGATCACGCTGAGCAGCAGCGCGTCGAGGCCTTCGAGGGTCGATTGTGTGGAGCGCTGGGCGACGATGCCCCAGTGCGCCGAGGGCACCGTGGCGAAGCCGGCGAGCATGTCCTGGCCCTGACTGTTGATCACCCGCTGGGTACCGTTGTCGCGGTTGGCGAGGTTGTCGATCAGGCTGTTGGCGCCGACGATGCTGCCGACCCGGTCGGCATCCGGGTGGTACAGCAGGCGCCGCTTGGCGTCGACCACGTAGAGATACGAGCCGTTCTTGTAGTAGTGCTCGCCGAGCAGGTCGTTGAGGATGCTCTTGTGCTTGAGGTAGATGCTCCCGCCGATCAGGCCGAGGTAGTTGCCGCCACGGTCGAACACCGGCTGGGAAATGAAGATGATCAGGTTGTTCGCCGCCGACATGTAGGGGCTGGAGATCATCGGCCTGCGCTCGCGCAGCGCCGCCACGGCGCCTTCCGAGGCCAGCGTGCGGCCGATGATCTGCAGGGTGTCGGGGGAGGTGGTCAACACCTTGCCCTGGGCATCGGTGATGACGATGGAATTGAAGGTGTTGGTCTGCAGGCGCAGGCGCGTGGCTTCCTGGTGCAGGCGGTCGATGTCGTCGAAACGGTCGGCCAGCAGGTTGGCCGCATAGGCCAGTTGCTGCTGCGATGCCTGCAGGTAGGTCTCGGTACTGGCAGCCAGCTTCGAGGCGTAGGCGTGGTTGGCTTCCAGGGCGTTGTCGATCAGCAACTGGTACTGCACGCGGTAGCTGGCGTGGAAGCTGTTGAGCAGGGTGACCAGGGCGGTGACCAGGGTCAGCAGCAGGATCAGGCTGCGCAGGTCCCAGCGAAAGAAAGTCTTGAACGGCACCCGAAGCCCCCTTGCCTCGAACATGAATCAGGAATCGGTCCGGAGATTGATGGCTTATTGCCATTTCCTCGCCTGGAAAGCCCGACATACTGCGCCTGTGGCCCGGCGTTGTCGCGCCAAGGGTAATCAGACTTTGATCGAATAGCCACAAGGCCCGCCGGGCAATGGATCTGGGCAAAGGCTCGCGGTAATATCACGCTGACACTAGTTCGTGTGCCAAGGAGGCGATGTCCGGTGATCCCGGGTGCATTGCTGGGCAGCGGCATTCCAGGTCCACCCGGCTGTTCGGAGCCGGATATTCTTGAGTAGAACATGACGTTTCAGGACAACCGTTCCACCGAATTGTCGCTGGCTCAACTGGCCGCTCTCGACCGGGTGATGGCCATCGCCGAATTCGCACCCGATGGCACCCTGCTGCGGGCCAATGAAAACTTCCTGGTGCTGATGGGCTACACGCTGGCGGAACTGCGCGGGCGCCATCACCGTGTGCTGTGCCCCCCCGCCCTGGCGCAGAGCCCTGAGTACAACGACTTCTGGGTGCGCCTGTGCAAGGGCGACGCCCGCTCCGGAACAGTGGAGCGCATCCACAGCGACGGCAGCAGCCGCTGGCTGGAAGCCACCTACGCGGCGGTCTTCGATGACGCCGGCGAGGTGACGCAGATCCTCAAGATCGCCACCGACATCACCGCCCGCCTGGCCCAGGAGCGCGCCCAGCAGCAACGCCTGCGGGTGTTGTCGCTGGTGGCCGATGCCAGCGACACCGCGGTGATGATCAGCGACAGCCAGCGCCGCATCGCCTACACCAACGCCGGCTTCAGCCGCATGTTCGGCTGGCGCGCCGAGGAAATCCTCGGTCGCAGCCCCATCCCGCTGCTGGCGCCGGACACGGACGAACAGAGCATCGCCGAGCACTACGCCCAGATGTATGCCGCCGGTTCGATGCAGCGGGAAGACATCGTTACCGGCAAGCAGGGTCAGCGCTACTGGGCCAAGGTGGTGAGCAACCCGGTGTTCGACGACGCCGGCCAGTTGCAGCACACCGTGACCCTGTTCACCGACATCACCCAGGCCAAGATGCACGAGGCCCTGCAGCATCGCGTGCTGGAGGCCATGGCCCGCGAGCAGCCACTGACCGAGGTGCTGGAACTGATCTGCCTGGAGGTGGAACGCATCGCCCCGGAGCTGGCCGCCTCGATCCTGCGTGTCGACGACGACGGACAACTGCACTCGCTGGCCGCACCGAGCCTGCCGGTGGAGTACAGCCGCCAGTTGAACGGCGTGCGCATCGGCCCGACCGTCGGCTCCTGCGGCACCTCGGCGTGGCGCAACGAGTCGGTGCTGGTGGACGACATCACCAGCGATCCGCTGTGGGCCGACTATCAGGGCCTGGCCAAGCAACTGGGGTTCCGCAGTTGCTGGTCGACGCCGATCCGCAACAGCCAGGGCGCCGCCATCGGCACCTTCGCCTTCTATTTCCGCCAGCCGCGCAATGTCGCCTCGGCACTGTTCCACCAGCGCCTGGTGGATGCCTGCGCGCACCTCTGCGCCCTGGCCCTGGAGCGGGAGAATTCGCGCCAGCGCATTCGCCAGCTGGCCTACTACGACGCCCTCACCGGGCTGCCCAACCGCAGCCTGCTGCAGGCCAAGGCCGACCAGGCGATCGCCAGCGCGGGACGCAACAACGAACAGGTGGCGGTGCTGTTCATCGACCTCGACCGCTTCAAGCAGGTCAACGATTCCCTCGGCCATCCGGCCGGTGACGAGCTGCTGCGCCAGGTGGCGACGCGGATGCGCAGCGAACTGCGCGCCGCGGATATCGCCGGGCGCCTGTCGGGCGACGAGTTCGTGGTGATCCTCCCGCAGTGCGACGGCGACCATGCCGCCGACGCGGTGGAGCGCATCCAGGTCCTGCTCAGCGAGCCGGTGACCATCGGCAGCACCCAGTTCGCCATTTCCGCCAGCGTCGGCGTGGCCATGTACCCCTCCGACGGCTGCGACGTGGAAACCCTGCTGCACCGTGCCGACATGGCCATGTACCAGGCGAAGAACAGCGGGCGTGGTTGCTTCAGCTTCTTCAGCAGCGAGATGAACAAGCTCGCCCAGGAGCGTCTGGCCCTGGAAAACGCCCTGCGCGAAGCCCTGCAGCAAGGGCAGTTGCGCCTGCACTACCAGCCGCAGGTGGAGATGGCCACGGGGCGCCTGTACGGGGTCGAGGCCCTGGCGCGCTGGACCCATCCGCAACTGGGCGAGATCTCCCCGGCGCGCTTCATCCCGCTGGCGGAAGAGTGCGGCCTGATCGCCGAGCTGGGGCGCTGGGCCCTGCGGGAGGCCTGCCGCCAGTTGTCCGAATGGCGTGCCCGCGGCCTGGTGGTGCCGGCAGTGGCGGTGAACCTGTCGCCCACCAGTTTCCACAACCTCGACCTGCCGCGGATGATCGCCGACACCCTGCGCCACCACCAACTGGTGCCGGCCGACCTGACCCTGGAACTGACCGAGAACATCCTGCTGGACACCAACCCCAGCACCATGAAGACCATCGAGGAAGTGCATGCCCAGGGCATTCGCCTGTCCATGGACGACTTCGGCACCGGCTATTCGAGCCTGAGCTACCTGCGCCGGTTGCCGGTGTCGGAACTGAAGCTGGATCGCAGTTTCGTCGCCGACATCGAGCACGACGAAGCCGCGCGGGCCTTGAGCAACGCGATCCTGGGGATCGGCAAGAGCCTGCACCTGACCGTGGTGGCGGAAGGGATCGAGACCGACACCCAGGGCGTGTGGCTGGAGGAGCAGGGCTATCCGGTGGCCCAGGGCTACCTGTATTCACCACCGCTGGCGCCGGAGGCGCTGGAGCAGTGGCTGGAGGAGCGGGTGGTGGCCCTGGCGGAGGCCGAGGTTTCGGGGTGAGGCTGATGGCCTCATCGCTGGCAAGCCAGCCCACAAGGCGCATGCAAGACCCTGTGGGAGCCGGCTTGCCGGCGATGAGGCCCTGAAAATCACCACAAGGCCAGGGTGTAGCTCAGGATCAGCCGGTTCTCGTCCAGGTCATTGCCGAAGTGGCTCGAGCGCACCGTCGCATTGCGCCACTTCAGCCCGAGGTTCTTCAGCGGTCCGCTCTGCACCACATAGCTGATGTCCATATCGCGCTCCCACTCCTTGCCCTCCGGCCGCCCGGCACCAAGATCGACATTGTCGCCAGTCAGGTAGCGGGTCATGAAGGTCAGCCCGGGGATCCCCACGCTGGCGAAGTTGAAGTCATAGCGCGCCTGCCACGAGCGCTCGTCCTTGTTGGCGAAGTCGCCGATCTGCACGAAGTTCACCAGGTACGCATCGGCGCCGTTGATGTAGGCGAAGCCGGTGTCGCCGCGCATGCGCTGGTAACCCAGGCCGAAGGCATGGCCCTTGATGCCGTAGGTGAACATCGCCCCCAGCGCGGTGTTGTCGACATTGCTGCCGCCGTCATCCAGCGAACGGGCCAGGCGCAGGTCGCTCTTCAGCATCTGCCCGTCGCCCAGCGCCCAGGTGTGGCCGAGGCCGAGCATGTGCTGGCGGTAGAAATGCTGCAGCTCGCCGTAGCTGTAGCTGGTGTTGAGGCTGTCGCTCCACTTGTAGTTGAGATGGCCGAAGTCGAAGCGGTCGCTGCCGGTGGCGCGGGTGACGATGCCTTTCGCTGCGCCGGTGGTCAGGCCGATGTCCTCGTAGTCCTGGGAGTCGCGCTGGTTGACCTGACGCAACTGGCCGAGGTCGAGGCTCAGGTTGCTGATCTCCTGCACGCTCAGTTGCCCGCCTTCGAACACCTGCGGCAGCAGGCGCGAGTCGTTGGGCATCAGCACCGGCAGCCTGGGGATCAGCGTGCCGACCTTGAGCACGCTGTTGGAGGCGCGCAGCTTGGCGGTCAGGCCGAGGTCGCCGTAGTGGTCGCGGGCGCGTTTCGGTGCTTCTCGGTCACGCTGCAGCAGGCCGCTGCCGGCACGGTCCGGGCTGGAGTCGAGCTTCAGGCCGAGCAGGCCGATGGCGTCGACGCCGAAGCCGAGGGTGCCCTCGGTGAAGCCGGATTCGTAGCGCAGCAGGAAGCCTTGCGCCCATTCGTCGATCTTCGACTGTGCCGCGCCGTCCTGGCGGAAATCGCGGTTGAAGTAGAAGTTGCGTGCTTCCAGGCTGGCCTTGCTGTCGTCGAGGAAAGCGGCCTGGGCCTGGCCGCAGAGGAGGGCGAGGGCAAGCGGGGTAAGGGTGCGGTGCATGATCGGAGTCTCTTGTTGTTATCAGTGATTGGAAGCAGCAGCGGCACCCAGGCCGGTCTGGGCACGGACGAACTGGTCGTCGAAGGCCTCCCGTTCGCGCTCAGCGCGGGCGCTGTTGTCGAGCAGCGAGACGACGATGGTCACCAGGAACGCCAGCGGCATGGAGAACAGCGCCGGGTGGTCGTAGGGGTAGATCGCCTTGGCATTGCCCAGCACCGCGACCCACACCGCCGGCGACAGGATCACCAGCAGCAGCGCGCTGATCAGCCCGGCGAAGCCGCCGGCCAGGGCGCCACGGGTGGTCAGGCCCTTCCAGTACATGGCCATGATCAGCACCGGGAAGTTGGTCGAGGCGGCGATGCCGAAGGTCAGGCCGACGAGGAAGGCGATGTTCTGCTGTTCGAAGAGGAAGCCGAGGCAGATGGCGATCAGCCCCAGGCCGACGGTGGCGAAGCGGGTCACGCGCATTTCTTCCTGCTCGCTGGCCGTGCCCTTCTTCAGCACGGTGGCGTACAGGTCGTGGGAAATCGCCGAGGCCCCGGCCAGGGCCAGGCCGGAAACCACGGCGAGGATGGTGGCGAAGGCCACCGCCGAGAGGAAGCCGAGGAACAGGTTGCCGCCCACGGCCTTGGCCAGGTGCATGGCGACCATGTTGCCGCCGCCGAT
>Ga0206116_1000162_pt1 | contig 100422 bp, 95 predicted proteins | sample 3A1Ametagenome_FD_178000 | JGI IMG/M metagenome (GOLD analysis project Ga0206116, IMG submission 178000) | Enriched microbial communities from leaf-cutter ant dump, University of Wisconsin, Madison, United States - 3A1A | ecosystem: Environmental > Terrestrial > Nest > Insects nest > Nest dump...
CAGGACCAGGTCACGATCCAGAACTGGTTCACCGTCATCGATGGCCGCTACAAGCTGGAGCGCATCGAGTTTGCCGATGGCACCCTTTGGACCAGCGATGTCATCTCGACGCAGTTGCTGGTGATGACGGGTAGCGAAGGCAACGATGTGATCACCGGCCCCAGCACCGGCAACCAGACGCTCCGTGGCCTGGCGGGCAACGACACGCTCACCGGTGGTTCCGGCAACGATGTGCTGGAAGGAGGTCAGGGCAATGATGTGCTCACTGGCGGGACCGGTTCCGATGTCTACCTGTTCGGGCTTGGCGATGGCCGCGACGTCATCTATGACGACTCGGCCTACAACAACAATGTCGATGTGCTGCGCTTCGGTGCGGGTATCGCCACCAGCGATATTTCGGCCAGCCGCTCCGGCAACCACATGATCCTTGCTCACAGCAACGGCCAGGACCAGGTCACGATCCAGAACTGGTACGCCACCAGTGACGGTCGCTACAAGCTGGAGCGCATCGAGTTCGCCGACGGCGCGTCGTGGAGCAGTGCGCAGGTAACGTCCCGAGCAAGCACGACGGGCAACGACACCCTCACAGGGTCCAGCACCGATGACCGTTTGCAGGGCGGTAAAGGCAATGATCTGCTCAAGGGTGGCGAGGGAAGCGACAGGTACGTCTTCTTCGCTGGAGATGGTCAGGACACCATCGACAATTTCTCCACTACGCCAGGCGATGTCGATGTGCTCGTTATCGAAGGACTGACACCGCAAGACCTGTGGTTCTCTCGAGACAACGACAACCTCGTGATCGATGCCAGAGGCTCCGAGGACCGCATTGCGATCAAGGATTGGTACGTTGGTCAGGCCCAGCAGATCGATGTGATCCAGGCCGGGAATCTGGCCTTGTATGCCAATGCGGTAGATAGCCTGGTCAACGCCATGGCTGCCTTCGGTGCGCCAGCGGGAGGAGAAATAGCCTTGAGCCAGGCCCAGCAGGAGCAACTGAATGCCATGATCGCAACCAACTGGAGCCCGCAGTCCTGACATGAAGGGGCCACCGGCAAGCCTCTGAAACCATCCAGGTTCAGGGGCTTGGTGGATTTTGGAGCTTTATCCAGCGGTCATCCGTTGTTCGCTGGAACTGCCAGCCCCATCCGGTACTCGATCACCCCCGGCTTCTGCGCAATCCAGTCATACAGCCGCTGCGCCGTGCGATTGCTTTCCTGGGTATGCCAGTAGAGGCGGTCGCAGGCCTTCTCCCGCGCCTGTCCCTGCACGTACTCGATCAGTTGCTTGCCGATCATCCGCCCGCGCACGCTCGGGCAGACGTAGAGGTCCTCGAGGTAGCAGAAGTCGTTCCTGCCCCAGGTGGAACGGTGAAACACGTAGGTGACGAAACCATGGATGCGCGCGTTGTCCGCAGCGACGGCGCAGTGCACCGGCTCGTTGGGGTCGAAGAAGCGCTCCCAGGTGAGTCGGGTGATTTCCATGCCCAGGTCCACGTTGTAGAAGGTCTGGTAGTTGCTCCAGTAGTTGCACCACTGCTCCAGGTCACCTTGCGCCAGGGGGCGAATCGTTATCGAGGGTTGTACTGCGGTCATGGGACTGATCCTGTCTGGACTGATCGAAGCGGGCTTGGGCCCGGCTGCGATTTATAGTCCTGAAATGGCCGGAAATAGCCGGCCAATTACTGACAGTCCGTCAGACCATTTGCCGTAGCACCCGCTTCAACCTGCCCACCGCCGTTGCCAGTTCCGCTGGCGTATGCGCCGCGAAACCCATCAGAAAACCCACGTCGTTGCTCGGCCGCGCAAACAGGCTGCCCATTCCCAGCAGATCCACATCCACCGCCCTGGCTGCCGCGACCAGCGCTCGTTCATCCAGGGCCCGGGTGAAGAAGCAGGGCATCTGCATGCCGCCTGCCGGAACGCGCGGGACGAGGAAGTCGGCCAGGTGCTTGTGCAGCAGTTCGGCGAGAATGTCCCGGCGTGCCGCATACAGTGCACGCATGGTTCTGACATGGGCGTTCAGGTGTCCGCCTTCGATGAAGCGCGCCAGGGTCAGTTGCGAGAGGGACGGGTTATGCCCGTCCTGCAGCGTGCGCGCTGCGGTCATCGGTGCGACCAGCTGTGGCGGCAGCACCATGTAGCCGATACGCAGGCCGGGAAACATGGATTTGGTGAAGGTGCCGATATACAGGGTTCGCCCGTGGGCATCCAGGCCCTGCACGCAGGCGGTGGGTCGCCCCTCGTAGTGAAACTCGCTGTCGTAGTCGTCCTCGATGATCCAGGCCCGTTGCTGCCGTGCCCATTCGATGACGTCCAGGCGCCGCTCGAGGGACAGGGTGGTGCCGCTGGGGAACTGGTGGGACGGCGTGAGAAACACCGCCCGTGCATCCGCGGCCCGCGCGGTCATGTCCTCGACCTGCATGCCGTCCTCGTCGACGGGCACCGGGACGCATTCCAGGCCGGCGGCGGCGATGGCCTTCTTCGCGCCGTGGTACATCGGATCCTCCACCAGCACCCGTTGGCCGACATCCATCAGCACGTTGGAACACAGGCCGAGGGCCTGCTGCGAGCTGGTCAGGATCACTACGCGATCAGCGCTGGCCTGGGCGCCGCGTTCGAGATTGAGGTAATCGGCGATCGCGCTGCGCAGCACCTCCATGCCCTGCGGTGCACTGTGCAGCAGGGCCCGGCTGCCGTGCTCCCTGATGACCTGGCGCTCCAGGCGCTCCCAGATCGGCAGGGGAAAGCCCCGCGTTTCCGCCACGCCCGGCGCGAAGGGGCGTGGGTACTGGAAATTGTGCACGCCGCCGTCGCGAAGGATGGCGGCGCCCCGACGACTGAGTTCCGCGGGTACTGCACTTGCATGCACACGGCGGGGCTTGCCGCCAGGCAGATGGCGGATGCGCTCGGAGACGAAACTGCCGCTGCCGACCCGGCGCTCGATGAAGCCTTCCGCATGCAACTGGCCGTAGGCGGCTTCCACCGTATCCCGGGAAACACCGAGGGACGTGGCCAGCGGTCGCGTGGCCGGCAGTGGCTTGCCTGCCGACAAGGCACCGTCGAGGATCAACTGGCGAATCGCACGCTGGATGCGCACCTGCAGCGACAGCGCGCCGTGGGCCGGGTCGCTGAGCCAGGCCTTGACTGATTCCAGTTGTGCCGTCTTGAACATTGGTCTGCTCGTCTTCCATGAAGTGGCGGGAGTTGGCCCGCCATTCTACGGCTATAAGAACGCCTTCGTTCAACCTGCTTCCGGAGGCCGTCTTGAGTCGTTCCGCTGAAAGTCCTTCGTCTGCCCTGCGCCCGGCAGACCTGATCCATCCGGTGATCGCCGGCCTGGTGTCGGTCATCGTCAACTATGGCGGCACCTTCGTCCTGGTGTTCCAGGCGGCCAGGGTGGCTGGCCTGAGTCCCGAACTGACCGCGTCCTGGGTGTGGGCGGTGTCGATTGGCGTCGGCGTCAGCGGGCTGCTGCTGTCGTGGTACAGCCGCGAGCCGATCATCACGGCATGGTCGACGCCGGCGGCGGCTTTCCTGGTGACCGCGCTGGCCCGCGTCGATCATGCCGAAGCGATCGGCGCCTACCTGGTGTCGGCAGCGGCCTTCGTGGTGCTGGGGCTGACGGGCTGTTTCGAGAAGCTGATCCGGCTGATTCCCGCAGGGGTCGCGGCCGGCCTGCTGGCGGGCATTCTCCTGCCGTTCGGCATCGCTGCCTTTGGCGGCCTGTCGCTCGATCCGGCGCTGGCCGGCTTGCTGATCGGTGCCTATGTGCTCTGCAAGCGCTTGAGTGCCAGATACGCCGTGGTCGGCATCCTGATCATCGGGCTGATCTATCTGCTGGTCCAGGGACAGGTAGAACCGACGGGGCTGCGACTGGCGTTCGCCGTGCCGGTATTCACCGCGCCGGCCTTCAGCCTCGATGCCGTGCTCAGCGTCGCCGTGCCCCTGTTCCTGATCACCCTGACCGGGCAATACATGCCGGGCATGCTGGTACTGCGCAACGACGGCTTCAGGACCAGCGCCAATCCCATCGTCGCGGTGACCGGCCTGGGCTCGCTGCTGATGGCGCCGTTCGGCTCCCATGCGTTCAATGTCGCGGCGATCACCGCGGCCATCTGCACCGGCAAGGAGGCCCATGAAGATCCGGGCAAGCGCTGGATCGCGGGAGTTGCGGCGGGCGTGTGCTACATCCTGGTCGGGGTATTCGGGGTAACGCTGGCGGCGGTGTTCATGGCCCTTCCGGCGACCTTCATCAGCACGCTGGCGGGGCTGGCCTTGCTCGGCACGATCGGCAGCAGTCTGGCGGGAGCCATGGCCGATGCGAAATCCAGGGAAGCGGCATTGATCACCTTTCTCGCCGCAGCCGCGAACATCACCCTGTTCGGCATCGGCGGTGCATTCTGGGGGTTGCTGATCGGGCTGTCGGCCCATGCCGTTCTGAATGGTCGCCTGCCACGGCAACGCTGATTCGACTTGAGCTGACCCGGCACTGTTTTCTGCGGATCCGGGTAAAGCTTCGCCGGTCCGTGCCGACATGTTCGGGGAGGTCCTCGAACCGCTTGTCCGATCGAGCGGCTGGACGCTTGTCAGGCGTTCGACCTTGGCCTGAGTTCCAGGAGGGCCTTGCTGCTTCCTCACTGTCGTCGAAGCAATCACTAGGTGCTATAGCGCCAATGAGTGGCGATGGAGGAGGCAGGTAGCGTTTTGCAAGGTCAAGTCAATAAATCAGTCCTGTCTTTCCTGTAGCGTCAATGCTGCAACCTGGAAAGTGGCAGTCGGGCGGATCTTCACGCTTCGTTCGTCGACGCGCAGCGCATGGTGTTGATGCCGGAATCATGATGTTCCGTCTGGCTGCAATCGTAATACCCGTCAACTACATTTTTTCAAAGGATGAATTCAATGTACGCAAGACTGCTCACCGCGGCACTCGCCTTCGCCGCTCCCCTGGTGTGTTCCGCCGCAACCTCCGTGACCATCGATGCCAACGCCAACTGCCTGTCCAGTACGTTCGGGCCGACCAAGCATGGAACGGCGGTACAGATTCAGCTTGCACCGGGCCGCTATGTCTTCTCGCTGGTGTCGAACACCATGAGCTGTTCAAATGGCGATCTTTCGGGAGGCTGCCTGGCTGATTCGGTGTTCCTGCAAGGCGGCTGGGGGAGTGCCCGGTGGGGCACGACCATCACCGCCAAGCCGACGGTCGTGGACATGACCCAGGCCACCATGACCCTGTGGGCCTATATTGCCGACGACGGTTGTCAAAACAACACCGGCACGGCGCAGATCCTGATTCAAACCGCCAGCTGACAGGCTGCAGGAGTTGTGCAGGGCGGCTTGTCCGCCTTGCACAGTATTGCTGTCGCACGATCTATCAGCCACCTGTCCAGGTGCAGGCAAACGCTACAGTTGAACATCTATTCGCATGTTCAGTCATTCGTTCGATAATTCTAAAGCCTGTATTCATGGGCGCTCAGGGATAATAAAAACAGACTACGTTATTGGTTTTCAGCGCCCGTGAAAATAGCCTTTCTAGTAATTTAAAGATAATTGAAAAGTGCACTTGCCCTGTTTCAAGGGGGGCTTGTAGTATCGGTCCGGCAAGCTTGAACAACATTGATCGAATGGCCGTGGAGTCGTTCTTGGTTGCGGCTTTGTGGTCGCGGTTTGCAAATTTTTCAGTTTTATCGGAATCATGATGTTCCGTTTGCACGTGTTTTTTCTTGTCTGCATTTTTTGAAAGGATGAAATCAATGTATGCAAAGTTTCTGACTGCAGCGCTCGTCTTTGCTGCGCCCTTGGTCTCCGTGGCTTCGACCTCTGTCATAGTTGATGCCAAGGCCCATTGCCTTTCCCATTCGTTTGGCGGGGTATCAGGCGGTGCGCCGTTGACGTTTCAACTTGCGCCAGGTCGCTATGTTCTCTCGTTGGTCAACAACACCATGAGCTGTTCATCGGGCGATCTGTCCAATGGCTGCGATATGGATACTGTGTTCCTGCAAGGAGGCTGGGGGAGCGCCCGGTGGGGGGCGGTGGTCACCGCTACGCCGACCGTGATCGACATGACCCGAAACACCATGCCCCTGGCTGCCTATGTTGGCGACGATGGGTGCTACAACAACACCGGGACGGCAGAGATAAAGATCGAACCGACCAGTTAGTATTCAACTTCTGGAGATAACTCTCCAGGTGCATGAGTAGTCATCTCCTGGGGTGAGTATTGACATCCGGGGCAAGTGTTCAGTCAGATCGTTTTCAGGGAAGTGTCATGTCCTGATGTCTGGCTGATTGCTTGTTTGCAGAGGTTTATTTTTTCGTTTGTAAATTCTGATGCGGTTTCCATGTTGCCCGGGTTGCCCTTTATCACCGGTCCGCGCCTTTGATGTCTCATTCGGTTTTTCTGATTGAATACTGGTAAGGCGACAATAAGTTTTGCTCTGCGCATCCCTCTGCAACAAGTACTGCTTGTTTATTGTTAGACTGGCGCGCACTGCAAACAGGACTCGCCAAGGGGCCAGGACATGGATTACGGAGTTTCCCAGGATGGCCTCTGCGGTCGTCCCGCTTTCTCGCGCCTGCCATTGATGATCGAGGTCGACCCGCTGCGGGCAGCCTTGGCCGATATCGACGAAGCGCTGTGGCAAGCGCACTTCAACCGCGATTACTACCAGGGCGACTGGAGCGGCGTGGCGCTGATCGCCCCCGATTCCCAGGTGGCGCTGGCACATGGTGACGGTCCGCCGATCAAGCGCCAGCCATGGCTCGACGACCCTCGCTGGGAGCAGGGCCTGCGCGGGCTCGAGGTGGAGATCCGCAGTGTCCGCCTGCTGCGCCTGGGTGGCGCCAGCCATATCCGCGAGCACCGCGACTACGACCTCGGCGGGGCCGAGGCCGACATGCGCCTGCATGTGCCCTTGCTGGCGCCGGAAGAGGTCGATTTCATGCTCGAGGACCAGCGCGTGCCGATGCGTACGGGGGAGTGCTGGTTCCTCGATCTCTATCGACGTCACAGCGTCAACAACCATGGCGACAGCCCGCGGATCCACCTGGTGATCGACTGCCGCCCCGGCCCCTGGCTCGATGGACGGATCGCGGACGGGCTGGCCAGTACACCGGCCGCGCAAGCCGGTCGCTTCAACCTTGCCTACGGCAGGTTCCAGCGCTGGCTGGAGGAGCGTCCGCAACTGCTGCAGGAGCTGGATGCCCTGCTGGACCCCGAGGTCCTGATCGAAAGGAGCCTGGCGCTGGGGCGGCAGCAGGGGCTGCTGTTCTCGCCGGACCAGGTGCGCGCGGCATTGCGCGCGCGCCGGCAGGTACTGCGCTGACGTCGGGACGCCAGCCGGGCAATGGGGGTCAGTCGCGTTCCAGCAGCCTGACGATCCGGTCCTTGATCAGCAGGCGCTCCTTGCGCAGCTTGTTGACCAGCTCGTCGGCGCTGGCGCTCTGCTCGGCGTCGACCACTTCGCGGTCCTTGCTCAGGTACTCGGTTTCCAGGTCGGCCAGTTGCGAATGGGTCTTCTTGTGCGCCTCGAATTGCTCCGCGGTTATTCCCAGGTCGGCATACAGGTTGTGCTTGACCGGCATGTGTTGATCTCCTCTGTCGGATCGTGGGCGTGAACCTTCAGGATAGTTGCCTTTGCTGGGTTGGGAAGCTGGCGTTAGTCTGTCGGATCTTTCCTGCAATCGGTAACCGTCATGCCTCAGCTTCATCTGGAGTACAGCGCCAATCTGCGCAGCCTCGACACCGACAAGGCGCTGCTGCGCCTGAACAATGCGCTGGTCGCCAGCGGGCAGTTCAGCGACGAGGCGGACATCAAGAGCCGCGCGGTCGCGCACGAGGTCTTCCGCATCGGTATCGCGCCCCAGGAGCGGGCCTTCGTTCACGTCAAGCTGGCCTTGCTCAGCGGGCGCTCGGCGGAGATCAAGCGCCAGTTGTCCGCCGACCTGATCGAGGTGCTCAAGGACATGGTTCCGGCCCAGGCCGGCGTGGATATCCAGTTGTGCGTGGAACTTCTGGATATCGATCGTGATTCTTATTCCAAAGTGCGCCTGCCGGCCTGAACATCCACGGCCGCCGTTTTCCTGAACGGCGGCTGAAGCTAACCACGCGGATTAACAAAAGTTCATTTCAGACCATCGTTTGTTGGCGTTTTTTTCACGGAAAATTGATGAAAGGCTGCTTAAAGTCCACCCCGCGAACAAGCTGATATCGCAAAGATATCAGTGGTGGATTTCTTTATAAGCGAATCGTCATGCTGAAAATAAAGTCGCTGCGTCCCGAATGGGTGACGCTGCTTGCCAGTGCCTATCTGTTGCTCGGCTTCAACTCGGTGCTGTGGGAACACATCAGCAGCGTGCTGCAGGGCGACAGCCATGCCGTGGTCCTGCGCCTGGCGTTCGGCGTGCTGCTGCTGTGCGCGTTCAACATCGTGCTGACCCTGCTGGCGTTTCGCAAAACCCTCAAGCCGCTGCTGGCGACACTGTTCATCATCAGTGCCGGCGTCGCCTATTTCATGAGCCAGTACGGCGTGCTGATCGATATCGGCATGTTGCGCAATACCGTGGAAACCAATGCCACGGAAGTGCGCGACCTGCTCTCGCTGAAGTTGTTCGGCTATATCTTCCTGCTCGGCGTGGTACCGACGTTCATTCTGTTCAGGACGCCGATCAAGTTTCGTTCCCTGCCCCGCGAGTTGCTGCAGAAGTTGTGGGTGGGGCTGGCCAGCGCGGCCCTGCTCGCGGCGGTGGCGATGGTCAACTACCAGGGCCTGGCCTCGCTGTTTCGCAATCACCACGAACTGCGCCTGATGGTGGTGCCGAGCAACTACATCGGCGCGTCGGTGAACTACGTGCGCGAGAAGGTCGGCGTGGCTTCCCAGCCGTTCAACAAGATCGGCGAGGACGCGACCCTGGCAGCGGCCTGGGCCACCCATCCGCGCAAATCCCTGACCGTGCTGGTGGTGGGCGAGAGCGCGCGGGCGGAAAACTTCGGCCTGCTCGGCTACAGCCGCGACACCAACCCCGAGCTGCGCAAGGAGCAGGGCCTGGTGGCCTTCGACAATGTCACCTCCTGCGGTACCGAGACCGCGGTGTCGGTGCCCTGCATGTTCTCCGGCATGACCCGCAAGGACTACGACGCGGCCAAGGCGAAGAACCAGGAAGGCCTGCTCGACATGCTGCAGCGCGCCGGCCTCGCCGTGTACTGGCGGGACAACCAGTCCGGCTGCAAGGGCACCTGCGACCGCGTGCACCTGGAAGATGTCAGCAATCTCAAGGAGCCGACCCTGTGCGCCGACAGCGAATGCCATGACGAGATCCTGCTCAAGGACCTCGCCGCGCGCATCGACGACCTCAAGGAAGACACCGTGCTGGTCCTGCACCAGATGGGCAGCCACGGCCCGGACTACTACAAGCGCTACCCGGCGGCCTTCGAGCGCTTCACCCCGGTGTGCCACAGCAACGCCCTCAACGAGTGCGACCGGCAGAGCATCGTCAATGGCTACGACAACACCCTGCTGTACACCGACCACGTGCTGGCCTCGCTGATCGACGTGCTGCGCAGCAAGCAGGACCGGGTCGACACCGCGATGATCTACCTGTCCGACCATGGCGAGTCGCTGGGCGAGTACAACCTGTTCCTCCACGGCACGCCGTACATGCTGGCGCCGGAACAGCAGAAGCACGTGCCGATGCTGGCCTGGTTCTCGGACAACTACCGCGCCACCTTCGGCGTCGATGTCGACTGCCTGCAGCAGGGCCGCGAGCGGCCGCTGAGCCAGGACAACCTGTTCCATTCCATGCTCGGCCTGCTGCAGGTGAAGACCGCGCTGTACAACCCGCAACTCGACCTGTTCGCCGGCTGCCGTCCGGCCCAGGCAAAGTCCTGACCCATCGCGGCATCGGCTCAGCGCATCTACTCTGGAAAGGCTACCGTCGAGCGGTTTCCCGGCGGTGGCCTGTGCCGTATATACTGCGCGCCATTGTCTGTGGGAGAGCCTTGTGGCCATCGATATTCACTGGATTTGCGACGACAGCGCCCTGGCGGAACATTGCCGGCAATGGCGTCAACTGCCCTTCGTGGCCCTCGACACCGAGTTCATGCGGGTCGACACCTTCTATCCCCGGGCCGGTTTGATCCAGGTCGGCGACGGGCAACGTGCATTCCTCATCGACCCGCTGCTGATCAACGACTGGCGCCCACTGGCCGGATTGCTCGAGGACACCGCCGTCACCAAGGTGCTGCATGCCTGCAGCGAAGACCTCGAGGTCCTTGTGCGCCTGACCGGCAGCCTGCCGGCCCCCCTGTTCGACACGCAACTGGCCGCCGGCTACCTCAACCTCGGTTTCTCCATGGGCTATTCGCGCCTGGTCCAGGACGTCCTGGGCATCGAGCTGCCCAAGGGCGAGACCCGTTCCGACTGGCTGCAGCGCCCGCTGTCCGAGACCCAGGTCAGCTACGCCGCGGAAGATGCCGTGCACCTGGCCGAGCTGTACGAGCGCCTGCGCCCGCAGCTGAGCGACGAGAAGAACGCCTGGGTGCTGGAGGACGGCGCCGAGCTGGTGCTGCAACTGCGTCGTGAGATCGATCCCTACGAGCTGTATCGCGAGGCCAAGCTGGCCTGGAAGCTGTCCCGTGCCCAACTGGCGGTGCTGCGCGAGCTGTGCGCCTGGCGCGAGATCCAGGCCCGCGAGCGCGACGTGCCGCGCAACCGCATCCTGCGTGAGCATGCGATGTGGCCGATGGCGCGGACCCAGCCGGACAACCTGGTGGCCCTCGCCCGCATCGAGGACATGCACCCGCGCACCCTCCGCCAGGATGGCGAATTCCTCCTCGACCTGATCAAGCGCACTGGCAGCCTGCCGCCTGCCGAATGGCCGCCAGCGGTGGCCGAGCCGCTGCCGATCGAGGCCGCGGCGCTGCTGAAGCAGCTGCGCGCCATCGGCCAGGCCGAGGCCGAGCGCCTGAACATCGCCCCCGAGCTGATGCTGCGCAAGAAAACCCTCGAGGCGCTGCTCAAGAGCGGCTTCCCCGAGGGACCGTACCAACTGCCCGACTCGCTGCGCGGCTGGCGCCGCGAGCGCATGGGCCAGGCCCTGCTGGATTGCCTGGCCGACGCTGGAGAAGCCTCTTGAAACGCATCTGCTCGATCTACCGTAGTCCGCGCAAGCACGAAATGTACCTCTACCTGCTCAAGGCCGATGGCCTGAGCAAGGTGCCGGAAGCCCTGCTGCCGCTGTTCGGCACGCCACAGCATGCCTTCGACGTGGTCCTGACCCCGGAACGCACCCTGGCCCGCGAGGACATCGCCAAGGTCCTGGAAAACCTCGACACCCAGGGTTACCACCTGCAGATGCCGCCGACCGAGGAGGAGTACATCGAACACCTCCCCGAAGAGCTGCTGCGCCGCAACGACCCGGTCTGACCCCTCTCCCCGCAGGGCCTGCCGCGATGGCCGGCCCTCCCGCCGTTCTGCAAGGTTGCAATCGATATGCGCGTTCTGATCGCCGAACAGGATCACGCCCTCTATGCCCGTCTGCTGCGCGAGGCTGCGCCCGAACTTGAAGTGCTGACCAGCGGCGACTCCGCCGAACTGGCCCGCCAGGCCACCCGCTGTCCGGTATGGCTGGGCCAGCCGGACCTGCTGGCCAGCCTGCTGCGCCAGGGCCATCGTCCGCAGTGGCTGCAATCGACCTGGGCCGGGATCACCCCGCTGCTGGCCGACGGCCTGTCGCGCGACTACCGCCTGACCCGGGCGGTCGGCATCTTCGGCCAGGTCATGGCCGAATACATGCTGACCTACATGCTCGGTCACGAGCGCGAGGTGCTGACGCGGCTGATGAGCCAGGTCGAGCGCAAGTGGGATGGCCGTCCCGGACGCAGCCTGGAGGGGCGTCGGGTGCTGATCGTCGGTACCGGCGACATCGGCTGTGCGGTGGCGCGCTTCCTCGTGCCGTTCGGCTGCACGCTGTACGGCATCGCCCGTTCGCCGCGGACGCTGGCGCCGTTCACCGAGGTGGCCGGGCTTGATGATCTCGGGCGGCTGGTGGGGCAGGTCGACTATGTGCTCAACCTGTTGCCGGACACCCCGGCGACCCACGACCTCTACAACGCGGCGCTGTTCGCCCGCTTCAATCCGGACGCGCTGTTCATCAACGCCGGACGCGGTGCGGCGGTGGTCGATGGCGACCTGGTCGAGGCTCTGGGCAAGGGCCACCTGGCCGGTGCGGTGATCGACGTCTGCCGGCAGGAGCCGCTGCCGCGCAATCATCCGTTCTGGACGGCGCTGGGCCTGTTGCTGACCGGGCACAGCTCGGCGCCGACCTCGCCGGTGGCGATGGTGCGCTTGTTCGTCGAGAACCTGGGGGCGTACGGGCGGGGCGAGAGCTTGCGCGGTGAGGTCGATTTCCAGCGGGGTTACTGATTGGGCCTGCTGTGCAGGCCTTCGCGAGCAAGCTCGCTCCCACAGTGGACTGATCGTGGGAGCGAGCTCGCTCGTGAAGGACCGCAAGGCGGTCCCGACTGCCTTACAGGGTGAAATCACCCTCGGCCGCCAGTTCGTTCAGCGGACGCCGCGGGCTCGGCACTTCACGGGCCTGCAGGTACTCGGCCAGGGTCGCCTTGTCGCCCAGCTTGCCGATCGCCACCACCGCGTGCAGGGCGTACTCGGCCGGAATCTTCAGTTCCTTGCGGGTCAGCTCCTGGTCGAAGCCGGCCATGCCGTGGGTGTGCCAGCCGCTGATGCTCGCCTGCAATGCCAGGTGACCCCAGGCCGAGCCGGTGTCGAAGGTGTGCCACAGCGCCGGAGTTTCCTCGCTCGCACCGGGGGCGGTGAAGGTGGTCTTGGAGACGATGATCACCAGTGCCGAGGCATGCTGCGCCCAACTGCGGTTGAACTCGTTGAGCAGGCCCAGGTAGCGCTCCCAGCTCGGCGTGTCGCGACGGGCGTAGAGGAAGCGCCACGGCTGCGAGTTGTACGCCGACGGCGCCCAGCGCGCGGCTTCGAGGAAGCTCAGCAGGGTTTCCTCGCTGATCGCCTCGCCGGTGAAGGCGCGCGGCGACCAGCGCTGGATGAACTGTTCATGGATGGCGTAGTCGGCAATACGGGGATTGGCGCTCATGGCGGGTTCCTGATGGGGGGATGAGAACTGAAATGATTTGCAAAACTACAACTGTCACCGCCACCCTGACAAGCGGTCTGGCAAAGCCGCAGCGCACGTCCTAGACTGGCGCCGCCTGATACAGGCTGAAGAATTTTGATACAGGATCACCGCAACATGCTGGCAAGCACCGAGCCGTTCTGGACCCGCAAGACCCTCGATCAGCTCGACCCCCAGGAATGGGAGTCGCTGTGTGATGGCTGCGGTCTGTGCTGCCTGCAGAAACTCGAGGACGAAGACGACAACAGCGTCTACTACACGCGGATCGCCTGCAAGCTGCTGGACCTCGAGAGCTGCCAGTGCAGCGACTACCCGCATCGCTTCGAGCATGTGCCGGATTGCATCCAGCTCACCCCGGGCAAGGCCGACCAGTTCAAGTGGCTGCCGCCCACCTGCGGTTATCGCCTGGTCAGCGAGGGCAAGGACCTGCCGCGCTGGCACCACCTGGTCTGCGGTGACCGCGAGCAGGTGCACAAGCAGCGCATCTCGCAGTCCGGGCGCATGCTCAGCGAGAACAGCGTGGCCGAAGATGACTGGGAAGACTATCTGATATTCCGCGCCAGCTGAGCTGGCGCGTTTCGCGTTCGAACAAGGAGTCGGGCAATGCCTGTGCGTCACCCTCTGGCGTGGGCCGTGTTGCTGTTGGCGAGCAATGTCGCCTGGGCGAAGAAAGTCGATCTGGATTACCACGTCCGCCTGTTGCCGCAGAACGGCCAGGCCGAGGTGCGCATGACCCTGGCCGAGGGCACCCAGGTGCGCAGCCTGGACTTCGACCTGGGCAAGGAAGGCCTGTACAGCGACTTCAAGGCCGACGGGCCGTGGCAACTGCAGCCCGACAACCAGCGCGGGCGCTGGCAGCCGGCGCCGGGCAAGGCCAGCCTGAGCTATCGGGTGCGCCTCAACCACAAGCTGAAGAATGGCAGCTACGACAGCCGCATCACGCCGAACTGGGCGCTGCTGCGCGGCGATGACCTGGTGCCGCCGGCGCGTCTCGACCAGCAGGACGGCACCGAACTGGTGGCGCGCCTGAGCGTCGATCTGCCCAGTGGCTGGAACAGCATCGAAACCGCCTGGCCGCGGGTGGGCAAGCAGCGTTTTCGCATCGACAACGTCTCGCGGCTGTTCGATCGCCCCACCGGCTGGATGCTCGCCGGTACGGTGGGCGCGCGGCGGGCGCGGCTCGGCGAGACCGAGGTCAGCGTCGCCGGCCCCGTGGGCCAGGGCCTGCGGCGCATGGACGCGCTGACCCTGCTGACCTTCGTCTGGCCGCAGTACCAGGCGGTGTTCCCGCGCAATCCGCCGAAGCTGTTGCTGGTCGGGGCCCGCGAGCACCTGTGGCGCGGCGCGCGGGCGGCGAACAACTCGATCTACCTCAACAGCGCCACGCCCCTGGTCGGCGAGAACGGCAGCAGCCCGCTGCTGCGCGAGCTGGTGCGGGTGTTCGCGCGGATCAATGACCGCGAGGACAGCGACTGGATCGGCGAGGGGCTGGCGGAGTACTACGCCACCGAGCTGCTGCGGCGGGCCGGGGGCATCAGCGATGATCGCTACCAGGCGCTGCAGGCGCGCCTGGCCAAGGAAAGCAAGGCGGTGACCAGCCTGCGCGGTGCGCAGGCCAATGCGGCCACCATCGCCCGGGCGGTGCTGCTGTTGCAGGCGCTGGACCGGGAAATTCGCATCCATACCCATAACAAGCAGTCGCTGGATGACCTGGCGCGGGCATTGATGCGCCTGAACAGCGTGAATACGGCGGAGTTCGTGCAGTTGGCCGAGAGTGTGCTGGGCAGGGAGTCGGAGGTTCTGCGCAGCCCGCTGCTTCAATGATTAGCCTTCAGGGCCTCATCGCGGGTTACACCCGCGATGAGGCCCTGAAGAACTCCACAACTCTCAGGGCTTGGGACTGACCAGCGAATCGTTGCCGGTCACCGTCGCCGTCCTGGTCGCCGCCTCTGCGGCATCCTTCAGCGACTTCAGTTCGCTTCCGGTGCGCTCGATCCTGGCCCGGATCCCGTCCAGGTCCTGGCGCCCCTTCTCCAGCAGGCTCTTGGCCGAGCAGTGGCCGGTCACCCCGCGGGCCAGCACCGCGCCGCCAATGGCGACCTGGATCAGGCCCAGCAGGCCGCCGCGGCGCAGCCCCTTGCCGAGCATCACCACCCCGGTGGCCACGGAGCCGGCGCGCTCCCAGCCCTGCACGTTGTGTTCGGGCTTGCTCTGAAAGGGCGTTGCCGGAATCTCTGGCTTCTGGCGCATGAGCGCTTCTCCTCTTGAGTGACGTGACAGTCAGCAGACCGCCTGACGGTGGCCGATGTTCAATCGCCTATTTGAAGCGCGGGCCGGAACGGGTATTGAGCCCCTTGGCCATGCGGTCGTAGAGCACCACGTTGACCGTGGCCGCGAGGTTCATGCAGCCGTTGGTCGGGATGTAGATGGTCTCCTCGCACCAGGCGCGAACGTCGTCGTCGAGGCTGCCGTCCTCGGGGCCGAAGATGTAGATGGCGCGGTCCGGGTGGGTGTATTCCGGCAACGGGCGGGCGCCCTCGACCAGTTCCACGGCCACCGGGGTGCAGCCCAGGGGGATGATCTTCTGCAGGTCGTCGATGCCGATCAGCGGGATGTCATAGTGCACCCGCTTGGTGTCGGTGACGAAGTCGCGGGCGCGCTCGTAGCGCTTGCCGGTGTAGAACACCGAGTTGACGCCATAGCAGCCGGCGGCGCGCATCACCGAACCGACGTTTTCAGGAGACTTGGGGTTGTACAGGCCGATGCAGCTGTACCTTTTGTTCGCCACGTGCCGGGCCCTTCGCAAAAAAGACGCGATTATACGGGCGCCGGCACGCTCGGGCGAACCTCAGTCCTTCTTGCCCATCATCCCGGCCAGGGCGGCGAACGGATTGTGCGTGGCCTTGGCGATCGACGGCGTGCTCAGCGAGCCTTCGCTGAAGTACTGCTGGTCGGTGTAGCGGGCGTGCTCGTTGTCGTGGCAGTACAGGCACAGCAGCTCCCAGTTGGAGCCGTCCTGGGGGTTGTTGTCATGGTTGTGGTCGCGGTGGTGCACGGTCAGTTCGCTCAGGCGCTTGCCGGAGAACTCGCGGGCGCAGCGGCCACAGACGTGGGGGTACATGCGCAGGGCTTTCTGGCGATAGCCCCGTTCGTCGTCGCGCTTGGCGTCGGCGAGGATGCGGTCGAGCCGCGCGGTGGCGGCGGCGGAGGAGGATTGGCTCATTGTTGTACCTGCTCAGGTGTTTCACGGTGTTGGCGTCAGTTTAACGCCACTCCCGCACGCTGGGCAGGCAATCCGCCACACGGCGGAGTAGGCTGTAGGACATGACCTCGACCAGGAGCCTTCCATGCGTCTGACGAGCCTCGTGTTCTGCTGCCTCGCCGGCCTCGCCACGGCCCAGGCCGACGACCTGCAACCCCGGGTCATCGCCCCGGTGCCCGGCGCGCCCGGTACGCCGACTCCCACCCCCTACCCGCAGGTGACGCCGCCGCAGGCGCCACGGGCCAATGATGGCAAGCCGGGCGGGCCGTTGCTGCCGCCCATGCCGCTGCCGTCGCCGCCCAGGGACCAGCCATTGCCGGGGCTGACGCCCGATGCGCAGAAGGACCCGCCAAAAGATGGCTAGACCTGTTGCGCCAGCAACTGGCCGTCGACCATCCGCAGGCGCTTCGACAAGGCCACCGCCAGGGCGCGAATCACCCGGGCGGCGATCTTCGGCGCCTCGTTGAGCATCTTCTCCAGGGCATCCTTGCCCAGGCTGAGCAACTGGCAGTCGCTGGCGGCGACGCAGGACGCCGAGCGCCGCTCGCCGTCGAGCACCGCCATCTCGCCGAAGGCGCGGCCCTTGCGCAGCACGGCGATCTCTACTTCGCGGCCCTCGGCGTCGGTCTTGCGCACCGAGACCTGGCCGGAAACGATGATGCCCATGAAGGTCCCGGCATCGCCTTCGCGGAAGATGTCCTGGCCGGCGCTCATGGCGCTGAGGGCGAAATAGCCGGCGGCCGCGGCGAAGTCGCCGGGCTGCAGTTGGTCGAACAGGCCGCAGTCCATCAGCAGGTCGCGGATTTCGTTGTTGAGGAAGGAAGCTTCAGGCATCGCGTTCGGTCTTTTGTTGTCGGTCTGAGGAGATCGCACCGCGCGCATGGCCGCGGTGCAAGCTCAGACAACGAAAAACGCGATTTACACCACAGTCAGCTGATTCAGGACGAAGGCGTACTCCAGGGCCACGTCGCGCAGGCCCTGGTAGCGACCGCTCATGCCGCCGTGGCCGGCGCCGAGTTCGGTCTTGAGCAGCAGCGGGTTGGCGTCGGTCCGGGTCACGCGCAGCTTGGCCACCCACTTGGCCGCTTCCCAGTACTGCACGCGGCTGTCGTTGTAGCCGGCGATCACCAGCATGGCCGGGTAGGCCTGGGCGCTGACGTTCTCGTACGGTGCGTAGGCCTTGATCCGCGCGTACACCTCCGGCTCCTGCGGATTGCCCCACTCGTCGTACTCGGTGACGGTCAGCGGCAGGTCGGGGTCGAGCATGGTGTTGAGCACGTCGACGAACGGCACTTCGGCGATGGCCACCTTGAACAGCTCGGGCCGCTGGTTGAGCACCGCGCCGATCAGCAGGCCGCCGGCGCTGCCGCCGCTGATCGCCAGCCGGTCGGCGCGGGTCACGCCCTGGGCGATCAGGTGTTCGGCACAGGCGATGAAGTCGCCGAAGCTGTTGTGCTTGTGTTCCTGCTTGCCGGCGCGGTACCAGGCCTCGCCCAGCTCGCCACCGCCGCGCACATGGGCGATGGCGAAGGCCACGCCGCGCTCCAGCAGGCTCAGGCGGGCGTGGGAGAACCACGGGTCGAGGCTTTCGCCGTAGGCACCGTAGCCATAGAGGTACAGCGGCACCACCTGGCCGACGTCGGCACGGCGTTGCACCAGGCTGATCGGGATCAGCGTGCCATCGCCGGCACGGGCCCACAGGCGCTGGCTGACATAGTCGTCGGCGGAGAACGGGCCGAGCACCGGGGTCTGCTTGAGCACTTCCTGCGCGCCGTCGGCCAGGTTCAGCTGACGCACCTGGGCCGGGCGGTTCAGCGCCTCGTAGCGCAGGCGGATGCGCGGGCTGACGAACTCCAGGCTGTCCTGCACGTACAGGCTGTAGGCCGCGTCCGGCAGTTGCACGCGGTAGGCCGGCAGGCCTGTCGGACGTACCTCGATCACCGGCAGGCCGCCTTCGCGCAGGCTCAGGGTCAAGGCGTCGGCGTTGAGGGTCAGGCCTTCGAGCATGACCTCGTCGCGGTGCGGCACCAGCACCTGCCACTGCTCGCGGGTCGGCACGCGGTCGCCCGGCGCCTGGAACAGGGCGAAGTTGATGCCGTCCTGGTTGCTGCGCACGAACCAGCACCACTGGCCGTCCAGCTTGCCGTGGTCGACGTCGTACTCATGGCCTTCGACCCGTGGCGCCACGCAGGCGAAGGCCTGGGTCGGGGTATCGGCATCCAGCACCCAGGCTTCGCTGGTGGTCTTGCTGCCGAGCACGAGCACCAGCTGGCGCTCGGAACTGGCGCGGTAGCAGTGCAGGAAGAAACGCCCGTCGTCCTCCTCGAACACGGTCGGCGCCTCGGTGCTGCCGAGGCGGTGGCGGCGCAGGCGGAACGGCCGGTGGGTATCGTCCAGTTCGGTGAAGAACAGGGTCTGGCTGTCGTTGGCCCAGGTCATGCTGCCGTCGCAGTCGTCGAATGGCAGTTCGCTGAGGCTGCCGTCGGACAGCTCCTTCACGTACAGGGTGTAGATCTCGTCGCCGCTGGTATCCAGGCTGTAGGCCAGGCGCTGGTGGTCCGGGCTGATGTTGAAGGCACCGAGGCTGAGGAAGCCGCCGGCGGCCAGCGCGTTGGGATCGAGCAGCAGTTCCTCGCGGCCTTCGTCGACGCTATTGGAGCCGTCCGCCGGGCGCGGGCAGCGGTAGTGCCGCGGGTATTCGTCGCCGGCGGTGGTGCGGGTGTAGTACAGGTACGGGCCCCAGGGCGAGGGCAGCGACAGGTCGGTCTCGAGGATGCGCCCCTTGATCTCCTCGAACAACTGCTCGCGCAAGGGCGCCTGGTCGGCCAGTTGCGCGTCCTGGAAGGCGTTCTCCGCTTCCAGGTAGGCCATCACCTCGGGGGCGTCGCGTTCCTGCAGCCAGGCATAGGGATCCGCGCCTTCGCCACGGCGGGCGAGCGGGGCGGGAAGGGCTGGGGCAGTGGGGGACATGAGCGGTTCCTTGGCTGGGGGGCGCCTGCGCGCGGAAAAATCGTTATCATAAGCGCCTGTTTGCCTACCTTCCACGGACGCCATGACCGAAAACGATTATCTGTTCGCCTGGGGCCTGTACGCCCTGGCCGCCCTGGGTTGCCTGTGGGTGGGCTTTCGCATCACCGGCTGGATGTGGCGCTGGCTGCGCGAGTCGCTGCGCCTGCTGCTGGCGGTGCTGCTGCTGACCCCGACCATCGTCGATCCGGCCAAGGACATCTTCGCCCCGGCCATCGCCATCACCGCTCTCGACCTCGCCTTCAAGGTCGGCAACAACGTCTGGCGCGCCGCCTCGGACCTGGCGATGTACGGCATGATCGCCTTCGCCCTGTACCTGATCTTCGTCGCCATCCGCATGCCCCTGGAGGCCCGCGCCCGGGCCCGCCGCGAGCGTGCCGAGGCGGCGGCCAGGCAGGATGCCGAGGCGGTCGTGGCAGAGCCGCTGGACAGCCGCGAGCGCTACCGCAACGAGCCGCCCGAGCCTCCGCGCGGCGGCCCGCGCCAGCGTCTCGAACCCCGTCTTTGACCGCTGCCCTGGAGCGACCGGAACATGTGTGAACTGCTGGGCATGAGTGCCAACGTCCCCACCGACATCGTCTTCAGTTTCACCGGCCTGATGCAGCGTGGCGGCCGCACCGGCCCGCACCGCGACGGCTGGGGCATCGGTTTCTACGAAGGCCGCGGCCTGCGGTTGTTCCAGGACCCGGCGGCGAGCTGCGAATCGGAAGTCGCCAACCTGGTGCAGCGCTACCCGATCAAGAGCGAAGTGGTCATCGGCCATATCCGCCAGGCCAACGTCGGCAAGGTCTGCCTGTCCAACACCCACCCGTTCGTGCGCGAGCTGTGGGGGCGCAACTGGTGCTTCGCGCACAACGGCCAGATGGCCGACTTCGCCGGCCTGAAGAGCTTCTACCGGCCGGTAGGCGACACCGACAGCGAGGCGGCCTTCTGCGACCTGCTCAACCGCATCCGCGAGGCCTTCCCCGAGCCGGTCGAGGTCGAGCAACTGCTGCCGGTGCTGCAGCAGGCCTGCGCCGAGTACCGCGGCAAGGGCGTGTTCAACGGCCTGCTCAGCGATGGCGACTGGCTGTTCTGCTTCTGCTCGACCAAGCTGGTGCACATCACCCGGCGCGCGCCGTTCGGTCCGGCCCGGCTCAAGGACGTGGACATGATCGTCGACTTCCAGGCCGAGACCACGCCCAACGACGTGGTCACCGTCATCGCCACCGAGGCGCTCACCGAAAACGAAACCTGGCAGCGCTACGAACCCGGCCAGTGGGGCCTGTGGCGCAAGGGCGAATGCATCGCCAAGGGCCAGACCCCAGCCTGAGGAAGAGGCGTATGTTGAGAAGCTACCTGCGATTGATCCTGTTCACCTGCGGCCTGTTGCTGGGGGTGCAGATTCCTGGCCTGATCAACGACTACAGCCAGCGCGTGCAGGCCCACCTGCTGGAGTCCCGGGAAGGCCTCAAGGGCTTCCAGCAGACGGCCCAGCGCTTCTTCAACGGCGACCTCGACGCCCTGGTGCGGCACTACCGTTCCAGCGACGACCCGGTATTCAACAGCGATGCCAACAGCATCGAGAGCCTGCAGATCCGCAACCGCCAGTTCGAGGCCGAATGGCAGGCCTTGCAGGGCGGCTGGCTGAGCCGCACCCTGCACGTGCTGACCCGCCCCGACCCGGCCTTGCGCGAGGAAACCCTCAAGGGCTACAGCTACCAGATCCTCCTCACGCCGGAAGCCGCGAGCTGGGGCCTGGGCTGCGCGCTGCTCTTCGCGCTGCTGGTGGAGAGCCTGTTGCTGCTGATCGGCTGGGTGATCATGGGCGGCAGGCGCAAGGCCGTGCAGCCCAGCTGGCGTTGAATCTGATCCGGAGGTCCGCGTGAGCCGTCTGCTGCTGAACTGCGACATGGGCGAAAGCTTCGGCAACTGGACCCTGGGTCTGGATGCCGAGGTCATGCCCTTCATCGATTGCGCCAACATCGCCTGCGGTTTCCATGCCGGCGACCCCGGGATCATGCGCCACACCGTGGCCCTGGCGGTGGCGCACAAGGTGCTGGTCGGCGCCCACCCGGCCTATCCCGACCTGCAGGGCTTCGGCCGTCGTTCGATGGCCTGCAGCAACGAGGAAATCCGCGACCTGCTGCACTACCAGATCGGTGCGCTGGACGGTATCTGCCGGGTCCAGGGCACCCGCGTGGCCTACGTCAAACCCCATGGCGCGCTGTACAACGACATGATGGCCGACCACGGCAAGCTGCGCGCCGTGCTCGAAGCCGTGGCGGGCTATGACCGCACCCTGCCGCTGATGTTGATGGCCACCGCCGACGACAGCGCTGCCCGTGCCCTGGGGGCCGAACTGGGGATCACCCTGTGGTTCGAGGCCTTCGCCGACCGTGCCTACGATGGCGCCGGGCGCCTGGTCTCGCGGCGCCTGCCGGGGGCGGTGCATCACGACCCGGCGCAGGTGCTGGAGCAGGCCCTGCGCCTGGCCCGGGGCGAGCCCCTGAGCGGCAGTGACGGCAAACCGGTGCTGCTGCGTGCCCAGACCCTCTGCGTGCATGGCGACAACCAGGGCTCGTTGGCTGCGGTGCGACAGATCCGCGAGGCACTGGACGCCCTGCCGTCATGACGCCGCGCCTCGAAGCGGTGGCCATCGACTGCCTGATGGTGCGGCTGTTCGATGCCATCGACGAAGCCCACATGCCCTGGATGCTCGCCGCCAGCCAGCGTGTGCGGGCGGCGTTCGGCGCACGCTTGATCGAACTGGTGCCGTCCTATACCACCCTGATGGTGCAGTTCGACTGCGCGCCGACCGAGGCTCGGGCATTGATCGTCGCGGCCTTGCGCGACCTGCGTCCGGATCCGGGCAGCAGCGGGCGGCAGATGCAGATCCCGGTGTGGTACGACGCCAGCGTCGGCCCCGAGCTGACGGCCCTGGCCGCGCGCTGCGGGGTGGCGCAGAGCGAGATCGTCCGCCGTCACACGGCGCGCGAATACCAGGTGTTCGCCCTCGGCTTCGCGCCGGGGTTCGCCTTCATGGGGCTGGTGGAGGAATCCCTGGCTTCGCCGCGCCTGGCCACGCCGCGCAAGCGCGTGGCGGCGGGCAGCGTGGGCATCGCCGAGCGCCAGACCGCGGCCTATCCGGCGTTGTCACCCGGTGGCTGGAACCTGATCGGGCGAACCCCGTTGCCACTGTTCGATCGTCGGCGTGATGGCTACAGCCTGCTGCAACCGGGCGACCGGGTGCGTTTCGTGGCCATCGACCGGGATGGGTTTCTCGAACTGGGTGGCGACGACACGCCACTGGAGGAGCGTTGATGGGCCGTCTGCGTGTCGAGGCCAGCACCGCGCTGTGCCAGTTGCAGGACCAGGGCCGCTTCGGCGTGCGCCATCTGGGCGTGACCCAGGGCGGGGCGCTGGACTGGGTGTCGGCGCGCTGGGCCAACTGGCTGCTGGGCAACCCGGCGCAGGCGGCCGTGGTGGAAATCACCCTGGGCGGTTTCGCCGTGGTCGCCGAGGTGGATTGCCCGTTGGCCCTGGCCGGGGCTGACCTGGATGCGCGGATCGACGGCGAGGTGCTCGATCCGTGGCGCAGCTTTGTGTTGCGCCAGGGCCAGCGTCTGCAGTTCAGTCAGCCGCTGCAGGGGGCACGGGCCTATCTCGCGGCGCCTGGCGGCTTCGAGGCACTGGCCGTGCTGGGCAGTTGTGCCACTGTGGCTCGCGAGGAACTCGGTGGCCTGGATGGCAACGGGCGGGCGCTGGCGAAAGGGGACGAACTGCGTTTTTCCGGGCAGTCGGCCAGGCAAGGGGAGGTGGCTGCGGCGCTGCGTCCCGATTTCTCAGGGGGCGCGCAACTGGACCTGGTCATGGGCGCGCAGTTGGGCGAGTTCTCCGGGCAGAGCCTGTTCGATGCATTCAACAGCCGCTGGGAAGTGGACAGCCGGGCCGACCGCATGGGTATCCGCCTGCTGGGACCGCTGCTGAAGTACCAGGGCCCGCCGATGATTTCCGAGGGCATCCCGCTGGGCGGGGTGCAGGTGCCGCCGGATGGGCAGCCGATCGTGCTGCTCAATGACCGGCAGACGATTGGTGGGTATCCGCGTCTGGGGGCGCTGACGCCCTTGGCGCTGGCGCGGCTGGCGCAGTGTTTGCCGGGGGAGAAGGTGAGGTTCAGGGCGGTGGTGCAGGAGCTGGCCTGGGCTGAAATGCAAGACTGTCTCAAAAGACTTTTCGCCTGAAAGGGCCTCATCGCTGGCAAGCCAGCTCCCACAGGTTCAGCGGTGCAACACGGTCACTGTGGGAGCTGGCTTGCCAGCGATGAGGCCGGGGCGAGCGACCTTCTACTTGGACAGGAAGCGCATCCCTTCCTCCAGCCCCTGCAAGGTCAGCGGGTACATGCGGTCCTCGACCAGCTCGCGGACGATATTGGTCGACGCCGTGTAGCCCCAGGTGTTCTTCGGGTACGGGTTGATCCAGACGAGCTTCTTGAATTTCTCCATGAAGCGCTGCATCCATACATACCCGGCTTCCTCGTTCCAGTGCTCGACGCTGCCACCCGGCTGGGTGATCTCGTAGGGCGCCATGGCCGCGTCGCCGACGAACACCACCTTGTAGTCGGCGCCGTACTTGTGCAGCAGGTCCAGGGTCGAGGTGCGCTCGGAGGTCCGGCGCAGGTTGTTCTTCCACACCGACTCGTAGACGAAGTTGTGGAAGTAGTAGTACTCCAGGTGCTTGAACTCGGTCTTGCACGCGGAGAACAGCTCCTCGCAGATCTTCACGTGGGCATCCATCGAGCCGCCGATGTCGAACAGCAGCAACAGCTTCACGCTGTTGCGCCGCTCCGGGCGCATCTGGATGTTGAGCAGGCCGGCGTCGCGGGCGGTGTGGTCGATGGTGCCGTCGATGTCCAGCTCGTCCGCCGCGCCCTGGCGGGCGAACTTGCGCAGCCTGCGCAGGGCCAGCTTGATGTTGCGCGTGCCCAGCTCGACCTGGTCGTCGAGGTTCTTGTACTCGCGCTGGTCCCAGACTTTCACCGCCTTGCCCTGGCGCTTGCCAGCATCGCCGATGCGGATGCCTTCCGGGTTGAAGCCACCGGAGCCGAACGGGCTGGTACCGCCGGTACCGATCCACTTGTTGCCGCCGGCATGGCGTTCCTTCTGTTCCTCCAGGCGTTTCTTGAACTCCTCGATCAGCTTGTCGAGGCCGCCGAGGGACTGGATCTGCGCGCGTTCCTCGTCGCTCAGCGAGCGTTCGAACTCCTTGCGCAGCCAGTCCTCGGGAATCAGCGCCTCGAGGTGCCGGTCGAGGTTTTCCAGGCCCTTGAAGTAGGCGGAAAAGGCCCGGTCGAACTTGTCGAAATGACGCTCGTCCTTCACCAGGATGGCCCGCGACAGGTAGTAGAACTCGTCCATGTCGGCGAAGGTGACCCGCTGCTTCAGGGCATTGAGCAGGTCGAGCAGTTCGCGCACCGACACCGGCACCTTGGCCGCGCGCATTTCGTTGAACAGGTTGAGCAGCATGGCGATCGCCCCCGTGGCCTCAGCGGTTGCCGCGACGGCTCATGAAGGCCAGGCGCTCGAGCAGTTGCACGTCCTGTTCGTTCTTCACCAGGGCGCCGGCCAGCGGCGGGATGGCCTTGGTCGGATCACGCTCGCGCAGCACGGCTTCGCCGATGTTGTCGGCCATCAGCAGCTTGAGCCAGTCGACCAGCTCGGAGGTCGACGGCTTCTTCTTCAGGCCCGGCACCTTGCGCACGTCGAAGAACACGTCCAGCGCCTCGCTGACCAGGTCCTTCTTGATGTTCGGGTAGTGCACGTCGACGATCTGCTGCAGGGTGTTGCGGTCGGGGAAGGCGATGTAGTGGAAGAAGCAGCGGCGCAGGAAGGCGTCCGGCAGTTCCTTCTCGTTGTTCGAGGTGATGATGATGATCGGGCGCTGTTTTGCCTTGATGGTCTCGTCGGTCTCGTAGACGTAGAACTCCATCTTGTCGAGTTCCTGCAGCAGGTCGTTGGGGAACTCGATGTCGGCCTTGTCGATCTCGTCGATCAGCAGGATGACCCGTTCCTCGGACTCGAAGGCTTCCCACAGCTTGCCTTTCTTCAGGTAGTTGCGCACGTCGTGGACCCGGTCCACGCCCAGTTGCGAGTCGCGCAGGCGGCTGACCGCATCGTACTCGTAGAGACCCTGGTGGGCCTTGGTGGTGGACTTGATGTGCCAGGTGATCAACCGGGCGCCGAAGGACGCGGCCAGTTGCTCGGCGAGCATGGTCTTGCCAGTGCCCGGCTCGCCCTTGACCAGCAGGGGCCGCTCCAGGGTGATCGCCGCGTTGACCGCCAGTTTCAGGTCGTCTGTGGCGACGTATGCGCTGGTGCCTTCGAACTTCATCTGTCCATCCTCGTTGCGAATGCCAGGGGACGTGGCCCTGGTGGAAAATTGTCATACGCGACTATAACGCGCGTCCTACAGGGCTGTGAACGCAGACGGCCCATTCAGTCTCTGAATGGGCCGTCACTCGGTGACTCAGTCAGACTGGGGCGGCGAACGTTCGTAGCGTGCGTTGAAGGCCTGGATGAAACCGTTGCGCAGGATCTGCACGAACGCCTCGAAGGCGCTGATATCGCTCTGCTGCACGCTGCCGGACAGCTCGACCCGGGTGGCGAACTGGTTCTTCGGCTGGTTCTTCAGGACCGTCTCGGTGGCGCCGACCAGAGCCTCCCACACCGAGCGGAAGAGGTTCTTGTCCTTGTTCTCCACGTCCTGCTGCCAGTCGAAGACCTCGACGTCGCGCAGCAGCGGCTTGATGTACCCGGTCAGCCGGCCATGCTCGGCCTGGGCCTCGATCACCACGTCGCCATGCCCGGCCTTGAAGTCGAACTTGCCGTAGGCGCTGGCGAAGTCGTTGAGCCGGCGCAGCTGGATGTCGGTGGCGCGCAGGCGGAACTGGAAATCCTCGAAGTCGCTCAGCGGGTCGAAGGTGGCGCTGCTTTCCACCGCGGCGTCGCCGAGCAGCAGGGCCTTGCCGTCGAAGCTGGCGTCGCGCCGGCCCTGCTTGTCGACCACGTTGGTCAGGTTGTGCACGCTGGCGTCGAGCCGGGTGGCCTTGAGGTCGACCGGCGGTTTCGAATGGAAGTTGTGGAACGTCAGGGTGCCGTCCTGGATCAGCACCTCGTCGAGGGTGATGGGCAGCAGTTTCTCCAGTTGCTGGCGCCAGTTGGTGCCCTGGCCGGTCTGCGAGGCCTGCTTGCTGCCGCCGTCGACGAAATTGAGTTGTGGGCGCAGGAAGGTCACCTCGGCCACCACCGCGTGGTCGTGCCAGAGCGAATGCCAGCTCACCGACAGGTCGATCACCGGTGCATCGAGCAGCGGCAGCGGCACCTTGCCGCTGGTCTTGACGATGCTCAGGCCGTTGATCCGGTAGGCGCCACGCCACCATGCCAGGTCAACGTCGGCGATCTGGCCGCGATAATCGCCCATGTCGGCGAGCTTGCCGTTGAGGTAGTCACGTACCAGCCAGGGCAGCGACAACTGCAGGGCGAGCAGCAGCACGAGCAGGCCGGCCAGGGCGACCAGCGGCCAGCGATAGCGACGTTTCATCGGTATCTCCAGGTCCCGGATGAAGGGTTGACCGCGTCCGCTCGCACGGAGTTCTGCCGGGGTAGACGCACCCCCATGGCAGGCTTACCCTTGAGGTTTTCGCTCGGTGCCAAAAGGACCCCCTGCCATGAGCCGCATCTTCGCTGACAACGCCCATTCCATCGGCAACACGCCGCTGGTGCAGATCAACCGCATCGCCCCGCGCGGGGTGACCATCCTGGCCAAGATCGAGGGGCGCAACCCGGGCTATTCGGTCAAGTGCCGGATCGGCGCGAACATGGTCTGGGACGCCGAAAGCAGCGGCAAGCTCAAGCCGGGCATGACCCTGGTCGAGCCGACCTCGGGCAACACCGGCATCGGCCTGGCCTTCGTCGCCGCCGCCCGCGGCTACAAGCTGCTGCTGACCATGCCGGCGTCGATGAGCATCGAGCGGCGCAAGGTCCTCAAGGCGCTGGGCGCCGAACTGGTGCTGACCGAGCCGGCCAAGGGCATGAAGGGCGCCATCGAGAAGGCCAACGAGATCCTCGCCAGCGACCCGGCCAAGTACTTCATGCCGGCGCAGTTCGACAACCCGGCCAACCCGGCGATCCACGAGAAAACCACCGGTCCGGAAATCTGGAACGACACCGATGGCGCGGTGGACGTGCTGGTGGCCGGCGTCGGCACCGGCGGCACCATCACCGGTGTGTCGCGCTACATCAAGCACACCCAGGGCAAGGCGATCCTGTCGGTGGCAGTGGAGCCGATCGCCTCGCCGGTGATCAGCCAGGCCCTGGCCGGCGAGGAGATCAAGCCGAGCCCGCACAAGATCCAGGGCATCGGCGCCGGTTTCGTGCCGAAGAACCTCGACCTGTCGATCGTCGACCAGGTGGAAAAGGTCAGCGACGACGAAGCCAAGGCCATGGCCCTGCGCCTGATGCAGGAAGAGGGGATTCTCTGCGGGATCTCCTGTGGTGCCGCCATGGCCGCCGCCGTGCGCCTGGCCGAGAAGCCGGAGATGCAGGGCAAGACCATCGTCGTGATCCTGCCGGACTCCGGCGAGCGCTACCTGTCCAGCATGCTGTTCAGCGACCTGTTCACCGATCAGGAAAACCAGCAGTAACAGCAGGCCTCCCACGATCCCTGTGGGAGCTGGCTTGCCAGCGATGAGGCCCGTGAGTTCACCATTTGACCCCGGACAATGCACCGCCCCCGGGGTTATTACAAAATCCCCAACACTGTCTATCAGGCCCCGCGTGTTCTTACCGGGGCCTGTTCGGTTTATCATGGACGATTTCCGGCCTAGGGCCTGAACGAATTTCCAGGAGTGTTGCATGACTTTTTCCTTTGTCGCCAAGGCAGGCGTGCTGCTGCTGTTCTTCGGCAGCGTCCTGTTCGTGCACCTGCGCGGCAAGGCGCGTCTGCCGGTGCTGCGCCAGTTCGTCAACCATTCGGCCCTGTTCGCCCCGTACAACTCGCTGATGTACCTGTTTTCCGGGGTGCCCTCCAAGCCGTACCTGGACCGTGAGCGCTTCCCCGAACTGGACGTGCTGAAGAACAACTGGGAAACCATCCGCGAAGAGGCCATGCACCTGTTCGACGAGGGTTACATCCGCGCCGCCGAGAAGGACAACGACGCCGGCTTCGGCTCGTTCTTCAAGAAAGGCTGGAAGCGCTTCTACCTGAAGTGGTACGACAAGGCCCTGCCGTCGGCCGAGGCGCTGTGCCCGAAGACCGTCGAGCTGGTCAACAGCATTCCCAACGTCAAGGGCGCGATGTTCGCCCTGCTGCCCGGCGGCAGCCACCTGAACCCGCACCGCGATCCGTTCGCCGGCTCGCTGCGCTATCACCTGGGCCTGACCACGCCGAACTCGGACAACTGCCGCATCTATGTCGATGGCCAGCCGTACGCCTGGCGCGACGGCGAGGACGTGATGTTCGACGAGACCTACGTGCACTGGGTGAAGAACGAGACCGATGTCACCCGGGTGATCCTGTTCTGCGACGTCGAGCGGCCGCTGAGCAGCCCGCTGATGACCCGCATCAACCGCAAGGTCAGTGCCTTCCTCGGTCGCGCCACCGCGCCGCAGAACACCGATGACGAGCGGGTGGGCGGGATCAACCAGGCCTATGCCTGGAGCAAGAAGTTCAGCAACGTCATCAGCGCCCGGGTGAAGACCTTCAAGCGCGCCAACCCCAAGGCCTACCGCGTGCTGCGGCCGGTGCTGGCGGTGGTGGTGGCGTACCTGCTGTATCGCTGGTTGTTCTGATCCGGTCGTGTTGCGGATGACGCTCAGCCTGCCCGCGCAGGCTTGAGCACCAGCCACAGGGCCAGGCCGATCAGCAGTCCGCCGTACAGGTGTGCGCTGGACAGCGGCTCGTCCAGCAGCCAGGCCCCCCAGAGCACGCCGAATACCGGAATGAGGAAGGTCACGGTGGAGGACTTCACCGGGCCGATCTCGCTGAGCAGGCGGAAGTACAGGATGTAGGCCAGGGCGGTGCACACCAGGCCCAGGCCCAGCAGCGACAGCCACACCTGCCAGCCGCCCCAGCTGGCAGGGGGCTGGGTGGCGATGCTCCAGGCGAACAGCGGCAGCAGCAACAGGCTGGCGCCGATCATGCTGCCCAGCGCCGACAGGCGGCTGTCGAGGCCGCCGCGCTGGTCCAGCCAGCGCCGCGCGAGAAACCCGGCCAGGCCGTAGCAGGCCGTGGCCCCCAGGCAGGCGAGGGCGCCCTGCAGCAGCCGGGCGTCGAACGCCACCGGGCCCGCGCCACTGAGAATGCCGACCCCGAGCAGGCCGAGGAAGATCCCGGCGAGCTTGGGCAGGGTCATGGCTTCGTGGAAGCACAGCGCGCCGATCAGCACGCCCATCAGCGGCGTGGTGGCGTTGAAGATCGCCGAATAGCCGGCCGGCAGCACCTGCGCCGCCACCGAATAGAGGGTCGCGGGGATCCCCGAGTTGATCATCCCCAGTACCAGGGCCACCTTGAACTTGCCATCGAAGTCCCAGCGCACCCGCAGCAGGGCGAGGATGACGACCAGCCCGAGACAGGCGATCGAGACGCGGAAGAACGCGGTCGGCACCGTGCCCAGCACCGGCGCGATGATGCGCATGAACAGGAAGCTGGCGCCCCAGATGGCGGCGAGGATCAGCAGGCGGGACAAGGCGATGGGGCTCACGGTGGACTCCGGTGGTGGGCGGGTGAGCGAGTGTACGGGAAAACCCGTGGCGATCTCGTCCGCTTTCTTGCGGGCTGAATCCCTTCATGCGCGTCATGTCGCCGGATTGGCAAGAACGCCTTGTCCACGCTGCTGGCAAGGTGCTGCCAATTTGGCCGATCCACCCCCTGTGCAGCGCCATTCGCCGCGGTTACTCTCAGGCTTTCGCCCTTCCCGCCAGAGGTCCTGACATGCCCCAGCAATGGCCGGCCGCCGATATCGCGCGGACCATCCTCGATGGTTTCGACACCTACCGCGAGCACTTCCGCCAGATCACCGACGGTGCCCGCGAGCGTTTCGAAAAAGCCCTCTGGCAGCAGATCCAGAGCGCCGCGGCGGCGCGGATCAACCTGTACGAGGAGAAGGTCGCGCAGGTCTCCGCCTGCCTGCGCGAGCGCTTTGCCGAGGACGTGCTGCTGGATGTCTCGCTGTGGCCGCTGGTGAAGAGCGCCTACATCGGCCTGATCGACCCGCGCCTCGACGACGAGCTGTCGGAGACCTGGTACAACTCGATCTTCTGCAGCCTGTTCAGCCACGACCTGATCAGCGATGGCTGCATGTTCATCCACACCACCCGACCGTCGCTACGCGCCCACGAACGCGCGGCGCAGACGCGCATCTACCGCCCCGAGGGGCACCTGAACGCCTTGCTCGCGCGGATCTTCGAGGACTACCGCTTCGGCGTGGCCTACGCCGACCTCGCCGGCGACCTGGCGCGCCTGGAGGCGCAACTGCGCGAGAACCTGCCGGACTGGGTGTGCAAGGACCCGCAACTGCAGGTCGAGCTGTTCTCGCCGGTGCTCTACCGCAACAAGGGCGCCTACCTGGTCGGGCGCATCTTCACCCGGGACGAGCAGTGGCCGCTGGTGATCCCGCTGCTGCACCGCGAAGGCCACGGCATCGAGATCGACGCGCTGATCACCGACGAAGCCGACGTCTCGATCATCTTCTCCTTCACCCGCTCGTACTTCATGGTCGACGTGCCGGTGCCGGCGGAGTTCGTCGGCTTCCTCAAGCGCATCCTGCCGGGCAAGCACGTCGCCGAGCTGTACACCTCGATCGGCTTCTACAAGCACGGCAAGTCGGAGTTCTACCGGGCCCTGATCAACCACCTGGCCAGCACCGACGACCGCTTCATCATGGCCCCGGGCGTGCGCGGCATGGTCATGAGCGTGTTCACCCTGCCGGGCTTCAACACCGTGTTCAAGATCATCAAGGACCGCTTCTCGCCGTCGAAGAGCGTCGATCGCGCGACGGTGATCGAGAAGTATCGCCTGGTGAAGAGCGTCGACCGGGTCGGGCGCATGGCCGATACCCAGGAGTTCTCCGATTTCCGTTTCCCGGTGAGCAAGTTCGAGCCGGAGTGCCTGGCCGAGCTGCTGGAGGTGGCGCCGTCCACCGTGACGGTCGAAGGCGACACGGTGCTGGTGCGCCACTGCTGGACCGAGCGGCGCATGACCCCGCTCAACCTCTACCTGGAAAACGCCAACGACGCCCAGGTGCGCGAAGCGCTCGACGACTACGGCCTGGCGATCAAGCAGCTGGCGGCGGCGAACATCTTCCCCGGCGACATGCTGCTGAAGAATTTCGGCGTCACCCGCCACGGGCGCGTGGTGTTCTACGACTACGACGAGATCACCTTCCTCACCGAAGCCAATTTCCGCCATATCCCGCCGCCACGCTTCCCCGAGGACGAGATGTCCAGCGAGCCCTGGTATTCCATTGGTCCGCACGATGTGTTCCCGGAGGAGTTTCCGCCGTTCCTGTTCGCCGACATGGGCCAACGTCGGCTGTTCAGCCAGTTGCATGGCGAGCTGTACGACGCCGACTACTGGAAGGGGCTGCAGGAGGCGATCCGCGCCGGCAAGGTGATCGATGTGTTCCCGTACCGGCGCAAGGACCGGGATGACGTCATCGCCTAACTCTTCAGGCACTTCAGCGCGCTGAAGTCCTGGCGTACCTTGCCCAGGCGCTGGTCCAGCTGCTGGCGCTGCTGGCTGCTGCTCTGGGCCATCAGGTCGACCAGCAGGCTGCGCAACTGGGCCTCGGTGTTGTCGAAGGCGGTGCGGTACTGCGGGGTCCAGAAGCGTTCGCGGTCGTTGAGCAACTGGCCCAGGCGCGGCTCGAAGTCGTCCTGGTGACGCTGCTCCATCAGGCTGCTGAACTCGGCCTGCCAGCGCGCGCGGTTGGCGATCCACTCGCGGTTCTGCTCGCCCAGTCGCGCCGACCATGTGGCCACGCGGGCCTTCTGTTGCGGGCTGAGGCCGCCGAACCACGGTGACAGGCGCTTCTCCATGCGCTCGCCGCGCTCTTCGATCTGCTGCGCAAGTGGTGTCTTCACATACCTGGCCTGGCGTTCCTCGATGTCCCGGGCGAAGTTCTCGCGCATCTCCTGCACCTGCTGGTCATCCATGCCGCGCAACAGCTGTGCGGCCTGCGGGGTGATCTGCGCGGCGACCCGCGCCACCGCCTGGCGCGCCTCCACGGTGCGGGCCTGCAGGCCCTGGTCGGTGACCTGGTTGCTGGCGACCATCGCGCGGATGCCGTCGAGCCAGGTCAGGTAGCCCGGCAACTGGGTCTTGCAGTGCCAGGCCAGCTGTTCCTTGAGGCGGTCGCCGAGCCAGCTCTTCTGCTGGCGGTTCATGTCCAGGTAGTCGCTCAGCGACCACGGCACCAGCACGTCGAGGTTGCGGTAGGCCAGGTCCAGGCGCGTGCAGGACAGCAGCACGAGGCTGGCGAGTATCAGCAGAACCGGGCGCAGGCAGCGAGATGGACGAGCGGGCATGATGCGAGTCCTTGCAGGGGCTTCCTCAGTGTTTATAGAGCAGGTTCGGCCGGCACGGTTCAACCCGAGGCCAATGTCCCGATCGATGGGGTGAAACTGCCGAAGCGCCGGGCGATGGTCGCGGTTCGGGTGTAGAATGCGCGGCTCGCAACGAGGATTTCGACGATGGCTTTAGTTGGGCGTTACAACACTTTGCAAGTGGTCAAGCACACGGACTTCGGTCTGTACCTGGATGGCGGCGCGGACGGCGAGATTCTCCTGCCCAACCGCTACATCCCCAAGGACACGCCCACCGAGGACGAGGACTGGCTGAACGTCTTCGTCTACCTGGACAGCGAGGACAAGCTGATCGCCACCACCGAGAAGGCCAAGGTCCAGGTCGGTCAGTTCGCCAGCCTCAAGGTGGTCGAGATCAACAGCATCGGCATCTTCCTCGACTGGGGCCTGCCGAAGGACCTGCTGATGCCGTACTCCGAGGAGAAGCGCCAGATGCGCGCCGGCGAGTACTGCGTGGTGCACGTCTACCTCGACCGCCGCACCCGGCGCATCACCGCCACCGCCAAGCTCGACCGCTACCTGGACAAGACCCCGGCCAACTACCGGGTCGGCCAGCAGGTCGACCTGCTGGTGGTGGAGCAGAGCCCGATGGGCTTCAAGGCCATCATCAACAACCAGCACTGGGGCCTGATCCACAAGAACGAAGTGTTCAAGTTCCTCCGTTCCGGCAAGCAGGAGAAGGGCTACATCAAGGAAATCCGCGACGACGGCAAGATCGCCCTGAGCCTGCAGCCGATCGGCGAGGCCGCTGCCGGCAGCCTGCACGAGCAGATCCTGAGCAAGCTCAAGGCTGCCGACGGCGTGTTGCCGGTCAGCGACAAGAGCGACCCGCAGGTGATCGCCGACCTGTTCGGGGTCAGCAAGGGCAACTTCAAGAAGGCCATCGGCGCCTTGTACAAGAGCGGTCAGATCGTCATCCACGACAACCGCATCGAACTGGCCTGAGGTCTCAGCGCTGGCGGAAACCGGAGAAGTCCAGGTTTTCGCCGCCCGGGCGCAGGTCGCGCAGCAGCGAGTCGCGATCGGCGGACAGGGCGATGCTGATGGTCGAGCGACGCTTGCCCGGGTTGCGCACCTCCATCTGCTCCATGTGCGAGCGCAGGTAGCGTCGCGGCACCTTGAGGTGTTGCAACTGATCGCCTTCCGGAGTGTGCAGCAGCAGGTTCACCCATCCGGTATTGGTGCGCAGCCAGGCCACCGGTACGTCGAACCACCACAGGCTGCGCTTGCCGTCGAGGACGGCGAACAGGGTGTTGTCGCTGTTCAGCGCGGGAATGCCCAGCGCCTCGTTGCGGCGGGCGATGGCGGTGGTCTTGTCGAGTTTCATGCGGGTGTCCTGCAAGTGACGCGGGGTAAGGCCGGATATTGTGCTGGCAATGGCATGAAACATAAAGTGGCGGCCCCGCGGGCCGGCCGGAACTTTTCCCCGCGTTGATGTCAATTTGATGCCGCCGTTCGGCGGCCTCCGTAGTTCCCTGCCAAGGAAGAATGAAATGCGCGTGTTTTTTGCCCTGTTGTTGCTGTTCAGCGGTTATGCCAACGCAAGTTGCGGCAGCATCGACGACGCTGATCAGCGTCGTTATTGCTACGCGAAAACCGGAAACGGCAGTTGTGGCAATATCGACAACGCCGACCTGCGCAGGATGTGCTACGCCGAAACCGGCAATGGCAGTTGCGGCAGCATCGACAACGCCGACCAGCGCCGGTACTGCTACGCCAAGACCGGCAACGGCAGTTGCGGCAGCATCGACAATTCCGATCTGCGCAGGATGTGCAATGCGGAAACCGGCAATGGCGGCTGCGGCAGCATCGACGACTCCGACCAGCGCCGGTACTGCTATGCCAAGACCGGCAATGGCAGTTGCGGCAGTATCGACAATTCCGACCTGCGCAGACGTTGCGAAGCCGAGAAATAGCGATCCGGCCCGATTTCGCAAAATAAATGAAACTCCCCGCTTCGCCTGCCACTCCACTGCTTGTCGATTCCCGACATCACTTCAAGGAGAAATCCCATGAGTGGCACCAAAGACAAAGTCAAAGGCATGGCCAACGAAGCGGTCGGCAACATCAAGCAAGGCGTCGGCAAGGCCACCGGTAACGACAAAATGCGCGCCGAAGGCAAGGCCCAGGAGCTCAAGGGCGAAGCCCAGCAAGCCGTGGGCAAGGTCAAGGACGCCGTGAAGAAGCCTTGACCGGCCTGCGGGCCAGACGCAAGACGGCCATCTTCGGATGGCCGTTTTTTTTCCCGCGGGATTGAATCGCAACCGGATACCCGGGGTCTATTAGACTGTTTCGTATCGAGCTTCGGGCAGCGCAAGGAGACGCCAATGAGATTCACCCATTTACGCGGCGTGCCGGTACACCGCGTACTGGTGCACACGGTCAAGGAGTTCCTCGACGACGAGATGTCCACCTACGCCTCGGCACTGGCCTACCAGATGCTCTTCTCGCTGTTTCCCTTCCTGCTGTTCCTCATCGCCCTGATCGGTTTCCTGCACCTGCCGGACTTCTTCTCCTGGCTGCGCCTGCAATCGGAACTGGTCCTGCCGCCGCAGGCGCTGGAGCAGGTCAACCCGGTGATCGACCAGCTCCAGCAATCCAAGGGCGGCCTGCTCTCGGTGGGTATCGTCATCGCCCTGTGGACCGCCTCGGCCGGCGTGCGCCTGATGATGAGCGCGATGAACGCCGCCTACGACGTGGTCGAGGGCCGTCCGCTGTGGAAGCGCATTCCGCTGTCGATCTTCTACACCGTCGGCATCGCCGGCATGCTCCTGGCCGCCGCCGCCCTGATGGTGCTGGGGCCGCAGGTGATGAGCTGGGTGGCCTCGCAGGTGGGCATGGAGGACATCATCGTCACCCTGTGGACCGTGGCGCGCTGGCCGGCCATCGTGGCCCTGATGATGGTGGCGGTGGCGCTGATCTACTACGTGATGCCCGATGTGAAGCAGGAGTTTCGCTTCATCACCCCAGGCTCGGTGCTGGCGGTGGTGGTCTGGATCATCGCTTCCCTGGGCTTTGGCTACTACGTGAAGACCTTCGCCGACTACAACGCCATGTACGGCAGCATCGGTGCGATCATCGTCCTGCTCCTGTACTTCTACATTTCCGCCGCGGTGCTGCTGCTCGGCGCGGAAATGAACGCGGCCATCGAGCACCTGTCCAGCGAAGGCAAGAACCCCGGGGAAAAAGAACCCGGCGACGGCGCCGTGGATCGTGCTACAAATCAGGATTCCGGACTGGGCCGCGATCACGCCCCGGCGGCCGGACCCGAACCCGTGAGCCGAACCTCCCATGATTCGTGAAATCCTGAAAATGGGCGACGAGCGCCTGCTGCGCATCGCCCCGCCGGTCCCCGAGCGCCTGCTCGGCAGCGCCGAACTGCAGCAACTGATCGACGACATGTTCGAGACCATGCGCCAGGTCGGCGGCGTCGGCCTGGCCGCGCCGCAGATCGGTGTCGACCTGCAGCTGGTGATCTTCGGTTTCGAGCGCAGCGAGCGCTATCCCGACGCCGAGTCGGTGCCGCAGACCATCCTGCTCAACCCGGTCATCACCCCGATCGGTACCGAGCTGGAGGAGGGCTGGGAAGGCTGCCTGTCCGTGCCCGGCCTGCGCGGGGTGGTCAGCCGCTACAAGAGCATCTTCTACGAAGGCATCGACCCGCAGGGGCAGCCGATCCGGCGCACCGCCGACGGTTTCCACGCGCGGGTGGTGCAGCACGAGTGCGACCACCTGATCGGCCGCCTGTACCCGTCGCGGATTCACGACTTCAGTCGCTTCGGCTACACCGAGGTGCTGTTCCCGGGGCTCGATCCCGCGGCCGATGACTGACCGCGGACCATCGCCAGCAGGGGCTTGCTGCGCCGATAGCGGGCCAGGCGTTCGCCGAGCATGGCGGGCATCGCCTCGCTGACGGCGAAGCCCAGGCGTTGGTAGAAGTCCTGCAGGTCCGGATGACAGAACAGCCAGATGCACCCCCCGGCCTGCTGGCAGGCCTGTTCGACCAGTTGCCGCGCCACCTGCCGCCGGCGCCACTCCGATGCCACCAGCAAGCCGGTCAACCAATGCCCGCCCGGCACCGGGCTCAGGTTGAGCGCCGCGACGATCTCGCCCGCGCGCGCCACCCAGGCCTCCCCGCTTTCGCTGGCACGCATCGGCGAGGACTGGCTCTTGTAGAACTTGTTCAGCAACGGGCGCTCGCTGGCGCTCAGCGTGCGGCACTGGATCGGCGTTCGGTCGGACACGGGCGAAGGCTCTGGGACGGGCGTTTGGCGCTGATCGAATGGGCTGCGACCGGGTAACGGTCAGCGCGGATTGTTGCCGAATTGGTAACAGTGAATGTCAGGCTGGATGATTCAACGAAGTTAGCAGATCAGTAGACTGAGTGCATCCCCACTAAACAACGCCTGATGGGATCGGTACTTCGTGTTATCTCCGCAAGTTGGAATAACAACTTCTCCGCGCCACTTGGCATATGAAGTCAATCTGCTGGTTCGATTGCTTTAAAGGCCCACAATCATGAAAGCATTAGTTGCAGTTGCATTACTTGCCGTGTCTTCGCTCGCCCTCGCCGACCAGGCTGCAAGCACCCAGAAGCCGGCGCCAGAACAGTACAGCTATGGCACCGAGCTGGATATCGCCAAGGTCATCAGCCTGTCGAAAGTTGCCAATGTCTGTGAAGTCGTACCGGCCACCATGGTCTATGAAGACCACCAAGGCCAGCGCCACACCATGGAATACCGGGTCATGGGTGATGGTTGCAGCCAAGGCTGATGAAGTTTCAAGTTGCAAGTTTCAAGCTGCAAGAAAGAGCGGGCCGGGTCGCGCCCGCTTTTTCTTGCAACTTGTAGCTTGAGGCTTGCAACTCAGGTTCTTTCCCGCTGCAGAAGTTGCTGTTTGCGCTCCACGCCCCAGCGGTAGCCGGAGAGGTTGCCATCGCTGCGCACCACCCGATGGCAGGGAATCGCCACCGCCAGGCTGTTGGCCGCGCAGGCCTGGGCCACGGCGCGTACCGCTTTCGGTGCGCCGATGCGTTCGGCGATTTCCGCGTAGCTGGCGGTGCTGCCCACCGGGATCTCCCGCAGCGCTTGCCAGACCCGTTCCTGGAAGGCAGTGCCGCGCAGGTCCAGGGGCAGGTCGAGGCCGATGGCCGGCGCCTCGACGAACCCCACCACCCGCGCCACCAGTTGCTCGAAGCCTTCATCGGCACCGATCAGGTTGGCCTTGGGAAACTTGTCCTGCAGGTCCTGCAGCAGTGCCTGCGGGTCATCGCCGAGGAGAATCGCGCAGATGCCCTTGGCGCTTTGCGCGATGAGGATCGCACCCAGCGAGCACTGGGCGATGGCGAAGTGAATGTCGGTGTTGGCGCCGCCGTCGCGCCAGGTCCCCGGGGTCATGCCCAGGCGTGCGTTGCTCGACTCGTAGAAGCGGCTGTTGGAGTTGAAGCCGGCCTCGTACACCGCCGCGGTGATCGACTCGGCGCGCTGCAACTGGTTGCGCAGCTTGCGCGCGCGGTGGGCACTGGCGTAGGCCTTGGGCGTGAGGCCGGTGGCCCGCTTGAACACCCGGTGGAAGTGGTACGGGCTCATGTTCACCTGCTCGGCCAGCTGGTTCAGGCTCGGCTCGACCTCGGCGCTTTCGATCAGTTTGCACGCCTGGGTGACCTGTTCAGCATGCTGGCGTGCCAGCTCGCTCGCGTCGCTGCCCCGGCGCCGGCTCGGGCGATAGCCGGCGGCTTCGGCGTCGGCCGGGGTGTCGAAGAACTCGACGTTCTCGATCCGCGGCCGCCGCGCGGGGCTGGACGGTGGGCAGTACACGCCGGTGGTGCGCACGCCGTAGACGAAGGTGCCGTCGGCGGAGGCGTCACGGGCCAGCAGGGCCTGCCAGCGTGGGTCGGATTCACTGATGATACGGGACATGGACCTGTCTCCAGGGGTGAGACCGCCGCGGTCCTGTGGGCGCTGGCTTGCCAGCGATGAGGGCCATCACAGGGAGTGCGGTCGTGCTTCAGGGATTTCACTGGCTGGAAGTCTAAAAAACTCCCACCGGGTGAAAACTCCGCCGCTTGCTTTCGAATTCACTTCGCCGGCACCCGCCACAGGTACCACGCTGCCACCGTCCGGTACGGGCTCCACGCTGCGCCCAGGGCCTTCAACTGCCTGGGCGTCGGTTGTGCCTCCAGCTCGTGCAGGCGGCGATAGCCCTCGCGCACGCCGAAATCGTCCACCGGCAGGATGTCCATCTGCTCCAGGGTGTAGATCAGCAGCATCTCCACGGTCCAGCGGCCGATCCCGGGCAGGCGGGTCAGGCGTTCGATCAGTGCTTCCTGGTCCAGTTGCCGGGCCTGCTCGTGATCCGGCACCAGCCCGTCCAGCCGCCCTTGCGCCACGGCGTGCAGGGTACTGATCTTGCGCGCGGAAAAGCCGCAGGCGCGCAGTTGCTCCGGGGTGGTCGCCAGCAGTTGTTCGGGTGACGGAAAGTCCTGCCCGGGATACAGGGCGAGGACGCGCCCGAGGATGGCCTCGGCGGCCCTGGCATGCAGTTGCTGGTAGGCGATGGCCCGCACCAGCGCCTGGTAAGGGTCGCGGGTCGGCAACGGCAGGTGCAGGCACGGGCCGATGGCCTCGATGTGGGCGGCCCACAGCGCACTCTGCTGGCGCAGATGAGCGGTGGCCTGGGCGTAGAAGCTGTCGAGTTCGTTCATGGGAGTCCGTTGTGCAAAGCCGCATGAGTGTAGAAGGGCGGGGCAGCCTGTCACCCCGGATCCTGCGCGGTGAATTCGCCGAGCACCGTGGCGACCTGCTCCAGCGCCTGTTTCAGTTCGGCCCGGCTGCGCGCCGCGGTCAGGCTGATGCGCAGCGCCGGCAGTTGCCCCTGCTTGACTGCGAAGACCTGCGCCGGCACCACATCCACACCCCGGGCACGGCAGGCCGCGGCCAGTTCGTCGCCGGGGCGCGGGCCGCCGAGCCAGATATGCGGCGATGGCCGGTCCTGGTGGGCCAGGGCCGGCCCCAGCAGGCGCTGGGCCAGGCGCCAGCGCTGGGTGACTTCCTCGCGTTGCCAGGCCAGCTTGCGCGCGGCGCTGCCGTCGTCGATCCAGCGACAGGCGATGCCCAGCATCAGTGGCGCGATCTGCCAGTGGGTGGCCTGGGCATGGGGGTCGATCTGCGCCAGCAGCGTCGCGTCGCCGGCGATCCAGCCCAGACGCAGGCCGGCGCAGACGGTCTTCGACAGGCTGCTGACCAGCAGGCCGCGCGGGCCGAGCAACGGCAGCAGCGGCGGCGCGTCGGTGAGGGCGCCATACACATCGTCCTCCACCAGCAGCAGGTCCAGGCGTTCGACCACGGCGGCGATGGCCCGGCGTCGTTGCTCGCCCATGCAGGCGCCGGTGGGGTTGTGCAGCGCCGGGGTCAGCACCACCACCCGGGCGCCGCTGGCCCGGGCCACGCGGTCGAGGTCGTCGGGCAGGATGCCTTCGCGGTCCATGGCGATGCCATGCAAGGGCAGGCGCAACTGGCGGCAGGCGGCCTTGATCCCGGGGGCGGTCAGTGCCTCGACCATCACCGCTTCGCCGGGCTGGCAGAACGACAGCAGCACGCTGAACACGCCCTGCTGGGCGCCGCCGCAGAGCAGGACCTGGGTTGCATCCAGTGCCAGGCCGCGACGATTCAGCCAACTGGCGCCATGCAGGCGCCCGAGCAGCAGCTGTTCGGCACCCAGGTAGTGTTCCAGGGCATGTCCGGGGTTGTCCTGCAGCAGGGCCCGCAGTGCCTGCTCGAGGTCCTGGCTGTGTGCGTCCACCACCGGCACGTTGGTCGACAGGTCGATGCGGGCGTTGCCGCCGTCGCGCTGCTTGAGGCGAAACAGCGTGGCTTCCTTGCTCCCGGCCAGCACGTAGGTGCCACGCCCGACCTCGCCGGACACCAGGTGCCGCGCCGCAGCCTCGCGATAGGCCTGCTGCGTGGTGCTCGGGTTCAGGCCCAGGGTCCAGGCCAGGCGCCGCTGTGGCGGCAGGCGTTCACCGACCTTGAGTTCACCGCGCTCGATGGCGCCGGCGATGGCATCGACCAGGGCCAGGTAGCGCGGCTGGCCGTCGTCGGGGAGGGTGGGGGTCCACATGTTTTATTGTCGGCCATGCAATATAAGGTTTTACCCATACAATGCGCGGCCTCTAGCATCGGGTCAAATCCCATCCGATCCGAGGTGCCCCATGTTCGATCTGCCTGCCCTGCGCGAAGCGTCCCGTCTGGTCCGTGCCGAGGTGCCCGCCACCCCGCAATATGCCTGGCCACGGTTGGCCGAGCGGCTGGGCTGCGAGGTCTGGGTCAAGCACGAGAACCATGCCCCCACCGGCGCCTTCAAGGTCCGTGGCGGCCTGCTCTACGTGCAGTCGCTGCTGGCCCGCGCGCCGCAGACCCGCGGCCTGGTCACCGCCACCCGTGGCAATCACGGGCAGAGCATGGCGCTGGCCGCACGCAATGCCGGGGTGCCGATCATCATCGTGGTGCCCGAAGGCAACTCCCGGGAGAAGAACGCCGCGATGCGTGCCCTTGGCGCCGAACTGGTGGAATGCGGTGCCGACTTCGACCTGGCCCGCGCCGAAGCCGCCCGGCTGGCCGCGCTGCACGGTTATGAAAGCGTGCCGCCGTTCCATCCCGACCTGATCCGCGGGGTGGCTACCTATGCGCTGGAACTGCTCGAAGCCGTGGCCGGGCTGGATGCGGTGTACGTGCCGATCGGCATGGGTTCGGGCATCTGCGGGCTGATCCGGACCCGTGACCTGCTCGGCCTGCAGACCGAGATCATCGGCGTGGTGTCCAGTGCGGCCGACGCCTATGCGCAGAGCGTCGAGCAGGGCCGCATCGTCACCACCGAGACCGCCAATACCTTCGCCGACGGCATGGCCTGCCGCATGCCGGTGGCGGAGGCGTTCGACATCATTCGCCAGGGGGCGGCGCGGATCGTCCGGGTCAACGATGCCGAGATCGCCGCGGCCATGCGCATCTACCACGAGGACACCCACAACACCGCCGAAGGCGCCGGCGCGGCGGGGTTGGCCGCGCTGTGCCAGGAGCGCGAGCGGCAGCGCGGGAAAAAGGTGGCAGTGGTGCTGAGCGGGGCGAATATCGACCGGCAGGGGTATGCGCGGGTGCTGGCGGGGGATTGAAACGTCTTGAATGAACTCCATGGAAAAAGTGCTATCTTATTTTGATAGCATTTTCCGATGCAGAATCGACATCGCAAGACACTCGAATTCATCTTCCGGCTACCCACCAGCACTTCACTGATGTTTGCCGACCTCGAAGCCCTGATCGTCCATCTGGGGGGCTCGGTGCATGAGCGTGAAGGTTCGAGGGTCAAACGGGTGCTGGGGCAGCATCAATGGCGCTGCCACCGGCCACATCCGGGCAAGGAGGCCAGGCGTTATCAGGTCGAAGAGGCTCGGGAGTTTCTTCTGCGAGCAGGAGTTCAAACATGAGCAACATGAGCTACAAGGGTTATTCGGCGCGTGTCGAATACGATGCCCGCGACGATATCTTCGTCGGCCGGATCCTGGGGGTGCGCGACATCATCAGCTTCCACGCCAGTTCGGTCAGTGCCCTGCATGAGGAATTCAGGCTGGCACTGGAGGACTATCTGGCGGACTGCGCCGAACGCGGTGTGACGCCGGACAAACCGGCCTCGGGCAAGGTGATGCTGCGCATCCGTCCGGAGGTCCATGCCGCGGCGACCATCGCCGCGCAAAAGCAGGGCAAGAGCCTCAACCAATGGGCAGACGAGGTCTTCGAGCAGGCTGCCCTGGCCTGAGCCGGGGCATTTCTCCCAACACATCCTTGCGCCAATCCGCTTTAATACCGGCCGCCCTTTTTTCAATGTCGGAAGCGGATTCCCCCATGCCTTTCTCCAACGGATTTCTCCTGAGCCTGTCGCTGTGCCTGGACATCGGTATCGCCAACATCGCGATGATCACTCTGGCCATGCAGCGTGGCTTCTGGCAAGGCATGTGGCTGGGCCTGGGTACCTGTGTCGGCGACCTGGTCTACGCCCTGGCGGCTCTGGCCGGAATGACCGTGCTGTTGCAGTTCGAGACAGTGCGTTGGGTCTTGTGGGTCGGCGGCTCGCTGCTGCTGACCTGGTTCGCGGTGAAGATGCTACTGGCGGCGATTCGCGGCAACGCTCACCTCGACACCGATGCGCAGGTGGTCCGCGAATCGCCCTGGCGCGAATTCCTGCGCGGTATCTTTCTGGCCATGTCGTCGCCCAGCGCGATCCTCTGGTTCGCCGCCGTGGGCGGCGTGCTGATTTCCCGCTCGGGCAGTGGCGGGCCGGTGGAGGCGGGGCTGTTCCTGGGTGGTTTCTTCAGCGCCGGCCTGCTCTGGTGCCTGACCCTGTGCGGAGTGGCCAGCCATGGCGGGCGCTTGCTCGGCGACCGCCTGCTGACCTGGTCGTACCTGGCGTCGGCCGGGATCTTCTGCTACTTCGCGGTCTACGTGATTGTCTCTGGCTACCGTGAGTTCATTCTTGCTCCGGCGCTCTGATTTGCGGGTTTCCTGAATTGCCCGCGACGGCTACGCTAGCCGAGTGCTATCAGGCGCGGCAATCGATAATGCCACCCTGAATATTTTTTGAATCGACCTTGTGAGGCATGGATATGTCGACCCGGATGGATGCCGGATTCGCCCCGGTAAGAATCGAGAACGGACGTTCGTTCACCATCGCTGGCTACGGCGAGCGTTACACCCAACAGACCAACAAGGCCATTCCCGCGCTCTGGCAGCGCTTCGCCGCACAGATCGGCAAGGTTCCCGGACAGATCGGCAACGACACCTACGGCGTCTGTTGCAACTTCGATGGCAAGGGCGGGTTCCTCTACATCGCCGGTGTCGAGGTGCGCAACGCCGGTGCGCTGCCCCAGGAGTTCACCTGGCATACCCTGGCGCCGCAGCGCTACGCGGTCTTCGAGCACCATGGCAAGGTCAGTGGCCTCGGCCATACCTTCGAGAAGATCTGGAAACAGTGGCTGCCGCACTCCGGCGAGCGCGCCGCCGACGCTCCCGAGTTCGAACGCTACGGCGAGGCCTTCGATGCCGAGTCCGCCTACGGCATGGTGGAGATCTGGATCCCCCTGGAACCCCGCTGATTCACGTGCCCACGCCCAGCTGATTTTTTTCGTCTTCTGTCGATTTGTCGTTTTCCCGTTCGACCACAGTTGAAGGCGCCGGAACGTTCCGGTGCCGTCTGCTGATGAATCCGTGGAGGACGTTCCGATGAACACCGCAGCCGAACACGAAATCCGCCAACTGGTCGAGCGCTGGATCCAGTCGGTGCGCGACCGCGACCTGGACGGCATCGTCGCGCCCTATGCCGACGACATCGTCGCCTTCGACGCGATCAAGGCCCTGCAATTCAAGGGCAAGGCCGCCTACCGCGCGCACTGGGAAATGTGCATGGGCCTGTGCAGCGGGCCCATGTTCTTCGAGGTGGCACAACTGACCGTGCATGCCGACGGCGACCTGGCCCTGGCCCACTGGCTCAACCGCTGCGGGCCGGCGGACGACGAAAGCCAGTGCGGCTTCATGCGCGTGACGGTGGGTTACCGGCGCAGTGGTGGCCACTGGCAGGTCATCCACGAACACTGGTCGGCGCCCTTCGACATGGAGACCCAGAAAGCCCTGTTCGACCTCAAGCCCTGAAGCCAGCCGTCACCCTGCGTCGGAGAACAGCATGAAATACCTGTGCCTGGTCTACTGTGATGAAACCCTGTTGCACGGTCTGCCCGAGAGCCCCGCGGATGCCGAATGCATGGCCTACGCGGCGTCGGTCCACGACAGCGGGCGCATGCTCGCCGCCGAGGCGCTCAAGCCGGTGCGAACCGCCACCACGGTGCGGGTGCGGGGCGGCCAGATGAGCCTGACCGATGGTCCCTTCGCCGAAACCAAGGAGCAACTGGCCGGCTTCTACCTGGTGGAGGCCCGCGACCTCAACGAAGCGCTGAACATCGCCCGCGGCATTCCCGCCGCGCGGGTCGGCAGTGTCGAGGTCCGGCCGGTCCGCGAGCTGCAACCCTGAGCGAGGAGAACAACGACAATGCATCCTCAGCAACCTGGCCAGGGAGAGGCGCGGCATGAACTGTCGCTGAGCCGTCTGATCGACGCACCGCGCACCCGGGTGTTCCGCGCCTGGACCGATCCGCAACTGCTCAGCCGCTGGTGGGGGCCGCACGGCATGACCACGCCGCTGTGCGAGATGCAGCTGTGGGTCGGCGGCCTGTTCCGTACCGTGCTGCGTGCGGCCGATGGCAGCGAATACCCGAACCAGGGCATCTTCCTCGAGATCGTCGCGCCGGAGCGGATCGTCTTCACCGACGCCTTCGGCCCCGGCTGGGTGCCCTCGGCGAAGGCGTTCATGACGGCGGTCATCACCCTCGACGATATCCATGGCAAGACCCTCTACACCGCCCGGGCCTGGCACTGGAGCGCCAGCGACCGCCAGGCCCACGAGGAAATGGGCTTCCACCGCGGCTGGGGCGAGAGCCTCGACCGCCTGGTGGAACTGGTGAGCGGACCGCTGGACGACTGATGGCCGAGGCGCAGGCGGTCCGCGCGGCGCTCGAGGCGGTCTATCGCGAGGAGTCGCGGCGGATCCTGGCGACCCTGATCCGTTTGCTCGGCGACTTCGACCTGGCCGAGGAGGCGCTGCACGAGGCCTTCTTCATCGCCGTTGAGCGCTGGCAGCGCGATGGCATCCCGGCCAGCCCGCGGGCCTGGCTGGTGTCCACTGGGCGTTTCAAGGCCATCGACGGGCTGCGGCGGCGTGCGCGTTTCGAGCGTTCGCCACTGGTGTTGCAGCAGGCCCTGGAGCGCCTGGAGGCGCAGGACATGAACGAAGAAGCGCTGGAAGACGATCGCCTGCGCCTGATCTTCACCTGCTGCCACCCGGCCCTGGCCGCGGATGCCCAGGTGCCGCTGACCCTGCGCGAAGTCTGCGACCTGACCACCGAGGAAATCGCCCGGGCCTTCCTGCTCGCGCCGGCGACCATCGCCCAGCGCATCGTCCGCGCCAAGGCCAAGATCCGCGACGCGCGGATTCCCTACCAGGTGCCGGCGCTGGCCGAGTTGCCGGAGCGCCTGGACAGCGTGTTGCGGGTGATCTACCTGGTGTTCAACGAAGGTTATTCGGCGTCTTCCGGCGACAGCGTGGTGCGTGACGAGCTGTGCGCCGAGGCCATCCGCCTGGGCCGGCTGTTGCGCGAGTTGCTGCCCGATGCGGAAGTGCTCGGCCTGCTGGCGCTGATGCTGTTGCAGGCGTCGCGCGCACGGGCACGCAGTGCCGGGGAGGGTGAACTGATCCTGCTCGACCGGCAGGACCGCAGGCTGTGGGACAGGGCCCTGATCGACGAAGGGTGCGCGCTGGTGGAGGAGGCGCTGCGCAGCCGGCGCTTCGGGCCCTACAGCCTGCAGGCGGCGATCGCCGCAGTGCACGCCGAGGCCGCCAGTGCCGCGGAGACGGACTGGACGCAGATCGTCGGGCTGTACGATGTCCTGCTGCGCGGCTGGCCGTCGCCAGTGATCGAGCTCAATCGCGCCGCCGCCCTGGCGCAGCGCGACGGCGCGCAAGCGGGGCTGGAGGCCGTGGAGGCGATCCTGCAACGGGGCGAGTTGCGCGATTACCAGCCGGCGCAGTGCGCGCGGGCCGAACTGTATCGCCAGTTGGGGCGTCGGGATCAGGCCCGCGCGGCGTATCGCACGGCGCTGGACCTGACCCGGCAGGCGCCCGAGCGGCGCTTCATCGAGCGCCGTCTTCAGGAGCTGTGAGGCGGGTCAGCCGAAGGTGATCGGCGGCGGGCTGACCAGCTCGACGGTCTGCTGCTTGCGTGGCGCGAGGATCTCGGCTTCGCCGTCCACCACCAGTTCTTCGTTCTGGTTGAACACGCGGGTGGCGATGCGCACGCGGAATTTCGGCAGTTTCTCGAGGATCTCCAGGCGCACGGTCAGGGTGTCGCCGATCTTCACCGGCTTCTGGAAGCTCATCTGCTGGCCCAGGTAGATGGTGCCGGGGCCGGGCAGCTCGCAGGCCACCGCGGCGCTGATCAGCGCACCGCTGAACATGCCGTGGGCGATGCGCTCCTTGAACATGCTCTTGGCCGCGAACTCGGCGTCCAGGTGCACCGGGTTGTGGTCACCGGACATCGCGGCGAACAGCTGGATGTCACGTTCTTCGACGGTCTTGCTGAAGCTGGCGGTCTGGCCGACTTCGAGGGATTCGTAAGGCGTGTTGGTGACCTGGGTCATTCAGGAGATTCCTTCAATGCGCGACGGGGAGGCAGTATCACTCGCTGCGGACGGGCCGGCCAAGGGCCAGGGTCTGTTCGAGCCAGTCGATCACCTGCGTGGTGACCTCGTCACGGTTGGTTTCGTTGAGCAGCTCGTGGCGGGCCTGCGGATAGAGTCGCAGGTGCACGTGCTGGTTCCCGGACAGGCGCAAGGCACCGGTCAGATCCTTCAGACGCTTGCCGGCACTGACCGGATCACATTCGCCGCCAATCACCAGGATCGGCAGGTTCGGATCGATCTGCGCCAGGTTGCCGGTGCGGCTGATCTGCTCGAGGCCGGTGAGCAGGTCGATCCACAGGCGGTTGCAGCAGCGGAAGCCGCACAGCGGGTCGTCCACGTATTTGTCGACCTCGGCCGGATCGCGGCTGAGCCAGTCGAAGGCGGTGCGGGTTGGCTTGAACGCCTTGTTGAACGAACCGAAGGAGAGGAATTCGATCAGCGCGCTGCGCCCCAACGGGCCCTGGCGCCAGCTTTCCAGGCGGGCGATCTGTCGCGCCGCGCGGTACAGCGCCGGCGGCTGGAAGTTCGAGCCGCTGAGCACCGCGCCCTGCAGGCTGCCGCTGTGGTGCAGCAGGTAGGCCTGGGCGATGTAGCTGCCCATGCTGTGGCCGAACAGGAACACCGGTACCCCCGGGTGCTGCTGGCCGATGTGCTGGTTGAGCAGGCCGAGATCGTTGACCACGCTGTTCCAGCCGTTCTCGCGGGCGAAAAGGCCAAGGGTGCCCAGCTCCGCCGTGCGCCCGTGGCCGCGCTGGTCATGGGCGTAGAGGGCGAAACCGGCGCTGCTCAGGGCCTCGCCGAAGCGTTGGTAGCGGCCGGCATGCTCGGCCATGCCGTGGGCCAGCAGGATCACCGCGCGCATCGGCGTGGCCGGCAGCCACTGGTGGACGTACAGGCTGCAATGGTTGCTGGCCGGCAGCCAGAAGGCGTCGTAGAGCATGGGCGGATTTCCAGGCGAGGGATGTCGTTGAGTGTATAGCCGGATGGTGAATTGCAACGCACGGTGGCCCGAGATTCACAGGATCAATGACAACGCTTGGCATATTTGCCACCTGCGGCATAGCTGCTAACGTCGGCACAACGCCGTTTTGCAAGCAGCGATGCGGCCTCCGAAAAGGCTCAGGACCGAGGACAATAATAAATGCACGCCGATTTCTGGAACGACAAGCGCCCCGCTGGCGTACCTTCGCAGATCGACATGAGCAGCTATAAGTCGGTGATCGAAGTATTCGAGCGCTCCTGCAAGAAATTCGCTGACCGACCGGCCTTCAGCAACCTGGGCGTGACCCTGACCTACGCCGAACTGGACCGCTATTCCGCGGCCTTCGCCGCCTACCTGCAGCAGTACACCGACCTCAAGCCGGGCGAACGCATCGCGGTGCAGATGCCCAATGTCCTGCAATACCCCATCGCTGTGTTCGGCGCGCTGCGCGCCGGGCTGATCGTGGTCAACACCAATCCGCTGTACACCGCCCGCGAGATGCGCCACCAGTTCAAGGACTCCGGCGCCCGTGCGCTGGTCTACCTGAACATGTTCGGCAAGCTGGTCCAGGAGGTGCTGCCGGACACCGGGATCGACTTCCTCATCGAGGCGAAGATGGGCGACATGCTGCCGACGGCCAAGGGCTGGCTGGTCAACACCGTCGTCGCCAGGGTCAAGAAGATGGTGCCCGAGTACAGCCTGCCGCAGGCCTTGCCGTTCAAGCAGGCGCTGCGCCAGGGCAAGGGCCATGCGCTGAAGCCGGTGCAGTCCGGGCATGACGATATCGCCGTGCTGCAATACACCGGCGGCACCACCGGGGTGGCCAAGGGCGCCATGCTCACCCATGGCAACCTGGTGGCCAACATGCTCCAGGTGCTGGCCTGCTTCTCCCAGCTCGGCCCGGATGGGCAGAAGCTGCTCAAGGACGGCCAGGAGGTGATGATCGCGCCGCTGCCGCTGTACCACATCTATGCCTTCACCGCGAACTGCATGTGCATGATGGTCACCGGCAACCACAACGTGCTGATCACCAACCCGCGGGACATCCCCGGCTTCGTCAAGGAACTGAAGAAGTGGCGCTTCTCCGCGCTGCTCGGGCTCAACACGCTGTTCGTCGCGCTGATGGACAACCCCGGCTTCAAGGACCTGGATTTCTCCGCACTGAAGGTCACCAACTCCGGCGGCACCGCGCTGGTCAAGGCCACCGCCGAGCGCTGGGAACAGATCACCGGCTGCCGCATCGTCGAAGGCTACGGCCTGACCGAAACCTCGCCGGTGGCCAGCACCAACCCCTACGGCGCCCTGGCGCGCCTGGGCACCGTGGGCATCCCGGTGGCCGGCACGGCGTTCAAGGTCACCGATGACGACGGCAACGAAATGCCCCTGGGCGAACGCGGCGAACTCTGCATCAAGGGCCCGCAGGTGATGAAGGGCTACTGGCAGCGGCCCGACGCCACCGCCGATGCCTTCGATGGCGAGGGCTGGTTCAAGACCGGCGATATCGCGGTGATCGACCCGGATGGCTTCACCCGTATCGTCGACCGCAAGAAGGACATGATCATCGTCTCGGGCTTCAACGTGTACCCGAACGAGATCGAGGACGTGGTCATGGCCCACCCGCAAGTCGCCGCCTGCGCCGCCATCGGCGTGCCGGACGAGCGCTCGGGTGAAGCGGTCAAGCTGTTCGTGGTGGCGCGGGAGGGCGGGGTGAGCCTGGAAGAGCTCAAGGCCTACTGCAAGGCCAACTTCACCGGCTACAAGGTGCCCAAGCACATCGTCCTGCGCGATTCGCTGCCGATGACCCCGGTAGGAAAGATTCTGCGGCGCGAGTTGAGAGAACCTGCATGAGCAGTTACAAGTTATAAGCTGTAAGCGGCAGGATAGAGCGTTTGCTCGCTCTTTTCCTGTCGCTTGGCGCTTACAGCTTGTAGCTGTTCTAGACCCTTTACTCTAAAAATGACCAGTGTAATGTCATTAGTCATTTTAGTGACCAATTGGGCCGATTTGGCTCTGGTCGGCCCAATTCAAAGCTGTTACTCTCGGCGCGCTTCCGATGGCTCGATTTGCAATAAATCGACATCAAATATCAATAATAATCGCATCGACGCGGTGAAGAATTCGCTGTTGCTGGAGGAGTGAGCTTCCATGATCGAAAACTTTTGGAAGGATAAGTACCCAGCCGGGATTGCCTCGCAAATCAATCCTGATGAGTATCCGAATATTCAAGCGGTATTGAAGCAGTCCTGCCAGCGTTTCGCCGATAAACCGGCATTCAGCAACCTGGGCAAGACCCTGACCTATGGCGAATTGTACGAGTTGTCCGGTGCCTTTGCTGCCTACCTGCAGCAGCACACCGACCTGCAACCCGGGGATCGCATCGCCGTTCAACTGCCGAACGTTCTGCAATATCCCGTCGCGGTCTTCGGCGCCATGCGCGCCGGCCTGACGGTGGTCAACACCAACCCGCTCTACACCGCGCGGGAAATGGAACATCAATTCAACGACTCCGGTGCCAAGGCCCTGGTGTGCCTGGCCAACATGGCGCACCTGGCCGAGAAGGTGGTACCGAAGACGTCGGTCAAGCACATCGTGGTCACCGAAGTCGCCGACCTGCTGCCTCCGGTGAAGCGCCTGCTGATCAACAGCGTGATCAAGTACGTGAAGAAGATGGTCCCGGCCTACCACCTGCCGACCGCGGTGACCTTCAACGACGCCCTGGCCAGGGGTCGCGGAAAGGCGGTGAACGAGGCTTCGCCGGCCAGCGACGACGTCGCTGTGCTGCAGTACACCGGCGGCACCACCGGGGTGGCCAAGGGCGCGATGCTGACCCACCGCAACCTGGTCGCCAACATGCTGCAATGCCGGGCGCTGATGGGCTCCAACCTCAACCAGGGCTGCGAGATCCTGATCACCCCGCTGCCGCTCTATCACATCTACGCCTTCACCTTCCATTGCATGGCGATGATGCTGATCGGCAACCACAACGTGCTGATCAGCAACCCGCGCGACCTGCCAGCGATGGTCAAGGAACTGTCGAAGTGGAAGTTCAGCGGCTTCGTCGGCCTCAACACGTTGTTCGTCGCCCTGTGCAACAACGAGGACTTCCGCCGTCTGGACTTCTCCGCATTGAAGATCACCCTGTCCGGCGGCATGGCGCTGCAGATGTCGGTGGCCGAACGCTGGAAGGACGTCACCGGCTGCGCCATCTGCGAAGGCTATGGCATGACCGAGACCAGCCCGGTGGCGGCGGTCAACCCGGCCGAGCGCAACCAGGTCGGCACCATCGGCATCCCGGTGCCGTCGACCCTGTGCAAGATCATCGACGATGCCGGCAACGAGCTGCCGCTGGGCGAAGTCGGCGAGCTGTGCATCAAGGGCCCGCAGGTGATGAAAGGCTACTGGCAGCGCCCCGACGCCACCGCCGAGATCCTCGACGCCGAGGGCTGGCTGAAGACCGGCGACATCGCGCTGATCCAGACCGATGGCTACATGCGCATCGTCGACCGCAAGAAGGACATGATCCTGGTCTCCGGTTTCAACGTGTACCCGAACGAGCTGGAAGACGTGCTCGCCGCCCTGCCGGGCGTGTTGCAGTGCGCGGCGATCGGCGTGCCGGACGAGAAGTCGGGGGAGGTGATCAAGATGTTCGTGGTCGCCAAGCCGGGCGTGACCCTGACCCGCGAGCAGGTGATGGAGCACATGCGGGCCAACGTCACCGGCTACAAGGTGCCGCGGCATGTCGAGTTCCGCGACGCGTTGCCGACCACCAACGTCGGCAAGATCCTGCGCCGCGAGTTGCGCGATGAAGAGCTGAAGAAGCTCGGACTCAAGAAGATCGCCTGATCTTCCTGCTGAAAAGGGCCGCGAACGCGGCTGATGCCTGTCAGTCAGTGATTCGGTGACTATCTGGGGCTGCTCTGCAGCCCTTCGCGAGCAAGGTCGTGCAATCTGTGGGAGCGAGCTTGCTCGCGAAGGGGCGCAGAGCGGTCCCAATTGCACTAACTGACTGGCATTGCGCGAACGCGGCCCTTTTCATTTACCGCTGTGCCTTGGCTCAGCGCAGTTTCTCCAGCATCTGGTAGTACCACATCCCCGCCGCCAGCAGCGGATTGCCCAGCAGGTCCCCCATCGGCACGCGAATGTGCGAGCAGCCGGCGAAGGTGTCGAACTGCTCCAGCGTCCCGGTGATCGCCTCGGCCATGATCTCGCCCATGATATGGCTGGTGGCGATGCCATGCCCCGAATAGCCCTGGCAGTACCAGACGTTCTCCGACAGCTTGCCCAGTTGCGGAATGCGATTGACCACGATGCCCATGGCACAGCTCCACTGGAACTCGATCGGCACGTCCTTGAGCGCCGGGAAGGTGCGCTCGATGCACGGCCGCAGTTCGCCGGCGATATCCCGCGAGTCACGCCCCGAGTAGTTGGCGCCGCCGCCGAACAGCAGGCGGCCGTCGGCGGTCATGCGGTAGTAGTCGAGGACGAAGCGGCAGTCGTACACCGCCAGGTCGTGGGGGTTGAGCTGGCGGGCCAGGTCGCCCAGCGGCGCGGTGGTGACGATCCCGCCCATGGCCGGGAAGATCTTGCCCTTGAGCTGGCCCGGTTCGAGCTTGTGGTAGACGTCGCCAGCGAGCATCACCTGTCTGGCCTCGATCCGTCCTTGCGCGGTGACCACCGCCGGCCGTGGGCCATGGACGATCTCCAGCACCTGCGAGTTCTCGAAGATCAGCGCACCGAGGCCGTGGGCGGCACGCGCTTCGCCCAGGCACAGGTTGAGCGGATGCAGGTGCAGGTTGCGCAGGTTCTTCAGGGCTCCGAGGTACAGCGGCGAATCCAGGTGGCGGCGCACGCTCTCGCGGTCGAGCAGTTCGACCTGGTCGCCCATGCCACGGCGCTGCGCCTCCGCGGCGAAGCCCTCCAGCTCGCTCAGGTGCGACGGTTTCATCGCCGCATGCAGATGGCCACGCTTGAGGTCGCAATCGATGCCATAGCGCGCCACCCGCTGCTCGATGATCTGGTGGCCGCGAAAGCGCAGGTGCCAGATGAAGTCGTCGACGTCGTCGCCGAGACGGGCGCGCATCTGCTTGCGCATGGCCTCGTCGCCGGACAGGCTGCCGGTGACCTGGCCGCCGTTGCGCCCGCTGGCACCCCAGCCGATGCGGTTGCTCTCGACGATGGCGACCTTCAGGCCACGCTCGGCCAGTTCCACCGCGCTGGCGACGCCGGTGAAGCCGCCGCCGATGATCACCACGTCGACCGCCACCGTGCTTTGCAGGGTCGGGTACTGGGTGGGGTCGTTGAGGGTGGCGCTGTAGTAGGAAGCTGCGCGTTGCGCAGTGCCGGTGTTCAAAGCTGCGTTCATGAGGCGAATCCTTGGCAGAAGATGAAAAGCGGTTCAGGCCTGGGTCAGGTACCAGCGCCAGTCCTGTTCGCCGACTTCGGCCATGAACTGACGGTATTCGGCGCGCTTGACCGCCAGGTAGACGCCGAGGAAGTCGGCGCCCAGGGCGTCGCGGGCCCAGGCGGAACGTTCCAGGGCCTGCAGCGAGGTGAGCCAGTCGGTCGGCAGGTGCTCGGTGGCCTGGGCATAGCCGTTGCCTTCCACCGGGGCACCCGGGTCGAGCTGTTCGCGCAGGCCGCGGTGGATGCCGGCGAGGATCGCCGCCGCCGCCAGGTAGGGGTTGGCATCGGCGCCGCAGATGCGGTGCTCGATATGCCGGGTCGGTGCCGGGCCGCCGGGCACGCGCAGGCTGACGGTGCGGTTGTCGACGCCCCAGGTCGGTGCCAGCGGGGCGTAGCTGTTGGCCTGGAAGCGTCGGTAGGAGTTGGCGTTGGGGCAGAACAGCAGCAGCGAGTCCAGCAGCGAATGCAGCATGCCGCCCACGGCCTGGCGCAGCAGGGGCGTACCGGCCGGGTCGGCGCTGGCGAACAGGTTGTGGCCTGCTGCGTCGTTGAGGCTGACGTGCATGTGCATGCCGGTGCCGGCCAGGTGATCGAACGGCTTGGCCATGAAACAGGCCTGCATGCCGTGCTGGTGCGCCACGCCCTTGACGACGCGCTTGTAGCGCACGGCCTGGTCCATGGCCAGCAGGGCGTCGCCGTGGTCCAGGGTGATTTCCACCTGGCCCGGGGCGTACTCGGAAATCGCCGTGCGCGCGGGAATGCCCTGGGCCTTGCAGGCGGCGTAGAGGTCGGCGAGGAAGGGTTCGATCTGTTCCAGTTCACGCAGGCCGTAGACCTGCGTGCTTCGCGGTCGCCCGCCGTCGGCATCCAGTGCCGGTTGCGGTCGGCCCTGATGGTCACGTTGCTGGTCGAGCAGGTAGAACTCCAGCTCGCAAGCCATCACCGGGTGGTAGCCGTCGGCCTTCAACGCGTCGATCACCCGCAGCAGGACATGCCGCGGATCGGCGATGGCAGCGGGCAGGCCCTGCTCGGGGTGCATGCTGACCTGCAGCGCGGCGGTGGGTATCCGCCGCCAGGGCAGGCGTACCAGGCTGCCGTCCAGCGGGTAGGCGCGGCAGTCGATGTCGCCGACGTCCCAGACCAGCCCGGAGTTCTCCACGTCCTCTCCGTGCAGGGTCAGGCCGAGGATGGTGCTCGGCAACGGCCGGCCGCTGGCGTAGACCGCCAGCAGTTCCTCGCGATGCAGCAGCTTGCCGCGGGGCGCGCCGTTGGCGTCGAGGATGAACAGCTCGATCATTTCGATATCGGGGTTGGCGGCCAGGAACGCGCCGGCCTGCTCGATGGGGGCAAAGTGCATGGGTGCTCTCGCTTGCGCCAGGGCGGCGCGCAGGGAATCGACAAGGCGGCCGATGCAAAAGCACGGCCAGGGTCATCGGTCAGGCGAGCGCGGTATCTGGTGGGCGCGCGTGGCGGCAATGCCACAGGGCCCAGAAGGCGAGGATCACGTGAATCAGCGGGTTTTCACCACGGCGGGCCCGCACCTTCGGGAACGAAGGGGCTTGATGGGGGCGGGGCACAGCGGTGGGCAAGATCATGCACCGATACTCCCATGCTGGCGAAGGGTTATTAAATTGGTGTTTGTGCAACTTCAGTAATGACTTTGTTAAACAATCGAAGCGCATGGCGCGAACCCTGTGGGAGCGGGTTTACCCGCGATTGCTCCAGTGAATTCACCCACGTGATCGCGGGTGAACCCGCTCCCACAGGGTCCGCGGTGCCTAACAGCGGACAAATCTGCGACAATCGCCGGCTACTTCACGCCGATTACCTCCTCGCGGGACCCGCCCGCGCCGTCAAAGAACCCATGACCGACCAGAACGCCGCCATCGGGCAACTGCTGAAAAACCTCGACCACGCCATGGCCGCCGAGCGCCACCGCCTGCGCCGGCAACTGCACGAACTGCGCAAGCGTCCCGACGACGCCAAGCTCGCCCAGTGGGCCGAGCGGGTCCAGGCCTCCTGCGACCAGGCCGCTGCGCGCAAGGCCAGCGTGCCGAGCATCCGCTACGACGACAGCCTGCCGATCGCCGCCAAGCGCGACGAGATCAGGAAACTGGTGGCCGAGCACCAGGTGGTGATCATCGCCGGCGAGACCGGCTCGGGGAAAACCACCCAGTTGCCGAAGATCTGCCTGGAACTGGGCCGCGGCCAGTACGGCCTGATCGCCCACACCCAGCCACGCCGGATCGCCGCGCGCAGCGTCGCCAGCCGGGTCGCCGAGGAGCTGGGCACGCCACTGGGCGCGCTGGTGGGCTACCAGGTGCGTTTCGAGGACCAGAGCGACGCCAATACCCTGGTCAAGCTGATGACCGACGGCATCCTCCTGGCGGAAACCCAGCACGACCGCTTCCTCGAACGCTACGACACGATCATCGTCGACGAGGCCCACGAGCGCAGCCTGAACATCGACTTCCTGCTGGGCTACCTGAAGACCCTGCTGCCGCGGCGTCCCGACCTGAAGGTGATCATCACCTCGGCGACCATCGACCTGGAGCGCTTCTCCAAGCACTTCGACGATGCGCCGATCATCGAGGTCTCCGGGCGCACCTACCCGGTGGAAACCTGGTACCGCCCGCTGACCAGCGAGCAGGACGAGGAGGGCAACCGGGTCGAGGACGACCTCACCGTGGACCAGGCGATCCTCGCCACCCTCGACGAGATTGCCGCCCACGAGCGCAGCGTCGGCAAGGGCCCGGGCGACGTGCTGGTGTTCCTCCCCGGCGAGCGCGAGATCCGCGATGCCGCCGAGGTGCTGCGCAAGGCGCAGTTGCGTCATACCGAGATCCTGCCGCTGTACGCGCGGTTGTCGCCGGCCGAGCAGCAGCGCATCTTCCAGTCCCACCCGGGGCGGCGCGTGGTGCTGGCGACCAACGTCGCGGAAACCTCGCTGACCGTGCCCGGCATCCGCTACGTGATCGACAGCGGCACCGCGCGCATCAGCCGCTACAGCTACCGTGCCAAGGTCCAGCGCCTGCCGATCGAGGCGGTGTCCCAGGCCAGCGCCAACCAGCGCAAGGGCCGTTGCGGCCGGGTCGAGCCGGGCATCTGCGTGCGCCTGTACAGCGAAGAGGATTTCAACGCCCGTCCGGGCTTCACCGACCCCGAGATCCTGCGCACCAACCTGGCCGCGGTGATCCTGCAGATGCTCCACCTGCGGCTCGGCGCCATCGACGAATTCCCGTTCATCGAGCCGCCTGACGGCAAGGCCATCAGCGACGGTTTCAACCTGCTGCAGGAGCTGTCCGCGGTCAACCGCGAGAACCAGCTGACCCCGCTGGGTCGCCAGCTGGCGCGCCTGCCGGTGGACCCGCGGCTGGGCCGCATGCTGCTGGAGGGGGCCAAGCAGGGCAGCCTGCAGGAAGTGCTGATCGTCGCCAGCGCCCTGTCGGTGCAGGACCCGCGCGAGCGGCCGCCGGAGCGCCAGCAGGCCGCCGACCAGGCCCACGCGCAGTGGAAGGACGCCGATTCCGACTTCGCCGCGCTGGTCAACCTGTGGCGCGGTTTCGAGGAGCAGCGCCAGGCGCTGACCGCCAGCCCGCTGCGCAACTGGTGCCGCAAGAACTTCCTCAACTACCTGCGCCTGCGCGAATGGCGCGATGCCCATCGCCAGCTCGGGCTGATCTGCCGCGACCTGCAACTGGGCAGCAACAAGGAGCCGGCGGACTACCCGCGGCTGCACAAGGCGATCCTCTCCGGCCTGCTCAGCCAGATCGGCCAGAAGACCGAGGACGGCGACTACCTCGGCGCCCGCCAGCGGCGTTTCTGGGTGCATCCGTCGTCCGGCATCGGCAAGAAGCGCCCGCAATGGATCATGACCGCCGAACTGGTGGAGACCACCAAACTCTACGCGCGCATGGTGGCCAAGATCGATTCCGACTGGATCGAGCCGCTGGCCGGGCACCTGCTGAAGAAGAACCACTTCGAGCCGCACTGGGAGAAGAAGCGCGGCCAGGTGGTGGCCTTCGAGCAGGTGACCCTGTACGGCCTGATCGTGGTGGGGCGGCGGCCGGTGCACTACGGGCCGATCGACCCGCAGACCTCGCGCGAGCTGTTCATCCGCGAAGGCCTGGTCGGCGGCGAGATCAACTCCCGGGCCCGCTGCCTGGCGGCCAACCAGAAGCTGCTGGAAGAACTCGACGAACTGGAGGCCAAGGCCCGCCGTCGCGACATCCTCGCCGACGAGGAGACCCTCTATGGCTTCTACGAGGAGCGCTTGCCGGCGGAGATCCACCAGACCGCCACCTTCGACAGCTGGTACCGGGTCAACAGCCAGAAGGACCCGCAGTTGCTGATCATGCGCGCCGAGGACGTGCTGGCCCGCGAGGCCAGCGAAGTCACCGCCGCGCAGTACCCGGACACCCTGCGCCTGGGTGACCTGAAGCTGTCGCTGAGCTATCACTTCGAGCCCAACCACCCCCGTGACGGCGTCACCGTGCGGGTCCCGGCGCCGCTGCTGCCGAGCCTGCCGGGCGAGCGCCTGGAGTGGCTGGTGCCGGGGCTGCTGGAGGCCAAGTGCATCGCCCTGGTGCGCAACCTGCCCAAGGCCTTGCGCAAGAACTTCGTGCCGGTGCCGGACTTCGTCAAGGCGGCGCTGGCGCGGATGACCTTCGCCGACGGCTCGCTGCCCCAGGCGCTGGGACGCGAGCTGCTGCGCATGACCGGTGCGCGGGTCAGCGACGAAGCCTGGAGCGAGGCGGCCGGGCAGGTGGAAAGCCACCTGAAGATGAACATCGAAGTGGTCGACGGCCAGGGCAAGTTCCTCGGCGAAGGCCGCGACCTGGCCGAGCTGACCGCCCGTTTCGTCGCTGCCAGCCAGGCGGCGCTGGCCGTGTCGCCGTCGGAGAAGACGCAGAAGCCGGTGGAAGCCAAGGGCTTCGGCAAGGTCGAGCAGACCGCCCAGCAGAAGATCGCCGGGCTGTCGATGACGGTCTATCCGGCGCTGGTGGAGGAGGGCGGGACGGTCAAGGAAGGGCGCTTCTCGACCCAGGCCGAAGCGACCTTCCAGCACCGTCGCGCGCTGCAGCGCCTGCTCCTGCAGCAACTGGCGGAGCCGGCGAAGTTCCTCCGCGGCAAGCTGCCGGGGCTGACCGAACTGGGCCTGCTCTATCGCGAGCTGGGCCGGGTCGAGTCGCTGGTCGAGGACATCCTCCTGGCCAGCCTCGACAGTTGCGTGCTCGACGGCGAAAGCACCTTGCCCCGGGACGGCGCGGCGCTGGCCTCGCTGGCGGAGCGCAAGCGCGGCGACTGGAGCGATCACGCCGAGCGCCTGGCGCGCCTGGTGCTGGAGATCCTCAAGCTGTGGCACGGCCTGCAGAAGCGCTTCAAGGGCAAGATCGACCTGGCCCAGGCAGTGGCGCTCAACGACATCAAGCAGCAGGTGGGCAACCTGGTCTATCCGGGCTTCGTCCGGGAAACCCCGGGCATCTGGCTGAAGGAACTGCCGCGCTACCTGAAGGCGGTGGAACTGCGCCTGGAGAAACTCGGCGCGCAGGTGCAGAAGGACCGGGTCTGGAGTGGCGAGCTGAGCAACTGCTGGGCGCAGTACAAGGCCCGCGCCGACAAGCATGGCCAGGAAGGCAAGCGCGACGAACAACTGCAGTTGTACCGCTGGTGGCTGGAGGAATACCGGGTGTCGCTGTTCGCTCAGCAACTGGGGACCAAGGTACCGATCTCCGACAAGCGCCTGAGCAAGCAGTGGAGTCAGGTGGAGGCCTGATCGCCACCGACCGGCGGGTGGACGGAGGTCAACCCGCCGCAGTTGTGGCACACTTGGCGATATTTTCGCCGTGGGGGATTTCCTCCGGCGACGCTGACAAACACCCGGCAATGCCCCGTATGATCGGGGATCATTGCCTGTACGAGTTGGTACCTTGGTGCCAGCTCGCCGAACCGAACCGCTCGTCGCCCATCTGGCGACGGCCCCGAACAGAGGATCGACCGTGCATAACGTCGTCATCAGCGGCACTGGCCTGTACACCCCGGCCAACAGCATTTCCAACGAAGAGCTGGTGGAGTCCTTCAACACCTTCGTCGCCCGGTTCAACGCCGACAACGCCGCCGCCATCGCGCGCGGCGAAGTCGAAGCCCTGGCCGAGTCCAGTGCCGCCTTCATCGAGAAGGCCTCGGGGATCAAGAGCCGCTTCGTCATGGACAAGGCCGGCATCCTCGATCCGCAGCGCATGAAGCCGCGCCTGCCGGAGCGCAGCAACGACGAGCCGTCGATCCTCTGCCAGATGGGCGTGGCCGCCGCCGAGCAGGCCCTGCAACGGGCCGGGCGCACGGCCGCCGACGTCGACGCGGTGATCGTCGCCTGTTCCAACCTGCAGCGCCCATACCCGGCGATCGCCATCGAGGTGCAGCAGGCGCTGGGCATCAACGGCTTCGGCTTCGACATGAACGTGGCCTGTTCCTCGGCCACCTTCGGCATCCAGACCGCCTGCAACAGCGTGCAACTGGGCCAGGCCCGCTCGATCCTGGTGGTGAGCCCGGAAATCTGTACCGGCCACCTCAACTTCCGTGACCGCGACAGCCACTTCATCTTCGGCGACGCGGCCACCGCGGTGCTGGTGGAGCGCGCCGACCTGGCGACTTCCGCGCATCAGTTCGACATCGTCAGCACCAAGCTGCTGACCCAGTTCTCCAACAACATCCGCAACAACTTCGGCTTCCTCAACCGCGCCGGGGAAGAGGGCCTCGATGCGCCGGACAAGCTGTTCGTCCAGGAAGGCCGCAAGGTGTTCCGCGAGGTCTGCCCGATGGTCGCCGAGCTGATCGGCCAGCACCTTTCGCAAAACAACCTCAACGTCAGCGACGTCAAGCGCTTCTGGCTGCACCAGGCCAACCTGAGCATGAACCACCTGATCGTGAAGAAACTGCTCGGCCGCGATGCCCTGGAAGAAGAGGCACCGGTGATCCTCGATCGCTACGCCAACACCAGCTCGGCGGGTTCGGTGATCGCCCTGCACAGCTATCAGGACGACCTGCCCAAGGGCGCCTTGGGCGTGCTCAGTTCGTTCGGTGCCGGCTATTCCATTGGCAGCGTGATCCTGCGCAAGCGCTGATTGCCGCCCGTCGGTAGACCAGAAAAGCCCGGCCTGCACTCGCAGGTCGGGTTTTTTTTGCCTGCGCGGCGGGGTCGGAAGCTGGCGGCGAAAGCCCGCGAAATCCACTGCAGCCCTTTAGATCTGGGCTTTTTGCCATATTCCAGATCGGATTAAAAAAGTTCCGCTGTCATAAAACATTTATATAAAAGCCACTGATCTGAAATAACCCCCCGCCAAGATTCCTCCCCAGCACAAGTGGCCTGAGCCGCGTGTTTTTTTCAACGTAATCAAGACCATAAACGTTAGGGGAGCTTCATCGATGATCCGTAAGCACTTCGCAGGTTTCGCAGCCAGCGCCTTGGCCATGGCCGTTACCGCCCAGGCTTTCGCGGGTACCGTGACCACCGACGGCGCCGATATCGTAGTCAAGACCAAAGGTGGCCTCGAGGTCGCTACTACTGACAAGCAATACAGCTTCAAGATCGGCGGTCGTATCCAGGCTGACTACAGCAGCTTCGACGAGTTCTACACCGTCAATGGCAACCGTGCTGACGCTGGCTACTTCCGCCGCGCCTTCCTGGAAATCGGTGGCGTCCTGGCCACCGACTGGGCTTACCAGATCAACTACGACTTCTCCCACAACGCTGGCGGCGACAACCGTTCCGAAGACGGCTACTTCGACGAAGCCTCGCTGGCCTACAACGGCTTCAAGCCGGTGTCGATCAAGGTCGGTCGTTTCGACCCGGAGTTCGGCCTGGAAAAAGCCACCAGCTCCAAGTGGGTAACCGCACCTGAGCGTACCGCTGCCTACGACCTGGCTGACTGGACCAACGGTCACAACGGTGGCCTGGGCATCCAGGTTTCCGGCAACGCCGGTGACTCCCTGTACGGCTCCGCCGGCGTCTACGCCAAGGACGCCACCAACGCCGACAAGGATGGCGACAGCACCAAGCAGTTCAACCTGCGTGCGGTGTTCGCCCCGATGCACACCGACGGCAACGTCCTGCACTTCGGTGTCAACCTGGCCCAGCGCGACCTGTCCGACACCTCGTTCGACGGCCGTATCCGCAGCCGCCTGGGCATGCGTGGCGTGAGCACCGATGGTGGTCAGGACGCTGGCACCAACGGCAACCGCCTGACCCTGGCCGGCGCCAACAACACGCCAGCCGGTGCCTACGACACCGACCGTGCCTGGGGTCTGGAAGCTGCCTTCGCTACCGGTCCTTTCTCGGTACAGGGCGAATACATCAAGCGCAAGGTCGAAGCTGACGCTGCCGCCTACCAGGACATCAAGGCTACTGGTTACTACGCTCAGGTCGCCTACACCATCACTGGTGAAGCCCGTGGCTACAAGCTCGGCAAGTTCGATGCGATCAAGCCTCAGAACAAGCAGATCGGTGCCTGGGAAGTGTTCTACCGCTACGACCACATCGAAGCTGATGACGACAACGGCGCCTACGCCCGGGTCAGCGACATCGAAGGCAAGGTGCACAACCTGGGTCTGAACTGGTACGCCAACGAGTCGATCAAGCTGAGCGGTACCTACATCAAGGCCAAGGTCGACAACGCACAGAACTCGGTCGGCGACGACAAGGGCGACGGCTTCGTACTGCGCGCGCAGTACGTGTTCTAAGCAGCACCGTTCCTTCATCCGTTACTTCTTCAGGCCCCACTTCGGTGGGGCTTTTTTTCGTCTGCGTTTTCAGTCCGGCAACAACCGATCCCGACTGTTGGACAGGTGCAGGCAGATCGCCGCGCGCGCGGCGTCCGGGTCCTGGCGGCGGATGGCGTTGAGGATCGCCTCGTGTTCGAGGTTGGCCAGGTACGCGTGGCGGGCCAGCTTCGCCCCGGATCGCTCGTCCTCGGCCATGCGGTTGCGCGGGATCATGCCGCTGCCCAGTTGCCCCAGCATTTCGCTGAAATACAGGTTGCCGGTGGCCTCGGCGATCAGCAGGTGGAAGCGCCGGTCGGCCTCGATGCAACTGTCGCCGGCTGCCGCCAGGTCCTGGTAGTCGTCCAGCGCCTGGCGCATGCGCGCCAGCTGCCCATCGTCGCGGCGCACGGCCGCGAGGGCGGCGGCCTGTCCCTCCAGGCCGATGCGCAGCTCTAGCAGGTCGCGGACGTTGTCCGCGCTTTCGGCGCCGACCCGCAGTTCGCCTTGCGCCTGCCGCTCGATGACGAAGCTGCCGATGCCATGGCGTGGCTCCACCAACCCGGAGGCCTGCAGTTTCGATAGCGCTTCGCGGACCACCGTGCGACTGACCCCATGCTCGCGGACCAGGGTGTTTTCCGACGGCAGCTTGTCCCCGGGCTTGAAGGTGCCTAGCAGGATCTGCCGGGTGAGACTGGAGACCAGGTCGTGGGTACGGCTGTGACTGCGTTTGCGCGCGGGTTCCGGCAGCTCGGGCGGGGGCATCGGTAGGCTTCCTGAGTGGTCGTACAAGTTTGCGTTAAATGAAGGCGCGCGAAGGGTAATACTTGTACGACAAGTAAATATTTTCAACTTTTTTTCTTGTGTAAATGCCGCTTTCATCCCGTGTGTATTTTCTTTTTAGCGGATATTTCGAAGAATTTGCGCCGTTTAATCGCTTGTATTTTGCTTTTTCAAGACTGTTCGGGTTCTTGTCGTACAACCTCGAAGCACATATGCTTTTCTCACTGGCATGTCATACAACCTGGCGGACTGCCCCCGCCGCGACATCCATCGACCCGCACAAAAACAATTAGTGGGAGATTCCCCAGTGAACCGCACCCTCGATCCGTCCACCGGGCACGGCGACGTGCTGGCGAGCGCCGTGAGCAAGGTCAAGCGTCATGTCCTGCCGCTGTTCGTCATCATGTTCATCGTCAACTACCTGGACCGCGTCAATATCGGCTTCGTCCGTCCGCACCTGGAAAGTGACCTCGGTATCAGCGCCGCCGCCTACGGCTTTGGCGCCGGTCTTTTCTTCATCGGCTACGCGCTGTTCGAAGTGCCCTCCAACATGCTCCTGCAACGGGTCGGTGCGCGCCTCTGGCTGACCCGCATCATGTTCACCTGGGGCCTGGTCGCCACGGCCATGGCCTTCGTGCAGAACGAAACCCAGTTCTATGTGCTGCGCTTCCTGCTCGGGGTCGCCGAGGCGGGCTTCTTCCCCGGCGTGATCTACTACTTCACCCGCTGGCTGCCGGCGGTGGAGCGCGGCAAGGCCATCGCCATCTTCCTCAGCGGCTCGGCGCTGGCCTCGCTGATCTCCGGTCCCCTGGCCGGCGCCCTGATGCAGGTCCAGGGCCTGGGTCTGCACGGCTGGCAGTGGATGCTGTTCATCGAAGGCATGGCCTCGGTGCTGTTGTGCTTCTTCGTCTGGTTCTGGCTCGATTCCAGACCCCATGACGCCAAGTGGCTGAGCCGCGAGGAGCAGGATGCGCTGGTCGAGACCATCGACCGCGAGCAACGCGAGCGCGAGGCCGGCGGCGTGGCCCGGCCATCGGCCTGGACGCTGCTCAAGGACCGGCAGATCCTGCTGTTCTGCCTGATCTACTTCTGCATCCAGCTGACCATCTATGCCGCGACCTTCTGGCTGCCGAGCATCATCAAGCGCATGGGCGACCTGTCCGATATCCAGGTCGGCTTCTTCAACTCGATCCCCTGGCTGATCTCGATCATCGCCATGTACGCCTTCGCCGCAGGTTCCGCACGCTGGAAGTTCCAGCAGGCCTGGGTGGCTGCGGCGCTGCTGGTCGCTGCGGTCGGCATGTTCATGTCCACCACCGGCGGGCCGGTGTTCGCCTTCGTCGCAGTGTGCTTCGCTGCGATCGGCTTCAAGTCGGCGTCGTCGCTGTTCTGGCCGATCCCCCAGGGCTACCTGGATGCGCGCATCGCGGCGGCAGTGATCGCCCTGATCAACTCGGTGGGCAACCTCGGCGGTTTCGTCGCGCCCACCACCTTCGGCCTGCTGGAGCAGCACACCGGCTCGATCCAGGGTGGCCTGTACGGCCTGGCCGTGACCTCGGTGCTGGCGGCGATCGGCGTGTTCTTCCTTCGCACCCGCCCCGGCGACAACGCCAGCCAGCCTCTCAAGCAGCCTTCGGCCCTTGGCCGCAACCACTGAACCCAGCAGGACAACGCTCATGAATATGCACAGCACCCCCGTCGTCACCGAGTTGCGGGTCATTCCGGTCGCCGGGCACGACAGCATGCTGCTCAACCTCAGCGGCGCCCACGGCCCGTTCTTCACCCGCAACGTCGTGGTCCTGCGCGACAGCGCCGGCAATACCGGCCTGGGCGAAGTGCCCGGCGGCGAGAAGATCCGCCAGACCCTGGAAGACAGCCGCAGCCTGCTGCTCGGCCAGCCGATCGGCCACTACCAGCGCGTGCTCAATGCCATGCGCCAGACCTTTGCCGGGCGCGACAGCGGCGGCCGCGGCCTGCAGACCTTCGACCTGCGTATCACCGTGCACGCGGTGACGGCGGTGGAGTCGGCCCTGCTCGACCTGCTCGGCCAGCACCTCGGCGTGCCGATGGCCGCCTTGCTTGGCGAGGGCCAGCAGCGCGAGGCGGTGAAGATGCTCGGCTACCTGTTCTATATCGGTGATCGTCGGCAGACCGACCTGGCCTACCGCAACGAGGCCGACGCCGACGACGACTGGTTCCGCCTGCGTCACGAGAAGGCCATGACCCCGGAAGCGGTGGTACGCCTGGCCGAGGCGGCGAAGGCGCGCTATGGCTTCAACGATTTCAAACTCAAGGGCGGCGTGTTGCGTGGCGAGGAGGAAATCGAGGCGGTCACCGCCCTCGCCGAGCGCTTCCCGGAGGCGCGCATCACCCTCGACCCGAATGGCGCCTGGTCGCTCAAGCAGGCGATCGCCTTGTGCCGCGACCAGCACCACGTACTGGCCTACGCCGAGGACCCGTGCGGCGCCGAGGACGGTTACTCCGGTCGCGAGGTGATGGCCGAGTTCCGCCGTGCCACCGGCCTGCCGACCGCCACCAACATGATCGCCACCGACTGGCGGCAGATGGGCCACGCGATCCAGTCGCAGGCGGTGGACATTCCCCTGGCCGACCCGCACTTCTGGACCCTGCAGGGCTCGGTGCGGGTGGCGCAGATGTGCAACGACTGGGGCCTGACCTGGGGCTCGCACTCCAACAACCACTTCGACATCTCGCTGGCGATGTTCACCCAGGTCGCGGCAGCGGCGCCGGGGGAGATCACCGCCATCGACACCCACTGGATCTGGCAGGACGGCCAGCGCCTGACCCGCGAGCCGCTGCGCATCGTCGACGGTCATGTGCGGGTGCCGCAGCGGCCGGGGCTGGGTGTCGAGCTGGACGAGGAGCAGTTGGCCAGGGCCCACGAGTGCTACCGCAACATGGGCCTGGGGGCGCGGGACGACAGCGTGGCGATGCAGTTCCTGATCCCGGGCTGGCAGTTCGACAACAAGCGGCCTTGCCTGGTGCGTTGAAGCGGCAAGCTGCAAGTTTCAAGCGGCAAGAAAAGGCCAGTGTCACCCCGACAGCCTCTTCTTACCGCTTGAAGCTTGTAACTTTCGAAGACACACTCCAGCGATGCCTACGCTCATCCTGAACCAGCTCGCCGACATCGACGCCACCACCTGGGACGCCTTGCTCCCAGGTGACCAGCCGTTCCTGCGCCATGCTTTCCTGAGCAGCCTGGAAGACAGCGGCAGCGTCAGCCCGCGCACCGGCTGGAAACCCTCGCACCGCCTGCTCACGGCGGCCGACGGCCAGTTGCTGGCGGCGATGCCGGCCTACATCAAGGCCCACTCCTTCGGCGAATACGTGTTTGACCACGGCTGGGCCGATGCCTGCGAGCGCGCTGGCATCGCCTACTACCCCAAGCTGCTCTGCGGCGTGCCGTTCTCGCCGGTGGGTGGGCCACGCCTGCTGGGGCAGGCGGACGGCCTGCTGGACGCAGTGGAGGTCGCATTGCCCGAGCAGGGGCTGTCGGGGTTGCATGTGAACTTCACCGATCCGGTCAGCGACGCCGCCTTGCGCGGACGTGACGGCTGGCTGGAACGCCTCGGCTGCCAGTTCCACTGGCGCAACCAGGGCTACCGTGATTTCCAGGACTTCCTCGACGCCCTCAGTTCGCGCAAGCGCAAGCAGATGCGCAAGGAGCGCGAGCAGGTGGCGGGGCAGGGCCTGGAATTCCGCTGGTACCACGGCGCTGAACTGAGCGAGGCGCAGTGGGACTTCGTCTTCGCCTGCTATGCCAACACCTACGCGGTGCGCCGTCGCGCGCCCTACCTGACCCGCGCGTTCTTCAGCCTGCTGGCCGAGCGCATGCCGGAAACGATCCGCGTGGTCATGGCGATCCAGGGCGGGCGGGAAGTGGCGATGGCCTTCAGCCTGGTGGCGGGCGACAGTTTCTACGGCCGCTACTGGGGCTGCCTGGCCGAGTACGACCGCCTGCACTTCGAGACCTGCTTCTACCAGGGCATGGACTACGCCATCGCCGAGGGCCTGCAGCGTTTCGATGCCGGGGCCCAGGGCGAGCACAAGCTGATCCGTGGCTTCGAGCCGGTGATCACCCGCTCGTGGCACTACCTGCTGCATCCGGGGTTGCGCACGGCGGTGGAGGATTTTCTGGGCCAGGAGCGGGCTGGGGTGCTGGCCTATGCGCAAGAGGCACGCTCGGCCTTGCCATATCGGCAGGGCTAATGACACTCACAGGTTGGATGTTTGACCCGGACCCTGTGGGAGCTGGCTTGCCAGCTCCCACAGGGTCCGGGTTGCCCTTGAACTATAGAAAGGTCGGGCCGATTCCCACAGGCCCCGTTCAATCGACGCCGACGAAACCACCCGTCTGGTGATGCCACAGCCGCGCATACAACCCGCGCTGTGCCAGCAGCTCACTGTGGCTGCCCATCTCGGCGATGCGACCGTGCTCCAGCACCACCAGCCGGTCCATCCGCGCGATGGTCGAGAGGCGGTGGGCGATGGCGATCACCGTCTTGCCCTGCATCAGGGTCTCCAGGCTTTCCTGGATCGCCGCCTCGACTTCCGAGTCCAGCGCCGAGGTGGCCTCGTCCATGATCAGGATCGGCGCGTTCTTCAGCAGCACCCGGGCAATCGCGATGCGCTGGCGCTGGCCGCCGGAGAGCTTGACCCCGCGTTCGCCGACATGGGCATCGAAGCCCGTGCGCCCCTGGGCGTCGCTGAGCAGCGGGATGAACTCCTCGGCGCGGGCGCCGCATACCGCGTTCCACAGCTCCTCGTCACTGGCATCGGGCTTGCCGTAGCGCAGGTTGTCGCGGATCGAGCGGTGCAGCAGCGAGGTGTCCTGGGTGATCATGCCGATCTGCCCGCGCAGGCTCTGCTGGGTGACCTGGGCGATGTCCTGGCCATCGATGAGGATGCGCCCGCCCTCGAGGTCGTACAGGCGCAGCAGCAGGTTGACCAGGGTCGACTTGCCGGCGCCGGACGGCCCGATCAGGCCGATCTTCTCGCCGGGGCGAATGTCCAGGTCGAGGCCGCTGATGATCCGGCTGCCGCCCTTGCCGTAGTGGAAGTCGACGTTCTCGAAGCGCACCGCGCCGCGCTCCACCTTGAGGTCCGGGGCATTCGCCCGGTCGGTGACGCTGACCGGCTGGGCGATGCTTTCCAGGCCGTCCTGCACCGTGCCGATGTTCTCGAAGATGCCGTTGACCACCCACATGATCCAGCCGCTCATGTTGACGATGCGGATCACCAGGCCGGTGGCGAGGGCGATGGCGCCGGCGCTGATCAGCGACTGGGTCCACAGCCACAGGGCCAGGCCGGTGGTGCTGACGATCAGCAGGCCGTTGAGGCTGGTGATGACCACGTCCATGCTGGTGATGACCCGGCTGGCCAGCTGGGTCTTCTCGGTCTGTTCGCGGATCGCCTCGCGGGCGTACTGCTGCTCGAAGTCGGTGTGGGCGAACAGCTTGAGGGTGGCGATGTTGGTGTAGCCGTCGACGATGCGCCCCATCAGCTTGGAGCGCGCCTCGGAGGAGATCACCGAGCGTTCCTTCACCCGCGGCACGAAGTAGCGCAGGGCCACGATGTAGCAGGCGATCCACAGCAGCAGCGGGATCATCAGGCGCCAGTCGGCCTCGGCGAACAGCACCAGGGAACTGATGGCGTAGATGGTCACGTGCCACAGCGCGTCCATCGCCTGCACCAGCGAGTCGCGCAGCGAGTTGCCGGTCTGCATGATGCGCTGGGCGATGCGCCCGGCGAAGTCGCTCTGGAAGAAGTTCAGGCTCTGCTTGAGCACGTAGGCGTGGTTCTGCCAGCGGATCATGCTGGTCATGCCCGGGCTGATGGCCTGGTGCACCATCAGGTCGTGCAGGCCGACGAACAGCGGCCGCAGGATCAGCGCCACCACCAGCATCCAGGTCAGCTCGCCGGCGTGCTCGCGGAACAGGTCGGCGTTCGGCGTGCCCTGGGCCAGGTCGATGATCCGGCTCAGGTAGCTGAACAGCGCCACCTCGATCAGGGCGACGATCAGCCCCAGCACCATCAGCGCCGCGAAACTCGGCCAGACCTGGCGCAGGTAGTAGAGGTAGAAGGGCAGGACCCGGGACGGAGGCGCCGCGGTGGGCGCCTCGCGGAAGATGTCGATCAATTGCTCGAAACGACGGAACAGCATGTAGACGATCACTCCTGTAATGAGGCCGAGCGCGGGGCCGGCGGGTCACGTCCCTGTGACACCGCGGTCAGTCGATGCGCTTGGCCGACTTGATGTAGACCGGATCAGCGGGCACGTCGCGCATGCCCTTCTTGATGGTGGTCGGCGAGTTGACGATCTGGTCGACCACTTCCATGCCGCTGGTGACCTTGCCGAACACGGCGTAGCCCCGGTCGCGACCGGGGTTGAGGAAGTCGTTGTCGGCCACGTTGATGAAGAACTGGCTGGTGGCCGAGTTCGGGTCGGAGGTGCGCGCCATGGACAGGGTGCCACGGGTGTTCTGCAGGCCGTTGCCGGCTTCGTTGCGGATCGGGTCCTTGGTGTTCTTCTGCACCATCTGGTCGGTGAAGCCGCCGCCCTGGACCATGAAGCCCGGGATCACGCGGTGGAAGATGGTGTTGTTGTAGAAGCCGCTGTCGACGTAGTCGAGGAAGTTCTTCGTGCTGACCGGCGCCTTCTCGGCGTTCAGCTCGATCTCGATCTTGCCGAAGCTGGTGACCAGCTCGACGTGCGGGGTCTTGTCCGAGGCCATCACGCTGCCAGCGAAGGCGACCGAGCAGGCGGCCATGAGGATTTTCTTCAGCATGTACTCAATGATCCTTGAGAGGTGGTTGAGGCCGCAGCGAGGAACTGCAGCAGGGTCTGGTTGAACTGGTGTGGCTGGTCCAGCGGTGTAGCGTGCCGGGAATCGGCGATCACCGCCAGCCGGGCGCCGGGAATCAGGGCGGTGTAGCGCTCCTTGAGGGCCACCGGGGTGTAGTCGTGGTCGGCGCTGACGATCAGGGTAGGACAGTCGATCCGGCCGATGCGTTCCTCCACGCCCCAGTTGACGATGGCGTCGAAACTGGCGAGATAGGCGCGTTTGTCGTTCCTCGCCCAGCGTTCGGCCATCTCCTGGCGCAGGCGGCCCTGTTCGGGTTTGGGGAACAGCCGCGCGGCGAGGCCCTTGCCGATGGTGCGCAGGGGCAGGACGCGGGCCAGGGTCCAGCGCTTGGCCCACTGCCAGTAATCGTCGCGGGTGCGCACCTTCACCGCCGGGGCGCTGTTGACGATGGTCAGGCTGCGCAGCCAGCCGGGATGGTCGACGGCGAACTGGAAGCCGACCATGCCGCCCATGGACAGCCCGACGTAGTGCACCGGGCCGGTGTCCAGATGCTCCAGCAGGGCCATCAGGTCGGCGCTGAAGCCGGCGATGCTGTAGCGCTCGCGCGGTTTGTCGGAGCGCCCGTGGCCGCGCAGGTCGAGGAGGATCAGGCGGTAGCCGGCGGCCAGCACCGGGACCTGGTATTCCCAGTCCTGGCAGCTGGAGCCGAGGCCGTGGACCAGCACCAGGGGTTCGCCCCGGCCATATTCTTCGTAGTGCAGGGTGCAACCTTCATGTTCGAAGTAGGCCATGGGCGATACCTGTCAGGCTTGGGCCGGGGCGGCGAAGGGGACGTCCAGCGGCGCAGTGTCGAAGTTGCGCAGCAACTCGATGAGGATCTGCGTGGCCGGGCCGAGGGGTTTGTCCTTGTTCGAGTAAAGGTAGAACAGCGGGTGGCGGCTGCCACCCTGATCCAGCGGCAGGGGCTTGAGCAGGCCTTCGCGCAGCTCGCGCTCGATCAGGTGGCGCGGCAGCCAGGCGAAGCCCAGGCCACTGCTGACGAAGGTGGCGGCGGTGGCCAGGCTGCCCACGGTCCAGCGCTGTTCGGCGCCGAGCCAGCCGACGTCGCGCGGCTGCGAGCGCCCGGAGTCGCGGATCACCACCTGCAACTGGCTTTCCAGGTCCTGGAAATTCAGTACCCGGCCCAGGCGGTGCAGCGGGTGCTCGGGGTGGGCGACGGCGACGAACTCCACGGCGCTGAGTTCGGCACCCAGGTAGCCGGCGATGCTGAAGCTGCTGATGGCCAGGTCGGCGATGCCTTCGTGCAGCACTTCCTCGACCCCGGACAGCACCTCCTCGCGCAGGCGCACCCGGCAGCCGCGGCTCTGCGGCATGAAGGCGCTCAGGGCGCGGACCAGGCGGGCATTGGGGTAGGCGGCATCCACCACCAGGCGCACCTCGGCTTCCCAGCCCTGCTCCATGTGGTGGGCGAGGTCCTCCAGCTGGCTGGCCTGCTTGACCAGTTGCCGCGAGCGGCGCAGCAGCACGCTGCCGGCGTCGGTGAGCACCGCCTTGCGCCCGTCGATGCGCAGCAGGGGCACGCCCAGCTGGTCCTGCATGCGTGCCACGGTGTAGCTCACCGAGGACTGCGAGCGGTGCAGGGCTTCGGCGGCCTGGGCGAAGCCGCCGTGATCGACCACGGCCTGCAGGGTTCGCCACTGATCCAGGGTAACGCGCGGCGCTTTCATCTTCGGCTCCTGTTGTCCTAAGCTGGCGCACTTCCCGAGGAGAGCGCCGTATGAAGAAATGCTGTGTTGCTTTGCTGACCCTGCTGCCGCTGACGGCGCTGGCCTATCCCATCGAGGTGAACAAGACCCTCGGCGACGGCATCAAGGTCGACGCCCAGGCCTTCGATACCGCCCACGACCTCGGCGCCGTGACCCTGACCAACTACGGCGATACCGCCGCCCAGTGCAAGGTCAGCCTGCGCAACGGCCCGGAGGCCCCGCGGGTACGGCGGGTGGACGTCGCGGCGAAAAAGACCGTCGACCTCAGCGTCCGCTTCAACCGTGAAATCCTCAAATTGCGGGTCGACGTGGACTGCAAGGCAAAATAAGCAAGTTAACTGATAGATTTGACCGAGTTTTTACGCTTTTTTATCGATAGGTCAATCATTAATCTTGCCTCCATCGACTTAGCGACCTTGCCGATGGAGGCAAAATTCAATGTCCCGCGTACTGATCATCGAAAGCAGCGCCCGCCAGCAGGATTCGATTTCCCGTCAACTGACCCGCGATTTCGTCGCTCAGTGGCAGGCCGCCAACCCCGCCGACAGCATCACCCTGCGCGACCTCGCGCTGAACCCGGTGCCGCACCTGGACGCCAACCTGCTGGGTGGCTGGATGAAGCCGGAAGACCAGCGCAGCGCCGACGAGCTGCAGGCCCTGGCCCGCTCCAACGAACTCACCGACGAAGTCCTCGCCGCCGACGTGCTGGTGCTGGCCGCGCCGATGTACAACTTCACCATCCCCAGCACCCTGAAGGCCTGGCTGGACCACGTGCTGCGCGCCGGCGTCACCTTCAAGTACACCGAGACCGGCCCGCAGGGCCTGCTCACCGGCAAGCGCGCCTACGTGCTGACCGCGCGTGGCGGCATCCATGCCGGCGCGGCCAGCGACCACCAGGAACCGTACCTGCGCCAGGTGCTGGCGTTCATCGGCATCCATGATGTCACCTTCATCCATGCCGAAGGCCTGAACATGGGCGGCGACTTCCATGAGAAGGGCCTGAACCAGGCCAAGGCCCGCCTGGCCGCGGTGGCCTGAGGCAACGAACATTCCCTGACTGACACCCCTTTTCTGCTCCTTTGGGTGTACTGCCCGGTCGAAGCCCTGCGCTCGACCGGGCTTTTTTTCGAGTTGCAAGTTTCAAGTGGCAAGCGACAAGAAAGAGCGGGGTGCGGTGCTGGCGCGTTTCTCTTGCCGCTTGCCGCTTGAAGCTTATGGCTCGAAGCCGCTAAGGTCGCCGCCTTGATCCCCGAGAGGCAACCATGGGCTACCTACTGATCGTCGCGCTGATCCAGGCGTACTCCTTCAACCTGATCGGCGAATACCTCGCCGGTCACGTCGACAGCTATTTCGCCGTGCTGGCCCGGGTCGTGCTGGCCCTGCTGGTGTTCCTGCCGCTGACCCGCTGGCGCCAGGTCGAGCCGCGCTTCATGCGCGCCATGCTGGTGATCGGCGCGCTGCAGTTCGGCATCACCTACGTCTGCCTCTACCTGAGCTTCCGCGTGCTGACGGTGCCGGAAGTGCTGCTGTTCACCATCCTCACCCCCCTGCACGTGACGCTGATCGAGGATGCCCTGAACCGCCGCTTCAACCCCTGGGCCCTGCTGGCCGCGCTGGTGGCGGTGACCGGCGCCGCGGTGATCCGCTTCGACAGCATCAGCCCGGACTTCTTCATCGGCTTCCTGCTCCTGCAACTGGCCAACTTCACTTACGCCGCCGGCCAGGTCCTGTACAAGCACCTGGTCGCCCGCCACCCCAGCGACCTGCCGCACTACCGGCGTTTCGGCTACTTCTACCTGGGCGCGCTGATCGTCGTGCTGCCGGCGTTCCTTGCCTTCGGCAACGCCCAGCACCTGCCGAGCAGCGACGTGCAGTGGGGCGTGCTGCTGTTCCTCGGCCTGGTGCCGACGGCGTTGGGCCTGTACTGGTGGAACAAGGGCGCCTGCCTGGTTTCCGGCGGCACCCTCGCGGTGATGAACAACCTGCATGTCCCGGTGGGCTTGCTGCTCAACCTGCTGATCTGGAACCAGGACGAGCCGCTGGGGCGCCTTGCCCTGGGCGGCAGCATCATCCTCGCGTCACTGTGGTTGAGCCGGCTCGGCACCCGTCCCGCGTTGCTGGCTCATCGATAGCGCTCGATGAAAAGGGCCGCTACATCGCTGTAGCGGCCCCTGGTGACACTTACTTGTTCGGCGAGGACTCCGCCTGATAGTCGGCCACGCTTTCCCGAAGGTCGGAATTTTCCTCTTTCCCCCCGTGCCGGCTTTCCCATTTGGCAATTACCAGAGGGGCAAGTGCGTTGCCCAGTACGTTCAGGGTCGTGGTGCCCATGTCCATGATGCGATAGATGCCCGCGATGAATGCGATGCCTTCCAGTGGCAGGCCGGCGCTCGCCAGGGTGGCCGACAGGATCACGAACATGAAGCCGGGAACCCCCGCTGCCCCCTTCGAGGTCAGCACCATGGTCACGACCAGCAGTGCCTGCTGGGCCAGATCCAGCTCGATCCCATACAACTGGGCGACGAACAGCGTTCCGATGCCCAGGAAGAGCGACGCGCCATCCAGGTTGAACGAGTAACCCACCGGAACAACGAAGCTGATCAACTGGCGGGGCGCACCGAACTTCTCGAGCTTGTCCATCAGCTGTGGCATCACCGCTGCCGAACTGGCGGTGGAGAAGGCCAGGACGAGCTCGTCCTTGATATGCCTGATCAGGGCGATCAGGTTGATGCCGGCCAGCTTCGCGATCGCACCCAGCACGAACACCGCGAAGAGCACGTAGGCGACGTAGCTGACGATGATCAGTTTCGCCAGCGGCAGCAGTGAGGAGAAACCGAAGTTGGCCACGGTCACGGCGATCATCCCGAAGACGCCGATCGGCGAGTAGGCCATGACCATCGAGGTGACCCGGAACATGGCGTCACTGATGCCACGGAACACATCCAGCACTGGTTTCTTGCGTTCCTGGGGCAGGCTCGACAAGCCCAGGCCGAACATCACCGCGAAGAACAGGATGGGCAGGAGGTTCCCGGTCGCCATCGCATTCACGATGTTGTCAGGCACGATCCCCAGCAGCAGGCCGGCCACGCCATGGCTGCTGGAGCCCGAGTTGGGAAGGTTGACGCTCACTGCCTTGAGGCTATGAAGGTCGGTGCCCGCACCGGGTTGCAGGACATTACCGATGACCAGGCCGAAAATGATCGCGGTCGTGGTCACGCAGAAAAAGTACAGCAATGTCTTGGCACCCATGCGCCCCAGCGCCTTGCCGTCGCCATGGCCAGCCACACCGACGACCATGCAGCAGAACACGATCGGGACGACGATCATCTTCATCAACTTGATGAACAGGTCGCCAGCGGGCTGCAGGATGTTGTCGACCAGCCAGGGCCGCGCTTCCGGGTAGTGGTTGAGGATGGCACCGACGAGGACGCCGGCGATGAGGCCAGTAAGAATTTGGGCGACGAGTGGAACTCTTGGCTTGTGCATGTCCGTCTCACAGATTAAGCGGCAGGATCTTGTTGTGGGTGATCCGAGCGCTTCCCTGCGCTCGTAATTGTAGTTATGGGTAGTGCTCAGGAAAGGGACTTGCAGGCTCGGCGAAGGCGCGCGCAGCCTTCGCGGATAACCTGATCACCGCTGGCAAACGACAGGCGCACGTACGGACTGATGCCATAGGCCTCGCCCGGCACCGTGGCGACGCCGGCCTCTTCCAGCCAGAACCGCACCACGTCCGCATCCGTCGAGAGCAGCATGCCGTCCGGGGTTTTCTTGCCAATCAGCCCTGCAACGTTGACGAACACGTAGAAGGCACCGTCGGGAGAGGTGAAGGAAAGGCCTGGCACTTCAGCGAGCAGGCCGGTCATCAGGTCGCGTCGGGCCTCGTACAGGCTCGCCATGGCCTCGACCGGTGTTTGATCACCGGCAAAGGCGGCGACAGCAGCAGCCTGGCTGATCGAGCTGGGGCAGGTGGTGCTTTGCGAGAGCAGTTTGCCGATGGCCGCGATCAGCCATTTCGGACCAGCGCCAAAGCCCAGCCGCCACCCGGTCATGGCATAGCCTTTCGACGCGCCGTTGATGATCAGGATGCGATCCTTGAGATCGGGGGCGGCAGCGACGAACGAAATGTGGCTTCTGCCGCCGTAGACGAAGTGCTCGTAGATCTCGTCCGACATCATCAGCACGTGCGGGTGATCACGCAGCACCTGGGCGATCGCTTTCAGCTCCTCCAGGGTATAGACCGCACCGCTGGGATTGTTCGGGCTGTTGAGAACCAGCCATTTGGTCTTCGCCGTGATCGCCCGGGCGAGTTCTGCTGCGCTGAGCTTGAAGCCGTTCGCTTCATGCCCCTCGATGACCACCGGCGTACCACCGCTGAGCCTGGTGATGTCCGGGTAGGAAACCCAGTAGGGGGTGTGGACGATGACCTCGTCGCCCGGGTTCAGCGTGGCCGCCAGGGCCTCGAAGATGATCTGCTTGCCGCCGGTGCCGGCGACGACTTCGTCGAGGGCGTAATCCAGGCCGTTGTCACGCGACAGCTTGGTCACGATGGCCTGGCGCAGTGCGGGAGTGCCCAGGGTGCTGGTGTAATGCGTATCCCCATTGGCCATCGCCGTCGAGGCGGCGGCCAGGATGTGCGCGGGGGTGTCGAGGTCGGGTTCGCCAACGGTGAAGTTCACGATGTCGCGACCTTCGGCACGCAGCTTGGCGACCAGGGCGTTCGCCGCGATGCTGGGGGAGGGGGTGATGCCGAGGACGCGCCGGGAAAGGTAAATGTCGGTCATGGTCGCCATCTCACAGCAGGCCGGCTTTGGACAAGGCATTTTTGATCCAGGATTGATCGTTTGAGCCGTTGGCAATCTCGGCTTTGACACGCTCCTCCAGGGCCTCGTGATTCCGCGCCATCACCAGCAGGTCCTTGGCGACGGCCTGGGGGAAGGCCACCAGGCCATCCTCGTCTCCCACCACGATGTCGCCGGGGTTGATCAGCATGCCGCCGATGTTCACGGGCACATTGATCTCGCCCGGCCCTGTCTTGTACGGGCCGCAATGGACCACGGCGCGGGCGTAGCACGGTGTGTCACTGAAGCTGGCGACATCGCGGATGGCACCATCGATCACGAAGCCCACGCAGCCGTGCTGCAAGGCATAGAGCTTGATCAGTTCACCGATGACCGCGTTGGTGGTGTCGCCCTGGGCATCGACCACCAGGACATCGCCAGGGCGCAGCATGGTCAGGGCCTTGTAGATGTAGAGGTTGTCGCCTGGCCGGGTTTTCACGGTCAGGGCGGTGCCGACCATCTTTCCGGTCTGGTTGTAGCGAGTGAGTCCCCGCGCACCGATGTGTCGACCCATGTTGTCGCTGATGTGAGGCGTGACGACCGTGCGAAACGCTTCGATCAAATGGTTGGCCGCAGGGGCAGGGGAAGGATTGATTCGAGTGCCGGGAAAAGACATGCGGTCTCCGTGAAGCTCGTTTTTTGTTCGGAGCTTGATCTTAGGGCGACCGCATCACGATTTTTAGCGATATTTATCTATACAACAAGATCGCTTTTTGGAATGTTTTTCGAGTGATATAGGCTAGGTCGTCAAGTCAACTTCCGTAGTGCTCGGAAAACCGATGGGTAAGGTGAATGATTACGTTCAAGCAGCTAGAGGCGCTTTACTGGATTGTCGCGATGCGCGGGTTCGAGCCTGCGGCGGCCAAGCTGAACATGAGCCAGTCGGCTATTTCCAAGCGTGTTCAAGAACTCGAGGTGGCGCTCGATATCGAGATATTCGACAGGGCCAAGCGCAATGCCCGCCTTACCGAAAAGGGCGCGGAGCTTTACCAGTATGCGGCCGACATGCTCAGTCAACGCGATGTGATGCTCGAGCGTGTGAGTTCGAAACACGTGCTGGTTCGACGTTTCCGAATCGGTGTCACCGAACTCACCGCGTTGACCTGGTTGCCCAGCCTCATCGAGAGCATTCGCGATGCCTACCCGCTGGTCACCATTGAACCGTCGGTGGAAATCAGCACGGAGCTGTTCAAGAAGCTTGAGGCAGACCAGCTCGATCTCATCATCGTGCCAGACATTTTCGATGATGCCAGGTTCCTGTCCACGCCATTGAAAACCGTGGAAAACGCCTGGATGTGCTCCCCGATTCTCTATTCCGGCAAGGAACCCATCGAACTGCAGGATCTCGAGCGGTTTACCGTTCTGATCCAGGGCGGTGGCTCGGGTACGGGTTTGATCTACGACAGGTGGTTTGCCCAACACGACGTCAGATTCAGCCGAACGATCATCAGCAACTACCTGGTGGCCCAGGTAGGTCTGACCCTGTCCGGCCTGGGCATCAGCTACCTGCCGAAACGCTGCATGTCGTTCCTGATCGACCAGGGGCAGTTGTCCGTCATCAATACCAGGACAGCGTTACCCCTGATCCGGTATTCGGCTGTGCATCGTGCCGATCGGGTACTGGGGCTGACCGAAGAAGTGTCGAAACTGGCGGTGCAGACCTGCAATTTCGATCAGATGCTTCTGCACAAGCGTCCCTAGATCAGCTCCGCTCCGGCTCGACCGCCCCGGCCCGCAGCGTCCGGCGCTCGCCGGCAAGACCGGTCGACAGCGATTCCAGCCCGGCGCGCAGGTCGCTGCCGCTGGGCTGCTGGTACAGGGCCAGGCCGAATTCCGGCAGCACCGCCAGCAGGTAGTCGAAGATATCGCCCTGGATGCGCTCGTACTCGGCCCACACCGTGGTGCGGGTGAAGCAGTAGATCTCCAGCGGCACGCCCTCGGCGGTGGTCTGCATCTGGCGGACCATGCAGGTCATGCCTTGCTGCACGTCGGGGTGGTTCTTCAGGTAGGCGAGGGCGAAGGCGCGGAAGGTGCCGATGTTGGTCAGCCGGCGGCGGTTGGCCGACAGCTCGGCGACCGGGCCCTGGGCCTCGTTCCAGCTGTGCAGCTCGTTGCGCTTCTGTGCCAGGTAATCCTTGAGCAGGCGCACGTCGGCCAGGCGGTGCTGTTCCTCGGCACTGAGGAAGCGCACGCCACCGGCGTCGATGAACAGGCTGCGCTTGATCCGCCGCCCGCCCGATTGCTGCATGCCGCGCCAGTTGCGGAACGACTCGCTCATCAGGCGCCAGGTGGGGATGGAGACGATGGTCTTGTCGAAGTTCTGCACCTTCACCGTGTGCAGGGTGATGTCCACCACGTCGCCATCGGCGCCGACCTGGGGCATCTCGATCCAGTCGCCGACCCGCAGCATGTCGTTGCTGGTCAACTGCACGCTGGCGACGAACGACAGCAGGGTGTCCTTGTAGACCAGCAGGATCACCGCCGACATGGCACCGAGACCGGACAGCAGCAACAGTGGCGAGCGGTCGATCAGGGTAGCGACGATGATGATCGCGCCGAACACGTAGAGCACCATCTTCGCCAGTTGCACGTAGCCCTTGATCGAGCGGGTGCGCGCGTGTTCGGTGCGGGCGTAGATGTCCAGCAGGGCATCGAGCAGGGCGGCGACGGTCAGCAGCAGGAACAGGATGGTGAAGGCCAGGGCCAGGTTGCCGAGGAAGTGCTGGCTGGCGACGCTCAGTTCCGGCACCAGTTTCAGGCCGAACTGCACCACCAGCGACGGGGTGATCTGCGCCAGGCGGTGGAACACCTTGTTCTGCAGCAGGTCCTTGAGCCAGTGCAGCGCCGGCTGTCGGCTGAGCAGCTTGACCGCGTGCAGGATGACGAAGCGCGCCACGCGCCCCAGCACCAGGGCGATGACCAGCAGCACCAGCAGGCCGATGCCGGCGTGCAGCAGCGGGTGCTGGTCGAGGGTGCCCCAGAGGTCCAGGGCGTCTTGCCAGAACTGTTGAATGGCCATGGGTAAGGCAAAAACTCCACAGAGGTGAAAACAGGGCCGTCATTAGAGCCGCGCCGACGGGCCCCGGGCAAAAAGAAATTCGGCTCCGGCGGCGGAAAACGTTACCCTATGTGGCTGAATTTCTGCACATGCCCGAGGTTACATCCGTGTTTTCCCAATTCGCCCTGCACGAACGCCTGCTCAAAGCTGTCGCCGCACTCAACTTTGTCGAGCCGACGCCGGTGCAGGCCGCGGCCATTCCCCTGGCGTTGCAGGGGCGTGACCTGCGAGTGACGGCGAAAACCGGGAGCGGCAAGACCGCGGCCTTCGTCCTGCCGGTGCTCAACCGCCTGGTCGACCTGAACCAGAAACGCGTCGAGATTCGCGCCCTGGTCCTGCTGCCGACCCGCGAACTGGCCCAGCAGACCCTCAAGGAAGTCGAGCGCTTCGCCCAGTTCACCTTCATCAAGTCGGGGATCATCACCGGCGGCGAGGACTTCAAGGAACAGGCGGCGATGCTGCGCAAGGTGCCGGACATCCTCATCGGCACCCCGGGGCGCATGCTCGAGCACCTGAACGCCGGCAACCTCGACCTGGAGCACGTGCAGGTGGTGGTGCTGGACGAAGCCGACCGCATGCTCGACATGGGCTTCGCCGAGGACGTCGAACGCATGTGCGGGCTGTGCCCGAACCGCCAGCAGACCCTGCTGTTCTCCGCCACCACCGGCGGTGCTGGCCTGCGCGACATGATCGCCAAGGTGCTGAAGGACCCCGAGCACCTGATGCTCAACGCGGTCAGCCAGCTCAACGAGACCACGCGCCAGCAGATCATCACCGCCGACCACAACCAGCACAAAGAGCAGATCGCCCAATGGCTGCTGGCCAACGAGACCTACGAAAAGGCCATTATCTTCACCAACACCCGGGTCATGGCCGACCGCATCTACGGTCACCTGGTGGCCAAGGACGTGAAGGCGTTCGTCCTGCACGGTGACAAGGACCAGAAGGACCGCAAGCTGGCCATCGAGCGCTTCAAGACCGGTGGCGCGAAGGTGCTGGTGGCCACCGATGTGGCGGCCCGTGGCCTGGACGTCGATGGCCTGGACCTGGTGATCAACTTCGACATGCCGCGCAGCGGCGACGAATACGTGCACCGCATCGGCCGTACCGGCCGTGCCGGCGCCGAGGGCCTGGCGGTGTCGCTGATCTGCCATGGCGACTGGAACCTGATGTCGAGCATCGAGCGCTACCTGAAGCAGAGCTTCGAGCGCCGGGTCATCAAGGAAGTCAAGGGCACCTACAGCGGGCCGAAGAAGGTCAAGGCCTCGGGCAAGGCCGCCGGGGTGAAGAAGAAAAAGACCGCTGACAAGAAGGGCGACAAGAAGGCCGCAGCCAAGCGCAAGCCAACCGCCAAGCCGCGGCCGAACGCGCCGCTGGCCAGTTCCGATGGCCTGGCCCCGCTGAAGAAGAAGCGCGCTCCAGCTGCCGAATAATCTGTTGCTTTGATGGCCTCATCGCTGGCTTGCCAGCGATGAGGGCCTTGAATACCCAACAGGATCAGGTCTTCTTCTCCGCCTCCTTCAGTTCCTGCATGCGCTTGTCGATCAGCTGGCACTTGTCCGGCAGATCCTTGCTCGCCGTGTCCAGTTTCATCCCGCGCAACTCATCGTTGATCTCCTTGGCCTTCTGCGGGTTCTGCTCGGTCAGGCGGGTCACTTCCTTGGCCAGTTCCTCGCGTTTCTCCGTCGCCTCCTCCAGGGTGCAGGCCCAGCTTGGCAGGGCGAAGAGCAGGCTGGCGGTGGCGGTCAGCATCATCAGGGTCTTCATGGTCGAGCCTCCATGTCCAGGTTCCCGGTTGAGGCGGCTGCCGTCTGGAAAGTTCAGTCGAACCGTGGCCGGGCGCCCCGGTCACAAGCCATACACCCCCAACGGAGGCCTTCTCCATGAGCACTGTGTATGACTGGGACCTGATCGAGCGCCTGCTGCACGACGTGCAGAACAGCGCCGGGCACGACTTCAAACCGCGCGCCAGTGCCGAGACGCACGCCGCGCAGCTGGCGGCGGCAGGCCAGCCAGTGGGCAACGTCGACCACCTGAAGACCCGCGCCTGCGACTACGAGCGCCTGCTGGTGCTGCGTGGCTACATCGTCGGCCGGCCGGTGGAAGAGGGCGGCAATGGCGAGAACTTCATCCTCACCCCGCGCGGCTCGCGGCTGCTCAGCCTGATCGACAGCAGCATCCCGGGCAACGATCACCCGCGCCAGGTGCTCGACGAGCAGGCCGATGCGCTGGACGAGAGCACCTTCGAGGAAGTCGCCGCCAAAGCGCAAATTGCCTGAAAATGGTGCAGACACATCTGGTAATGCCTGACCGCGCGCATCGATAATCGGCGTCAATTCTTCGCTGCCAAGAGGTTGTCATGCCGTTGCCAGAATGTGGGGGGGAGCGATGAGCACGCCCCGTAGCGACCCCGATGCCTTCGCCTTCCAGGTCATGCTGGGACTGTGCCTGATCTGGGGGATCCAGCAGGTCATGGTGAAATGGGCCGCCGCCGACATCGCCCCGGTGATGCAGGCGGCGACCCGCTCCGGTATCTCCGCCTTGCTGGTCGGCCTGCTGATCTGCTGGCGCGGCGGCTGGGAGCAGGTCGGCAGCACCTGGCGTGCCGGGCTGCTGGCCGGCGCGCTGTTCGGCATCGAGTTCCTGTTCATCGCCGAGGGGTTGCTGCTGACGTCCGCCGCGCACATGTCGGTGTTCCTCTACACCGCGCCGGTATTCACCGCCCTCGGCCTGCATTTCCGCCTGCCCAGCGAGCGCCTGCGGCCTTTGCAGTGGGTCGGCATCCTGCTGTCCTTCGCCGGGATCGCCGTGGCCTTCGCCGGCGGTGTGTCGCTGGCGGACCTGAGCGGGCCGATGCTGCTCGGCGATGCCTTTGGCGTCCTGGCCGGCGCGGCCTGGGGCGCCACCACCGTGGTGGTGCGCTGTTCGCGGCTGTCCGAGGCGCCGGCGACCCTGACCCTGTTCTACCAACTGGCCGTGGGTTTCGTCGGGCTGCTGCTGATCGCCGCCTTCAGCGGCAAGCTGAGCCATGTCTCGCTGACCCCGATCGCCATCGGCAGCGTGCTGTTCCAGGCCCTGGTGGTGTCGTTCTTCAGCTACCTGACCTGGTTCTGGCTGCTGCGCAAGTACCTGGCGTCCAACCTCGCGGTGTTCTCCTTCGTCACGCCGATCTTCGGCGTGACCTTCGGCGTGCTGCTGCTGGACGAGCCGCTGAGCCTCAACTTCATCGTCGGCGCCCTGTGCGTGCTGGCGGGGATCGTCCTGGTCAGCGCGGAACAGTGGGTGCGCAGGCGCCTGCGTTCGCTGCTGGGGCAACGCTAGGGCGCCAGGCCAGGGCGCCGGCCAGCAGCAGGCCGCTGCCCGCGACGATCAGCGCCGGGTGCAGGTTGCCGGCCAACTGGCTGCTCAGCGCCGCCAGCAACGGCCCGCCCAACTGGCCGATGGCGAAGCAGGCGGTGAGCAGGCCGGCATTGCGCTGGGTGGCCTGCGGCGCCAGTTCCCGCGAGCGCTGCATCACCAGTTGCATGCAGGCCAGGAACGGCGTGCCGCAGAGGATCACCCCCAGGGCCAAGCCGGGACCGTTGCCCAGCAGGCAGGCGAAGACCCCGGCGGCCTGCAGCCACAGCGTCAGCATCAGCCAGTTCGAGGTGCCGTTCGGCGTGGCCCGGCGCCGGCTCAGCAAGACCACTCCGAATGCCGCGGCGAGGCCGAAACCGGGCCAGAACAGGTCGGCCATCCAGCTGCCGTGGAAGCGCGCGCTGGCCATCTGCGACATGAAGGTGGCCGGGATGATGTAGCCGATACCGTACAGACCGTAGATCAGGCCGAGGCGGGCGATGCCGCGGGTGGGCGGCGGCGTGCCCGCCGTCGCCGGCGGCGCCGGTGGCAGGTGCTCGGGGCGCGGCAGCAGCGGGCGCACGGCCAGCAGCATGGCCAGTGCGGCGGCGGCATAGATCAGCCACAGTGGCGCCGAGCCCAGGCCGTAGAGGTTCGAACCCAGCGCCAGCAGGCCGGTGACCAGGATGCCCAGGCCCGGCCCGGCGAATACCAGGGCGCCGAGGCGTGGCAGGTTGTGATGGGCGGCCAGCGGTTGCGTCAGGCTGGTGATCATCACCAGCACCCAGGCGCTGGCCACGCCGGTGCCGAAGCGCAACAGGGCATGGGCAGCGAAACCATCGGCCCAGAACGACACCAGGGTCAGCAGCACGCACAGCCACAGGCCGATATCCAGGCGCAGGCGGACCTGACGCGGGCTGCGGGCGAACATGGCGTCCACGGCGCCGAGCAGGTAACCCAGGTAGTTGGCCGCTGCCACCAGGCCGGCAGCGGCCAGGCTCAACTGGCCTTCGCCGACCAGATGGGGCAGTTGCGGGGTGAGGGCGAAGCGGCCGATCCCCATCGCCATCATCAGGGCGACGAAGCTGGCCAGCAGGCGGTGTCTTGGCGACATGGCGGAATTCCTCGGGGCAAGCGATTGGATACCGCCAGACTATCGGTGCTTGGCATTCTGAAAAATTGAATAATAATGAGCGACTTGTTCAATTTTGGAGAACAGCCATGGAGCTGAGCCAGTTGCGCATCTTCCAGGCGGTGGCCGAGACCGGTTCGGTGACTCGCGCCGCCGAGCAGTTGCACCGGGTGCCCTCCAATCTGTCGACGCGCCTGCGCCAGCTCGAGGATCAGCTCGGCGTCGAGTTGTTCCATCGCGAACGCCAGCGTTTGCAGTTGTCCCCCGCCGGCAAGGTGCTGCTGGACTATGCCGGGCGCATGCTGGCCCTACATGACGAGGCCTTTGCCGCCGTGCAGGGCGGCCAGCCGGCCGGCGAGTTCATTCTCGGCAGCATGTACAGCACCGCCGCGATCCACCTGCCGGCGTTGCTGGCGCGCTACCACAAGACCTACCCGGCGGTGAACCTGCAGGTGCAGACCGCGCCCAGCGGCGAATTGCTCGAAGGCCTGCTGGCCGGGCGCCTGGATGCCGCGTTGCTGGATGGACCGTTGTCGTTGTCCGGGCTTGATGGGGTGCCACTGTGCGAAGAGACGCTGGTGATGATCACCGAGCCCGACCACCCCCCCGTGCGCAGTGCACGGGATGTCGCCGGGCGTCCGGTGTTCACCTTCCGCAAGGGCTGCTCCTACCGCATGCGCCTGGAGGCCTGGTACGCCCATGACCATGCGGCCATGGGCCGGGCCATGGAGATCGAGTCGTACCAGAGCATGCTGGCCTGTGTGGTGGCGGGATCCGGGGTGGCGCTGATGTCGCAATCGATGCTCGACAGCCTGCCCGGCCGCGAGAACGTCGCGGCTCATCGCCTGCAAAGCCCGTTCGACCAGGCCACCACCTGGCTGGTCTGGCGCCGCGGCATGCGCGGGGCGAACCTGGACGCCTGGGTGAGCCTGCAGGAAACACTGCACGAAGGACCGTCCGTCGGTCAGGCGCTCAGCGCTTGATGCAGGTCAGCGGTGTAGGAAATTTCACAAGCGGTAGTCGGCACATACGACTATGATTGCTACGAAACATCGTAGCCAAACTGGATTGGACGATGACCCTCGAGGGGGAGATGTCATGAAGAACCTGATGATGAACTGGCTCCACGACCTGGCAGTTGCTCTGGGCCTGATCCCGCCGATGCAGCCGGTACCGATTCCGAGCGATGAGGAAAAGCGCAAGCGTCAGCCGCGGCGCTGAGGGAATCAGCCGGTCATGTGTTGAGCCACAGGGTCCGCAGCGCTGCCGAACCTGTGGGAGCTGGCTTGCCAGCGATGAGGCCCTCGCGGCCAAAGAAAAAGGGCCTGCTATCTGCAGGCCCTTTTCATTTCAGCTCAAGCCAGCTTGGTCGCACTCACTTCCGTGCGCGACATCAGGCTCACCACCACGAAGCTCACCAGGCCGATGGCCAGGCTGTAGTAGATCGGCGTGTTCGCATCCATGCCGTCCTTGATCATGAACGCCAGGGCGGTGACGAAGCCCAGGGTCATGCTGACGATGGCGCCGCGGGTGGTGGCGCGCTTCCAGTAGATGGCACCGATCAGCGGCACCAGCATGCCACCCACCAGCAGGTTGTAGGCCAGGGTCAGGGCGCTGATCACGTCCTCGACCACCAGGGCGATGGCCAGCACCACCAGGCCGGTCAGCAGGGTGAACAGGCGGTTGATCGCCAGGCTCGACTGCTTGCCGCCACGCAGCTTCGGCAGCAGGTCCTCGGTCAGTACGGTGGACGCTGCCAGCAGGCCGGCGCTGGCGGTGGACATCATCGCGGCCAGCGCGGCGGCGATCACCAGGCCGCGGATACCGTCGGGCAGGGCTACCTTGACGATGGCGGCGAAGGCGTTGTTGGCGTTGCCCAGGTCCGGCAGCAGCACGTGGGCGGCCATGCCGATCACCGCGCAGACCAGACCGTAGATCACGCAGTAGACACCGGCGGTGGTACCGGCGTACTTGGCCACGTTCTCGTCACGGGCGGTGAACACCCGCTGCCAGATGTCCTGGCCGATCAGGATGCCGAAGAAGTAGATGAGGAAGTAGGTGATGATGGTGTCCCAGCCGATGGTGGTCAGGCTGAAGCTGGCCGCCGGCAGCTTGGCTACCAGCTCGTCCCAGCCGCCGACGCGGTACAGGCAGATCGGCAGGAGGACGAACATCAGGCCCACGGTCTTGATGATGAATTGGACGATGTCGGTCAGGGTCAGCGACCACATGCCGCCGATGGTCGAGTACACCACCACGACGCCGCCGCCGAGCAGGATCGCCGCCCAGAACGGCAGTTCGAACAGCACCTGCAGCACGGTGCCGATGGCCAGGGTCGAGGTCACGCCGATCATCAGCGCGTAGGCCAGCATGATCACCGCGCTGGCCTGGCGGGCCATCGGGTTGTAGCGACGTTCCAGGACCTGGGTCACGGTGAAGATGCGCAGGCGCAGCAGCGGCTTGGCCAGGAACAGGTTGAGGGCGATGATGCCCAGGCCCAGCGCGGCGCACAGCCAGAAGCCGGAGATGCCGTGGACGTAGCCCAGCTTCACGGTGCCGACGGTGGAGGCACCGCCCAGCACCGTGGCCGCCATGGTGCCCATGTACAGGCTGGGGCCGAGGTTGCGCCCGGCCACCAGGTATTCCTCGTGGGTCTTGGCGCGGCGCATGCCGTACCAGCCCAGCAACAGCATGCCGGCGGCGTATATCAGTACAACGAATATGTCCAAGGCCATGGGTGTCTCCAATTATCTTTTTTATGTGAGATCGATCCCGCGCGCGGCGAGCCGCCGCGGGTCTTTTCTTCGTAGTAGCGCGGCCCGTCCTGCAACGGGCCGCCGTCATGGCTCCTGCCGGATTGCCATCCTTGCCTTGGCTTTAGCGACGGGCTACGCCGGGCAGCACGCAGAGCATTTCGTACAGCAGGTTGGCGCCCAGCAACGAGGTGTTGCCGGTGGTGTCGTAGGGCGGGGAGACTTCCACCAGGTCGCAGCCGATCAGGTCGAGGCCCTGGCAACCGCGGATGATCTCCATTGCCTGGATGGTGGTCAGGCCGCCGATTTCCGGGGTGCCGGTGCCGGGCGCCCAGGCCGGGTCGATGCCGTCGATGTCGAAGGACAGGTACACCGGACCGCCGCCGACCTTCTCGCGGACTTCCGCCATCAGCGGCTCCAGCGACTTGTGCCAGCACTCTTCGGCCTGGACCACGCGGAAGCCCTGCTTGCGGCTCCAGTTGAAGTCCTCGGCGGTGTAGCCCTGGGCGCGCAGGCCGATCTGCACCACGCGGTCACAATCCAGCAGGCCTTCTTCCACGGCGCGGCGGAAGGTGGTGCCGTGGGCGATCTTCTCGCCGAACATGTGGTCGTTGACGTCGGCGTGGGCGTCGATGTGGACCAGGCCGATCTTGCCGTGCTTCTTGTGCAGGGCGCGCAGGATCGGCAGGGTGATGGTGTGGTCGCCGCCCAGGGTCAGCGGGATGACGTTGTGCTCGACGATGGTGTCGTAGGCTTCTTCGATGATGCGCACGGCGTCGAGCAGGTTGAAGGTGTTGATCGCCACGTCACCGATATCGGCGACCGACAGCGAGTCGAACGGCGCGGCGCCGGTGGCCATGTTGTACGGGCGGATCATCACCGACTCGGCGCGGATCTGCCGCGGGCCGAAGCGGGTACCGGAGCGCAGCGAGGTGCCGATGTCCAGCGGCACGCCGATAAAGGCGGCATCCAGGCCGGCAGGGCTTTGCAGGTGAGGAAGGCGGAGCATGGTAGCGATGCCGCCGAAGCGCGGCATTTCGTTGCCGCCCAGTGGTTGGTGCAGAATCTTGTCCACGGTTTCGGGCCTCATCGATTCGATTGTTCTAGTTGTTGATATCTGTTCTCGACAACGGCCAGCCAGCCGAAATTGTCCTGGAACAGTTGCTGTGCGGCGCAGTCTGCAAAAGGTAGTGCGCGAGAAGAATCGCTACAGGCAAATACTTAGTTCAGGTTTTTCTGAACTATCAGCCAAGGCAGGGTTAGACTGTTGCCATTTCCGACCCGCGGACTCCCCTTTTCATGGCCTCGAACCTGCCCGACCTGAAGCTGCTGCGCATTTTCGCCAGCGTGGTGCGCCACCAGGGCTTCGCCAATGCCCAGCGCGACCTCAACCTGTCCACCTCGGCCATCAGCACCTACATGAGCCAGCTGGAAGGGGCCCTGGGCATCGTCCTGTGCCACCGCGGCCGCGGCGGCTTCAGCCTGACCAGCAAGGGCGAGCTGTTCCACCAGGAGACCCTGCGCCTGCTCGCCGAGCTGGACGGCTTCGAGCAGTACGCGGCGGCGCTCAAGGGCGAGTTGCGCGGCACCCTCAACCTCGGCGTGATCGACTCCACCGTCGGCGACCGTGCCTTGCCCCTGGCCGAAGCCATCGGTGCCTACAGCCAGGAACACCCGGCGGTGCACCTGCACCTGTCGGTGTCGAGTCCCTACGAGTTGCAACTGGGCGTGCAGGACAATCGCCTGGACCTGGCCATCGGCGCGTTTTCCACGCGCATGAGCGGCCTGGTCTATCAACCGCTGTACCGCGAGCAGCACTGGCTGTACTGCAGCAACCGCCACCCGCTGTACCACGAGCGGCGCATCCCCGAGCAGGTCATCACCCAGCAGCGCATGGTCGGGCGCGGCTACTGGAGCCAGGCGGAACTGGCCCGGCACGGCTTCAAGCACAGCGCGGCCACGGTGGAGAGCATGGAGGCGCAGTTGATCCTGGTGCTGTCCGGCGCGTACATCGGCTACCTGCCCGAGCACTACGCCCAGGCCTGGGTCGACAAGGGCGACCTGCGCGTATTGTCGCCGGCGACCTTCGGCTACCAGGCGCCCTTCTCGATGATCATTCGCCGCGGCCGCAGCCGCGAACCACTCATTCAGACATTCCGCGACCTGCTCCGCGCGCAACTGACACCAGGCTGAATAGAGGCAACTTGCCATCATTACTTTGTGCCTATGGTAAAAATACTGGCCCGTTGCCCCCACTCAGTTGAATGCTCTGCTAGACCTTTCCTTGCCTTGATGAATTTTCCGACAACCTCATCAGCAGGGAACGCCCAAGATGCGCAAGAATTTGCCCGTCACTGAGCAGGAAAGATCATTCCCCCCGGGGCAGCGGTTGATCTCTACCACCGATCTCAGCAGTCGTATCACCTACTGCAACGATGCCTTCGTCGCCATCAGCGGCTTCACCCGCGAAGAGCTGATCGGCCAACCCCACAACCTGGTCCGTCATCCCGACATGCCGCCCGCGGTGTTCGCCCACATGTGGGACACCATCAAGGAGGGCAAGCCGTGGATGGGCGTGGTCAAGAATCGCGCCAAGAACGGCGATTTCTACTGGGTCAGCGCCTATGTCACGGCGATCTACGAGAACGGCCGGATCAGCGGCTACGAGTCGGTCCGCTCGTTGCCCAGCCGTGAGCAGGTGGAGCGTGCCGCGGCGCTGTATACGCGGCTGAACGCCGGGCGCTCGCCGACCTCCTGGACGGCACGGGCCCTGGCGCTGCTGGAGCATGGCTGGCCGCTGCTGGGCGCCGGCGTGGTGTCGGCGATCGGCTACCTGGCCCTGCCGCAGTACGCGGCGCTCGGCCTGCTCATGGCCAGCCTGCTGGCGGCCTGGTTCCTCCTCGAGAACCAGCACAACCGGGTGATCCGGCAGACCCTGGCCGAGCACCCGAAAGCCTTCACCAGCCCGCTGGTGGCCCTGACCTACAGCCGCAACCTCGGTCCCCAGGGGCAACTGGACCTGGCCATGATCAGCGAGGAGGCGCGCCTGCAGACCGCGCTGACACGCCTGGTGGACGCCGGTGTCAGCGTGCGCACGCGGGCGTCGCAGTCCTCGGAGCTGTCCGATGCCCAGGCGCAGAGTCTCGACCGCCAGCGCAGCGAGACCGACCAGTCGGCCACTGCCGTGGCGCAGATGGCAGCGACCATCCAGGAGGTCACCCACAACGTGCAGAACACCGCCCACGCCGCCTCCGACGCCGACCAACTGACCCGCCAGGGCAGCAGCCTGGCGCAGCAGAGCTTGAAGGCGATGAGCAGCATGGCCGAGGCGGTCAGCGATATCGGCCAGGCGGTCAATGCCCTGGCCGAGCAGACCCAGTCCATCGGCAGCGTGGTGGACGTGATCACCTCGATCGCCGAGCAGACCAACCTGCTGGCCCTCAACGCCGCCATCGAGGCCGCCCGTGCCGGCGAGCAGGGGCGCGGCTTCGCCGTGGTGGCCGATGAGGTGCGCTCCCTGGCCCAGCGCACCCGCGCCTCCACCGAGGAGATCCACCAGATCATCGCCTCGCTGCGTGCCGGCGCCGACCGTGCGGTGAGCAGCGCGAGCAAGGGCGAGCAGATCTCCCGCGACAGCGTGCACAGCGTCGAAGCGGTGCAGCAGGCCTTGAGCGGGATCAGCGAGGCGGTCAGCCGCATCACCGGCATGAGCCAGCAGATCGCCACGGCGTCCGAGCAGCAGAGCCATGTGGTGGATGACATCAACCAGCAGATCGTGCGCATCGCCCAGTTGTGCGACCGCAGTGCCGGGCAGGCGCGGCAGGGCGCCGAGATCAGCCTGGAGCTGGAGCGGATGGCCGAGTACCTGCACGACCTGGCGGAGCGCTTCAACCGCTGAGAGCGACAACCGGCCCACAGGGACGTGGGTGTTTTCCGGGACTGCTGTGGCACACTTCACCGCCTCAGGAGAGCCCGATGTCCAGAATCCAGTGCGAACGCTGCCTGCGTCCGCAGAATCACTGCCTTTGTCCCTTGATCCCGTCCCTCGACAGTCGCACCCGCGTCGTGCTGCTGCAGCATCCCGACGAAGTCCGCCATGCCCTCAATACCGCGCGCCTGGCGGCCCTTGGCCTGAACAACGCCGAGCTGCGGGTGGGCGAAGTGTTCGAGGACCTTGCCGCGCTCATCGCCACGCCGGGGTACCGGGTGGGGCTGCTGTTTCCGGGTGAAGCGGCGATGGCGTTGCAGGCCTATGTGGCGGACGACCGGCCGTGGCTGCTGATCGTGCCCGACGGTACCTGGCGCAAGGCACGCAAGCTGCTCTACCTCAATCCCCTGCTGGAGACGTTGCCGCGGGTCACCCTGGGCACTGTGCAGCCTTCCCGCTACCGGCTGCGCAAGGCACCGGAGGCGGGGGCGCTGGCGACGCTGGAGGCGGTGACCCAGGCCCTGAACGTGCTGGAGGGGCAGGGCCGTTTCGATGACTTGCTGCGGCCGTTCGAGGCCTTGATCGAAGGGCAGATCGCGGCGATGGGGCGGGAGACGTTCGAGCGCAATCACCTGCGTTGACCTTCGGGCCTCATCGCTGGCAAGCCAGCTCCCACGGGGTTCGTGTCGGACACCATCCTGGGGCGCGGCCCAGAACATTGTGGGAGCCGGTCTTGCCGGCGATGAGGCCGGCAGAGGCAACAGGCGTTCAGTCCCTACCGCTCCCGCAGCGCCTCCGTGCGCGCCTTCAGCACCGGCTTGAGCAGGTAGTCCAGCACGCTCTTCTCGCCGGTGATGATGTCCACCGTCGCCACCATCCCCGGGATGATCAGCAGCGGCTTGTTGTCGCCGCCGAGGTGATTCCTGTCGGTGCGCACCTGGATCATGTAGAACGCATTGCCCTTGTCGTCGGTGACGGTATCCGCGCCGATCAGCTCCAGCTTCGCCTTGAGCCCGCCATAGATGGAGTAGTCGTAGGCGCTGAACTTGACCATCGCGCTCTGCCCCGGATGGAGGAAGGCGACGTCCTGTGGCCGTACCTTGGCCTCGATCAGCAGGTTGTCCTCCAGCGGCACGATCTCCACCAGGTCGCTGCCGGGCTGGACCACGCCGCCGATGGTGTTGACCTTGAGCAGCTTGATGATGCCGTGCACCGGCGACACCACCGTGGTGCGGTTGACCCGGTCGTCGATGGCGACGCTGGTGGCGGTGATCTTCGACAGGTCGGTGCGTTTCTCGTTGAGGTCCTTGGCCGCTTCGGAACGGAAGCTGGCGTCGGTTTCCTCGATCTTGCTCCTGATCTCCGCCACGGCTGCCTCGGCCCGGGGGATCGCCAGGCTGGTGGCGTTCATCTGGCCGCGGGCTTCCACTGCGTTGCGCTTGAGCCGGAGGATTTCCACCGGTGAAATCGCCCCGGTCTTCACCAGCGGCGTCGACATGTCCAGTTCCTGCTGCAGCAGGGCCAGGCCGGAGCGGTACTGCTCCAGCTTGGAGCGGAACTCGGCCAGTTCCTGGGTCTTCTGCCGCAGTTGTTCGTTGAGGGTCTGCTTCTCGCTGCTCAGGCGGCGCTGGCGCGACTGGTACAGCGCCAGTTCGTCCTCCGCCACCTGCGGCGCCTTGCTGCGCACTTCCTCGGAGAGCTGGAACGGCCGGCCCTCGGCTTCCGCCGAGAGGCGCTCGACCTGGGCGGTGAGGGCATAGCGGTCGGCCTCGCTCTCGCCCTTGTTGGAGCGAAAGCGCGTGTCGTCGAGGCGCAGCAGGGTATCGCCCTTGTTCACCATCTGCCCTTCGCGGACGAAGATCTCGGTGACGATGCCGCCCTCCAGGTTCTGGATCACCTGGACCTTGCTCGACGGGATCGCCTTGCCCTCGCCGACCGTGACCTCATCGAGCACCGCGAGCTTGGCCCAGACCAGGGCGATCAGCAGCAGCGCCGCCGCCAGCCACACGGTGATGCGCGACAGTCGCGGCGAATCCTGCAGCGTGGCACTGGCCAGGTCCGGCAGGTACTCGTGCTCGGCGGTCTTGTTGAAGCTGTTGAAGTAGCTGCGTAGCGAGGACATGGGGCGTGCCTCTCTTGTCTAGCCACCCTGTGGGAGCTGGCTGGCTTTCGTTTTCAAAGGGCCTGGCCGATGCGCCCCTTGCGCAGGGCATCGATGACCGCATCCTTGGCGCCGTCGGCAACGATCTTGCCGTTGTCCAGCACCAGCAGCCGGTCCACCAGGCTGAGCATCGAGGTGCGATGGGTCACCAGCAGCAACGTCTTGCCCTCGACCCAGCCGTGCAGGCGCTGGCGCAGTTGTTCCTCGCTGCTGTTGTCCATGTGGCTGGTGGGTTCGTCGAGCACCACGATCGGCGGCTCCAGGAGCATCGCCCGGGCCAGCAGCACCGCCTGGCGCTGGCCGCCGGACAGCAGCTGGCCGCGTTCGCCCAGGGGGCGGTCGAAGCCTCGCGGGTGCTGCCGGGCCAGTTCGCTGACGCCGGTCAGTTCGGCCACTTCGAGCATCCGCGCATCGCTGACGTAGCGTGCGCCCAGGGTCAGGTTGTCGCGCAGGCTGCCGGCCAGCAGCGGCAGGTCGTGGGCGACGTAGCCCAGTTGCTGGCGCAGCTCGCTGATGTCCAGCTGGCGCAGGTCGAGGTTGTCGAGGAGGATCTGCCCCTCGTCCGGTTCGTAGAAGCCCATCACCATCCGCGCCAGGGTGCTCTTGCCCGAGCCGCTGCGGCCGATGATGCCGATGCGTTCGCCGGGCTTGACGGCGAAGCTGACGTTGTTCAGCGCCGGGGCGGCCTGGCCGGGATAGCGGAAGCTGACCCGGCTCAGCTCCAGCGCCCCCAGCAGGCGGGCATGCTCCAGCGGCTGCTGGTCGGCGCGGCGCTCCTGGGGCAGGGCCATCAGTGCGTCGGTGCTGCGCATGGTCAGTTGCGCCTGCTGGTAGCGGGTGATCAGTCCGGCGATCTGCCCCAGCGGCGCCAGGACCCGGCTGCCGAGCATGTAGCTGGCGACCAGGGCGCCGACGCTGAGGTTGCCGGCGATGATGCTGTAGACCCCGGCGACGATGGTCGCCATGCCGCAGAACTGCTGGACGAACAGGGTGCCGTTGGTGGCCAGCGCCGCCAGGTTGCGGGCATGGGCGTCGAGCTGGGTGAGGGCGCCGTGGGTGCTTTCCCACTGGTACTGGCGCTCGCTTTCGGCACCGCAGGCCTTGAGGGTTTCCAGGCCGCTCAGGGTCTCGATCAGCAGGGCCTGGCGCACCGCGCCGAGGCTCAGGCTTTTCTGCACGGTGTCGCGCAGGCGGACCTGGATCAGCAGGGCGAAGACGATGGTCACCGGGAAGGCGATCATCGGGATCAGCACCAGCCAGCCGCCGAGCAGGCCGATTACCGCCAGCATCAGCACGACGAAGGGCAGGTCGATGACGCTGGTCAGGGTCACGGCGGTGAGGAATTCGCGCAGGCCCTGGAAGTCGTGGATGCTCTGGGCGAAGCCGCCGATGGTGGCCGGGCGGGCCTTCATCGACATGCCGGTGATGCGTTCGAACAGGGTCGCCGAGAGAATCAGGTCGGTCTTCTTGCCGGCCTGGTCCAGCAGGTGCGAGCGGACCACGCGCAGGGTGAGGTCGAACAGGGTGCCGATGAACAGGCCGATCACCAGTACCCACAGGGTCGAGATGGCCTGGTTGGGCACCACGCGGTCGTAGGTCTGCATGACGAACAGCGGCATCAGCAGGCCCAGCAGGTTGATCATCAGGCTGGCCAGCAGGGCATCGCTGTACAGCCAGCGGGACTGGCGCAGGGTGTCGCGGAACCAGGCATGCACCCGTGGCATCAGCGGATTGCGCTGCTGCTCCAGTTCGTGCCGGGGGCGGGCGAACAGGGCGTGGCCGGAATAGGCGTCGTCGAGTTCCGTGCGGCTGACCAGCTGTTCGCCGCCGTCGGCCTCGCAGGGCAGGATCAGCGCCTGGTCCTGGTCCTTCCAGCGCCGCAGGACGGCACAGCGGCCGTCCTTGAACAGCAGCAGCACCGGCAGGTTGAGTGCGGAAATCGTCGCCAGCTCGCGGCGCAGGATACGCGCCTGCAGGCCGGCGCGAGCCGCCGCTCGCGGCAGCAGGTCGAGGTCGAGGCGCTGCTGCGGCAGCGGCAGGCCGCTGCACAGGCTGGCGCGACTGGCTGCGCAACCGTGGAGCTTGCAGAGAATCAACAGCCCATCGAGTAACGGATCATCGAAACTCTGGCGTTGGTCCGCCGAGCTCGCCGGTTGCATGCTGGTCACAATGGCCTACCTCTCCGCCGAGGTGGCGGACGCAGTCAACGCATTTCAGGTAAGTGCGCGTCGGTCTTCACTTCGCTCTGGGCGAAGGCTTCCGGTGGCAGGGAGATCTTCTGCTTCATCAACAGCTCGCCCATGTTGGCCAGGACCCGGTAGCGCGAGAACTCCTCGGTGTAACGCACCTCCACATAGCGGCGGTTGGCGTTGTACAGCTCGTTCTCGCTGTCCAGCACGTCGAGCAGGGTGCGTTGGCCCAGGCCGAACTGGTCCTGGTAGGCGGCCCGCACGCGGGTGGTGGTCTCGGCGTACTGCCTGGCGGTCGGGGTCTGCTTGATCGCGTTTTCCATGGCGTTCCAGGCCAGCTTCAGGTCTTCGTTGAGCTGGCGCAGGGCGTTGTTGCGGATGTCCATGGCCTGGTTGATCTTGTGTGCGTCCGATTGCAGGCGGGCCTTGTCGGAACCGCCGCGGAACAGGTTGTAGGTCATGGTCACGCCGGCGGTCCAATCGTTGTTCGAGTGGCCTTTTTCGCCGCCGATGTTGTTGTTCGCGCCAGTGCTCAGTTCCGCATCCAGGCGTGGGTAGAACGGCGACTTGGCCACCTCGTATTGCTGCTCGGCGGCGTTCACGTCGGCCTGTGCCGATTTCAGGTACGGGTTGTTCTGCAGCATGTCCTGGCGGGCGTCGGTCAGGTTGGCGGGCATCAGGCCCTGGATCGACGAAGGCGCTTCCAGCTGGTCGGCCTCGCGGCCAATGACGCTGAAGAAGTTGGCCTCGGCATCGGCCAGGTCGACCTCGGCGGTATCCAGGTTGTTCTGCGCCAGCGCCCGGCGGGCAGTGGACTGGTCGAGGTCGGCGGTGCTGCCGACGCCCCGCTCGCTGCGCAGGCCGATCTGGTCGTTGACCCGCAGGTGCGCCTGCAGGTTGTTCTTCGCCAGGGTCACCAGTTCGCGGCGCTTGAGCACCTCCAGGTAGACCTCGATGGCGCGCAGGGCGATGGTCTGCGACGTCGCCTGCACATAGTAGGCACGGGAGTTGGCCACGGCCTGGGTGCGGGACACTTCGTTGGAGGTGTTGAAGCCGTCGAACAGCATCTGCCGCAGGCGCAGCTCCGACTGGGTGTAGTTGAGGGTTTCCTTGTCGTGGTTGCGCGTGCCGTCGGGGTTCAGGCCCCGGGTATTGAGGTTGTCCGAGCGCTGACGGCCATACCCGGCCACCAGGTCGACGCTGGGGTAGTAACCACCACGGGCATATTTCACGTCTTCATCGGCGGACAAGCGGCCATTGATCGCTGCCTTGGCTTCCGGGTGGTAATCCACGGCGCTCTGTACGGCTTCCTGCAGCGACATCGCCTGGGCACTGGCGCAGGTAATGGCCAACAACAAGGCACTGGTGATGGGGTTCAAAACGCGCATGGGTTACTTCTCCCTGATTCCATTTTTTGGTCTTGCAATCGTCAAGGATTTGACGAAAAAGAAGGTTCAAACCGTTTCAGGCTTGTAACAACTGAGCTAAGAACATTTGGACGGAAAGCTAAGAAGAAATTTTCATAAGAGTTATGCGAAAAAAAACTTATGCGGTCTAAGAAAAGCAGCACATTGTTTAACCCAGGCGCCACGTATACCGGGCGCTGCGGCGCTTTTTTACTGGCGCCAGAAAGTTTTCAAGCCGTTATTCGGCACAGGGCAAGAAAGGAGTGGAGGGGAGAGGGGTAACGGAAAATATGGCGACGTAAAATTGACACAAAACCAGTCGCCAGTCTCTGTTGTCACTCCGCCGCGGCGATCGCTGCCAGGCCTGTGGTTTTCCCGGGAAAACCCTCGGTCTTGGCGGTCGCAGCTACTTCGAGTCGGACGCCGCCGTATGGTCCGCCCACGAGACACCACAGGCTTTCCTGCATAGAACGTCGGCAGTGGAGAGGAGTGGCTAGATGGCTAAGTCAATCGGTGTGGTCAGCAAGGTGATCGGTCAGGTGTTCGCGGTCGAGGCCGACGGAACCCGGCGGCTGCTGGTCGAAGGCGACCGGTTGTTCGCCGGCGAACAACTGGAGACCGGCGCGGCGGGGGCGGTGGCGGTGCACCTGGCCAACGGCGAGGAACTGACCCTGGGCCGCGACAGCAGCCTGCTCCTGTCCAATGCCCTGTTGGCCAACCACGCTCCCCATGTGCTGGCGCCGGAGGTCATCACCCCCAGCGAGGCACAGCTGACCGAGGTCGAAAGACTCCAGCAAGCCATCGCTGCGGGCGGCGACCCGACCCAGGATGCCGAGGCCACTGCGGCCGGCCCCAATGGTGGCGTGCCGGGTGCGCTGGGCGGCGGACACTCCTTCGTGCTGTTGACCGAGGTCGGTGGGCACGTCGATCCGGTCATCGGTTTTCCCACCGCCGGTTTCAACTTCTTCGGTGAGCTGGCCAACCTCGACACCGGGTTCATCGACCACAACGACGAACTGCCGGCGATCAACAGCCCGATCAGCCTCGAAGGGCTGTCGGTGGCCGGTGGCGAGATCACGGTCAGCGAGGCCAACCTGCCGCTCGGCTCGGCCAGCAATCCGGCCGCCCTGGTCCAGGCGGGCACGTTCAGCGTGGTGGCGCCGGACGGTGTGTTCAACCTCAATGTCGGTGGCATCAATGTGCTGACCAACGGGACCGTGACCGGCGTGGGGCAGTCGATCACCACCGGCACCGGCAATCTCCTGACCATCACCGGCTACGATTCGGCCACCGGCCTGGTCAGCTACACCTACACCCTGACCACCGCGGGCAGTGCCGTGGGCGAGAGCATCCCGGTCTCGGCCAGCGATACCAATGGCGACGTCACCAGCGGCAGCCTCGATGTGACCATCATCGACGACGTGCCGCGGGCGGTGGATGACACCAATCCGTCGGTCGCCACCGAGGTGTCGACGGTACTCACCGGCAATGTGCTGCCCAACGATATCCAGGGCGCCGACCGGGTGGCCAATCCGATCATTCCCGGCACCTTCGTCGGCACCTACGGCACCCTGGTGCTGGCCTCGGACGGTTCCTACACCTATACGCTGAATCCGTCAGATCCGGACTTCATCAATCTGCACGGTGGTGGCAAGGGTACCGAGACCTTCACCTACACCCTGACCGATGCCGACGGCGACACCAGTACGGCCAACCTGGTGCTGAACATCACCAACCTCGACGACGGCGTGAACCTCGGTGGCCTGGGCGCCAATGGCGGGGTCATCAGCGTCTTCGAGAAGAACCTCGCCACCGGCAGCAGCCCGGACGCGGCGGCCCTGACCCAGGGCGGCAGCTTCACCGTCAGCGCGGCCGATGGCCTGCAGACCCTGAGCGTGGGCGGGATCAATGTGGTGAGCGGGGGCGTGGCGATCACGTCGCCGCAGTCGATCGTCACCCCGTTGGGCAACACCTTCACCGTTACCGGCTACAACCCGAGTACCGGTGTGGTGACCTATACCTACACCCTGGTGGAAAACGAGACCCATCCTGCCGGTGGCGGTGCCAACAGCCTGAGCGAAACCTTCAGCGTGGTCGCCACCGATACCGATGGCAGCTCCAGCAGCATCAACCTGAATGTCGTCATCGTCGACGATGTGCCGCGGGCAGTGGATGACAGCAATGCGTCGGTGGCGACCGAAGCCTCGACGGTGCTGACCGGCAATGTGCTGAGCAACGATATCCAGGGTGCCGACCGGGTCAGCGGGCCCATCACTGCCGGGACTTTCGTCGGGACCTACGGCACCCTGGTACTGGCTGCAGACGGTTCCTACACCTACACCCTGAATTCGTCAGATCCGGACTTCTTCAATCTGCATGGCGGTGGTTCGGGGACCGAGACCTTTACCTACACCCTGACCGATGCCGATGGTGATACCAGCACGGCCAACCTGGTGCTGAACATCACCAACCTCAATGACCCGGTGGTGCTGGGCGGCCTGGACAACAGTGGTGGCGAGATCAGCGTGTTCGAGAAGAACCTGGCGACCGGCAGCAGCCCGGACGCGGCGGCGCTGACCCAGAGTGGTACCTTCACCGTGTCCGCCCCGGACGGTCTGCAGACCTTGAGCGTGGGTGGCATCAATGTCATCAGCGGCGGCATCGCGGCAGGATTCCCGCAGACGGTGACGACGCCGTTGGGCAATACCCTGACCGTGACCGGCTACAACCCGAGTACTGGGGTGGTTTCCTACAGCTACACCCTGGTGGGGAATGATCTTCATCCGAATGCGGGTGGTGCGAATAGTCTGACCGAAAGCTTCACCGTTACCGCGACCGACACTGATGGCTCCACCAGCAGTGGCAATCTCGATGTGAACATCGTCGATGACGTACCGACGGCGGTTGCGGATACCAATGCGTCGGTGGCAACCGAAGCGTCGACGGTACTGACCGGCAACGTGCTGAGCAACGATATCCAGGGCGCCGACCGGGTCAGTGGGCCCATCACTGCCGGGACCTTCGTCGGGACCTACGGCACTCTGGTACTGGCTGCAGACGGGTCCTACACCTATACGCTGAATCCGTCAGATCCGGACTTCTTCAATCTGCATGGCGGTGGCACGGGGACCGAGACCTTTACCTACACCCTGACCGATGCCGACGGCGACACCAGCACGGCTAACCTGGTGCTGAACATCACCAACCTCAATGACCCGGTGGTGCTGGGCGGCCTGGACAACAGTGGTGGCGAGATCAGCGTGTTCGAGAAGAACCTGGCGACCGGCAGCAGCCCGGACGCGGCGGCGCTGACCCAGAGTGGTACCTTCACCGTGTCCGCCCCGGACGGTCTGCAGACCTTGAGCGTGGGTGGCATCACTGTCATCAGCGGCGGTGTGGCGGCAACCTTCCCACAAACAGCTACCACGCCATTGGGTAATACCCTGACAGTCACCGGTTACAACCCGAGCACCGGGGTGGTGTCCTACAGCTACACCCTGTTGGATAACGAAGCCCATCCGAACGCAGGTGGGGCGAACAGTCTGACCGAGAATTTCACTGTTACCGCGACTGACACTGACGGTTCCACCAGCAGTGGCAGCCTGGATGTGAATATCGTCGACGATGTGCCGACCGCAGTGGCGGACACCAACGCCTCGGTGGCGACCGAAGCGTCGACGGTACTGACCGGCAACGTGCTGACCAACGATA